>Ga0179593_1580238_pt1 | contig 10348 bp, 10 predicted proteins | sample CZODoug2_1_08_16_FD_185931 | JGI IMG/M metagenome (GOLD analysis project Ga0179593, IMG submission 185931) | Vadose zone soil fungal communities from Angelo Coast Range Reserve, California, USA - CZODoug2_1_08_16fungal (PacBio error correction) | ecosystem: Environmental > Terrestrial > Soil >...
GGGGAGGGGGGAATACCCGAGGGAAAGAAAACTGGCCCGGAGGAGAATATTAAAAAAAAGAAAGAAAGGGGGAGGGGTCGGGGAGGGGGGAGGGAGAACTGGAAGATATCGCCCAGAATGGAAAAAGGGGTGTGAGCCTTTCTTTTAGGTATGGGGGGGCGAGAGCGACTTTCTATGGCGTTGAGAGAAAAGGAGGGGAGGGTGTTGGGAAGGGGAGGTGTCGCAGAGAAGGGTGAGAGATCTTAAAAAAAAAGGGAAATCGTCCAGTGAAGAGAGGAAGAAAGGGGAGGCCGGCAGCGAGGGCTAGGGGGGGAAAAAAAGGACCAGATACTAAGCTTCGGGCAGCGGGGGGATAGTGCATCGTAGAAAATAAGAGGGTTTCCCAGGGCTGGCACGTACGGACACCTTTTCCATATAGAGAAAAAGGAGAGAAAGGGTGGAGTTAGCTGCCATAAAAAAAGGCGTCATAAGTTGAGAATGGAGAAAAAGGAAACCGCACCAGTTCGCTTTGAATGAGACTCTGTCCTGTGGAAAGAAAGGGAAGGCGGGCCCGAAAGGGAAATGATAGACCAGTGGAGGAATTGCAAGATCCAGGTGAGACATTACCCATCTCCAGCAAGGAGGAGGAGGGGGGGCTCCATGCGGAGGAGAGGGAAAGGAGGCCCAGCCTCGTGGTGGAGGGGGTTAAGGGTGTTGTCTTTATGGAGGCCTGAAGAATCGGGGGGGGGGGGTGGGGGACCATGGGCGTGGCGGGAATGCAGAGGGAGGTCTTACTTTGAGGGCGGGAGGTTCGGGGGGGGGAGGACAGTAAGAACGTCGGGGACGAGAGAGTCACGGGATGCACTTCGGGGGAGACGAGCGCACTCGTCCTAACGGAAGGAAGAAAGGGGTGGGAGGGGGGCGATGGTTGTCCGAGAAAAGAGGGTCTCCGTGCCTTTATCAAAAAGAGCATGAGGCCTATCTTAAGACCAGAGCGAGGAGAGAGAATATGGGAGAGGATCTAGAGGAGGGGTTGTCGTTGAGAGTGACATGGGAAAGGAATGGCCATCTCTCCTTTTTGGGGGCTGGGTGCTTGGGAGAGAAGAAAGGTTCAGGTGGGATGAAAAAAAGGTGCATCGGGGAGGGAATCACACGTAATGATAAAAATCACAGATAACGTATCAATTTTAAAAAAGAGAGCAAAGAAAAAAAAGGGATAAAAGACGCGTAAAGAAAAAGAAAGGTGGGGCCAAAATCGCAATTGTGCCAACTTTTTTACTTCACGTTCAGCGTTTTTGGGCGGATATAAGAGGAGGCACTGAGATAGGGGGGGGGAGTCGCGAGGTGTTGAGGAAAAGGGGGGGCATGTCGCGCATTCGCTACAGGTCATACTCCGGTGCCTGGCGGATTACCTCTTGGAACGGCGGGGGAGAGGAGGGAAAGGAAACAGAAGTGACCTCCATGTGGGAAGAGATTCCCTTTTTATACGGAAGGTTGAGGAAGGGAAAAAGTCCACGAACAGGAAAAGAACAGCGCCGGACAGTGGAGAAAAAGGGGGGGGGAGAAGAGCACGTTTTCATTGCCCAACTGCCGAAAAAAATAGGTAGAAAAGATATAGATCCAGTTTGGAAACAGCAAAAGAGATTGCACTCATTGCTCTTTCGAAAAGAGGAAAGAGTCAAGGGCTAGCCCGAAAAGATAGCCGTTTCCACAAACAAAAAATGATAAAAATGCCATTGGAGGTCAACGCGGGGCTCAAGAAAAAAAGAAAAGAGAAAGCAGGCACAAGAAGGGAAAGAAGACAATCGCCGACGGCAAAGAAAGAGCGGCGACATGCCAGTGCAGAAGAACCCCTCGCTTTGAGAAAGAAGAAAGAGAAGTGCAGAAGAGTTATTGAAAACAAAACGCTGAGAAATTGGCCAGAAAGAGGGGGCAACAACCGGGCCGGAAGGGAAGGGTGCAACCGGATTTTATCAGGGGGGGAGACGCGGAGGAGGTTGACGGCGCATCAGGTTGGGGGGTGCTCGTTATAGGGGTACCGATTCCGTGGAGGTGGAATAGAACAACGTTCGCGCGGGAAAAAAAGAAAAAAGGCACATGGAGAAAAAGAGAGCAAGTTTACATCTCAAACCAGAAAATCTTACTTATATCAGGGAGAAAAAAGAGAAAAGAAAACACCGGGGGGAAAAAAAAAAAAAAGGAAATATCCAGATAAGCAAAAAGAAGAAATCGCTCTGGTCTTCAAGGAAATCAGGACAACTTTATCACGCCCGGCGGAAAAGAGCAGCAAAGGAAAAAAAAAAAGCCACCACGAAGGAGGCTGGGGAATGCGCAGAGAGGCTCTGGGCCGCAAAAAAGGAATGCCTAAATAGAAGAATCGTCCCCGACGTCTGACGAAAACATAAACAGCACGCGCAAAAATCAACGTCAGCGTCCGCCTAGGGCAGGACCGGGGAGAAAGGGTAAAAAAGGGAAAAAATGCAGGGGAAAAAGTGCTCCGCCTATAACGCAAAAACTACTCATAATCTAACCAAGAAAGGGGAATATACCATCCACGCGAAATAACTCCTGGATCCACACAAACAAAGATTAAAAATGCTGGAGATTTGGTAAAAAAAGGGGGGCGAGCTACCTTTCTCTGAAAGGAAAGAAAAACAATTTACTGGGGAGTACCAATGTAGGAGAAACGGGAAAAGACTTTGGGGAAAAAAGCGTCGCCATCGCCAAAGGGGGAGGGCATGTTTAGCAACTTTGCGCCAATTCTCAACTATGACGAGGGAAAGGGGGGGGAAAAGGGAAGCGAACCGCAAGAAAGGGACTTCTACTAATGGCACATTTGAAGGTGAAAGGCCAGCAACATCCTCGGGGGGCTTGGGGGCCCAAGGCTGCATAAAAGGAGGAAGATCAGAGAAAAAACCGGTCCCAGAGGAGAGGTGGCGAACACTTTGTCACCATAGAAAAACTCTTCTGAAAAGGGAGAAAAACGAGATGTCACTGTTACGAGAAGAGAGAAAAATTGGAAGATCTCTCACAAAAAGACTGCGAAATCAAGCCCTGGAACAAAAACAATAAGATAGTATAACTCCAATCGCCAGTAGAGGAGAAAAAAAGAACAGAGGAGAAGGAAAAAACAAGCGTCCAATGGAAGCGCTGAGGAGGAGGAGGCCAGCAGTGACCTACTCACGACAAAAAACCTTGCGGCTCCTCTCGGCTGGGGGGTAGAAAGAGAGAGAAGAAAGAGGGGAAAAGTAAATTTCTCTTAGGAAAGGATGTGCGCTAACCAAGGTTATTCCAAAAAGAAAGCATAAAAGGAGGAGAAAAAAAACCCGGAGTAGGAGGAAAAGGAAAAGTAGTAGCTGGAGAGACCCTAGTCGATATAGAAAGAAAAAACGTCATCCGATGGCGGGAGAGGGACACAATACCAGAAAGGAGGTGAGAAGAAGTGTTCTGCGCTTTGCGGAGGGAAATATCGATCAGAATTGCCTCAGAGAGTGAAGCCTCTGTGTTGTTCATAGCTGCTGGTGATGGCGATAAGAGAGAAGGAGTGGCGTGAGAAAGAAAAGGACTGGTGTTGGGGAAGGGAGGGGGAGGCAAGCGTCCTGGTGCGGGAAGCCAAGAAAGGCGATATCTGCAGTGACATCTATGCAGAGGAAGAAAAGGGGGGAAGAAGGAGGATTTCGATGGGGGGAAAAGGGGGGAGAGGAAGAAGAAGCTGAACCGGACGGAAGGGGAGTGAGCGTGAAGTCAGGAAAAAGTGAGAAAACGCCGATGTTTGATGGAACGGGAAACTTCACCCTGTAAATAAGGCCAGCTTGGCGTTTCGCTTCCGAAAAGGAAAAGTCAAGAGGAAAGGGAGGCTGAAACTCCTTCCAGGGGGGAGAAAAGGGAAAAAAAGAAAATGGGGGCGATGGCGACGCGGGAAAAAAGGGTGCCAAAGAGGCCAAAAAGCGGCTCCGACATGTAATGAATTCAGGGCTATTTCAAATTGCAAGAAAAGGTTAGAAAAAAAAAAATAGGAAGACACATTGAGCAGAAACCATCTCGCGCACGGCTTAGCGGGGGGGGGAGAGGGAGGAGCGTTATGGGCTGCAAAGGGTTCGGGCTGTCCTATTTTTTAAGGGGGGGGGGGATGAAGGGGGAGCACGGCGGCACAGGGTGGACCTTGTGGTACCATTGCTGGAAAGGATGCGGCCTTCTTCTTCTGGGGACGGAAGAATCTTGCTGTGGCGGAAGGCAAAGGAGGGGACGAGATAGAAAGTAGGAGAAAGGAACGTTATCTTTGTGTTCGAAAACCCATCCTGCAAAGAGGAAACACATACATTCATGAAGGGGCCGTCCTGTTGGGGAGTGCGAGCAATAAAGAGTCGCCGGGGGAAGAGCGGCTGTCATGGAAAGAGAGCGGACGAACAAATTGGTTGTGCGACTCTGGAGAAAAATGGAGAGGGGGGGGGTTTGGCGGGGGGGGAGGAGGAGTACAGTATAGTAAATCAGGTAAAAAAGAGGCCGGGGTGATATTAAATTTGGGGCGACTAAAGAGCCTTTGCACATGGGGGGGGGACGGGGGGCGGTTTGGTCAAGCCCTGTTCAAGAGCCCTGAAATCCCTCAAACGGAATTAGGCAATCCGCAAAAGGAGAAGCCCACTTAAGGCAGTCAAACAGCTACAGGCCGGAGAAGAAGCAGGGGAAGGGGGGGCAAAAAGAAATAAAACAGGGTGTTGCCAAAGGGGGGGGGAAGGGGGAGCCAACTTTAAGGGGGGAGGCATCAAATCTCTACTTGGCTGACGGAGGGGAAAAGAAAAAAGGGCTATTTGGTTAGCAACGCAAATAGAAGGGGAAGGGGACTCATGGACGCACGTAGACTGCGTCGGCGATTGCCTGGAGAACGAGGGGAAGGATATTTCTTTGCAAAAGAGAAAAACTCCACTTGCAGGATCATAAAGAGCCCTGGGTACCGGGGGGGGGAAAAGTCTTGATGGAAGAAAAAAAAGGCCGGTGCCCCTTTAACGAGGAAGGGGAGAAAATCTCCTTCGGAAGAACAGGTTGCAGTTCAAACTGCATCTACGGAAAAAAACGGAGGATTAAATAGAATAGACGGGTACCAAGTTTGATCTTCTTTCAACTCATCGCTTTTACTCAAAAGGAGAAAGGGCAGCAAGGAAGGGGGACGTGCCTCGACTTTTCCAAAAAAAAAAAGGAAGAGCTTGTATAGAAGAATGTAGAACATTCTTCTCATCTGCATCGTCAAAAGAAACGAAACAGAGGTACTCAGGTTGGACAGCTCTCAGAAGAAAGCGGTCGGAGATATCGACATGCCTGAGAGAGAACCCATCTCTGTGTGGGGCAAGCAGCAGTTCCCGCCATAGATTCAATGCATAAAAAGGGAGAAAAGAAGTGGCCGAAGGAAAAAAAGGGGGACTGGACGGAGGGGAGACATTTCCTAAAGGGTCGTACCGCGCTGTAGCGTGGTCGAAGCATTTTTGTAATTTGGCGAGGGGGGGGAGGATTTCGAGAAAGGAGGGTTCGTCTCTTGCAACAGAGAGGAGGGAAATCCCACCCCGTGAAAGGAAAACTAGCCCACTCAACCCGCAATTTCAGCAGCAAAAAAAAAGGGGGGAAAAGGTATAGGAGGGGAATGGTCAACTCTCAACGCCGTCACCCGCAGATCCATATATCCAGATTAGCAATCAAGAGAGGCTCTGGTCGTCCTCTCGGCCAATAAAAGAAAAAGAAGAAAAGGCAAGAGACATCTTTGATGGAGAAAAAGACGGCCACCACTTCAGGAAGGCATCGCAGCTCTGGCAGCCATGGGAAGGGGCACAAAAGAAAAGACAAGACTTCCTACGAGAAGAGGGAAAGGAGGAGAAACTGCCATTCCCGAAAGAAACGCAACTCACTCAACGTCAGAAAAGAAAAGTAAGGGGGAAATGACCGGAGAAAAGGGGGTAAAAAAAAAAACAAAAGATGCGGTGGCAAGGGGGGAAAAGAAAAGCCCCCACCCTTAAAAAAAGAAGACACAAACTGACTTATCCCATCCCTCTCCTCCCGCCTGGAAAAAACACAGGAGACTCCTTGCTGGAGGGAAAAACTCATGTGTCGTCCCGAGCTAAAATCTCATATCCATCGCCGAAAAAAATCGTTACCAATGTCTGGGACGGAGCAACTGGAATTGGACCACAGAACTCGGAAGAGAAACTGGGGAAGTTCAAAAAACGCCGGTCTCAGACTATAACTTGTGTTCCCTATAAGAAAAAAAAAGAAAAAACGCTCATGAAGAAGAAAAGGGTGAAGGTGCTTAAGGGGAAAAGGAACGCAACAATCGGCGGTGATACCAGAGAAAAGGTCACGCTAGATCACTATAAATCAAAAGCGGAAAGTGCAAAGGAAAGGGGGAACGGTGTCCACCAAGAAAGAGGCTGCATCCCCTGGAGGGAGGCAAAGATGTAAAGGTACTATATCGCTCGGCCCTGGGAAGAGAAAAAAAAAAAGGACGCCTGACGAAAAAAGAAAAAAAAAAAAAAAGTACCACCGAAGGGAGAGCGCATCGATTATCTCCCATGAGAAAAAAAAACAAATATGCACAAGACACTCCAGGCTCCCAAGGGGAACAAAAAAAGGACGGGGGGGAGATATCTGAAAAAGAAAAGGGTAAACAAGCGCCGAACACAAAGCTCAAGGCGGGGGTCGGGTGGCTATCCGAAAAAAGGGGAGAGAAAGGGAGGGATTCTACGTTGATTTGCGGAGGAAAAACGGGTACCATAAAAGAAACGCCCTACTATTATCAAAAAAAAAAGGGAAGTCTGAAAAGAGGAGAAGAGAAAGTGAGGCTTCTTTTCGGAAAAGGCGATAGCTCCAGAGAGTAACAGGGCCGGATCACCGATGGCGTTAGGAGATAAAGGAAGAAAGAAGGGGAGGAGGCCGGGGGCAGGGGGAGGGGGAGAGGGGCCGTAGGACATAGCTGGAAGCTAGAGGGGGGAGATAGGGGAAAGAAAAAAAAACAGGGGGGAGCCTGGCTGTATTGTCATAGGAAGATAAAAGGAGATTGGCTTTATATGCTATCGTCGATGAGGGTACTGTGGGGGTGCCGGGGGAGGGGGGGGGGGGCGTCCATGTTGTTCTTGTGTAAGGAAAGGAGGAGATCATCGGTCCAGGGAAGAGAATGACGTCCGAAGGGTGGCTTCCTCATCTAGGGCGATGAAAAAGTGTGCGCCAGGAAGAAAGAAGAGAGGTGGATCACGGATAGTTCAGAGAAACAGAAGAGTGTATCACCGAAGGTTTCTGCACGTAACAAAGGACACCTGGGCCATATGAGAAAGAAAGTGCGTTTTCGCTGCCAGAATAGCGCAATGAATAGTGAGAATGTCTAAACCGTCCAGGGGGGAGGGCAAAAAAGGTTCTCGGGGGTGGAGTATGGCGACGCGGGAGGGGCCAAAGTATTCAAGGGGAAGGAAAGTGGTATTATATACCAGGGGGGGAAGAAAGGAAGTGGCACAAGAAGAGGGGCGAGCGAACACATGGGGGGAAGCCATCTCAGAAAAAGGGGTGGCTCCATGCGGAGGAGCGTGATGGAGAGGACAGAGGTGCAATATGTTGGAAAGGGGGGCGTTTGTCTGAGAAGGGGGGGATGGGGGGAAAAACCTGCAGAGTGGGGGCTTGGTTTACCAATTGCATACAAGAATATGCGGAAGGAGGAAAAAAGGCGGTGGAGTGCGTTCTCGTGAAAAGAAAGGGGGCGTAAGACGTCGGGGACAGGAAAGTAGGATCACTCTTTAAGCTGGGTGGAGGAAAAGCGACTTCACGAGAAGAAGCGGGAAGGGGGGAAGGAGCTGTTGGGAAAATTTGCGAGGCAGGGAAGGGAAAGCTTTATCAGGAGATGGGGAGGGCCGAGCGGAAGAAAGAAGGGGAGTGTGTGCACTCCGGGACGGACGGTGCGTTGTAGGAGGTAGGTGAGAAAAAAGGAGGTTAGAAGAAAAGGAAAGTAAAGCTAGTCCTGGTGGGAGAGAGTGCGTGTGGAGAATTCACAGTGCGTGGATTGAAGGAGACTGGGAAAGGAAAAGAGAAGAACCGAAAAAAGGACAATCCTCCCCAGAGGAAAGGAAAAGTTCAAAATTGAGCATTCAAACGCTAGAAAGAAAGAAGACAAATAAAATCCAGTAGGAAAGGGCGCCTCATTTGTTGCAAAAAAGGGGGTATGGGTCTTTCGTCCACTTTCTAGCGGTGATGCATCTTAAGAAAGGACTGAGGAGATAGTGGAAGAAAAAGGTCACTGTAACGGGGGAACTTCAGTGTCGCTCATCTCGCGACGTCATGAGAGGAGAGTGAATTGCTGAAGGAAATCTGTGCCTTCTGAGGGAGGGGGGAGATGCACTGTACAGAAAGGAAAGAAAATTGTCATGACAGCCAGCTATTCTTCCCTGGGGGGAATCTGTTTGGGGGGGGGAAAAAAAAGGAGAGACATTCCCGAAAAGGAAAAAAAAATTGAACTCGCAAAAGGGGGAAAAAAGACGAAGCGTGGCAAAGCATATCAACGGTGGCAAGTTTGGGAAGGAGAGAGATCCATCAACAACAAGGGAGAGGGGAGGGGGGGGAAAAGGCAGTTTGGAACTTCAACGGAAAGGAAAGGAGAGGGTCTCAAAGTCCGTCGCGGAGGGCCGGGAAGCCGTTTACTTGTTGACATCGCAAAAAAAATAAAACCACAGAAAAAAAACCAGAATGTTCCACAAAACCAAAGGGGAAAAAGGGAATAGCTGGTGATGATAAAAGGGAAAAGGCGGGCCTCTTCTCCTGCATCGCAAGAACTAGAAAGAGGGAGAAAAAAGGCCTCGCCGAAGAACGAAGAAGAGAAGGGAGAGACAGGCCATTACAGATAGAAAACGGAAAAAAGGATCAACTCATCTCAGAAGGGGGGAACAAGTAGAAGGAAAAAAAAGCTCTAAAGTGCAAAGCAAACAGTTTTGGCACAAAAGAAGTACGCTTGCCTACCGTAATTTTCTCTGCTTCTTAACGCGAAAGAGGGGGGACTGCGCAGCAAGGGGGAAATTTGCCAGCTAGTGGTCGGAATGAAATCCGTGGAGGGAAGCCTCTGGCAATCAAACGCGCCGGGCAGAATACCCCCTCAAGTGCACATTGTGAAAAAGGCACCCGAATGGAAAGAGAAAGAAGGGGAAGGGAAAGGATGAAAAGGGGTCCTCACTGAACAGAAAAAAAAAGACATCGAATAGTAGCCCAACTCCCATCTCTCTCTGGTCTTCCCCGCAGGGGAGATAAGGGACATCCAGCCTATAACGGAACGCAGACCTCTTTTTGACAGAACCAATCGAGCCCCCACTCATTCCTGCTGCAGGGGGGGGGAATCTCCTGCAGCGAGGAAAAAGAAAACAGATAAAAAGACTGCCCTACCAAGAAAAAGATCATCGGCAAAAGGCTTGGACCACTTCACGCCAAACAAACGCACGAAAAAAAGGAAGAAAGACGCCGGAAGCAGAGAAAGGGAGCAAGGAAAAGGACCCAAGAAGGACGGGTGGGGGGAGCCGTGCGCCAAAAAAGCCACCCCCCCCGGAAAAATGTAGCGATCACCACGCTCTTGGAGAATAAAAAGAATCCGCCTGAAAGCAACAAAACAGATACGACGGGAGGGGGCTCGAAAATCAAACGCGCTAAAACCTGGCTCTGCAGAGAAAGAACCCACTTGGCAGAATGAAAAATGTCGGCGCGCTCAATAGTTGGCAAAAATCTCCATCTCCAAAGCGAAGGGGAAGGGGGGGCTCACCCCAGGACGGAGCCATGATCAACTTGAAGGGAAAGTTCCCGAACTATGTCAGAAAAAATCATTGCTCGACTAAAAAGGGAAGGTGCTACTGTACGGAAGAAAAAATCGCGGTGTAGAAAGATATGAACCTCTGCACTCTGCACTATCAAAAAGAGGCCCTTTCAGATTAGGCTGGAGAACACGGTAAACATAAAAAAAGGAGCTGCTTAAAAGGGAGGCTGCTCTTAAGAGATGTCCAACCGGAACGAGCCGGAAGGGTAATATCTATAACACCTCACCAGGGAAGAGGGGACAAGGGATCCCGTCCTCCAAAAACAGAAGAAAGAAGATAAGCTATAACGCAAATAGAAATAAAAAAAAATCACCAAGCGCTAATGCACAATACAAGAAAAAGGGGAAAAAAAAGGGGGAAGACTCTGGAAAGGCTTTGCTAGAAGGGAAAAAAAATAAATACGGAAAAGAGAAGGGAACCCTCCACTTGAGGAGAAAGCTCTGGCTGGTATGGGGGGAAGATCGCCCATCGGTGAAAAAGGGCAGGTTGTATTGCGCTACGGGAATCGGGGTCTGCCAGAAAAAAAAACCCGAAGACGGAGAAGAGAAACA
>Ga0179593_1589570_pt1 | contig 10348 bp, 12 predicted proteins | sample CZODoug2_1_08_16_FD_185931 | JGI IMG/M metagenome (GOLD analysis project Ga0179593, IMG submission 185931) | Vadose zone soil fungal communities from Angelo Coast Range Reserve, California, USA - CZODoug2_1_08_16fungal (PacBio error correction) | ecosystem: Environmental > Terrestrial > Soil >...
GAGAGGAAAAAGAGAGGGAGGTATGCTTAATTCTCCACATCTCGAATTGCAGTTTGTCATTGATTGGCTTTGAAAAGGGGGGTGTTGGGGCCTGGGCCCTCCTGCAGAGGGGTTGGAGGGGGGTAAAATGCTTTTTGCGGGAAGAAAAAGGAGAAAGGCAGTTCCTTCTTCTCGTCGAGTGGAAAAAGAAAGGGAAGTGTCTTCCTTCTTATCGTCGGCGAGGGGTGTCCTTTTGCCCGGAGGAAAATTCATTGTAATATGGGGAGGAAAAAAAGGAGGAAAGTTTCCATGTTCCGTAAAAGACATCCGCAATAGGATTGCCCTTACTGGAAGGAAAAAAGGAAAAAAACGGTCGAATGGCCAAAGAAGGAAAAAAGGAGAAAAAAAAAGGGTCGCTAAAAAAAATATTGCTATCCGAAGGAATCCGAAACTACTCATTTTGGATTGGATGAAGGGAAGGGAAAAGCAAAAAAGAACCGGTCTGGGCCGTAATTCTTAATAAAAGAAGAAAAGAAGAAGCAAAAGGGAACCTCTTCCTCGAACTCTCGACAAAGAGGGGAGAGGGTGAAGGAGAAGAAAAGGGGTCCTTCATAAAAAGCGGCTTAAGAGAAGAGGGAGAAGAACCCAGGTTCAATTCCCATCCTCACAATCGAAAGTGACGATCAATCCGCCTCCTAGGTTGTGAGGGGGGGGGGGAAAAAAGAAAATGTTAGATCATAATACAGAGGGGAAAAAAGAGGGTCAGGTTAATCACCCCTCGCCAAATGTAAAAGTTCTTCATCTTCCCATCACTTAAAGAAAGAGGGAGAAGCCAGAAAGGAAGGCGAAAAAAGGGGAGGGGGACAAAGTGTCCTATCCCTCTTCCGCTGGGGTTTTCATTTCCGAAAAAGAAAAAATAAAGAAGAAAAAACGCATCGGGGGGGGAGAGGTGTCGTTCATCTTCATCCTTTGGAGAGACGACTTCCTCTCACTTAGAAGAAGAGAGCCTAGCTGATGTTAAAAAAAAAGAAATCCCTCTACGCAAAGGGCCGAGAAGGTCCTCACTTATCATCAAAGAAACGGGAAGTGAAGGGGGGGGGAAAGTGGGGGTGAAGAAAAAAGAAACGAGGGGGGGGGGGGGTTAATTGAAACCCCCACTCGTTGATCTCTAGTGAAGGGAAAATCATCAATCCGTAAAGGAGGAAAAAGGACGCCCTTCCCCAAAGATACAAAGAATGGGGAGGGAAAACCCCAGCCTCGCCTTAACGCTGTCAAGAAACTCCTTCGTATCTATTATCAATGCGAGAGAGGAGAAGAGAATCCTTAATAGCCATCAGGAAAACAAACAAAGGAGATCGGCAAGATTTTGCAAGGGAGGGGGTCCCTCTCTAAATCATAGGAAGGGGGGAGAGGCTCAAAACAAAGGAAAAGAGAAAGCCTCCAGCTTCTCCATAAAACGAGTCTTTAACACTTAAGAAAAAAAAGGGGGGAAGACCGAACCAAAAAAACGCCGAAAAACGCTCTCCGCTGGTAGGAAAAAAAGGGTATACCCCCCCCCTATCCGCAAGGGGGGAGGGGAAGGAGTCGATAGAGAACAGAGAAAAAAGAAACCCTGTGCTTTCCAAGAGGAAAAAACGCGAAACTTTTCCTCCAGAAAAGGGGAAAGACTGAGAAAGGTCCAAAACCTCATCTTTCAATAAAGGAAAGAAAAAACAAACCCCCTCGTAGGTCAGAATAGAAGGGAAGTTCAGTTAGGGGGAGGCTAAACGGCGCTGCGAAAAAGAACCCATAGAAAAGATCAAGAAGAACCTTTTCCATTCCCCAAGGAGGGCGGTCGTGCGAGGGGGAAGTTTCTGAAGAAGGAAAAGGAGGAGGCCTTTCTCATCTATTACGAAAAAAAAGCCTAGTGTTTCAACAACGAGGGAGGAGAACCACCGCTGATTCCCGGGAGGGGAAGGGGAGGGGGAAAGGAAGAGCTCTTTCGTTGTCGGAAGAAAAGAATAGCACATTTGATTTGCGAGGGGAAGAGGGAGGGAATCAGAACAGGGGAGAATAGTTCGCCTCCAAAAACGCTGCAATTAGTACGGGGGGAAGGGTCGAGATATCCGGGAAGGGAGGGAAAAGCTTCCAGTGTGCCGTCGAAAGGGAAAAGCCGGGATATCTTCTTTTCGAGAAAGAAAGGGGGGGGGGGGTCTTTAGCTCGACCAGCGTGGTTAATAAGAACCAAGGGGAAGCCATTCAACTATCATGGAAGACGACGGGCGGTAGGGAGAGGGTGTCTTTCTCTCTATCAGGAAAAAAGGAAGGAGAAAATCTTTCCTTCTCTCATAATCTTCTGAAGGGGAGAAAACCCCGCAACCCAGCATTCGTCTAGGAAAGGGTGAGAGCGCGTACTCCTCATCCTAGAGAAGGAAGGGAAAAGGGGAAAGTTTCCTAACTCTCCCTTTCTTGCGGGGACGCGGAATTAACCAAGAAAAAAAAGAGAAGACTGATAGCTATCTGTTGATGAAGGAGAGGAGAAGGGAAGGATTCATTATCATCGCGAATAGGGGAGGAGCCGGAGGTAGCGGCCTGTCGAGGGAAAAAAAGAGAACTTCATGCATGGATGATCCTTGGGAAAAGGGGAAAGGGGAGTTCTGAAGTGTTCTCTGAGTTGGGGGCGAAAAAAAACGGCACTCATCGTCGGGGGGGAGGGGGGGCGCTCATGTCGAGGGGGAGGGGAGGCCGCTTTTCTAGGGTGAAAGAACAAGCATCGTTCAACATCCGAAGCAGTGGGAAAGAGGGAGAGGGGGAATTCATACCAACAGCTTCTATGTAGGAGGGGGAGGTATTCTCGCTTCTACAAACCAAAAGGTGAGAGAGGGAGGAAATGCCCTACCTTTCTTATGGACCTCTACAGTGGAATAAGCAAAATCTTCTATGGAGAGGAGGGGGGGGGGAAATTCCATCCTTCTTCAAAGGAGGCGCGGCTGCTGTTCGTAGAGTGAGGAAGGAAGGAAACTCTTTCTTCTCCAAGGAGGAAGAGGAGGATTTTCTTTCCTTAAAACCGATAAAGAAAGGACTCCTTTTTGAGGAGGGGGGGGAGGGAAGAAGGGGGAGGGTATTTTTTGGTTGAAATCGAGCACCTGATTTGGGGAGGGGGGAGGACCGATTTTTTGGAAGAGGAAAAAGAGGGAGACAGCTTCCTTTTCGGACTCATCAGAGGAGACTGACCTCCTCCCGAAGAAAGAAGCTAGTTTCTATGTACTGCAAAACCGAATGAAGGTCACGGGTATAGACCATGGTATGGGGGGGCCTGGCACACGGGGCCCAGTAAGTGCCCATCTGTCGTTCACAAGGACAGGCCCGCTGTACTGGGGACACAGAGATTTTCCCCCGGAGAGAAAGGGCTTTCCCCTGAGGGGTTTTACACACATCGTCTGCTTTCCAGAGAGGGGGAGGAGGAAGAATGCTTATTTCGACAAAGGTCGTCAGCTGATTTAGGGAGGGAAGGAAATCGCAACATCACCGAGTAGTGAAAAGAAAAAAAAACCCCTCCTCCACGAGGGGGGGAGGAAACCACGCCTCCATCCCTTCTTCGGAGGAGGGGGAGGTCTTTTCCAAAAGGAAAGAAAGAAGGGAAGGGCGGGGCGCCTACCCGAGAGAAAATCTCCCCTCCTCCGGGGAAAGGGCGGCCTTCTCATGGAGGGTTTCGTCGAAAAAAGAACTCCTCCTCCCTCAAGGGGTTCTATCTTTTCGATTCTCGGTGTCCAGAAAGAAAGGGGCATTTCCTTAGATATTACCCTGTTTTGTCAGAAAAAAAGACACGTCAGTCGACAGGAAAAAACTTATCTCATCTTTTGAGAAATCTGGAAAGAGCAAGCAACCGTTGACGGAGGAAAGGATTGCGGGGTGCCCCCTGAAGAACTCTTACGAAATTAAGGGAACCATGCTCTCCCCCGACCCGCAGGGGGCCCTTTTCTCAGAAAGATCACCTAAGTACCCATTCCTATAGGAGAGAAAAGGAAAGTTCCCTTCTACAAGAAGGAAGAAAGTTATTTTTGCACCGGGGGGAGGACCGCCTCGCGGTCGCGAAAAGGAGGGGATCGCTATTATCCTTCAGAAAAAAAAAAGAAGGAAGATGAATCACCCTATCGTCCTATCAGTGAGAAAATCGCGGCTTTTTCGGATTCAGAGAAAAGAAAAGGTCTCCGTTCTACCAAGAAAAGGGAGGGTGAGGGAGTGTGCCAGAAAAGAAATCACGAATCGCGCGCCTGCTGGGTTCCGTTGAAAGGAAAGATGATGCTCCTGCCCTATGTCGAGGGAAAAAGGGGAAACGCCCGACATTTTTATGACTTCGCCTGCCCGTCGGTCGGAAGGGAAGAATAAGTATTCTTTTTTGCCGAAGGAAGAAGAGGGTCGAGAAGCTCACTACCTCCAAGGTCATAGGGAGAAGGCCGCCGGCGCCAACCATTTCTTACTGCAAAAGGAAAGGATATCTCTACATTCTTCGAGAAAAAAAGGGAGGAATTTCAGCTTGACGGAACGTCAAGACCCTTCAGGAGAAAGGCAAATTTCCTATTATCTAGAAGAGGAGGAGATAGGATTCGAGTCTCCGACACTGAAGGTTTTATCAGCCGAATCCGAAAAAAAGGGAGGCTCTTTACTCTCTCTGGAAAAAAAGGAGTACATGCTGCTCACTTCCCGAGAAAGAAGAAAGTCCAATCAGTTCCTAAAGGGTAGTTTTTAATTTCCCCGGGGAAAAAGGGGGAGAGGGGTTCTTTTTTCGCATCGCAGGAAAGGGCCAATCACTGAATTGAATCTCCAAAGTCACACGAAAGGGGGAGGGTGTGTTCGTTGCTTTTTACTGGAAAAGAGAGGAGAAGGGAGGAAACGGTTCCGTGCGTTCTGCAAGATGCGAGACGGGGGGGGTGCGCGGCTGAGTAAAAGTGAGGGGAAAACCCATGCTTTCAGGAGCTTGGAGTTTCGTAGAGGGAGAGAAGAAAGGGGTATACGGTTCTGCTGGAGACCAGAGAGGGGGCTCGGGTTCCGGGGGAGGGTGAGGAGGGGGGGGGGACCAGACTCGGCTATTCTTATCGGTGGGGAGGGGGGAGGCTCTCACTCTCCTATGAGGTCAGGGTTGAGCAGCTAACTGGGGGGGTCGGGGAATTTCTCGGAAGGGAAAGGCACAATCTTGCAGAGAAAAGGGGTGTTTTCGCTGGCATGACGGAGAGCTCTCATTCTGAATAGGGGTGGCGGGTTCTTAGGCAAGAAAAGAGGCGGCTGGGGTTTGTTCCGTTATAAAGGGGGGAAGGCGGTGCCTTCCGTTTAGAGAAAAGGATGATTTTTTATGTTGGGGATATCAACGAGTTTGGGAAAGAGTCTTCACTTCAAAAGGGGTATTGTGCCCACCTCCATAAATCCCGTGAGGGACATTTTATTCATGGATGACTCGAAAAAAAGGTCTCATTCTTCGGGGAAGCCGGGCAGATTACGCTAGGAGAGGGAGAAGGGGGGGGAAAAGGTGCCATCTTCTACTTCAGGGAAGAAAAAAAGAGAAGAAAATGTTTCTTACCTATTCGTGGGGGGAGGGAGGAATCGGCCCTACTAACAAGGGAGAGGAGCGGCACATTTCTCTTACAGTTTAAAGGGGGAGGGGGGAAATTTCGCAATTCCCCTTTTTGGAAAGTGAGTTTTGCGAAGTGCTGGTTGCTCTTTTTAAGAAGACATTAAAAAAGGAGAAGGAAATAGTATTATTATTCTTTCAATCAGGGGAGGAGGGCGGATTGTAAATAGTAAAAGAGAAGGCGGAGATTGTGCGGGTTATGGGAGGGAGAACCTTTGATTTAACTGGGGAAGAAGAGAGGATGCGGCCTGTTATATGCGACAAAGGGGGGCGATTGCGCGCGGTTCGAAAGAAGGAAGGAGGGGCTAGGAATTTTTGATTTTTACTTGCTGAGGGAGAAAGCGCGAGCGGGGATTTTAAATCGAGTAAACCCTCAAACCCGGCCCCCGAGAAGAAGGGAAAAATGGACAGCTTCGGTCTCCTTTTTTTTTTCAAGAGAAAAGAGGGAATAGGATATGCGTGCCTCATATCTTCGGCCAGGGGAGGGACTGGTGCCATGACTCAGAAAATAGATTGGCGATGGAAGAAAAGGACACTGGTCATAATCACTCAGGAGAATAGCTTTTCGCTGGAATTAACCCGGAAAGGGGAGAGGCGCCTACGATCAAAGGCCGACAAAGGAAGGGGAAACTGCTTTCATGGTGGCAATAGAAAAAAGGTTCGACATCAAGAAAGAGAGAAAGGGAAGGAAGAAAAGCATCTTCAACTATTCATGGAAAAAAAAAGGGAAGTCACTCAATGACAAACCTGAAAGACAGAAAAGAAGCGAAAAAAAAGAAATCGCATCGCTCCATTAGGCGAATAATTGGACTAGAGAGAGAAGACTGATCGCCTCATTTGCTTCGATGCGAGGGGCGGTATAGTAGAAAAAAGGAGGGCTGTCTTTCAGTTTTTCCATGGGAGGGGAGGGGGGGGGGTTGGCCTTTGCCTCCTGTCATCTGGGGGAGGAAAAAGCCCTGGCCTTTGGCTGCTTCCTTCAACCTGCGAGAAAGGTAAAAGGAAGTTCAATCTCGGACTGCACCGGAAAAGAAGGGTTCCTTTTGTCGGAGAGGACGCTCTTGAACAACCGTAAAAGGAAGGGTCCCATGAAAAGTATCAGAGGGGGGAGGGATGAGCTTTTATTTCTTGCCAAAGTGTTCGTCCAGAACAAGAAGAAAGGTGCCCTGACTGTAATGGGAGAGGGGGAGGGAACGAGGGAGAGAAGTCGCTATCTGTCCAGTGGGACGACGAAAGTTTTCATTTTGCCTACAACGAAAAAGGGGGGATTGCTTTATTCCAAATCCCAGGGAGGCCGTAATGACGGAAAAAGGAGAGAACAAACAATTCCTATCCGCGGACATCGGAAGGAAAGAGGAATCGAACTCTCTGCAATCGGCAGGAGAAAGGATACCACAGGCCGTCATCCTCGTTCGATGGTGAAAAGGAAAAAAAGAAGGCAAGGCCCCACCGCACAATAGAAAGGACAGGCTATTATAGGGGGGAAGGAACTGTTTGTTCCGATTTTAAACGAAAAGGGGGGAAAAAAGCCTCCATAATCTCGAAGGGGCGGAAGGGAAAGAACTGTTCCTGTTCAAAAAACATTCTCAGCGCCCAGCACTGCCGGCACAAGAAAAAAAAAAAAAGGAAAAATGGCATTGTAACATGAAAGGAAACCCGTGTCCGATCCGGGCGGGGGCGGCAGCAGGGACTCTTCGATTCGTCGCACGGGGGAGAAGGAATGGGGAAGATCCGATGCCCTCCGAGAGAAGACTGCCTCTAGTTATAAGAGGAGGAGGCACATCCTTGGACAATATGGGAGAGAAAGCTCCTCTGTCCTCCTGGAATGCACTGCAGCCGCTTAGAAAAAAGGAGCCGCTCATACGCATTAATCAATAGGACAGGGAAAAAGAAAAAGACGGAAGAGGTTTTCATCAAAGAAAAGGGGGGAAGAGGTCTTATTTTGGAGTGAAACAAAAAGGAGCCTGTTCTTTTAAAGAAATCAATCAGTAATGCTGCGAAAAAAGAAAGAAACGCCGGATCCCAATACAGGTATAAAAAAGGGGGGGGACGCTGTCTTGCCATCATGAGAAAAGGATCGGTAAGCAATGCTAGTCTAGAGGGGGGGGGGGGGGAATTCACTCCTTACGGTAATCGAAAGGGATTTACCGAAAGGAAAAGATTGTGGCCTGCGAGTGGGGAAGAGAAAAATCATAGTCCCGACGCTAGGAAGGGACCTCATCTTGCAAGAGGGAAAAAGCTTCTCCTGCAAAACTTATCCGCCTCAGAAGAAAAAAGGCTGGACCTTCACATCCAAGATTGGAAAAAAGAAACTCTGCCAACGCCGAAAAAGACAGGCACCTTATACCCCCAAAAAGGGGGCGCTATATTCGAGAAAAAACCGAAAAGGAACAGGGGGGGGAAACCCCTGTGATTTCTCCCGCTGAAATGGACTCAGCTCACGGGAAGGGAAAAGAAGTCCTCCTCGGAGAAATCTGGAAAGGGACAGTGAAACGTTTACTCCCTGTTCGACACCACGGAGGAAAGGGAAGGCCGTCAACCGCAGCGAAAAACAAAAAGCCAACAGGGGGAGAAGAGAAAGGGAAGTGGCTTTGTAAAGAGTGCATTTGCTAGTGGGAGGAGGGGGGGGGGGGGAAGGAGCTGTGGCGAAAAAGAACAAGAAACGAATACCGATCAGGAGGGGAAGAGTCCCCCCTATTCTCTTATTTGGGAGAGTCGGTCTTTCGAAAAGGATTTCCGGAAGAAGCCTTTCATTGTCTGCGGCAAGGGAAAAGAACGGCTTAAACCGGCATAAGGGAAGATTCGCATGCGTCCTTCTTCACAGAAAAAGGGAGGAGTTGAGGGGGGGAGGATAAAAAACATTTCCACAATTTAAAAAAAGAGAAGACGAGCTCCTCGCACATTTCAAGGGAAGAGGCATTTGCCTTTTGCCTCAGAAATGGAGGGAGAAATGCCTCCTCTGACATTCCTGCCTTGGCCGTTGGAGGGAAGGTAAAACGTCTCAGGAAAAAGGTCGGAAGAAATGTTTTTGAGAAGGGGAGGGATAACAACGATTCCCGTGGGGAAGGGGGGAGGCTCGACAGCGTAGTTGAAAAAGCATCCTTCAGAAAGAAGAACGACGACCGGGCAGGGGGGGCGCGGAAGACAAATTGTTCGGGCGAAGAAAATGTCGAACGCTCGTTCCGGCGCATAAGAAAGAGGAAGGGGAGGGGAAGACTACGCCAACCCACACGCTCTCTTCGGATTGGGATTCGAGCGAGGGAAACGAAATTCTCTCCCGTTGATTGGAAGAAAAAGCCCTGGCGAGAATGGAAACTGATCGCCATACGGAAAAAAGCCAAAAAAGGGGCAGCACTGATATATCTATCAAAAATGTAGTCAAAAATCGTGACGGGAAAAAAGAATGAAGGCAATCTCTATCGTTCCGGTCTTTGAGGAAAGAAGGGGGGAACGTCGAGGGCTTCCCTATGGACAGGGGAGTCAGTGCATGTATTATCAGTGGGGAAGAGAGGGGAGATCTGAATTTTCCTTTGGAGGAGGGGGAGGAGAAACTTCACTCATTCTTCGTTTGGGGGAAGGGGGAGGGGACATTTCTCTTTCGGAGAAGGGCTATCATTATTCTATTTTGTAATAAAAGATATAACTAATCTTTTCACAAAAGAGGGGGGAAGGCAGACGTCTCGATCAAACAGGGAGGGGCGAATGTCGTTTAGCAGAGGGGGGAGGCGTCGACACCACCGTTAGAAAGGGAAAAGGGAAAGGAATGTCTATCTATGTAAACGAGGAGGAAAAGGGAAGGAAAAAAGCGGCGATTTCGCTTCTTTGAGGGGGAGAAGTCCATGCCCGAAGGCACAGAAAAAAGGAAAAAGAGAAGTATTCGCGAGCTGATTAGGAAAAAAAAAGCGGTCGGTCTCCCGGAAAGAGGCTTGTTCGTCTCTTTTTAACGAGGAAGACGAGGAAAGAGCCTTTATGCGGGGTGATTGGAAAGAAGGGGACGGAGTTTTTTGGGGCTAGCACGAAGGAAAAGGCGGCTATTTCATTAAGACTGAAAAAAAAGTGACTACCGCGGGGGACAAGAAATCTGCGTCTCGAATTGTGGGGGGAAGAAGGCCGCGCTTGTGTCTGGGATATGGGGGAAAGGGGGCCATCTCAGCCTTGGGAGGGACATCTCTCATAAAAAAAAGGAGGATGGGCCACGTGAAGCCAGGGAAAAAGTCTGTTTTTGGAAAAGCTTCGGCGGGCGTAGGAAAAGGAAGGGAGTTTAGTTCAAAAAAAAGGGGAGGAAAGGGGAATATTTCTTATGGGGGAGCCCTCCTCGACTCAAGAGAAATGGCCGACCCAACAACTAAGAAGTAAAGAGACCCGCCTTCCTCCCAAAGGCCAAAAGCGCTTTTCCTCGGTTAAAAAGAAAACGCCGTTTCTCCTACCTCGGTAAGACCGGAAATAGACTTTGCATCCTCCGAGAAAACCTTCATTTACTGACGAAGGGAGAGGGTGGGGAGAACTCCCAACAGGAAAGATCCGGCTTTTGAGCGCAGCGGCGTTGTTCGCAGGGAAAAGAGGAAGTCGTGGCATTGGAAGAACGAGAAGGTTTTGTGTCGCAAGGAAAGAGCAAAAGGAAAAGACATCTGCCTGCCTTATCAGAAGGCCTGCAGGCAATCTGGCACCGAACGAGGGGGGAAAAGGGGGGGGAATGCTTCTTTTTGGGAACATAAAAGAAAGGAGGCAGACATTTCATCTCCTCTCAAAGGGGAGAAAAAATGTGCG
>Ga0179593_1244369_pt1 | contig 10347 bp, 14 predicted proteins | sample CZODoug2_1_08_16_FD_185931 | JGI IMG/M metagenome (GOLD analysis project Ga0179593, IMG submission 185931) | Vadose zone soil fungal communities from Angelo Coast Range Reserve, California, USA - CZODoug2_1_08_16fungal (PacBio error correction) | ecosystem: Environmental > Terrestrial > Soil >...
AGGGAGAATACTCTTGGGAAAAACGCTGAGAGAGCACGTGTCTTTGGAGTGGGGAGTCCAGACGCGCAGGAGAGATTCGTGTAACTCGAGAAAGAAAGAAAGCCTAACAAAAAGACAGGGAAAAAACGGGCAAGGATGGCCTATCTCGTGTACAAAGGGGGAGAGGGATAGGAGACCACACGGAGATGAAACATAGATCAAAGGAAATTAAGAAAAAGAGTGGACAACAGGGATTTCAGGAAGGAGGGGACACCACAGTTGCAAAATTGCCATCAGGGAATGGAACAAAAAAAATAAGATCCTACTAATCCAATGTCCGAACTTGAGGAAGCCAATAAGTTTAGCAGATGAAAGGAGGGATAAACAAATGTCAAACGCTGAAGCTCGAGGTGAAAGGGGGTGATAGAGTAATCGCCCAATCCTCCGAAGGGGGGGGGGGGCTTCTGTTATGGACCGGGAAGGCCTTAGACAAATCCAGGGAAGAACTCCTAGGACGGTGGGGTTCGAGAGCCATTGTTTCAAAGGACGAAAAAAATGTTTGACATACAAAATCAAAGCACCGGAACGAAGTATACGCCCATGATGTCGCATGTTGTTTGGTCCACCACGAAAGGAGCAACCTGCCAGACAACGGTTAAAACAAGGGGTGACAAAGGCAAAACCGTCGCGTGGGGGCCCATGGGGATCAAGAAAAAGCAATGCTTTCTCGTACGAAGAAACAGTGGCTTAGTCTCGAAAACGGTAGAGGGGGGGAGAAAAAGACTCGCATCGGAGTGCAACTAATGCCGAAGGGTCGGATATGGCTGCGGGGAGTCGAAAACGTCAGCTACTGAACCAAGATACTTACATGAGTCAAAGGGATAGGAATCAAAAAAAAAGAACGGCTACCAAGAACTGGGAGCCGTAACGCTTAGCCAAATAGAAGCGACGTGTCAACGTCACTGTGGCAGAGAGGGGGAATTTGGGAAGCCAAGCAGGGTGTTTGCCGCGAGCCTTTCTAGGTGAAAAGAAGGGTGCGGCCGTGAAAAAAACGCTTCAAAAACACGGGGGGGATAAAAAAAAATTCATCGGCGGCGGGGGGGTCAATCTGGAGAGGAAAAAAGCATGGTTAGGGGCAAAGGAAAAGTTCCAGAAGTGAAAACGATTGTGGAAAAAAAGATGTCAGGACGGACCGCGGAAATAGGGAGTCCATCAGCAAACACGTTGAGGATAAAGGGGAAGAGGGAAAAAGGCTCGCGGATAAATTAGGAATCTGATAGCTTCCGAAGTTCGATCCCAACACAAACGAGCAAGAACTATCCGAAGTGACGAGAAGGGTCCGCGCGGACTCAATGCTAGATCGTGGGAAAAAGGGAGGAAAAACATCTGATCCCAGAACGCAGAACTTGTTGCAGAGAGGGAACACGAGAAAAACGCTTGCACGGAGCAAAAGAAAGGAAGGCTCAAAACTCTTGATCATTCTGAGAAGAGGAACAGACGGAACGAGAACAAGGGACCTACATTGGGGGGTTGGGAGAAAAAAACATTAGCTTTGCCGGAAAAAGAGAAAGTGGGGGGGTTTGGTGTGGTCGGATAGGGCTCGTAAGGAAACCCTCAAGAGAAAATAAGGGCGTTGGGTGCTCGAGGCGTTTTACATTGAAGAATGGTACTTTGAATGGGTGGGACGTCGGGGGGGGGACAAAAGGAGGAACCGACCATCGGGGTCAATCAATATACTGTAGGGGGAAGCAATAATGGACGTTGCATGGTAAAAGAGAACTATAGGAGAGGGCAACGTTTTTACAGGGGGCAAGAATAATTGCGTCCCAAATTGACCAGAGGGGAGGAAAGGTACACAAACAACCGGAAGAGAAAAAGAAAAATAATACGGGGAGAAAGGACAGTAAAGGGCCTGGGAAAAAAGAATTTAAGATAGAAGTTCCTTCCAAACAACTGGGGGGGAGGGAAAATAGATACGCTAAATAAAAAAAAACAGGGGTCGGTCAATGTCGTCGAAGTCCGAAGGATAGTGGGAGACACAAAAAGCCAAGGAACAATGCATCATGGGGATTGGGGTTAAGAGGGGAGGGAAAAAATGGGGGAGGGAAGCGAAAATTATGCAAAGGCTGGAGTGGAGCGAAGGAAGTATAAGAACGACCGAAAAAATCAGAACTGGGCCAAAGTGAGGGCCAGAAAGAGGGGAGAAGCAGGTGAAAAGAAAAAATATTGAGAAAGAGGATGGGAGGCACGAATCGCAGGAAAAGTGAGGAGGGAAAAGCCAAGTGAAAGTAACTTTTTACCGCCCAAGGGGAGAAAGGGAAAAAAGACTGGTTACTCCACTCCGCGAAAGGGCCCAGCCTAGGCAAAAAAAAAAAATCTCAGGGTCTACTCACTGAGACTAGGTGTAAGAAGAGGAAAAACCGTGGAAGGGACTACCAGAGGCAAGGAGGAAAGACGCAACGGGTTGTCTTCCTCTTGGGTGGGGGAAAACTGACTGTGTGGAAAACCCAGAGGGAACACAAGGAATTGGATAGAGGGAGGGGAAATACTCAGATATCAAGTGTGTTGAGATGGAAAAAGAGAAAGGGGAATTCAGCTCGCCATAGGGTAAGCAATGGTATTGTCGGGGAAGAGGTCTGATTGAAAAGAAAAAGGACGAAATCTCCAAGCGATACTTTGGACGGGATCTGAGGAATAGAAACGACGAAAATGGTGAGAAGCCGGGTATATTGGGGTGGAAGGGGGGAGCCTGAGGAAAGAAAATACGAATTGGAGACAGAATGCGTCGAACGTCAAATCAGAGGGGGGGGGGAAGGTAGGGGGGAGCTTAATGGTTCCAGGAGAAAAATGCGAAAAAACTAAGGCAAAGGAGGGACATTCGAACTTGTCGATATTACACAGGCCTATCAGCGTCAGGAGAGAGTAGAGAGACGAGCCGATGGTCGACGAAGAGAATATTCCGTCATGAGGCCTCATTCAAATGGAGAGGAGAACGGCAAAAAAAAAAAAGCGTCCAAAAAAAAAAACACGTAAGGGGGGGCCAAAAGGGAGGTCTGGATTAAGGGTCGGGTGTTCCTAGAGTAAGTCTCTAAAAGGAAGAGAGGGGGGGAGGGAAAATGGGAGGGAAGAAAGATGGACTTTCCAGATAGGACTAAAGGAGGAAGTTAGTTCAGCGCCGGTTTCGGGGGGGGGGGAGAAGGGAAACTCAAAACTGATGCAATCAACGAACCAGAGAAGAAAAAAACGAGAGGAAAGATAAGTAGAGGAGGTGGAGAGGTATGGAGAAGGAATAACCCCGGAAAACCGACACAACCGGCGTGGAAACGTAAACCAAAAAAACCGAAGAAAACGGGCCCGCGCCAGTCTTGCAAAAGAGTATGGGGGACCAGACTAAATACCTAGATAAAACTGACCGCGAAAAAAACTCCGCGACGGCAAAGGTCTGAAAAAGACCAAGAGGTTTGTCGGTTTATTTGAAGATTGGGGGAGCTCACCGAGAACGCTTATGGCATGAGTAAAAACACTAGGATCTCAATAGAAGGAGAAAAAGACGGCGACCGAGATAGCGAATTAACAAGGGGTACGCCCTGGGTTAAATAAGGACAAGATCTGGGAAAGAAAAAACCGAGGTTCAGGTGCAAAATGGATGGTAGGAAAAGTAAGCTCCTCAATACGTCAAAAAAAAGGGGGAAAAGATGGGGGTATTCTCAAATAGCTGGGGGAAGGGAGATTAACACGGCTCCACCAAACAACCAGAAACAAGGCGTGAAGAAAAACCAGGAGCGCGTGGGACTCAAGGACGTCACGAAAACGAGAAATCGATGCTTGCGCTTTTAGAATGGGGGAGGGAATAAAGAGAAAAGAAAGAAGAAAAAAGGGGAAGTGGAAAAACTAGGGTCATCTGAAGGAAAGAAAAGTCGATTTCAGACAGAAAAACACAACGATAACTTTTACAATCCGCAAATATCCCAAGATGAAAAGAGGAGGGTAGAAAGAGTCACCATCAAGGAATTGAACAAAAAACAATAGCCGAACAAGTGCGTCCGAGGGGGAAGGAGGGGAGAGAGGAAATCCAACGTGTAAAGGCGGAAAAGACAGCATAAGAGGGAAATCCTTCTGGAAGGGAGGGTGGGGGAAAGATCGGGGACTAGCTCAAAAGAGAAAAAATTTTGGCAAGCTCAAGGGGGTTAGAGGACGTTTAGTTAAATGTTCAGGGGGGAGGGGAATATAGAATGTGAACTATGAATGAGGTCAAAAGTCCTAAAGAGGACAAGCGGGACGCGTATCGGACAATTGGTGACGGGATCTGGGGGGGACCGGATGAGTATCCAGTAGTCAACACTTAAGAAAAAAGGATCAACCAATAACCAAAGGGTAAAAGAAGAAAGGGGCCAGAAAGGGGTGGGAATTCACCACTCATAAAAAAGCAAAGTTCCGGAAGTGCAGTTTTGGGCATTGACCAGAAAGCGCTTGGTTCCGGAATGGAAAGATTGAAAGACAAAAAGTCGTTTGGGAGGGGGATATCAAATATTTGCAGAACAAAAGAAGGGTTGGCGAACTAAGGAATAACTAGGAGGAAGCGGAAAAGAACTGACGACCAGAAGAAGGCTAGTGGGTCGTAATGGTAGGGGAGTGAGGTGACGATGGCTGTGTTTCGACAAAGGGGGGAAACTAAAGGTAAACTTTCGGGGAAGGGAAGGGAAGGCTTTAAACTACCCCAAAGAAAATCAAATAGAAAAGGTAAAAGAACAGCTCCACGACGGCGCGCATATCAAGTCCTAGGGGGGTAAGATTGTCGGTCTGCAGGACAACCAATAGACGTTCAGGGAAGGGAAAATTCCAAAATGGAGAAGGAAAAAAGCAAAACACGCAAGAGAATCTCTAGCGCGGGAATGAAATGATCAATAGCGCCGACACAAAAAAAGATTCTTTGGGCCGGAAAACAGAAAGAGATTCAAAGGAACAAAACATGTAGGGTCAAGGCGTTGATCTTCCCAAATAAAAAGGAGATGAGAATCGGCAAGAGCTTGTGTGTTGATTAAGATCATTGGACTTTATATGGGCAGGGAACTCCGATCGTCAGAAGGGAGTGAGAAAAATTTCAACTCGAGCTTGAGAGTCGATTTGGGAGTCAGCACGCTCTAACTTTTGAGCAAACGAGGGGGGGAAAAGGAGAAATTACCGAGAATTTGTTTGGAAAGTTCCGCTCAAAAGGGCGTTGGGGGGGAATCGAACTGGCAGGCGTAAGCAGGCTGGGGTGACAGAAATTCTCCGGGAAGGGCAACGGAATACAGAGAGACTAAACCGGTTAAGGAGGAAGAAGACTAAACGTAAAAAGTACAAAGGTCCGACGAATACCACAAAGGAGGACACGAAAATGAGGGGGGTAAAAATTAATTCGCAGGCCAAGAAAATATTTCGGCGCCGAACGATGAGAAAGAAAAGGCTGAAATGCTCGTGGGATCCTGTTTTAAAAAAGGGAGATTTGGGGAGGGAAGGGACCTCTTAACCAGAGGAAGGGGGCGAGGAAAAACGCAGGAGGGAGTCACCATCCAAAAGTCACCGATGAAAAAAGGGGAAGGTGAAACGTACTGTTCTAAAGGTGGGAACGGACTTAATAGCCGTAGCAGGCGAAGAATTCTAGGAATGGGGAGGGGGGAAGTTGAAGCGGGCAGGGCAGAATCGCGGTGAAACTGTTTAGAGACCAATAGATCCTAGGGCGGCCTGTAGTGGGGGGGGGGTGCAAAAAAAACCAGGCACGCACCGCCGGCCAAGAAGAGATGGTCTCTACGCAAAAAAGAGAACGCGGCCAAGGAAAAAGAATCAAGAAATCAAGGAGAGGGAACTATCAGAAGAAGGGAGGGGGGTCTGTCCTGATACCAAAAGAGTGAAATAATGCTCATGGGAGAAAAAGGGCACCAGCATGTTAAATGTGGAGGTCAGGGAAAATCGTCAGTGTGTTACAAGACATACATCATTGTACTGAAAGAAACAAGGAAGAAAGCAGAAGAGTTTACTGCTTTGGGTGTAACATGGGAATCGTAAAAAAATGGGCAGCTGAACCCAAAGAAGGATCACTAGAGCCCGGGAAATTTTGGGTGCGAGAAAACAGCTCCCCGGTGACAGAAAGAGGAAATTGAATATGGGGGTGTGAAAACTTTCTAAAATGAAAGCGGAAGATGCAATAGGGCAGAGTTTTCAAAACGATCCATAGCATACCATGGATGAGACGCAATTCTTAATCGGTAGGAGAGGACAATGGGGACCGTTTGGGATTAAGAAAAAGAAGGGGGAAACTAGCAAAGTGTGGTTGGGGGAGAAGCCGGAAGAAAGACACTGGGAAATCTTGCTTGAAAGATGGAGAAAGGGAGTATAAGGGGAGAAGATCCCTCGAATTTAGGAAAGAGATCGGCATACCTGCCGGCGTTTCAAAGGAGGGAAGGGAGAGTTGACGACAGGAGCAGAAGACACGAGCGGACTGGGACTTCCAAGAAAGAAAAAAAAGGAATCTAATGAACTACCGCAAAAAAACGGGAAGAAGACAAACAAAACAAGAATGGAAGAGCGAGATGATCATACAGTTTCGTGAGAGGAAGGAGACACGGTAGTGGAAATTGGAAATCAAGCGCAGGACTCGATCGTTACTCGTAAAACTCCGAACCAGATGAATCTAAGAAAAAAAATGCAATGATGACGATCTCTCGTAAGGAGTAGGAGGAGGTCTAAACACAGATCCACAGTGCTCAGCAAAAGAGGGGGGAAAGGAGGTAAATTTTGACGTCCGGCTTCGCCCAAGGAGCTGCAAGGAAAAGGTAGCGTCAAAAACGGTCATGGCCCGGACTAAGACAGGATAAAAGAACTGTCGGTACTAAAAACAGTGAAAGAAAGGAGAATGACGAGGAGAATAAAATTCTTGCCGCTGCCTCGCTTTCCGGAAAAGCAAGATACCAAGACTAAAAGCTACCGGGCTCTTGAAAAAAAATTCCAGGGACGCTCAGAGGGGGGAAGAAGAAGGGGAACCCATTTTTAATACAAGGAGGAAAATAATAGCCCTTGAGCGAGGGGGAAAAAAGGAATGAAAGTTGGTGGTCACCCAATGACGATCGCAAAAAACTCCCGAAAACAGTTCACAAACCCGCTGTTGCCAGGGGAAAAGAACGGCAGAAAGCATGTTTTTACACGAGAAGAAGGCTTCTTCGGAAACAAATTATGTGCGGGGGAAGGAACGTGGACGAGTCTGGTGGGAGAATCGAAAGCGCCAAAGAGAAGGAGGGAAAAAGATAACTGGAAAGACAGAGGGAGGAGCATGTCTCAGAGAAAAATAGAGATAGAGGAAACGGGGAGAGAACGGCTAGTTAAACGCCTTCCCTATATTTCCCCGGCTTACAGGAGAGGGACAGGTAGTAATATAAAAAAGAAAGCTCCCGTGTGAAACTTCAAAGGGAAAGGGGGAGGAGTTAATATTTTGGGAAAGCCAGGAAGGTTGGTCCGCGCACCCTTTCGGGAGAAAAAGAGAGGGAGATTAACCCAGAGCTTCACAACGGATCCAACACGAGCCGTTCGAGGACTGCTCGTATGTAACCGGAGCAGGTGGAGAAAATTTGGGGCCCTAGAGTCCAAAAAAAAGATGGCTGGGTAGGTGTACGCTTCTCGTCGGAACCCGAATCGATGGAATTCGAGGTCCGTCCATATCAAAAAAAAGGTCTGCGAATTAAGGGAAATGCACTTCTCGGGGGAAAGGGAGAGAGGTTCGTTCATAAGGGGTAATCCAAGAAGGAGAGAGAGCAATAAGGAAAGCATTTTAAGAAAAGGTCCCGCTCGGCTGAAAAAGGAGGGAAAAGACAAAAGTCGAATCTCTGGAAATAAACCCGGACTGTGTGCATATATCAGGGGAAGAAAAACAGAGGAAGAAGAGCAAATAATCTCACCCCCTAGGACATGCCGAGCCTCTGAAAAAGACGGAGAGGGGACTACGGGAGGAGAGGTTAAGAAGGGGTGTTGAGAATCTTAAATAGGAGGGACCGAAAAAGAGAGTGGGGGGTGGGGTTGTCGCTAGGGCTAAAGAAAGGGAAGAGAGGCTAGATTCTGTTTGCTCAAGAGGGAGGGTGGTAGTGAGCCGGACGTTGGAGTGACAGGGCTATTGTTTGGAAAAAAAAGGAACGCCATCTTTAAGACCCGGAGAACTGTTTGAGACAAGGGGAGGGAGGGAGGATGAATTTCCAGCGACTCTTATGAGAAAAGGGGGGGAAGGGGTCAAGAATAAGGAGAACAGGAGGAAGCACGGAGAGAAGGTTCGAACCAACCGCACGACAAAACAAGACAGAATCACAAAGGGGAGAGGCGGAAACCGGGCTTGCAGAAATAAAATCCAAAGAAAAGGTTATGTCTGTTAAACGGAAGAAGCTAAAAAAGGAAAAAAAAAACGCCTGGTTGAGGTCCGGCAAGGGAACCGAACCACTTTGCTCAAAAAAACTAAAAAGCAGGAAAATGGGACGTGTCGGGGGGAAGGAGACAAAGTCGGCAAGTGACTCCATGTAGCAAAAAACGGGGAGGGTTGTAATCGAGCGAATATCAAGAACTACCGGATACACAACTCAGACTTGCCAAAGTTGAGCCAAAACTGGGGGGTAATCTAAGAAAATCAACAGGCTGATCAGGACTTCTGATGAACCGAAGACTCCGGAAAATTCGATGTTCAAAAAGGACAGTCACAGAGGGGGGGGTCAAGCCCAAGGGAACGCGTGCAAATCCGGTTGAGGAAACCGGACGCATCGGAAAACATATTGCAACCACAAGCCAGTCAGAAGAGGAGATCAAATTGAGAAGTGTTTACGCAAGAGTACAAAAAAGAAGGAGACTACCAGAGTCAGAAGTAAAAGAAAGGCAGAAGTGTGAGTTTGAACGGCGGTTGTTTGGGGAGCTAACGAGTTGGGAAAGAGCAAATCCGCTGAAAGGTTTGCAAGATTTAAAAAAAAAGATCGTTGTGGAAGGGGTCGAGAGGGCTGTGTAGTCAGCTCGCCAAGGGAAAAAGAAAGGATGGTAGTTAAAGATGGAGGAGGGGGAGGAAAATCCCCATCAGAAAAAGGCGGACACATAGAGAACGGTCAGGTGAAAAAGAGGCATAGGGAAAAAACTGACTCTGGGGGGGAAAGATTTATAAGGGGGGTTGGAATGGTGGAGGGAAGTGGTAGACACACATAGTTGAAGAAAAAAGCCTTACGAAAAAGGATATCTGGGGGGGTGCCTGTAGGGGAAGCGAGGCCCTCATGTGACCTAGGGAGTCGTCATGTCGGATGGGGAGATAGTCACAAGGGCCGATGAAGAAAAATCAGTACTCGGAAGAGGAGGGGACGCGTTCGAGGAAATTAGATGCGATGTAGCTTCATTATCAAGGATGCCATTGAGCGTAGCGATAACTGAGCGAAAAATCAACAAAAACAGAAGATCTGGAAACGAGTGGATCAGCCAGAAAGGCTTGGGTTCCACGCGGTAAGCTCGAAAAAAGAATCAGGAAGGTAGGGAATCCTGACATCTACTAAATGGGACAAAAAAAAAAGGGCGCGGGCCCGACTAGTCTAAAGAGAGAGGGTTAAAAATTCAGCCGGTGTATTGGGGGTTTTCTCGGGGTTCTTCGCAGGGAGGGGGGACATAGAAAACCAATCGAGAGACACCCACAACAGGGAGAGGAAAAAGCGCGATATTCTTTTCTGAGGAATAAAGATTCAAGAAAAAAAAAAAACAAAACAAACAAAACTCTGAACTTCCCCCGAACTCTGAAAAGAAATCTCGGGCCCGCGCCATTCTGAGACCAGAGGGGGGGAAAACAAATAGTAAGGGAAAGGAGGATCAATTACCCGAGAAAGAATCTACTTCAAAGTCAATCGACCTCACAACGGGTTGCTTTTGGTTGAGCTGGGCGCTCAATGGGAGATCAGGAAACTCTTCAATGAGGGCTACAGAAGAAAAACATCGCAAAAAACTTAGAAAAGGGAGAAAGAGGAAGGAGATCGTCCCTTGGGTAATTGGAGAGAAGATCGACCTACTCTACTTACGAGGGAAAAGGGAGGCTCTATGAGCTCAATACAAACACAAAAAAGGGGGGAAGACGTCTTACGAACTTAGGATGAAAAAAGAACGGGAAGCAACTGAACGGCCCAGAAAAAAAAAGGAGACCCCTGCCTTTCACACAATGCAGGCGGGTTGGGACCAGGATCCAGCATAGAAAAGAAACGTTATCGAAGATAAAATGCGCTGTCAATAGGGGGGGGAGGGACAACATCACAGGGGGAAAAATTGGCTGGATTGACTGACAAAAGTTTAGGAAGACAAAAAAAAACTCTGGAGCTTTTTACGAGAAATCAAGCAAAT
>Ga0179593_1263277_pt1 | contig 10347 bp, 10 predicted proteins | sample CZODoug2_1_08_16_FD_185931 | JGI IMG/M metagenome (GOLD analysis project Ga0179593, IMG submission 185931) | Vadose zone soil fungal communities from Angelo Coast Range Reserve, California, USA - CZODoug2_1_08_16fungal (PacBio error correction) | ecosystem: Environmental > Terrestrial > Soil >...
CCAGAAGGGAGAATAAAAGGAGCAAGATCTACGAAAGCGTTCGAGCTCCCGTTCCAAGAGGAGACGGGGGTCTAGAAGAGTGACTAACGCAGCTGGGGGGATTGGGACGGATTGCTTCTGTGAGGGAAGCTGGTAGCCTCACAGGGGGAGGGGGGACTTTAAATAAAAGTAACAAGGGGCATAAAAATTCAGGAGAGAGGTAAGAGGAGGAGGAGGGAGAGAAGTGCTACAGAAGGGCAGAAACGTATGGCCCCGCACCTTATAGGGGTTTAAATAAATTCAGCCTCATAAAGATCGGATAAAGACTAGGAAGGTTCTCTACCAAAAAGAGGGAGAAAAATACAGAACGGAAGGTCTGGGGTGCTTTTTCAAAATCGTCGACGATGCTAGAGCTAGTCCAGGGAGGAAACAAAAGATGAGAACGGCCTTATCTCCCTACTAAAATACTGAGGGGCCAAGCCAGGGAAGGATGAAAAATTCAAAAAACAACGATGAGGCCAGGCGTTTGTTGATTGTGCAAAGCACACCTAGCTCTGTATGTATCCAGGAAATCTCAGGTTAAAAAAGGCAATGGGAATCTGATCACAGATAAAGAGGGCCAAACCGCGGGCGAGGTTTAACCTTGCATGCGGGGTGAGAACTCCCCAAGAATTATGTCCAAAGACAGTAACGAAATAGGGGGGGGTGTCCATTAGAAACGAGACGACGTGAAAAAGGAGGGCAGGCACAAGATCTGCTACACGTGATGTTCAGGGAAAAAATTTTGACAGAAAGGGGAAAACCTCTTGGGGAGGTGGTCGAAGAGGAAGAACACGACACCCAAAAACGGTAAGCTACAATCCATCCTTAAGCCAGCGCCGAAGAGGGGGGAGAAGTAAAAGTTGCACGTCTAATTGGGAATCCTGAGGAGGAAAAAACTCGTCTGAATCGGGCAAGGAAAGAGCGTCCCCTGAAGGACGGAGGGGATAGCCTGCAAGCAGGAAATGCGTACACCAAGTGCCAAACTAATACAGATACAGCCCTATCCGTCTGGGAGACAAAACGGGAATAACTTGGGATCAAGGGAAAAGTAAAGGGGGCAAGATGGAGAATACTCCTTTTCGTTCAGGGGAGGAAAGGAGGGAGGGACGCTTGGCCCCGAGTTCGAGACAGCACCTTGTGTATACGTTTTTGCGAGGGGAGCTGTGAGAAAGTACCGCCCCAAGGGTAGGAGAGTAGCGTAAAGCCGAGAACATGCCCCGGTAGGGCGAGGGACTACAAAAGAACTCCTAAACCCAACGTGCATAAAGACCTCTAAAGAATATGAAAAGAATGTAAGATGGGGCCGAAGCTCCTTGTCTCATACGAACTAGAATCATCGCGCCTGATGCGTGGTGAGAAACCAGGCATGAGCTGAGGGAGGAAGGTCTGAAAAAGCAGGAGGGTAGACCAAGGGGGAGGAAAGGAGAGAATAAAAAAGTCCTTTCTGCATAACAAGGACAAGTGTGCTATCAGGAACGCATCGCCGGTAGGGCGTCAATAGATCTGAGGCCGTCAGTTGGAGGTGATAGGGTAAATAGAACTGGAAAAAAGGGAAGGGGGAGACATAAAAGAGATTCTTATCGTCGGTGGAGAAGCCCAGGGTGGTGAGGACTGTTGGGTGACTGTAGGATGGCGGAAGACAAATTCGGGAAGCCTCTTTTCCTCCTCTGCGGGAGTAAAAACCTGGAGAAAGAAAGAGGAGGACAAAGAAGAGGAAAAGGGACTCGCGCCGGGGCGCGCGTTTGTAGTAACAAAAGATGGTTGAGAACGGGGATGGAGGGTGACAAACACTTGAAAGAGAAAGGAAGGCAAAAGAAGGGAGAATAAGGGGGTTCGAAAGAAACTCAAGAGAACGGGGGAAGAAGGCTCATACATCTCATCTCCATACGCGAGCAGAACATGGGGATCGTGGTCAACGGTAAAAGAAAAGCAGTCAGGGAGACAGAGACCTGAGGTAAAAATCAAGAAAAAAAAGAAACACACGATCGGAAAGGAAAAGAAGAAGGGAGAACGACCAAGATGGAGGTCGTAGGCAGTAACGGCTAAGAATGCTGGAACGCGGTTTGAAACGCCGTTCTAGGACTCAACACAAACAAAGAAGGGGAGGGAAAAAAAAGGTCATGAGACAAAAGAGAGATGGGATAGAAAGACAAGGAGAAGAAAAAGGAGCAGCCAGGATAACCGACTAACTCAGTAAAAGTCCCCACAAACCGGTGTGGAAGGCTGAGAAGACTAGAAAACAACCCCAAAGGGAGCGCAAGAAGAAGGTCAAAAAAAACGGCCTTGTCTGGGAAAGAAAAAGGGAAAGGGGCCACAAAGGAGAATAAAAAAAGACTCGAATACGCGTCGTCGCTCCCGGATCACACACCTAATAATATGTCTTAGGAGATAGAGCTCCTGAAAACAGAATTTAACAGAGGGGAACACGAACATCAAAAAAGAGTGAAAAAACTTAGGTAAGAGAAAACCAGAAGCACCGCGAAGAAGTCAGGAAAAGAAAAAGAGTTTTTCTGAAGAAAAGAATGGAGACTAGGAGAAGACAATAAAAATCAAAAAGAGGAAAAAAAAAAAAAAAAGAACCTAGCCATAAACAAGAAGGCGCGACAACCAAAGTATATTTGCACATGATGAGCAAGGAAGAAACCAGAGCATAAAAGCACAACAAAGGGAGAGGAAAGACTAAAATAAAGCGATGCGAGAAGAAACCGAAGGGCGAGGCGTTCCCAGGATAAGCACCTAAACCTCTATGTACTATATTCAGAAATAAAGGGACGGCAGGGAAAAAGACGAAATTTGATCCCAGCATGGCTAAAACTCCGAGGGGGCTCAAGAATAACACACCATTCCACGAAAAGTACCTGGAAATACGGGCCAAAAAACAGAAAGACCGCAAAGAGTCAGAGGCAAATAAAAAAAGGTACTGGCCACAATCAATGCGAGGGAACGGGGATCTGGTTGTGGTTGGTTTGAATGCATCTTGTTTCAGGGTTAAGTCCTGGGTTGGGGAAAGACACTAAGGGGTTTACTAGGGATCAGTGAAAGCATAAAAAAGAAGATGAGTGAACACGCGACAAATATAGAAGGGACGGATACTCAAGGGAGGGGAGAAAATACGTTAAAAGGTCAAGAAAAAGAGAATAAGGGTTCTGAGAAAACGCAAGAAAAAAAAACGCAGCAATCGGGATCGGGATCCGTAGCCGCGGAATGAAAATCATTCAACAGCTTCATAACTGTATCGGGGAGAATTGGGTGTGACAACATTTTGGGGTCCGCGGCGTTCCGTGACTTATCGTGCTACTGGAGAGGAGAAAAATGGTCTGGGAGCAACGAGCGCGTCGATAGCCCTGATTACGAACAATGCAATCCTAATAGGAAAGGAAGAAAATAGAGGGGGGGGATGAGAACGATTCTAGCGGGATAGCCATCCCAAGGAAGTTTCGCCGGGTTTTCAAAGTCCTCGGGATTAGAAAGCAAAAAAAGGAAGAGACCTTCTGACCAAAAAGAGACCTTAAAAGATCGCACATCCTGGGAACTTGACGATCATGTTCACGGACGGGCACTCTAATGGAAAAAAAAAGTTGGTAAGGGGAGTCAGAAAGAGAGGGAGTTCCGCCAACAAGAAAAGAACCGAGCCATCACAGACGTTGTGTTGGCCATCCTGAAAAGACTTATCCCTCGGCCTGAAACCATTAAGAAGGGCCATCAAAAGAACACGGATGACTGGGGAGAATTTTCGCGTAATCAATCTCAAAAGTTGGTAGAGTTGGAATTACAGGGAAAGAGGGGGAAGCTCTGGAGAAGGCGAAAACGTCCCTAAGAAAGAGGCCCCAAGGGAAAGGATAGGACGCGAAACCAAGAAAAAATATAGCGAAAGTCCTTTTTCTCTTCGTGTTAGAATTCAACAATCGTTGGAGAGAGGATGGAGAGTACAGGTTCAATTGAGCCTAGGGACACCGTCAAATCCTGGGTCTCAAAGGGAGTAAAACTTCGCAAATCCCAGCAGGGAGAGAAAAGATGGAGACACTCACATCCGCTGAAAAACAGGGAAAGCCATAGGTCGGACCGAAATGTTCACAAGGTTGTTCCAAAAAGAAGGACATGGTCAGGAGGAAAGGCCTCATCACGCTGGAATCCGATCAGGAGAACTTGATGCCGACAGGTGGAAGGTAAGGATAAGATAGATAGAAGAAAATTTCTCTCTCCAGGGAAAATGTTAGAACCGCGAAAAAATAAGACTTCTTCTGTCTCAAAGAAGTGCCGCTCCCCTAATCGAATTTAAATGAGTGGTCGAGCGTCCTTCGAGGGGGGGGCTCAAATTCCGGAGGAAAATTAAAAAAAAAGTAGAGACTCATCGCCTGGCCCTAGGCCAAGGCTAAAGAAAATTGGGGGGAAGGTGGCCCAACGAGAAGGAAGGCGAACCCGTCGGCCGCAGGGGGGTGATCAAAGCTCGCGATTGATATGACCCTCTTGCAGCAAGAAAAAAAACGAAGAGAATAAAGGGTCTCGCACGGAAACGCTAAAACTCGCGGCGATAGAAAGAGGAACACCGAGTGCGCCCACAAAGGGCCGACTAACGCCAAACCGTATCGACCCATGTAAAATTTAAAGGCTCTTTAAAGGTAGAAGACATAGAAAACTAGCCGAGGAAGAAAGGAGTAAGGAAGGTTGCTCTTCAACAAGACGATCGCCCATGCGCGAAAGCACGATGGACACAACCCAAAACACGTCCCTGAAGGGAAGAAGAAAACGGATCTATATCTAAGGGGAAAACGGAAAATAAAGAGGCATGTCAGGGAGGGAAAGACAAAGTCAGCAAATATCACCAAAAAAGAGAGAAGAGACTGATCTAAGAAAAACAACAACGGGTGGTAGAAAGGCTCTGAACTTCGGGGGCGATCTCTTACGTGCTACCTAATTTTGCTCTTAAATGGAGGGGATTAAAAAGAGCTCGCATAAAAAAGGGAGGGAAAGAGATGGAGAAGGTACATTGTGGGGCGGTAACTACGTGCTGCCGCCTGGGCGACGACATGTCCAAAGTCAAAAAGACAAGCTAGCGGATCTGTCTATCGGGGGGCCTCCGTTCTCGCCAGTCAAAGGAATGTTTGGGTCGGCGCGGGCGGTTCAAGAGGAGGTAGCGGAAAGATAGTATCTAAGCTAAATCGGCGCTCGGCAGGGACGAATATGCTGAACGTCTTTGAGAAGCAACTTCGCATCAGAAAGAGCGGGGATTACGGGAAACCTAGACAAGGCTCTGGGCGATCGGGGGCGAGTTAAAGGCTCTGTCGCACACCGTGAGCCATCAAAAATGAGGAATGGGGGTCCTTAAGTACTTTTTGAAAAGGTAAAAACCAGGGGAGAAAAACGCAAAGATAAGAGAAGACGCGTCAACGAGATCGGCTAGTAACGAGCATACGAAAGTTCAGGCGCTCCGGAAAGTTGAGTGCCGCGGAAACAATTTGACTAGGGGCGAAAACTACGAGGAGCTAGGGAGCAGCAGAGAGAAGGAAAAAGAAATTCCGAGCGGCTTCACAGGGGGCTGAATCAAAGACACATCTACGTTCTGAAGAGGAAGAGCATCACAATATTGGAGGGAGGGGTGAAGCGGATGGGTGAGGAAGTGAAAAGTGAGACATCTTTCAAAGGGAGGGGACTTTTACGGCGCTGACCTCGGCACCACAGGAGCGGTGGGAATCATCATCGTAAGCTACAAGAAGAGAGAGATACACTAAGGACGGTCCTCTACCATCCTCTAAAGAAGGGGAGGATCAAATGGAGTAGGGGGGAGGGGACTCGTCCGACGACAGGATAGGGAAGAATCTGGTCCCAACATTAAACGGGAAAACCGATGAGAAAGAGCATCGGGAGCCGAAGGAACCTGGGAACACGACCAAAGATAAGCGGCGGTGTTGAGATTGGGGGGGGGGGTTGCCGCCCCATAAAGCCTTTGATAAAACTTCGGGAGGAAAGTAGGGATCTAAAGGGGGGAACGCGCCAGGCCATCTATCCCGAAGAAGGAGGACACCGGGGGTCGGGAGTGAATGGTGCCTTGGGGAGGGACTCCCAGAAGAGAAGAGGGGACATCATTCTATGGGAGAGGGAAAAGGAGGAAGTAACAGAGCGAAAAAAAGAATCGCCAAAGATGAGAGGCAAGAGCTGCGTGTTGTAACAGGGGATACCTCGTTCGGGGGGGTCTATCCTAAGTAAGGGGAACAAGAAAAACAGGAAATACTTTCACTCTTGGGGGGTCAGCCGCGCCGAAGATAAGGTAGAAGAAGCGTTCTAACAAGAGCGGAAGGGCTTAGGAGAACTTCAAAGAATGAAGGAAAGAAAAGGAGAAACTCGTACGACAAGACAGACGATCATCAGTAGCCCATAGCAGCAGAAAAACGCGGAAAACACAAGGTGAAGACCCGCCCCAGAACCGCTCCGACAGGCCTCTTGGGGGAAAAGGGTCTGGAAGGGGTTTCAAAAAGAGGAAGAAAAAGAAAGAGGGCTATGTGAAGATGGAGAAGAAGAACGCGAGAAAGAAGCTGACAGGGTGCCCCGACCTTGACGACAAAAAAACTGTCTTATGAGGGGGGGGAGGTTACGGGGGAGAAAAAAAGTGGTAGGAGTAAGAAGAAAGCGTGCCTCAGGCAGGTGAGGGCGATATCCGCCATCCAAGGACACTGTATGCTAGTAACAAAAATCAAGATTGAAGAACACAAAACAAATGGGAAAAAGGAAACTGATCACCCTGAAAGAGTACCGGACTCAGGAGGAAAAAACGAACATGGAGGAATGACGAACTACTAACGGAGCGCGCAGATGCTTTTCCGAACCCGGTCGTCCGGGCATGGTGGCCGCTTCTGAGAGTGCAGCTTCGTTGGAGCCAATAAGTTGAAAAAAGGAAAGGAATTTCACGAAGGGAAGACGAGATGAGAAGGGGGGGCATAGCAAGAAAAATCGTGTCGGGGGTTCGCTACAGAGTTCTTGTAGCCCATTTGTCGTGAGCTCAGTCAGCTCTTGCCTTTCAAAAACAAACGGGAAGAGAGGGAAAAAAACTAACGGGTTTCTTAAAGGGGATGTGGGGAGTACAGGGGGGAGGCATTAAAAGAAAGGGAGGAATTCTTTGCCGAATCACGGGAGTAGACGGCCAGAACAGACCACGGCGGACAGGATGGGTATGAAAAGGTAGTTAGAGTGGAGGAGAACAAAGAAGTGTTCAGGGGGTGAGGTGGGAACCAAAGAGTTACAAAAAAGAAGGAAAGGAGTCAAACGTAAGAGAAAGACTGTTGGTCGCCCAGATCCGAGTCAGGGCCGCCTCACTGGGGGGAGCATCCAACGATTTGTTAGCAGAGAAGAGGGAAACCGTTCAAGACCATTCAAGGCGGATAAGAAACGGTCGGGATAAGAAAGAAGAGAATCAAAGGAAAAAACCCTGATCGGGCGACTAAGAAGGAGAAACTAGACTACAGGGAAGTCGGTTGAGCGTCCCGATGGAGGGTGCTCGCCTGATCCGGATCACCTACCGACAAGCACGCGTTCTATATCTCTCAACGAAAAAAAAAATGGTGATGAAAATAGGGGGAAGTAAATAGAACCAAGGAGAGAAAAAAAGGGAGCCATGCAGGAAACAGGAGGCAGAACTTCTCAACAAACTTAGATTGTCTGTCCAGATGTCCAGGCGGGGGAAAGTTTGTGCAAAGAACTTTCTTCTAACGAACTTACTGGGGTCTGAAAAAATTCACCTTCCTTTTCTTTAAAAAGAAAAAAGAAAGAGGAAGAAACGATAGAGACGCTGGGACAGTGGATGCGCGGAGACAGGGAACCCGAGCTGGACCCACTCCTCCAGGAAAAGGGGCGCTCTCTGGAAGTGTACACAGTCTGGGGGAAAAAGAAGAAAACCTGATAAGGAGAAATGAAATTTTGATAAGCCCAAAAACGCGCGCCGAACAGCAGACGACGAGTCGGGGCGAAAGTGTCGACTAATGAAGATTATACTCTCCAGAAGATAAATTCAGCCATTCCTTTGAGAAAGGCTCAATCCAGTACGAAGGAAAAAAGTAAAATAACAAAAACGGGCAGAGGGGTTTTCTCAACCGAACGTCTTACATCACGACTTTGCCTGCTGAGCACGCCCATCAAGATACCTCACTTAGGAAAAGGGTCAACCGCCAAAACCGCCGAGTGGAAAGAAAAAAAAGAAACATATTATTAAAAAGGAAGTGCACCAAGGGAACCGATAAGCAGTGGCAAGGTTAAGCAAGAGAAAGGTCTTCCAAAGACTCAAACGTAATGGAGAGACAGACCAGAAAAAAAGGAGAAAAAAAAGGAAGAAATTTCCTCTCCCAACGATAGGCTCTAATCAGTCCCGTTCCGCTATTAAAAGAAAAAAGAGAAGAGCATGGAAGTAGGACTCTTTTGACATTTCCTTTCACTGGGGGGGGGGTGGAAAGAGGGGCGGGGGGGAGTAGTCCAAGGCCTAAGGGGACTACCTGACTGAAGAAGAAGGGCCAATAACCTTTTGACGAGGGCACGCGGGTAGAGAAGAAACATATCGCCATCGATAACACATCCGCAGTGCATGAGCGAACGGAGTCGAAGAACGGCCCAGAGACCGCCGGGAGAGTCTCCCTATGGGCCAGTCGTCATAGAAAATCGGACGTCACAAGGCTGGAGAAAGACCCCGGTGGGTTCCCAACGCTGTCTCACACTGAGAAGGGAAATGAGAGGGGGGGGGAGGGAGGGGGTGGTCACCGGGTGTACGCGAAATGCTGGGGACTACTGACTTGATGCCTGGTCTGAAGGAGGGGATAAAGGAAGAGGTCTGCAAAAAAAATACTACAAACAAAGAGTCAGGGGAAAGGAAAAGGGGGAGTCTAAACCAGCTCTTCAAAGGGATGAAAGGCAATAGGAAACATGTACCGTGGGGTGTGGAGTACTCATTCGGAAAACGCAAATCTGGAGAAAGGAGGAAACAAAAATCTCGCCATCCCGTGGTGCGAGATGTGCCGTCATTAACGGCCGGCAGAGACGAAATGGAAACCAATAAGAAGGGGGGGGTCGTAAGGGGAAGAGTATGGGTTGCACAACGAAAGGTGTAATAACTCGCCATCACGCGTGGACGGGCTCCTTTCAGACATCGGAGGATCGTTGAAAGAGCAAAGGTGAACAAAGAAAAAGCAATGGTCCATCACCAGAGTAAAGATTAGGGTTATGACGTCGGCTTCATCTTCAACAAAGGTGTATTGTTTCATCGGGGGGTAATTTCAAAATAACTGGAAGGGAGGACCTCAGGTGGATAGGAGGGGAGAGGAAACTACGGCCACGAAGAGAGTGACCGGCAGACTCGTCCCTAGCGAGGATCCGAGTACACAAAAAAAACAATATCTCCCATGAGATTTGGGAGAGGTCGGGTAGAAAGCGCATCGCGTATCCAATGAGCTTAGATTGACACTATAATCTTAGGTCCCACACCGAAAGGGAGCGAGAAAAGGGAGACCTGCGCACGTAAAACAGCATTGTCGTCTACCTATGGCGCCACAAAGGAGAAAAATGGCCAAGAACCACTTCAAACGAATCGGGAGGAAGATAGAAGATTCCGCGACGAACGGGTCGGAGGAGTAAAAGGTCAGAGGGCTGGATCCACGGGAAGTTCAATCCTGAAGAGTCAAGGCAAAAGAAGGGAATTAGGGTGCCCGCTAGCGAGCGTTGCGCAGCGGAGTTACGGAGACCCGGACCTACCGTAGGCGGGACGGGGTACTTGCCCGTACTATCTCACGAAATCACAGGTAAAAGAAAGGGGAGTACCGCGCAGGAGATGGCAACCGAGGCGCTGAAAACCCATAAAGGAATCGATATCCTACCAAAATAGGGAGAAGAAGAATGGTGGAAAAAGGTTAAAAAAGACCTGGGGACCTAAAAAAAAAAAGAATCGCCCAGCGGCGATCGGATGACTCAAGTGAAGAAAAAAACATCCCTCTTCGCAACGAAGGCCGATACTTGGGAGATCAACAAACCATCAGAAAGCGATCATACATCATATCTCAGAGGGAGATCCAAAATAGAAACAAACGCGAAGAGCGCCACACTCTACGGCCTTGAGAAGGTGCGGGAGGAGAAAAGGGGGACTAAGAAAGATACCTCAAACGGAAGAAGTATCACCGCGGGTAGACTTTCCTAGAAACTGGAGCAACAATTGCTAAGCACGATGACTACAAACGTCCAAAACCAGATCCATACGTGAGCTCACAACCTTTTTTGAGAAAAAAAGCGGGAAGGGGGAAGCAAGGAACGGGGAGGCCACCCGCACCAGAAGCCTCGGACGCAGGAGTAAAGGAGAAG
>Ga0179593_1284528_pt1 | contig 10347 bp, 6 predicted proteins | sample CZODoug2_1_08_16_FD_185931 | JGI IMG/M metagenome (GOLD analysis project Ga0179593, IMG submission 185931) | Vadose zone soil fungal communities from Angelo Coast Range Reserve, California, USA - CZODoug2_1_08_16fungal (PacBio error correction) | ecosystem: Environmental > Terrestrial > Soil >...
GGGGGGGAGGAGGGGAGACACGTGCTTTGGGTCCGGGTCATTCTTTCAATCGGTTTGAGAGGAGAAATAATAAAGTGGGGGGGGGTGGCGAAGGTGGTATGGCCGCCGAAAACCAAGGCTTGACTAAGAGTGCAAGGTGTATAAGAGAACACACTCCATAAAACAGGCCTTCTATATCAAGACAAATCACGAAAGGGAAAAGTATGACGACCTAGGAAGGCGGGCCCTTTCGGGACAGGGCCCGCTCAGATGGTTCAGTCTACAAAAAAGGAAAATTTGGGGGAAATCCAAATTGGGAAGGAGGCCCAATCGTATCAGTTCCGCCTCAAAAGTGGGGAGAAAGGTCATCCGCTATGGCTTTTTGGCAGGAGAGAAGAATCCTAATGGGGTCCGGAAATATCCTCATCGACGAGGATCCATGTCGAACGTGGACGGTTCGATCTGGGAGACTGGACCAAACGGCGGAGGGAAAAGCAGTATCTCTACCAGAGACGTAAGCGGGGGGGGGGAGAAGGGGTGGGAGCTGAGGTGGAAGAGATCTCAACAACCCAAGTTTAGGAGGAAAGAGGAACTTCGCGACAATCAAAATCGCAAAACACGAAAGAGAAGGGAGGGGGTCAGGGGAATAAAGTATGGTCATACGCGAGCCATTGGGGGTTGATTTGGTGCACTAACAAGGAAAAAAGGAAAAAAACCCTGGGTGATCTTCGATTGCGGATGAATTAAACATAGATGCGATGAACGAAAAAATCCAGGAAGGCGATGGACTGATCAAAAAGGGGGGTGGACACAGCGCGAAACGAGCTGGGAAAAGAGGGGAAAAGAAAACCAATTTGGAAGTGTTCCAAAGCCTGCTCCCGGAGTCGCTAAAATAGTTCTCTAACGAAAAGAGGACACGCCAGGGCAGTCAATCATAGGAAAGGAGGGAGTAGGAAGAAAGAAGATTGGGTGGATGCTTTCGCTATCCACTGTCAATAGCTCAAACCGAAGGGGAAAAAAGGAGGACATCAACAAACGAAAAAGGGAGACCCAATTAGTCCGATTAGAAGCGAAGGCTTGCCAGACTTAGTCAAGAGGGTGGGAGTATCCCCACTAGAGCGGGAACCCCACTTAAAGAGTCCACTGAGCGACAAGCAGCAGACCTTTACAGGGCAAGGTTAATTGGAGGAAAGGGAGGACCGGGAACCGACTGGCCTCATATCGGAATCTAGTAAGGGCATCATAGACTGACGGAAAAGCTCCGTCCTATGCGTTTTTGAAAGGAGATTTCTGTCATATTCCAGCCTGAGGAGGGGGAGGAAAACGAAGAGTTAGTCCTGACGACCAAAAAAAGAACTTCAGGAAGGGAGAATTCGAGCCGAGTATGGGGCTAGTCATGAAGGCGGATCTCGGGGCAGTAGAATCAAAGTCAGAACACTTGAAAATAGGATAATGAAAGAAAGAGAAAAACGTGTTAGGATTAAGCCCCATGACCGAAAGGACCGAAGCCTTTACCAAAAGGGGCGCCGCGGAGGTAGAAGTCAGAAGGGTCGCCGGGTCCTGCCGCGATGGGGTCTAGGAAAGGTAACAGCGAAGGTGGTAGATCTCCAACAAGAAACGACTAGGAAGGGGGGAAAGATTAAAACCTCGCCTTCCCAGGCCTTCATGGGGACTAAACTGGCAGTAAAGAGAAGCTTGACCAATAAACATAGACAGAAGGGGAGGGGGAAAGAAAAACAAAACGGCAGTCTTCGGGCAAAGTATCAATCCTCAACGGGCAAGAGTGAACACCAGCCGGGGGAAAGGGGGCAAGGTCGAAGAAGTTCAAGAGATTAAAGAACCGAAGCCGAGGAAAGAAAAAATCGATCAGGCGGGTCTGAGAAGACCGGAACCAAGGGGAGACGTGAATTAGAGGCCTTCCACTGCTTAAAAAGAGGAAAAGGCACAAAATTCCTACAGCATGCGTGTTCAGAGACTCGAAGAGAGAAAAATTAGGACGCAAAAGCTGGACCCTCCCGCCCAGCAAAAGAATTAGACCCCACAAAAAGACCACCTCACAGGGGCGTGAATCAATATAGGCAGAGGGTAGGGAGGGAAGAACAAACTCATCTAGCGACGAGGTTTGCCATCAGAGATTTTTTCAATTGCAAGGGACTAAGCAGCCAAAACTCCTTAGGCCGGTCTCTGATTATGGAGAGGGGGAGAATAAGTTCCGCGCTGCCTCGAAGGAGTCTGTTACTTGATGTGAACCGAGTAGGCGATCTGAATCATGAAAAATTTTCTGATGTCAAGGCAGAAGTCGACGGGGCAGGTCGGGAGGGAAGGAGAGTAAGTTCTCAGCGATGGTCTATTTCGTCATACACGAAAGACGAAGGAAAATAAAAAGGGATGTTTGGGGAGTAACGGTCGAGGAGCCGTTGAGCATCCACAGGCGGCGCGCCCCCGTAATGACTCGATGATCAACAACGTATATAGGAAAAGTTAGCTTAGCGCCTTGGTGGGAATCAAAAATCCTCATACCTGGGAAAGAAAAAACCAGTAACGGCAATGGGTGCTCTCAAGATTTAAGACGAAGAGAAATCGACTCTGCCTTTGTCCTATCCTCACGCACAAGAGGAGAATCTCAATCATCAATTTCCTGAGGGTAAGACTACGCTTACTCTGACTAAAAAAAGATACGCTTTGCTCTTGGTAGGGAAGCTCTAGGCCGGGACGAGGAAAAAGAAGAAGAACGGCTAACTGGGGCTGGGTCTGACGCCCGAAGTGCAGCATTGGCCGGGAAAATCGAAAAAAAGCATGGTTACCATATTAGAGAAGGGATAAAGCATAGCTCGCATTGAAGGCGATCTTGATTCACGGTTTTGCTGGGATACAGGGCTGCTGCGGGGGGTCTGAGAGGTTGAGAAAATTTTTCTCGTAAAAGGAGCCCTCTTCGGGAAGGTGGGCATACCCTTCTTGGGGGCTTTGCGCGGGCAGGGGTTTGGACTGGGTCCTTCAAGCGACCCATCTCGGCTGAAAAGAAAGGGAGAACGTTAAAAGACCCAAGCTTGTATTTTCCATGTGGGTGTCAAGGAGGGGCGACTGGTTCAGGGGTCCTAGGTTGACAAGGGGGCATCAGTGATTCCGGGGGTTAGCTTGCCATTCAGGTGGGGGAGGAATTAACTTAGGGGGGATTTCCCTAAGCGAGCTGTTTACACGACGGAGTCTTGGGGGTGCGAACTATGGCTTTTTGCCGCTCGTTGGGGGAAGGCGTGCCGGGAGGGAATTGAGAAAATGGGTTAGTAAACAAACGGGAGCGCGAATCTTCTGACATGGGTTGAAGATCGACGCGCTGAAAAAACGCGATGTTGGTCGAGGAGAGAGCCTTTCAAGTCAATAGGGGCCTGCCTGCTACCAGACGAAAAGGCCGGCAGGACCCTAGGCACAGATAATCATCGGAGTAAAGATTAGGGGAAAATGCTTTCCAGGTGGACATGGACGTCGTTAAAGGTCGGAACGCATCGAACGCGTGGGTTTCTGGCGGGAGCCGTAGTCTTTACTAGGAATTGGAGGAGGCCCGGGGAGAATTCGTCGAAAAGAGAGCCCCTCAGTAGGTACTAATAATCCATATAGAGACGAACGCGCCCAAGAGGGTGTAAAAGGGAGTCGATGGGAGGGAAGCCTCTGGAGTTGCTCTCGACGCCGGGCCTCGGAACTCGCCGGGGAAAAAAAGTGAGAAAGTCATCTTCCTTCGGGGGATCCGGAAACGTGGATTGAGAGGCGGAGCGCTGGCAAGGAAGGTAAATTTTCATCCGACCTGGTAATTCAGAAAAGAGAGGTCTGCTGAGTGCAGAATCGGGGGGCGGATGGGGGGGGGTTTGCCTGTATGAAGGCCGCCGGACGAGTGGGGACCTCGCCACTTAGCTGTCCGGAGGGAGGGGCCAGCGAGATCGACGGAGAATAGGAAGTAAGGACGGCGGGCGAGGGGGTGAAAGGGAAAACACTGTCGTTGGGCGGGGAAAGGGCGACAAACCAACACAAGAATTCATTAGGGGCGCGGCAAGTTGTGCCGAGCCTAATGGGCGTCCGAGAAGAAAAGGGATGCAGACGAACCAAGGGAGCATATTTTAAAGCAAAGTAGCCTTGGACATGAAAAAGGGGAAGATGGCAAGCTATCAAAAGAGGGTTCCCCACGCGAACGAGGGAAAGTGATCGACGGGGAGGGTTGGGGGGAAAGCGATTCAATGGTTAGCAAGAGCCAGCACTCGACGTTCAAATCATGGGGAGTCGGTGGGGAGGGGAGTTGCACATACTACCGGCAATCACGGCCAATCAGGGAGCTACCCTAGAAAGAGCAGTGTCTCGGGTGGGAGAAAACACAAACAACAACGGAGAGAAGAGTCATTACTAAAAGAAGGAGAAAAGACACTCCGAAGCGAATAAAGATTGAAGAAGAAGGTCCTGGAAGGAAAAAGAGAACGCGGCCACGAACCATGGAGTGGGAGAAGCGGATGCCTGAACATCGACGACGGATCGATGCCAAAGAAAACGAATGCGGCACAAGTGAAAGTGGCCGGAAAGAGGATGCGTACGCTTCCAGCCATTTATGTTCCAAAGAGGAAAAGGCACTCCCATCTGCGAGGGGGGTGGGAGACAAAAGAAGGGCCGCCGGAAGCAGCATATCTCGCAAAAACGAGGGGTCGGGAAGAAGGCTGGGGTTTGGAGGGGGGGTTCTCCTAGAAATAGGAAACGCCGTGGGGGAGGGAAAAACTGATCACCACCGAAAACCCCGCGCAAGGCTAATCTCAAGCGAAGAGATGGACATCTGAAATACGGGGTTCAGGGTGAAAACAAAACACCAGACTGCTTAAACACACACGGCAGCGTCAGGATTAAAAAAGACACCCTTCAAGAAACGGGAGTGCTTTCAAAAACAGGGGCGGGGCAACGACAGAAAAAAGAAGGAGGGGACTCAGAAAGGATTGAAGAGATCTAAGGAAAAGAAAGGCCGATGCCTGCCATTTGGAAAGGAAGTTCTTCGATATTCAAAGGGAGGCCGAAAAAAAAATACAACGTGCAAGAAGGGAGAACCACATGAAAAAAGCTTAAACACGATGGGAAGCCGGGAGCTAGTATTTCTATTCGGGGAAGCGGATCAGCTCTGAGGGAGGGGGAGTTCGCTTAGGAATAGGGGGTCAAAGACAGACTAAAAGTGAATCCCGAGGAGTGAGGGGATTGATTTCTATAACAGACAATGCCCGGAAGCAGGTTACAAAGAAGGGAAAGCGCCTAGAGAGAGGAGGGTGAAGTAATCAAGACGTGGACTGTCCAGACGAGGGGGACGCAAGAAGGACTGAAAAGGGGACGGGCAGTAAATTCTTAATAGACAACCATCTGAAAACATCGAGACAGCGACGATTACGGAACGGCCATGCGGAAGGAAAGGAAGGCTGTTGGACTCAAATAAATTCAAGATTCCAGAGAAGGCAAACAGGCAAGAGGTCGCACGGAACCAAAAAATCAAAAAGAGGACATCAGAATTCTTCCAATATGCCACATAGAAGCGCAACATGCGCTCAAGTGTCAGGAATGAAAAGTCAACTTGCCTGAACCAAAAGGGAGAAGGGGATAACTAGATTACAAGAGCGTCGCGGAACCGAGAAGAAAGGAAAAATGTTACACGAGAGGATTAGGGGAGAGCGTAAATGAAAGGAGAAAAACGCAGTTACCCACCTTTACGACCTGATGCCGTGCTCGAAACTGGGCATCGCGCAAAACCCGTAATAAGAGGGGAAGAAGACAAGGAACATCATCGTCGCAAAAAAAAGAAGGCTAACAGCGAAAGCAGAGGGGTCTGAAAACAAATCGCCTCCTCAACCATCCATAAGCCCACCATAAAACAAGCCAATCCACGTGTCTGAGAATAATAGGGGGGAATAACAATATACTTGGCCGGTATATAGAAAGACAAGTAATTTGGAAAGGGGCGGGGGGGTATATTGCTCCTGGCTGATGAAGGAAATTCGTACTAAAAGCCAACACTAAGGAAGCGTCCTGGGAGAGGAGGTCGAATATGCGGGGCAACATAAGGTGCATCTCTCCTAAAATCGAGAATTATTTGGAAAGGGGGAATGGACTTGGAGATATGAACAGAAGGAAATGCTGCTTCAGCTCTCCGCTGGTGCGGTAATGAGCGAGGACGTGTCGGCCGGCTAGTTGTATGGAAGAGGAGTAGGGACATAGGAGGGAGCTAAGAAATTCTGGGAAGGAAAAAGGAATTGAGTGACTGCGTTTTGAGTAAGTTCGATCGATGGGGAAACAAGGAGAGCAACCCAACTTAATTCCATCATCTCAAACACTGAGTAGGATTAACAGAGAGAGTGAGGAAGGCGGGCGAGCCGGAGGTTGAGCCAGGAAAACCTCGACAAGTTTACTAAAAAAAAGAAAGGAAAATGGATGTCGATCATCGAAAAATGTCGTGGAGACGAAGAGACAAATCTCAGAACTCAGGAAGGAGGGAAAGCCTAGCCTATGATTTCCATCCGCACCACGGCAAAGCTGCGCCGAAATGGAAGAGGTGGAAACCAAAAGGCTCAGTAAAAAGATACGGAGGGGGGAAAGGGTTACTTCAATCTCTTAAACAGACCGGAGCTGGCAGACTATCATAAACGTCAAAAAGGGGAGAATAAAGTGCCGGTTTGTGGCGGAGACTTCCCGAATTTACAATGGAAGACGGATTAACTCTCAAAAGAAGGGTGAACCAGAGGGAGGGGAAACTTCCTGAAGGAGAGAAGCTGACCGCTGCTAGCTGTATAACATTGAGTACCTTTTTTGTCTAATTTCTGGTGGAGGAGGCCTGAGGTTCGCGGCATTGGGACCAGTTGGAGAAAGAAACACTCGTAGGGTGCTGGTTTTCAAACAAAAAGGCCAATACCGCTTCTGGCGGCCGGCAAAGGAAGGGGGGGAATAGGGGGGGGGCAGCCAGTTTACGTGGAGCGTCACAGTCGTACCAGGTGGGGAGATAGGAGGATGAATCGTTGGAAAAATAACGAAGGAAAGAGAGGAAGAATGGGTTAGGTTAAGGAGACGCGGCGACGGTGGGAGGGGAGAAGGGCCACTAGGTTACGCACGCGGTGTCATCAAGGGATGGCCTGGGAGAGAAGGGAAAGGGAAAGAGGGGCCTAACTGGGCAAAAAAAGGAGGGGATGCTTGGGGAGGGATGGTTTGGGTAGCGACACGATGGCCGTTTTGTGGGGGAAGACATTTGGACGAGCGGGCTTCTCAGGGGAAAAAGAGACCTTAGAAGGAATAGGATTGTTGAAGAGAAAGCGGTAAGAAGGGGGCCCAGGGTTGCGCATTTCCGAGGTACGAGGAAAGACCTGGACATAGTCGGGAACAGGAAGGCGACCTGCTGAGGTCCTCTATCAGGGGAGGGGAGCGGGGATTTCGTTTCACCTGTTCATTGCGGCGTACTCGAGGAAGTCGACGCAGGGAAGGGGATGGATGCTTCAGTCTGGAAGTGTTCCATTCGTTAAGTCGCGAGAATTCTAAGGACCCATCTGCGTCCCCTTCAAATGGCAAAAGGAAGAGCCATACTCGGACTAAGAAGTAATCATTAAAGTGAGTCGCTTAACCCGAACGAGGTACCAAAAAAGTGTCTCTCTCGCCGCGGGAGGAGAAGAAAGAGCACTGAAGGGGAAGGGGGGCAATAGAAGGCTAGTTTTCCGTCAGCGATGCTGCAAGGGCTAGGAGGGGCAGAGCCGCTTTCATTCTTAACGGAGAAGCCGTTGCCAAAAATGAAAAGGAAAGGGACCTGAGGGTCTTGAGGGGGACTAAATCGTACGATGAGGGGGGGTGGGTACGCCGCCGTCCTGGGTGGGAAAGAGAAAGCTGAGGAGCCGTTCATGCTGAAGCGAGGGGGATTTCGAATAAGAAGTACTGAGGAGGGCGATTTGAGACTGGAGGGGGAGTGGTGCAAATGGATTAATAGCAACTCCAAGTCAAAATCTTCGCGCTACATACTCCGACAGATACTGAATGCTTCCGTCGGGGCCCTTTCGGAGAAAAGAGCATCTTGCAGAAGAGGGGGGAGCCGTAATTGGCAATGGCCAAATGGTCTGAGGGCCAAATTAGCCAAGCATCGATCAAGCCCTCTGGCAAATGGAACGAATTTATCTAACCGTTCTTTTTGGGCAGAGTTCGAAACTAAAAAAAGAAAGTCCTCCGGAATAAACTAAGAGTTACGAATTGGGTCGAGTACTGGAAACTGTCTATGTGAACTCGTCCCACTGAGATGCCGTAATGAGAAGTTGAGGCAAAGTCAGGGATTACGGCAGAACGTAGGGGGTGAAGCTTAAGGTGATCTCTCAAAAAACACGGAGGAGGAAAAGGATCACTTAATCAAAACAAGGGAGACCCCAATCAAAAAAAAGAAGAGGTGGGGCTACTAAATTCATACCGAAGGAACTTGGGGGGCCGAGTTGGTGCCAGAAGAAAGCCACGACTCGACCTGGATCGTCGAGGGGGCTTGTAAGGAACATAGGAGCACTTGGAGATCGATGCAAAAGTTCTTCTGGGCTATCATTCGAAACCTTGGGGACCAGCGTGCGGAAGCGGAGCAGGATCGAGGGGAACAGAACCAATTTGGATGTGGGACAAGGGGCTCCGGAGTCGCCGGGACCCAAGGGAGAGAAAGGGGGTCCAAGAAAAAAGGGAAAAAAAGAAGGAGAAGAAAACCCTGATGGGGCCGCCGCGAAGGCATTGTTGGGAGGGAGGGGGGAAAGCTATCCACGGAAGATCAACGCCTTGGGGAGGGGGAAAATAATTGAAAGACCGGAAAGCAAAAAAAAGTACTTCCTTATGCGAAGCGCAAGCCAGCCTGAAAAATAAGTTTCTTTCGAGCCCAAACGCACGGGCGAAACAACCAAAAGGGGGGAAAGGAATGCGAGAAAAAAAAAGAATCCAGCTGACGGGCCGTGCTATTCTGTCAAAAGGGGATGCGTACGCCGACTGCCCCAGCTTGCAGCGGCTCATCCCATGGGCAGCAGACGAGGGAAGGCTAAAAAGTAAGCGCCTGAACTATTCTATTATTCCCGCCGTCAGCTATCTCTACTAGGAGCCTTCATCGACTCCACCACCTCCTTCCCGATGTAGCCGGTAGAAGAAGATTAATAAGAAAGGGGAGTATGCGGGGGCGCGCCATTGTAAAATCGAGGGCAAAACGAATTGAAAAGAAGTACCAGGACGCTGACCAATTAAATCGGTCTAGCGGTCCGAGTACTCGTGCCCCGTAGAGGAAGAAAAAAAGGGAAAAAAACCTCGCCCGGGAGCTATGAGGACTTCAGCATGTCGCCCGTCACGCACCGATGTCCGCAAGGCAATCCATTATTTACGCTATGCGTCGATCTCCAACCATAGGGGAAAGAGAAAGGAGGGAGGTAATTGAAAAAGGAGAAGGAAGGAAGTCTGCTCCTTTAGGGGTTCTGTACACAAATTATTTCAGCAAGCGGCAAGCGTCCAAACGAGCGCCAATAGGCCATCGTGTAACGTAACCCAACAGCAGCTTAAGGAAGAGCTCGGGCCAGTATCAAGAATCAAGGAGCAAAAAAAGAAAGTCTCAGTGGAAAGAGAAAAAGGAAGGGTGCTTCAACCCCAATGTCGCGAGCGTCAACTATATTAACTCAGGAAAACAAAGGGCGCCGCGCAACCGAGAAGGGAAACGGAAACAAGATCGAGCTTCTTCTTTCGGCGTGAAGGAAGAACGCGAGAATCAGGGGAAAAAAAAACTGGTACTGAGGGAAAAAGGGGACGACTAGGTCCACGCTAAATATGCCAGCTCAGCAAAAGGCCGTCCAGAAGTCGGTATTTGGGGAAATATCACGCGCAGAGAGAAATTCGAAGCGGCGCGACCGCCGCACCGGAGGAAAAAACCAGTGAAGGAAAAACAAATACCCCCTGCAACAGTTCTGATCAAGATCGCCGGAGGGTAAATAAATTGCTCAGGTGCCGGAGCTAGTCTCCTTCATTCCTTGGGAAACAATCCCTGCTTGTTGGGGAGGAGAACTGAAAAATCCAAGGAAAAGAATCAGCCAAAAATCCGTAGCGCCGGTCGCAGCCTTCTTATAGTCTGAAAAAGAGCTCATAGAGTTACAGCGCGCCGAAAATAGGAAAAGACGTAGGTGAGCGTAATTCAGGAATGCGACTCCACAGGGAAATTCGCAGCTCGCCTCTGGGGGGCGGAGGAAGGGGGAGGAAAGAGAAGTATATAAGTGAGAAAAGGGTCAGTCTTCGACACGAAAGTTCGCTACGCACATTTCAGGTAGGACTTTTTGGGAGTAAACGTCGAGTGTCTTAGTGGAAATCCACCAATGTCCAGAAAGGTAAAAATTC
>Ga0179593_1406955_pt1 | contig 10347 bp, 15 predicted proteins | sample CZODoug2_1_08_16_FD_185931 | JGI IMG/M metagenome (GOLD analysis project Ga0179593, IMG submission 185931) | Vadose zone soil fungal communities from Angelo Coast Range Reserve, California, USA - CZODoug2_1_08_16fungal (PacBio error correction) | ecosystem: Environmental > Terrestrial > Soil >...
GGGGGATTTTGTTGGACAACAAAAAACGAAAAAAAGGAAAGTCGAATCAGACCCATCGAGGCAGCACCTTTTGAAAAAAAGTAAGAAGCAGGGGGAGGAAGAAAAAGCTCAGTCAAAAGAAAAAAGTGGGAATGGGACTGGGGGAAAAATGGAAGGTGAACAAGGAAAAAAAAGATAATCCGCGGTCACATGTACTATGTCTGGCATAATAATGGATAGAGGTGGGACGCTGGAAGAAATGTTGGGAAGACTGAAAGAAAACGGTTCATAAAACAAAACCTTATCGAAACAAGGAACAAAAAAAACTAAGCAAAGGCGTGACTTCTCAAGACCACAGGGTCTTGAATTCTCACTTCATGACGTTCCGGTTCCCCGCTGTGAAAACAGGAGAAAGAGAAACAGGAAAAAGAATGTATTGGGACTCAGAAGGGGGGGGGGGAGACATCTGCCAAAAGGGGAAAGCATCGCAAAATGGCGGGGACAAAAAAAACCGGAAGGAATCACACAAAAATGGATTGGGGAAGGGGGTTGCATAAGGATGGGGGGGGGGGGTGTTGGTTCCGGCGTCCATCCACGCAAATGAGTGCAACTCGGATTCAAAAAAAAGGGAGACCCTTCCTCGGTTGCCGCAAACTCGTGGGGGGATAGTCTTTGTGGACAAAGAAGGAAGATTGAATCTGAAAAAAGATTGGACGTCTTCGGGATTGCCTTCTCCTGGGGGGGAAATTTGGTGCAGCACGAAGCGCGTCATTGGTTGTGTAAAGGAGGGTGACACAATAAAAGCCCCTGTGCTGTGAGTTAATGGGGTCAATTTTTCAGGGATGCTCCTGGGTTCCGGGACGCATAAGGGGGGGGATACAAAGGGGAAAGAATTGGACTTGGTGATTGTCTGGGTTTTCAGTCCACGACTAAGGCGCGGGTTGGTGGATAGGGGGGAAGCAAACTGGGATGAATGAATAGTAGACAACCCGAGTGTTGTGAAACGCATTTTGGGGGGAAGAAGCGTTGGAAGCAGTAGTAGTCATTTCGTTTTACACGGCTGGGCGGGAAGGGTGTGGAAAAGTGGTTTGTTTTGGAAAACCAGAAGTAATGAAAACACGTCTCGAAAAAGAAAAAGAAAAAAATTTCGATTTTTGCAAGGGATCAAAGAAGACTGAAGGGCCACGGACTGTGAGAGTATGCGGAGACGCTGGTTATCGGGGGGGACGACCAGGAATCGAGATGGGCCGTCGCGGCCTTCGGCTCTCGAAGCGTATCTCCAAACAATCAATCCAGATATGACCCTTTAGACAGGGGGGAGGGTGTGGGGGATGCTATAAGAAGGGGAGAAGGATTCACTAGAAAAAAAATGTGAGGAGAAGGGTTAGGGCTGGGAAACTTCTCAGCCACGTCAGGGGACCGCTAAACAGAGGGAAAGTTTGAGACTTAAAACAACGCAGTAAGAAGAAAGAATAACAAGACAACTTCAAGGTCAGCAGGTTGTTGAGATACTGAAAAAAACAGGGAAATTCTCGAAAGGAACCGCGGTGTTTTGGTAGCAAAGTTTTGTGTCAGAGGGAGACGGATGGGGGATATCGCGGCGCGAAAGGACCATGAGGACACAAGAGTTAAGTGGCGTCAGGAAATATTGATAACAGCAGGGTGGGTGTGGAAAGGGGGGGGAAAGGGCATAAGGGAGCATTTATCAAAGAAGGCCTGGAAGACGGGGGCCAACGGGAGACTGTCAAGATGGGTCAGGAAACCTCGGCGTGAGCCCACGGCGGGCCAGCCAGGAGAGGACCGTAAAAAATTGTATCCACTAGGGATTCATGCACAACCTGCACCATGGGACAAAGTACCTCTAAGGTCAAGAAATCTGGGCGGGGCAAGGGTCTACATCAACAGAGGGGGGGGGTCGCAACAGATACACGATGAGTGTGTGGCATAAAACTTAGGTCTAGCGCCGGAGTCCCCCTGCTTGCGGAAAAAAGGACGAAAAGGGGGAAGAGGGGCTCAGCGTGCTCCCCCCGAACAAAGGTCTTGGGGAAGGAAAAAAACCATGGGGGTATGATGAAACCAACGGAGAAGCGAAAGTCTTAGGCGAAAAAGAGACTCAACCAACAACAACAGGGAGGAGTTAGGAAGTATCTGGGGCCCGAGTAGAGTTGTTTCAGCTCCTACGAGAGGGGGGGGTTGCTTAAGGAAAACACCTTGTGCAGTCAGGGTAACGCTAGAAGAAAAATTCCTATGCCGACAACCTTTAATGTTGGGAAGGTAAAAGGAGAATTGGGGAAGCAACAGCATCTTGGTGTGAAGGGTTTCCTTCGACAAAGAAGTGATGTCGATCGCAGGATCGTATTTAAAAGGAACTACAAGGGGGAATGGGGGCAAAGGGGCAGGGTGGCGTGAGAGGAGAAACTTGGAAATTGAAAGAGCTGGGCCGTTGAGGTCAGCGTAAGAAGGGGGATGAAGCCGTGGAAGAATTAAACCAGGCTAACAAAGTTGTCAGGAGTGAAAGGAGCTCGTATTAATGACGCATTGCAACAACAACTTTCCATGTGTCAAAAAAAACCGCGAAGTGGGCACGGAGGATTGCGCAGTAAAGAAAGAAAGGGGGGGTCTCTCGGGGAGGAAAAAAGAAGACCTCCGATGAAAGTCATTCAAACCGCCAAAGGGAAAAATCCACGAGGGGTTAACTTGGGGCAGGCTTCAGGAATAATTACTGAACAAAGAAAAAAAAAAGGTGACGAGGGGGCTGTACGTTCGGCTCCCGATGCGGGGGAAAAGAAGGGAAACACTGACAGATGGAGCAGTCAGTGGCCGGGGGGGGGGGAGGGAGCCAGGCAAAAAATACGGATACTGGGAATTGTTCAGGGGAGCACCGCAGAGAAAGTCATGCGCACAATACAAGTTCCATGGGGGGGCTTCATTCGGATACAATAAGGGGGGTAAAGTCTTCTGGAGATGGAAGAGGGCAAGCACGCGAGGCAGCTTAGAGTGGTCGTCGCTCGTATACCTTATAACTTCTAAGCGGAAGTGGATACCAGGAAGTGAAATTATTTTCGTATTAAATCGCAACTCTTTTTAGAATGACTTTGTACTGGGAGCAGGAGGAAGAGGAAAAAAAAAAAAATTTTTACACCAGCAAAAACAGGAAAAAGGAAAACTCGGGCAGAATACGAGACTCCGGGCCAGTTAAAAATAGCGTTTGAAACGAGAACTGGAGGGGGCAGGTGACGTTGAAAGGGGGAAGCAGCGGATAGGAAAAATAAAAAAACCGAGCCGCGACCGGAAAAAAAAGCAATCACCCCGCCGGCTATGGAGGACGCTCAAAGGGGAGAGCAAAATGGAGGAGGAGAAAAGCCATGGGCGCCGCCGGAAACAGGTCAAAGGGGGGGGGGAGGAAAGACACGACATCGGCATTGGACAAGGGACCGACGGTAAGTAAAAGGGACTGCGATTAGAGGAAACTCAAATTCCCCCCAAAGAATGAGCCGCCGCGCAAAGATGAAAAGGGTTATATGTGTCAACTCAGAAGGAGTCTGATACTCGTAAAGAAGAACACAACGGAGGAAGGATTAAAGGAGGGACGAAAGAAGGACAAAGCGATGTGCTGGCTCTGCGGGAAGCCTTAGGCAGCCACCATGTCACCAAAAAAAAAGACACCCTGCCTTCTGCAGAGAAAAAAAAAACCTAAAAAATTATACAAAACCCGTGAAGTGCCTCTAGAAGGGTTCGATTAGAGAAAGGTGGGAGGGTAAAAAAAGAATATGACCAATAATCGGGTGAAGGGTTAACGAAGGGACATATAAATGCAATTACCTTGGACCTCTCACACGGGATAGGAAAAGAAGAAAGAAAATCAACGCAAAGAGTTTTTTGTGAGTTCCTGAGTTCTGGTGGTGGAAGGAATCCGTATTGTTTAACTGTTGTCGGCAGAGGAAAAAATTATGAAAAAATTCGTCAAACAGAGAAAACGCGAGCATGGCAAGACTAGAAATTCATAAAAGGCTCTAGGTCATTTGAAGAGGAAGTTCCAATCCCCAATCAATCGATGTTAAGAGGCCGCGAGAGCGATTTGGAATATAGAAGGCCAATGGGTAACGGGATTGGAGGGGGCTGCGGTAGCTGCAGTGGAAGGGGGATTGGGGGACATCGAAACTCTACAGCAAAAACCAACAAAAAGGAGAGAAAAAATATATCTCAAGGGGGGGGGAGAAAAAACTTAACCAGATTAAAAAAGAGAGAACCTAGTTCCTCATCCCGGGAAAAAGGGAATCACTCTATATAGGAAAGATCGATAGACCTGTGATGTGGACAGATGGGGTAAATTCAGGGACCAGAGAGGAAAAAAGAAAAACTAACCACAGGGGGAATGGCATTGAGACAAAGTGCTAAGGAGTTTTAAGAGTCCTTACAAAAGGTGGGAGAAGGTTCTCAAGTGACAACGCAAAAAATAGATCCTATGACTGAATAAAACCACAGGGACAGAATACAAAAGGGGAAAAACGAAAAAAAATTCTTCAAGCCTAAAAGGCGGAGGCTTCTAAACAAGGGATTTTTTCAAAAAGACTCTTCTCTTAAATACAATAGACCTATTTTTGGAAGGAAGCGGGAAAGTCTTTTCCGCAGAAAAAAAACCCTCGAATCCACGCATGCGCGACAACAACCGGAACCTGGGTCCTAAACGGAGTTTGGGGGGTGGACGAAGGACTTGGGGCATGTTTGTGTCCGGAGGCAAAAACGCAGGGCAGCTCAAAAAAGTGGAAAACAAAACGCTTTCACAGTCAAAGTAAAGCCTCGGAAAGAGGGGAACTCCCGATGAAAATTGGGATCAGCAATGAATGAGCCGGGTACGGAAATAATTAGTTAGTAACGAGGGGAGGGTAAACGGTCGCGGGGGGAAAAGTTATCCTCATCTGCGGTCATTTTTGTTAAGCAATGGCAACAATAAGAAAAAAAGGGGAACTTCAAAATCCTTTCATCGCGCATGTGCACCTGGTATCTTACATTTATAAAAAGTATAGGAATCTAGGGTGATGATGTTGACCGTCGTAATCTCCGTCTTGTTTTTATCAAGATGGTACGAAAGCGAAAAATCTCCAAAAAGCGTAAACTCAGTAGGAATTCAAGGAGGATGGGGAAAAAAAGGATTAAGGTCCGCGGGGGAAAGGCATCATGGTGCTGGGAAAAAAAGTTTTTGTTGGGGGGAGAAAAAAGGTGTCCTACGAAGTGAGATGGTGCATCGTCACAAATACTGCTTTACTGAGCTCTGGGGAGCACGTCCTGCAGGTCTAGGGGCAAGCCCGAAAAACGATCTAGGAAGAGGGAATCCGCGAGGGCCGTCAGGCATTATTCTACCATAAAGAAAAAGATGGGACGCCGGAAGAAGAACCACCTGAGGGTGTCCACGGCGCTGCATGTGCTCCCTATGGAGAAAAAAATTCAACTCGGGAACTGGGGAGGGGGTATGGCAGGAAAACGGAATGCAGGCTAGGACATAGGAAGATTTGATATTCCACTATGTGGGCAGCCCTCAGCAGACACTAAACGGGAATTCTCAGAGGACAGGGGAGAAGAACAAAGCCAATGAAAAAAAGAACAAGTAAACTCGTGGGTTTTAGCCTGTGTGTGGCGGGGAAAAAAATTCGTGTACTAGCGCTCAAAAAATTCACTAGAGATTTCTTAGCAAAGGGGAGGCAATACACGAGATGGGGGGGGAATTTCAAAGCTAGAAGGGAGTCCAGTGTTAAGAGGACAAAATGCAAGGAAACCAAAAGGAGTCACACATTTTCATTTGCAGTGCAAAGTCTTCTCCAAAGCTGGGCAGCAAAAAGTAAGCAAAAGGGAAAGGGGATGGGTCCACGGAGAGACTCAAAAAAACAAAGGGTAAGCCTTTGGTACCATAATAACGTTAAACGTCTACGCATTAAGGGGTGGAATCCGGAAACAATTGAACACGGAAGGGGGGTGCACCTCCTTAAGCGCCGTTACAAAAGCCAGGGGTTTCTGGACATGGCTGAAGAGTGAAAGGTGTTCCGCGAAAAAAGACAAAGGAAATGTCCTTGTGGCATTAAAAGAACAACAAAAGAGGGGGCGTAACTGAAAAAAACTTAATCGAGGGAAAAGGCATCTCAACACAAAACTTGTGAAAAGAGCAAATGATGGAGCGGCTAATCAAGGTGTTGTTTCCGATAAAAAAACTTTGTTATAAATCACACTAACCGTGGAGTTAGGGAAAGCTGAGCGAAGGGGTCCCACTGAAGGAAAATTCACAAATTTGTGGTTTCCGGCCTGAGAAAGGGGTGGGCCAAAAAGTCAGATGTGACTTGGGACGAAAAAAATGACTGAGGGAAGATCGCAAATGTTGGACTGCAAAGGTCTTTGGGGGGTAGACCAGGGGGAAGGGAGGAGAGACAACGTGACAGTGCGGTCCTGTGCTAAGAAATGATCAGCCGGGTGAACCGTGGGACACTTAAAATAATCTCAGAGCGTGGGGGGATGGGTCGGGCTGCAAGTCTAAAAGGACTCACGGGGCGCTTAATTTTAAACCCAAGGGCGGTGTTACCCGTGGAGGTCTGAACCTAAATATTATAGATTTTTTTGGAAGGGGGGAGATATATTATCGATCTACGAACCACCCCCTGGGCTCGAAAAAAAAAACGAAGGTGTCAATTTGGTAACTGACATGGTCATCGTCAAAGAAGAGATTAGATGGGGCGTAAAACACTGGGATGTGTACACTTCACCTCTGTACAGACGCAAAAAGGCCTGGTGGAAGATCCAATACTCCATTAATACGGGTGAGGGGGCGCAAAAAAAGGAATCCGAGATAGCATTTCTCAACAACACGCCGGGGGGAATGCCATCCCAATATATGTGAAGCTCGGAAGGAATAAAATGTGGGGCACGGTCGATTCGGCGTCTACTGAAGACATAGTTTTTCGAAGGCAGAGAACCTGCAGTACGGGGGGGGGGGGAAAAAGAAATGAAAGATTGAAGAAGAGAAGGAGATGGTGCATAGGTCAAAAAAGAAAAAATCTTTGTGACCGTCGGGAAAGAAGTCTTTTAAAAAAAAAAGAAAAAAACTTGAAAAACAGCCCCAGGGAGACCATCCACACGGAAAAAGGAGACGTCAACCGTCTTTCCGTCATACGGCTTAGGAAAACCAGAATGGGTGGGAAGTTGGCCGTGAGACTTGAAGAGACAAAATCCGAACGAGCAAAGACGAGCCATCATCCCCGCACGATTTGACAGTCAGAAGGGGGGGTCTGCCAGAAAACGCGCTCACAATACAAAGGTCGACACCTTGAAAAGGAACCCCTGGCGGTAGCAACGGCGAAGTTGAGGTCCTAGAGGAAAGAGGAATGGAATTATGCAAAAAAGCCCACAGAGCGCAAGAAAAAAGGACGTCACTGCTCTTGGAGGGAAAAGAGGAATTCACAAGCATCTAGAGAAAAAAAACACAACTAGGATCCTGCTATCAGACTCAAAAGGGAAAACCTGGGGAGAGAGGCCGATGCGCGATGGAGAGGAGACGAAAACCAGAACAAGAAAACTTAGGCAAAACCTAAAACGGAGGGACCCAGGGTGAGGGTGGCCTCAAAAATCACGAGAGAAAGGGTTGGGAGGAAAAAAAGGCTTATCGACATATCGTATGGGTGGGATACGAGAAGGAAAGGAAAAAGGAAAAAAAGAGGTATATGAACTGACAATACTTGAGAAAAGAAAGAAAGCCTCCGGAGGGGAGTGGGGTGTGCCCGACCTGGAAGTGGGTATGTCATCGGGTCTACGGGGAATTTAGCGTGTATGGACAGATGACAAAAATCAAGGTTGTCACAAGTCCCTCAGTCAACGCGAGACGGGGTGGAGGTAAGATGGGTCATACATGTGTGAAAGGGGACATTCGCTTCGTCAGCGGGTGTCATAGAGGATGGGTAACAAGGCATGTATACGGCCGCGGCCTTTTACAAATCCGGCGGGCATTATGGTTGCGAGGACATCAGCGTTCGGACCATGTGGGAAAAGGGGGGGAAGGTCAAATCTATGAGAGTCGATTTCCGTTGAAGTGGGGGGACGTCGTTTGGGACTCAAAAGTCAGGATCTCTGGCAACACAGGAGTATGGAAGACCCGGCGTAGAAGATCTGGTGGACAAAAACTCGTCACCAACTTCAAGGAACTCCCCCCTCTCACAGTCCCGTCGTGACAAGAGGAATCAGAGGGGAATCTTCCGACACAAGCGAGTCTAAGGCGCAAAAAGGGGGTAGTGGGGACAAAGCGTGGACCTCGTCTTTAAACTATTCAGAGATGAAAACAATGACTCTGAGCAAAAAAGGGGAGCCGGTAAAGGGTAACTCTTCCATCGCTAAAACGATGGAGGCGAGAGTATTCCCTTCAATAAAGTACTGGTTCCTTAAAGAAAAAAAAACTCAAAAAATAGGAAGACTCCTACTAACAAAGGCAGACACACCCAACACACCTCAGAAGAAGGAGGGTATATGGCATCCTTCCTAGAATGCGAGCTATACAATCCTTCCAATGGGAACAAAAAGAATGAATAACCTCCTCCGTGATGGGAAACTCTCGCTGTTGTGAAGGAAAAGTCCAAAAAAAAAGGCACCTCTGGCCGAACTTCGCGACAACCCACATGGGTCCTGCAAGAACGATTGGTACTTCTTGGGACCTCACGTCAAGGGGGGAGGGGGGAAAAATGAGTCCACAGCAGAGCTTCTGTCTGCAGAGAGAATCAGGAAAGTAAGGCCCAAAAATCCATCTTATCAGCGACCCAGAGGGGGGTTTTCGTGGGGGAAAGCTTTCATAATCGAACCTTAATACGAGTGGGACAGGCGTGAGGCTGGCCCTTCCTCTTGGGGGAAATTGTTTTCAGAAAGATCACGGAAGGGGTGGGAGAAGTCCCATACAAAAAAAAGAAGCATTACAGTTCGGTCGGAAAATTGTTCAATGGAAAAACACAGGGAGAAAACAGATAGAGCACAACTTTAGATCTCGCAAAAGCAAACGGGGAAAAAGACAAGCTGCCTGCGTCGTGACGACGGGAGGAAGGGGGGTGTCCATGGTGCCGCAGGCGCACACTCACCTCCCTTACGAATACGAACAAAAAACACAAACAAAGAACCTAAAGTCTCGAGAAGTCAACCAAGCAGGAAGAAACTCTCCCTATAAAAAGTCCTGGGGACAAAACAATCCTTTGAAAAAAATCAAACGCCTTAGTGAAGGGAGACGGGCGGAGGTGGGGAAGCGAGTTGACTGGGGGAAGTAGGGGAGGGGGGTGACAGTGTTGGTTGTGGTTAAACGAACCAAAAAAAAGCAAGAGGGAAATAACGTCACAAAAAAAGGCGAGGGTTTGGACCGCAGGCAATAAAGAAGGGGGAAGGGGACACAAAATACCTACCCAACATAAAAGGGTTGACGACCTGGAAGTCAAATAGGACACTTGCTCCGCCGGAAGCCATCGACTCGCGAAGCAAAAAAAGAAAAGTTCACGCGAAACGGAACTAGAGCAGCATTATATCAATCATGTCCAATGGGGGAAAAATACAGGGAAACCACCAGTATTTTGTTGCAAGGCAGAAATCTGATTCCGTACGCACCGAAGCCATACGGAAAATTGAAGGTTGTGTGGGTCTCGCCAAAGGGAAATTCTGTAAGGGAGGAAGAAGAGGCTATTCTCAGCTCTTGGAAGTCCGAAAATAACAAAGAAGACGCTAATGGAGCGTGTGGTTGTCTAAAGTCTGCCCTAAAAGCTGAGACCAAATGAAAAAAACACCAGTCGTGTGTTTTTGACGGTGGTTTGGTGGCGGGAGAGAGAGGGTGATAGCTCCAAAAAAGAATTTCCCTAAACGGCCCAAGGTCCAGACGGTGCGCCCAAGACATCGTGGACATCCCCAGTCAAAAACTGGTGGGGTGAAAATGGCACAAGAGCAAGGGGCGTAAAACATTTTTAAGCGAGCATGCAGGAAGGCACCACGGGTGGGGGGGAGCAGAAGGTCATTTATTTTGTTGTCAGAACATGCAGGTCCAACACAAAAAGAAGAACGAAAGGGAAGAAATAACAGAAATTTAACAGTTAATACCCAGACTCGAAACTGGGCACCACAAGGCCAGTGGGGAAAGGCCACCCTTCCATGCGGACGGCTCCCAGCTCTTTGTGAAGGCACCAAGGGGAAACGGAGGTGGGGGCCACACCGCGAAAGGGGAAGAGAAAAACTCAGGGGTCGGCAATGGGACGGGAAAGGGGGGATCCAGTGCTACAAGAGGAAGAAACCGAGCCACGAAAAAGGGGGGGATTTGGGGTCCTAACTCACCAAACACCTGAGCTTAACCTCACACGTCTCCGCCATCTGACA
>Ga0179593_1458453_pt1 | contig 10347 bp, 12 predicted proteins | sample CZODoug2_1_08_16_FD_185931 | JGI IMG/M metagenome (GOLD analysis project Ga0179593, IMG submission 185931) | Vadose zone soil fungal communities from Angelo Coast Range Reserve, California, USA - CZODoug2_1_08_16fungal (PacBio error correction) | ecosystem: Environmental > Terrestrial > Soil >...
AAATAGAAACAAGTCTTAAGAGAGGGGAGGGGTAGATAGATCAAGAAGGCCTTTGGAACGTTACGCTCGCCGCGCGACTATGAAGCTGCTTTAATGTTCTTCGGAGAGGGAGGGGAGGGGGCATCCGAGCCAAAAGGAATCGCCGAAATCGGGGGTCGACGACTCGAATGGGGGGGGGCGATCGCTGGAAGGAGGTACTCTGAAATTGGGGAAACTGGGAATTCGGCCTTAGGGACGGTGATAGAAAAGAGTGAATCCGATACACGCGAATCGCAACGGGTACAGAGCCGTGAGAGCTAATTGAAAAAAAAGAAACAAAATACAGGGGCGAGCAAGGGGGGAGCGGGCCGAGAAGCAAATATAAGAGAGAGGCGGAGCGAGAGGAGAAAGCGGAAGGGATGGTAGGAGACTACAGCGGGAGCAAAAGGAAAGAGGGGGGGACAAATTAGCAGAGAAGGAAGTTAAAAAGGTAAGTGGCAGTTGTGAGTAGGGGGAGGAAGAGATGGCAACAACCCGAGGTAAGGGAGAATGAGGGAGAAGAGACGTAGGGAAGGGGCCTGGGAGGAGAGTGAGCCAATGATCGTAGCGGGGGGGGGGGTGAGAGGAAGGCGAGAGGAACTATTTCGGAGGTGGGAACACATGGGGCCAGCTCGGAGGGGGGAAGGAGGGGGGCAGAAGGAAGGTGGCCGTGGAGTGCCTAATGAGGAGGGGGGGTGAGCAGGGGACATGGCGCAGAGAAGCCAATTGTGGGAAGGAGAATTCTTTGTAATTTAAGTCAATGAAATGGACAAAAGGTTCAATCGATCTATAAGGGAGAGAACAAGATCGGTGTCAAGAGATAACGAGGCAAACTTATACTCATCTGGCACGTGCAGCGGTTCTTCTGAAGGAGAAGCAACCCAATACTTCCGCAGCGCAAAAGAGAGCTTCTTGAGAAACCACACTAGAAGGAATAAGGTCCAAAAAGGCGTGCGGCCTTTAGGATCAGGACTCGATTGCACGGCTGAGAAAGACCGACATATGGGGAGGGACTGGAAGGCCAATGAGAGTCTTGGCTCTTTCACAGTTCCGGACGTATTAAACTCGCCGGCGGGCCCAATAACCAGAAAACGTGGATCTCGACGGAGGAAAGCCTTCTCTGGAAAAAACGGGCTCAGGCGGACCAGTAACATAGCGACTCCTTCAACCCTACCATCACCCACCGACCCGATAGAGGAAGGGAAAAGTCTCGACAATCAAGGTCAACGTGGGCGCGCCCTAGGGAGGGAAATCATCCTGCTTTTTCAAAAGTCTGAAAGTACGGAGCATACGACTCACAAAAGATCAGAAAAAAAGCGACTGTGCTACTTAAGGCAGAAATACTTCGTGAAACCAGACGCCGTGCGACAAGGCCCTGATCGAAAGGCTAAAACCAGTGACTATCTGTCAACCAGACGTGATTCCCGAAAAAGGGATAGAGAGAATTCCTAGTAGGAACGTCTCCCACTCACAAAATAAGCGACCAGCATACGGGATGGTCCAGTTGCTAAAACTGACTGACCAAGGAGAAATTTTCTCCTCGGAAACGTCCTTGAGGTAACTACGACCGGTTATCCAGGGGGGACCGCCAGGAAACAGTCGCTCGTTCGGAACATCAAAAATCTGTACCGGGGAGGGAGCCGATTACCATTTTCTGGTGGGGAAAACGCTGACTTCTGTATAATGCAGCGATCGGGAAAAAGTCGGTACCGGAGGGCTCTAAAAACAAGAAAAATGCGGCTCTCTAGAGGTCGACGATCAAAAAAGAACGGAAGAAGGCCAAATAATACTCCCAGCAAAAGACGCAGGTCGTGAAGCCAGCAAGCCGCCGGGTTCAGGTGCGGGAACAGCCGCCAGCGGAGACTCCGTGGAGACTCGCGATCGGAAGCAAAACTTGGTCGCTTGCGGAGGAAAAAAAACCACCGTTTGTTACAACAAGGAAAGCGCCCGGAGTCTCGACCAAGTTGAAATGAAACCGGCAGGGGGTCAATGAAACGCCCCACTTAAGGACCGGCGGGCGCGGTGGTGAGGCAAAAAAAGGGAGGAAGAAGGGACCGGTACCCGAGGAATCCAGCGACGAGCAAAGTCCCCCATCGTCACGAGAGCGACTGACCTGTGAGTCGGGTCGGGCCTTTTTGGTTTGGGGGGGTTGTTGTTTTTCATGGCCCGGACAGCGATACAAACTCACCGGGGAGACCCTCCGAGTCAAAGAAAAAAAGGGAAAAAAACACTTAAGGGGGGGCAAACAGCCGGAGAGGGGAAGGAACCGCAAATTCTCATTTGTATCTCCAGAGGAAAGAGAGAAGGTAACGTTCGTCCTGTAACGTCTAGGGGGGGGGTGGGGGGGGGTGGGGAGAGCCCGTGGATCTCGAAACAAAAAAAGGGAATGCAGGAAAAAGAAAAGAAACGAGGTGCGTCAGAAAAGGGTTACGTACCTATAAAGGAGACTTCGAAGAACAAAGTCGACGCGAGAAAAAACTTCATTACACTAAAAGGAAAAAACGACCCGCGCTCTCGGTCTGCCCCACATGAACTAAGGGGCTGAACTCTGGGGGGGGCGTGAAAAAGGGGAAAAGGGGGGCGCTCCCCGGCGAGGGCCAGTGCCATACCACGGAGCGGGAAACGTAGCTGAATCACACGTTTTACGAAGTAGAGAAAAAAGGACCCTACCCCACCAAACAGAAAGAATTCCCGGCCAAAGGCTCTGCAAAGCTTTTGGGGGAAACCATCGCGCACCGAAACGAAATACGTTGGCTTCGAAATGAAAAAGGGAAGGGTTCAGGAAGGGTCTAAAAAAGGCCAGCAACAGACCGAAAACACCCACGTGGTTAGAGTCCGGAAACAAAAACGCCCAAGTGAAACGACGAGGAACGGGTCAAAAAAAGTCGTCAGAAAAACGATGGAAGAGGTCCGCCCGGTGACACTAGTAAGGTCATCAAGAAAGGAGGAGGGAGGGCGAGAAACGAGCTGTGGAGAAGGACAAGTCACTTTTCAAGGTCTAGGCAAAAGAAGAGGATTTCAGACGGAGGATGCAAAGTCCACTAAAAAAGGGGGGGGTCGAACGGGTAAGTGGAGCTCGACGCACCGACGTCACGGGCGGAAAAAAAAACAATAAAAAGCGAAAACTCCGGGGAAACAAGCCATGGGCGGGGCCGCCGAAAGGAAGAAAGGCGCGGGTAACAATTCTCCCACGGCTCTGTACACAAGAGGGTAACATCGTCGAGAAGGATCAGCCCTAAAAATCGAAAGGGGGCCCGAGCTGTACGTGGCGTAGAGGGGAGGGGTGAAGTGGAACGTGCCCGAGGAGAAAACGGGTACGTTAGAAGATCCGCGGGAGGGAAAGAAAGGCATCGGGCACCTATTCCAGATCGGGTGTAAGGAACGCAAGGGAAATGTCAGCCAAGTCGTAAAATTCACACAAAGAATCTTCGCGGAAAGTAATCCCATGCCCATGGTAGCTGATTTAGGGGGTTACATTAGGTCTCTCAGAAGGACATCCTTTCTGGCGCCCGCGGGATTCAAAAGCCACAGCGATGATTCCCTCTCACTCAAGTCCGCGCCAGGGAACCTGAGTGGCCCGAAGGACCGCCAGGATATATGAGGTCTGGGGGCAAGGATGGGACGGGCACATAGCTGCTATTTGAAATTAGACGCCCTCCCTGTCGGGCAAAAAAATTGATGTCCAGACTACAATATGGAGGAGTGGTTCACCTTGCGGTTGATCTCGGGCAAGGATTCAAAGACAAAAAAGTCGGGAATTCGCTCCAAGGCTCCCTCCCAAAATCGTCGACTTCCACTGAGACAAACTATGAGCGGCGCCGACCGGCCGCAGGGCCGTTGAGTATACAAATGGATTAAGGGAGAGGAGGGGTGGAATGAAGAGAGGCTCCTTCGCGGTGGAAATTCTTTCCGGGGGTAGACGGAAAGAAATAAAGCCCGACAAATGGCGCCAAACCGTTCACACGGCGTGCGAAAAAGTGTGCCTATCTCGGGGCGCAAAAAAAAGCCAGCCTCGAGAGAGGAGGGGACAGTAGGGGGCAGGAATTCGTAACGTAACCCAAAGTCGAACACGAGGCCCGCAGGACTGCGAAAATATGGCCGAGATAGAAGAGACTGGGTCTCACTATTAAGAAAAAGCAGCGGAGACCGCCCAAAAAATTTCAAAATAGTAGAAATTGGGCTCTGACAGGCCAGCGAAGGTCCAATTGCAACTTGGGAATCAGCCGCCAGATGGAGGGAAAACGCTCCTTGCAAAGGTCAATCAAAAAAGCGCTGAGGAGAGCGGCACAAGGAACACCCTCGCGTTGTGCATCTCAGCGACGAGTGCTAAGGGGGGGCGGTGGAGAGCTCCAAAACAAAACGGAGGGCCAGAGGTATATAACACTAGAACGGCATACATACGGGAGTGGAGCAAAACCGACTATCATAAGGTCTCATGGGACGCTTAATCAGAGACTGCGGAACCCAAAAAAAAAAAAAAAGTAAGCCCGGTAGGTTGTGGATGTCAAAGAGAGATGTAGGTGCTTAGGGGCTCCTCAAAAGGGGAAGAACATCGCGTCTCAGCAAGCGGGGCGGAGTAATTGGGGCGGCGATGAGGCGATCGGGGAATAAACTATGGTCTGATCTCTGCGATGCTGGAGAGACGAGGAGGGGGGTCGGCTCTTGGACAGTCTGCATGAGAAATTAAAAAAGCTATCGAGGAGATGGAGCAAAGTACATGCGACTGTACACTCGCTACGAGATTCCACTGTGCGAAGAAAACAAAAAGGGGGAGTCTGAAGGAGGAAATAGCGCAACACTAAGGAAGAGAACCCTCGAGGGTAGATGGAGGAAGTGAAAAACCGCGATGCCTTAATAAAAGTTACGACAAGACGGCGAGGCCTGGGAGCTCCTGTGAGGAGCGGGAGAAAAATGTTACTGAACGAGGGAGGGGTTAGTCTGGATATAAGGAATTCTCGGGGCGCGGACTAAGCCCGAGCAGAATCTGAAACTCAAAATCCACAAAGCCGGGGTCAGCGACTACATCCTGCTCTATTACCGGGTAGGACAAGCTTAACAGCGATTCTACAAACGGACTTAAAAACCCAATAAAGTCATCGCGTAGACGAACTCGGAGGATTCTGTAGCGTACTATCTTCTGTAGATGACGTGGCAAAAGGAGGGGTACTTGTGACTACTACTCCTCCACCGGTCGGATTACATGCGGTCTGGGATACTTTCACGCAGACCGCTGATTGTCCTAAAGGGACGTGCATGGTACATCTCAACTATACAAAAAGTAGCTAAAGAATGGAAAGCATTATGACCCTACAGTTTCTCTCGTTATACAAAGTAATGAAGAAAACTGGAAAGTTAACAAAGTCAAAAATATGATACCGACGCCATTCAGAATCAGGCCGGTTGCGACGTTCTCGGGGGCATCCTAGTCCCGAGAACCTCGACCTGTGGGGCGCCGGGAACCACCCCGGGCGGAGGTGCGTACGAAGCCCGTCTAAAAAAAATTGAGCGGCGCGCTATAAATTTTCCGTGGTGCGAGACGTGATCGCAGGGAAGAGGCATGTGAGGCTATCGCACAGTTACGAAAACTTGTTTACTATTGAACGGCAAGCCAAGGACGGAGGCCGTATGGAGCAAGAGGGAAAAAGGTGAAAGAAGTCACCCTGATGAAAGAACTCGCACAGGAGGATGAGGAAGCCGACTCGCGACAGGGGACAATTGGAGGAAAGAAGCATGGACATCCTTGGGAAAAGAGGGAGGAATATCATAGAGGGGACTGGCGCATTGACTAGAAAGAAGACCGGGTGTTGGTTTCAGTGCCAAAAAGATCGGATTCCATGATCTCGCAAAAAATGTGAAGGAAAGGGAGGGGGGTTTCATTTATAGCCACTTGATGTATACTACCGTAGTCGCTAAAGTCAGAGTTTTAAAGCATCCGACCAGTGCTTTTTTAAATTTTAAACAGTCGGGAGACGGAACCGCTCGGCGAAGAGAAACCAGCCTACAAGGGGTGTAGGGTCATTCCCTCTGAAAAGGGAGAGAAGACTCAATCTAAAGGTGGGAAAGGAAATACGGGAAAGAAACAATTGGAAAGGTGGAACGGAAGAAAGCGCGATTCCATCCTTAAACGTAAGCGTACATACCTCGTCTAGGGTAAGCGGGAGAAGCTATCAAGGTAAGTAGAACCGTAGGTCTAAGAAAAGGGGAGTATACTAAAAAAAAAAAAAGGGGATGGGAAAATATAGAGATCAAATCGGGGGGCAATCGGAACTAGTTACGGTTAAAGTGAAGAATGGAAACTATCATCTAACTCGAATAATACTCCTTAAAAGTGGAAGTCGGAAACTACCAAAAATATCAGTTGTAAAAACCCCAAAATGGTTGATGAATGACCGGGGGGGGCTACCTAGGATGTCATAGAAAAAGTTATCTTTTGGGGTTATCTCTTAAGGGGCTATGCCATGTGATATACAACGTTATCTAGAGTAGGTCGACTATCAACAGTGTACTTCCGTTTATGTACTACGGGAATTGCTCATGTTTCAATTATGCAGGAGCCCAGTTCCCAGGAAATCACGCGCCCGAAAAACCTCCAGGGAAGAAAAAAAAAGTGGAGGAAAAGGCCACTTCAATACATACCTGGTAGAAGAGGGCCTACTAATAGTTGGGAGAACAAAACTGTGGAGACTCTAAAATGGCCCAGGTCAACAATAGGGGAGCCATGCCTCCTCTTAGAAAGGAGTAGTCCAATGGCGTGTCCGCCACGGGGTGAAAAAATCAGTGCCTGGGGGAAAGAAAGAATGCGAGCTGTCTTTTGAGGAACAGCGGAGGAACGAACGTCCACGGGGACAGGGGGAGGGAAGTCCGAAAGCACCCTCCCTTGGGGGCAGGGGAAACGCCAACGTAAACCAGGAGAACGGGAGTCGACCACCGAATCGCTCTACCTCGGACAAGGCTTGATCCCAACAACACAAAGTGGGGGGAAAGACCTCTCCTGGGACCGTGGGGGGGGGGCGTCCGGGCACGAGGCCAGGAAGTGCGTTGCTCCAGGCGCCACCTTTCGCGTACCGACGACGGAGGTCGAAGGCTCCCCTGGAGACAAAGGCACGTTCTGAAATGCAGGATATCTGACTGCCGCTCGATGGGGGGGAAGGGCAGACGAAGCATTCTTAGAAGCGACATACAGTCGGGAAAACAAAGGAGGTCCAGAGCCGGAAAAGGGGGAGTGGATAAAATCGGCAGGGACGACATGAGAGGGTCCCACAAGTCTTTGGGCAGAACAGAGAGTCGCCTTCAAGTAAGAAAGTCCTCTTGAGGCCGAGGAAGGAGGTAGGAGTCAGGGAATCGGCTGTTAGAATCAAGCATCTCTTCATTCAAAAGCCGCGAGTCTCCTCGTAACCAACATGATGAGGGAGAACGGGACCTTATCAAGAAGATCGGAGTAGGGCAGTCTTGTCAGGCGAGCAGTAGAGGGTTGAAATGAAAAGAGTACGACTGATGCATATCAGGATGGGAAGTTGCGTACTCCGTGGCGTTGGCTGGTCCAAGGGGAGTGGGGTTATTGGATTTTCTACCCGGAGCGGCTGAAGGAATCGAAGGCCATCTACGCCCCTGAGTGTGGGTCAGCACCTAGAAAAAAAAAAATGGCAGCTCGGGACGACGCAGCCGTGATCACTCTGGGGGCGACTTATTACTTCCATCTCTGTGGGGAAGCAAGGGACATAGCGCTGGAGATTACGTAAGGGGCAGGAAACCGTATATGAATCTTCAATGCAGGAAAAGACGGGGGAGAAGGTGCACGGAGGAGAATCTACGGGAAAGTTGTCTCTGCTGCTCGCGTGAGAGAATAGTTATAGGGACAAAAAAGGAACCCAACAAAGTCGAAACAAGCCCGTCAAGAATCGCTCACGCAGCCGAGATCGGGGAAGGAAATGGAGTCTAAAGATGGAAAGGCCGCAAAGACGGCCGCCAACGCCCCTACAAAATCGTCGCCGAGATTTGGGCGAGGAGCCAGACTGTCAGTGCAAAGGTAGGAGAGATCTCCTGAAAAGATGGCGACGGGAAAGCCTGGGCATCTAGAGCCGGCTGCGAAGGGAGGATCGGTCGAAACGATACCAAACGTGGGCTCGATCACTGCGAGGTAGGCCGTTTGGAGGAAGGGTGAGATCATCCACAAAAAAGGGGGAATAAAAGAGATAAGAAACTCCGTACAGACAACTCTTGGAAACACGAGCAGCCCGGTTTTATCAGGTACTCACTCGAGGAAGGGGGCCGGCGGGGATCAGAAAAGGAGGAAGGGGCTGTCCGATCTGGCCTGCGGCACTGCCAAGCACTGACATGAGAGGGGCACCGAAAAGAGCTGAGAGAGGGGAGGGGGGAGAGCGGTTCTGAGGGAAACGACGGAGATGGTCGTTGGAAAACGATCTCTACAGAGGGTGAAGCGACTAGTCGTATTCACTGGAGAGGGAGTGAACTCTGCTGAAAACATCCCGGCAAGCGAGCTCAAGAGAAAAGGATTGGGGACGCGAAAACGAGAGCTGTAAAAGAGAGAAGCACAGGGAAAACAAGGAGAGAAAGCAAACGGGGGGGGGGGGGGATCGGGAATGAGATCTACGGTAACCATACGGCCCGCGCGACAAAAACGAGAGCTATCGGACCGGGTCAAAAGGTGAGTAATAACAGTTAAGCACTGCTGAAAGGTCGCGCGTCTCCGAGGTTCGCATAATCTCCAAATAGTGGGACAAAACCAAGCTCCATGCAGAGAAGGCTGGAGGAAAGCCGACAAAGGACATCAGAGCAATAGCCCGAGAATGGTCGCGAAGTTGTGGACGCACAGAGAGTGGCGAGCATGGCGGAGAATGCAATTCAGAAAGAAGGGGGAGTAAGCGCAGCCGACGTAAAAAAAAAGTCACGTACCGAAAAAAAACGTGTCGCGACTAAATCCTGAACGATTCACAAGACAAGGATAGGACGCAAGCGAACTCGAGAGAGAAAAAGAAATAACTGCCAACCTACCCTAGGTGTATCACAGGGGATCAGACAGATTCACTGTGCGGCGGCAGGGAACAAAATTCCTAAGAAGAGGAAAAAGAGGGACTTACGGCTCCGAAAGGAAGACCCTCCAGATACAGCGGAGGAGACTTACCGGAAGACCGCACCGACGTGGAAGAAAAAAGGCGCCCTTCGCGATACGACGCACAACCATATACAGGGGGAATAACACGTGGGGGGTCCACGAACGGAGCTCGCCGGCTGCGAAGGGACACTCGGCGGCACGGGGGCACCACACAACCACCAAGAGAAAAAGGGGGGGGGAGAAAGGCGAAGAGCCGGGTGTCGAAACGTGACAAGGAAACTAACCTGACGGTAAAAAGCCCGAAACGGAATGCTTGGGGGTAAAGATCCCGGGGTGAAATGACAGACTTCATGCGCGTGAGGCCAAAAAGGAGGAACGGGGGGAAGGGGAGCTTAAAAGTGCTAAGGCGAAAAGGGGGGGGGGTGAAACAGCTGTACGAGAGAATAAAGCGATCGCCCCCGTATGCGAAGGGGTGGACGGAAGGAAAGAAAAGGGACGGCCGGCCCGAGAGAGGAGAGAAAGTCCACAAAAAGTTGACCCGCGAGCTCTGCGCCCTCACGAAGCGCGCAGAGGAATGGGGAAAAGGACTGCAAGCCGCTAGGGTAAACAAAAAGGGGCGCATCAGGAAAGAGGGGAAACTCCTGTTGTATAAAGTAGTGCTCTCGCAATTGGGGGCTGTGCTCATGTAGTAGAGAGCAGACCGGGGGGGTGGGGAAAAAGATTCTTGCGGAAAGGCGGACCTCGACCAGTTCATGAAAACAGGGTGTCAGGGCGGAAGTCCCAAGATCTGGACGCGGTAAGGCGGAAAAGCTTTGGGGGACGGAATCCGGACGGTACATGCGGAATTCCGCGTCGATAAAAAGACACGGGTAGGGGAGAACGCGAACGGTCGCTCCGTGGGGGTTTCCAAAAAACAGAGGAAAAAAAAAAAAAAAAACCAAAAAAAAAAGAAAAACAACAAAAAGAACCCAAAAAAAAAAAAAAAACCACAACCCAAAAAAAAAAAAAAAAAAAACAAACAACCAAAAAAAAAACCACACCGCACGAATCCTGTCCCGCTAAGGGGAAAGAATGACTCAACTAAATGGGAACGCCTCCGAGGGGAGAACAAAGAGAAATTTAAGTTTCGGGGGGCACCGTAGAGCGTTTCTGGGAAACAACGAAAAAATGTCAGTCAGTAAAGGGGAAGAATGTAAAAAAAACGGCTCGAAGGAAAGGGAGCAGGGAAGGAAAAAGGGCATTCGAGCACAAGGGGT
>Ga0179593_1526781_pt1 | contig 10347 bp, 11 predicted proteins | sample CZODoug2_1_08_16_FD_185931 | JGI IMG/M metagenome (GOLD analysis project Ga0179593, IMG submission 185931) | Vadose zone soil fungal communities from Angelo Coast Range Reserve, California, USA - CZODoug2_1_08_16fungal (PacBio error correction) | ecosystem: Environmental > Terrestrial > Soil >...
TGCGCGTTGAAGGTGAGGTACGTCTGCTACGCGATCAACCAATACTGCTCAAGCACAATCGAGAACAATAACCATTGACGGGAGACTCGCATCTCGCTACGTGGACAGGAAATCTCTTAGGTGCCAGTGAAGACTGAACCAGAAGCTTTGGTCCCAGGAAGGAAAGGTCATGAGTCCAGCGGGTCACGGGAAAGGGGCGGGGAACAAGGAAATGCATCAAAAAGAGAGGCCATGTCATCGGGAAGCGATTGATTCGAGTGAGAGTGCATGACACATATTTGCGAAATGTCCTCATCGAATGGAATTAGGGGGGTACGTGGGTAGGAAAAAAACCTGAAGTGAAGCGATCCTATTTCGCGACCTTCACGAGTCAGTGCTGGAGCGGGTGCCGGGAGGGGTAATGATCGGGAAAAGGCCTTTTGGAACGGGGCCCTGGGTGCTATGACCGTAAATATGCGCGAAGGGGCCCGAGGAACCGAAGTCACATGTCCCTCATAATAGAACAGTAAAGATCCGCTCCGCGGGCGTGGCCGCAAAGGGGGTAGACCGGAGAATTGCTCTGCTACCCCGCAGTAACGGAGGGGAAAAAAAGGAGGGCTCGGACGGGGACGGCCAAAATCGCGCCTGGGAAGGGGGCACCTGGCTGAGTTTCGGGGATCTGGGTGCGGCCTGCTCACTCAAGGCCGAGCCCTTTTCGGAACAGGTGCGACTGGGTACGACATCATACAAGTACACTATGAAAAGGGAGTGATTGAGATGGTTAGCAGTCTGAACTTGGCATGGTGAGACGTCACGTGACGACGTTGTGGTTCTGCAGGAAAAAGAGGCACTAGCACCCATCCAACACGGCGCCTTTGATGTGATGATCATTTACGAAGTCAGTGGGGGGGGCGGGATGTTCCTCCTGAGGCTTCAGCGCGACTACGACGGTCCGAAGGACTGCTTTAGGGGAATGAGACTCGGGCGTAGGTTACGGGCAGTCCTGGGGGGGGCGTTAAGCACCCGCGAGCGAGGAAGCCGATAATTGCGGATCCCGCCAAACAAGCGCGCAGCAAAATACAAGGCCCCTCTCGGTGGCGGGTGGCATCAATTCGTTGGACGAACGACGTATAACTAATTCAGCGAACAAAAAACGCTAAGCTAGAGGAGCGTAGGGGAAACATAATCGTTCGGCGAATGAAATCGGGGGTGCGGTGTAGCGTCCAGAAGCGGGGACGAGTAGGTGCATGGCCTGACCTGAAGACAGCGGGTTACAAAAGAGTCTCTGCGTGCACGAGGGGGGGGTGTTATGAAGCGGGTAAGGGGGGGGGGGGAATACGGGTCGAGGTGACGAGATCATCTCAGGATGTAGCGGATGGACCGCATGACAAACATATCCGGGAGGGACCCTTGAAGAACGAGGACCTGCAACTCGTTTACGGACAAAGGTGCGGGGCAGGCAATGTCGAAGAGGGTAAACATGACCGAGACCAAGACGTGGCAGTCCGCTCAAGAGATGGGGCAAACTTGCAAACAGAGATGAAGAGAAGATGACGCGGGTTGATCCAGCTATCATGCCAACCGGAAGTTGACAAACGTACGCGGCGTCTCCCACAAAAACTTCTCGCTGACGGAAAGAGGAGATAAATACGTCAGGGCCCTGGTAAGGAAGTAAAACGCCAGGCGCGGGCGTCGGGAGTGACAGTATATCTGTTGGGCGCCAGATCAGGGGGGGGGGACCTAAAGCGAGGAAAAAGAAGGGGAAGAAGGGTAATGGAGACATCGAAGCGACGTAAAACTATCAGGAAGAAACATCAAGCCTGCACAGGGGTCTTACGATTCCGGGACGCACGTTCCGCCAGGAGAGCGTACGAGAATAGGGCGGGAACGACGGCCACGTGCTGGAGAGACAGGAATGCAGGAGTCGACCCCGACCGAAAGTGGACACAGAGTCAAAAGATCTCGGCGTGGTCGTGCAAAATCTCCGGTCCCCTGCCGCTAAAAGTACCTAACAGGTTCGGATCAACAGGTCTGCGGAAATTGCTCAGGGTGACAAGACTAGAGAACTGGCGTAGCGGCACTTCAGGGGTAATACAACCCCAAATTTACGAACATGAAAAAGAAGACTGACTGGAGGAACGGTCTGCGGATTGGAAATGGAGCAACCAGAAACAAAGAAAAATTAAAGCAAGCGACAGTAGTAAACAACGAAGCCGCCTCAAAGTGGGCCTTTCTAGACGTAGAGTAAGAAAAAGGGCGGAGTGACAATTCGGACGAAAAGCGCGATCACTCGGGCAGGGAGACGCCCAGGTGCGGAGCGCCACGGCGAGTGAGGTAGGGGGAAGAGAGTTGCTCAATCGAGACCGGCACAGACCCGGACCAGTACCGAAACCACTCAAGCAGCGGGGCCGACATGAGCACCGGACCCGAAAAAAAAAATCACAAAGCCGGGTCGGTCGATGGATACGCACGGCGTCATCGGAAAGTGCGGGGACCGCTGCCATCAAGGGGGCAAAGGCGGTTCCACAAAAGCAGCCCAAAAGTTCAAATCGGCCTATCACAAGAAAGCTTCGAAAACCTGAGTGATGAAAGGTCAAGATGTTGCAATTCCGTTTCAAATACCAAACCTGGAAGCATCGAACGAAACAATGGTAAGGGTTAACAGCATCTTGGCAGAAATCAGCGGCCCGCAATGGGAGCACGTGAACAAATGGATCGGGGGGCTGGGAACAACCATGGTCGAATTAAGACCATGAATTCGCGGAATTATTGGGCCGGGAAATCGGATACGCGGTGGGGAAGTGTTAACGCGATCGCAGGGTCAAGAAAGTATGATCATAGCAGTCCGGGACGCGAGGCACAAGATTTGGAAGAGCGGGACTTTGAACCACAGAGTGCGGGGAAAGGAAAAAGGATCGGAATAGCCGCCAAAGCGGAGTCAAGAAAAAGAAATAAAACCATGCGAGTTGTAGAGTCACGAGAAATGAGCGGTGTCCATAGCCAGTTCGAAGCACCGGCTGTACATCCAAAATGGGAAGGGGGAGTGGGAAGTGGACGAAAAACGATCTTAAAGGTAGCTTGGCTGATCTGGAACAGAGAGAGGGTGTAAAAGACCCGCTGGAGGCGTACGCTGCGGGGCGGACTCTGTTCATCTCACCAGACCGGGGGCCGATAAATTCGTGCGCAGGCTAACTGCGCAAGGCAAATTTGCTGGGGGAATTAGAAACAAGTTCTAACTCACCCCCCCCAATGAGGGGGGAGGGGCAAAAGCTGTCCTCCACCAGCAATTCGCCGGATAGTTTACTCCGGAAACCACGACTTGGAGAGAAATCAAAGGCCTTCAGTCCCTTCCGGCTACATACCAAAGAAATGTATGGCACTCTCTCTCCTGCCTCGCGCGAAAGGGTGAACACCCATGCCCACCGCGAGCGAGATGGGCTATCTGGAACTCCGGCCTATCAGTCGCGGAGAGGAGAAGGCATGTGGATGAAGTGCGGTATTATCGGCGTCTCTCATGGTGGCGATTCCGTAATAAGACGTTCCCGGGACCTCCAGGAGATGCAGCGGCTGGCGAGTTACGAGAGGCAGCATATACCACATCCAGTCTCCTCGTGTTCCGACCCGAACAATCCACCAGGGAAGGGATTAATCTGTTTTTCAAAAAAGATTACATCCCTGGAAAGTCCTCGCCACGGGTACAAGGGATCGCAACAATCCAGGTCGGGGAGTAACATTGGACGCAAGGTCTAAAAGTTACCATAGGAAATGAAGTTAGTCAGAACGAGGCTGGGGGAAGCGCCGATTTCTTCGCTTTGAGAGGCACGTCGCTGTTCCAAGAACAAATCTGGCTAAAAAATAGGGCTATTCCCGAAAGCTCTAATTGAGATGATATCGACCGGATGGACTAAAAAACCCAAAGTAAGAGGAGAAAATCGCACGAAGACCTTCAAATAAAAGAAAAGAGGAGTAATAGACAAGGCGCAGAAGAGTAAAGAACGACCGGCTACGAGTCTTCTAACTGTCTATCACTAAGGTGAGTAGAAACACTCAGAGAAAAAAAAAGAAGAAATTACAGACACAGCCACCGCACGCCGCAGGATGCTAGCGCAAAAACGAGTCGAGGGGCCGCCGGACGGAAACGAACCATGGCGTACGGCTCGCGCTCGAAAGTTTTGCGCGACCTCGTTCTCTAATGGAAACCTACAGGCTCTGGTGGTCACCGACGGAGCCAGTAAAAGTCGTAGACTTCAAGCACGATCGGTCCCGCTCTCTAACCTCAGAGACGAAGAGACTGGGGTGGGTGAGCGATCCCAGCAAAAAACGCGGAAAAAGCCCGCCGAACGACATCTGCTCTGGGGTGGCTAAGAATTCTTCCAGATGACAGAGCCTTTCTGACCCCATGGGGCAGGAAAGGAAAAAATCGAAGGAAATCACAAAGGCTACGTATTGTCTGGACAGTGAAGAGGAAGAGAAAAGCCGACTATCGCGCAAAAAGCCGGACGCGGCCACTAGCCGGAGGACTTAATGGCGCAGAGGCAAGGACCATCCTGGCATAAGCAAAGAGGAGGGGGAATAGATTCCTAGGGAAACTCTTATGAGCGGGGGCAGAACCATGTCCAAGAGGGAAAGGGGGAAAAGTTCCGTGTTGAAAGCACGAGGGACTCGTCTGGATTAAAGAGTGCCGACAACACCGAACTGCGTAAGGACGCAACCACGAGTGCTCCTCAGGAATGCATACCCTAAAGGTACAGAAAAAGGGAATGCCAGGTAGCCGGGGCAAAAATTACCGAAGAACGTAAGCAGAGGACAAAGCCTGGGACCCAACCGCAAGCTTTGTGGAGTCAGGGCGAGAATTCAAAGAAGATTTCGCGAAAAGTCGGAACACAGGAGTCTCGGAATCACGTTTCGGCTCGAGAAGAAAAGAAACCGACAAAGAAGGGGAGAACCTATAGCTTCTCAATTAACCCTCGGTTCAGAGGAATAACAAGAGGACAGAAGGTCACTCGGAGGGATGAGTCGACAGTGGGAAGGGACGCGAAAACCTTAAAGAAAGAAATCGGGAAGAGGAGCTGGAGCAGCAATTAGGGGGGGGGACATGTTTCGCGCTGTTGGAAGGTGGTACGTGCGTGGGGCAGAACCAAAAAGGGGCTAAACAATTAATAGCCTGACGGTCTAGGATCCTCCAATGGACGGGATCATCGATATGTTTTCCCATGGGGGTATTGGCAGGCTAAGGGAGACGGTAGCCGATTGTCGAGGACATAAGAGTCGTCTGAGGAGTCGGAAACTCTCAACCCATATAGTGGACGGGTGAAAAGGAAAACCAGGGACCGGTAATACTCTTTGGATAAACGGGCAGAAGGGAAAATGATGGAAGAAAAAACAAGGACCGCCAGGCATGAATCTCTAGCCCATAAGAAGAGCGGAAAGGGCGTCCTCGCTCAGGCTATTTACAGTATGTGCGTACCGGGACGGGTCGGAAGAACCCGGGACTCAACAGAGGGTCGAACACGACGGGCCAATGAACAGGGGGGGAACGCGCACCGGCGGATATCGAGCCTGCCTATTCCATGCAATAGCACCGTGAACTACGAGGCTAGTAAAACCTCTCAAACCCCAAGCGAAAAGGAGAGATAGACAAAAAAAACCGTAGGAGATGAAAGGGTAGGGGGGAGAGGGAAGGGGGGCTGGGGGGGGAAGTGAAACAGCAGAAGATCCCGGCGCGAAGGGGGAGAGACACTTAGGGCCGAGGTCGATATCCGGAGGGGTGAAACGAGCAGGAGGGCCGGCCAGTCTGAAGGCCCTAAAACTTTAGACCCTGGCGAGGGAGACCGGAAGGGACCTCCTCAAAGAAAAAACGAATAGCGAAGCCCGAGAACTGAAAGTGCAAAAATCCGGGAGATAAATGAGCCTGGAACATCTGAGGAAGGCTAAAGTGAAAGGAACCGGTGGGGGTTGTCACATAAGCGCCGTACTAAAGAGGATCACTCAACTTTTGCCGATTGTGGGTGAAATCAGGCGGCCAAAAAGTCTTGGAACGACGGATGCTCGAGCAGGAAAAAAGGGAGGGGAAGTTAAAGAGTCCCCGCAACAAACCCAAAAAGCACGGATGAAGACGAATGGCCAGGAGGACCTCAGTCAGAGAAAAGGGGTCTTTACAAGGGGAGCCGGAGGGTGCGAGAATGAATTAAGAATAGACCGGTAACACCCGCGAACTGATAAAGCTAGAAAGTCCGCGCGAGCGTCTCTCTGTAAAGGAAGGGAAGAGAAAAGCATGAACAATACGGTCCCGGTGACCGGCGTGGGACGGTGACAGTACATAGGTAGAGGACGTTGAAGGTTGGCTAGGATGACACATTCTGACCTAGCTGTCGCTTGATCGAAGAAGAGACCAGCGCAACCCCCACTCAATCGACACCTTTGGCCCGAAAATTGCTCGTAGAACCGGGACTCTTATGGAGGACTTGGTTAGGCCAATGAACTAGACTATGAACACGGCGATAATTTTAAAAACATACCGGTATCGCTTAAAAAAGATATATGGAGTGGGGTGGGCCCTTCTGGGCCTCTAGACGGCGATAATCGTCTTCAGGGATGAGGACTGTGGGTGACTTTTAAAGAAAAAAGGTCCATAAGCAACAGGGGAACTCATTTGAGTGACTTATAACCTCCGTCGAACGGCCGTCGGAAGATATCCCAAGGTCTTGTGTTGTCACCGAAGAGGAAGAAGGGATTACTGCTCCACTGAACTCGCGAAAAAACAAGGCAGGCGGGCAACAGCAAGCGAGTCCGGTAGGATCTCGCGCCTCGCGCAGGGGCTACCTCTGAAAAGGGCATGCGTGCGCCGTGCATCAACAAGGTCGGGACTGGCCCAAGAGAAGGGGAGGGCGTTGGAGACGAACTCGGCTGCCTCAGGAGCAATAAACAGGTATCGCCGGTGGATATGAACAATGTTGACCTTGAGAGCCGCTGCTCAGCAGAGGCGGGGGTACTACGGTTCGGAATGAGGAAAAAGCCGACCCGCGAAATATCTGGTTGAATGAACCACTGGGACGTCGTGAATTTGATACTAAAGTGCTGGGGCGAATCGGGCAGACCGCCAGGATTTTTGAATGAAATCAAAAAAGGCGTCGAAAAAAAGCCCGGCGTAGTGGGGGGACAGACAATGCCAACGAAAAGATGACAAAAATACTGGGCATTGGGAAAACACATCTGTTTCTAAGAAACGGGAAGCAAAGCGTCCTTGCTTTATCGGGAAGTAAAAAAAGAGATCTTAGCATTAGGCAGGGGAGGAACAAATTCCGCAGCCCGAGTATCGTGAATTCGAGGGAAGAGTAACTAAAGACGGAGCGCGGATGAGGGCGCTCAGCAGGCAGGAGCGGGGAACGCTACAGTCCGGGAACAGCAAGCCTCAACATTTTGACAAAGGGGATAAATAAGTTTAACCCTCGTGGGAGAGTAGAGACTATCCGGCTGGGATCACGCGTAATTGGGAGCGCTTTCCAGTTACCCGATGGCATCCCCCTTCTATAAGAGACGCCTTCCGGGGATGGATCTTTACCAGGCCTCTATCATCATAAGGGAGACGGATTCTATGCAAAAACACGCCCTGAAAATTGGGTCACCGGACCAACCAGGTCAAAAGCGCAGCGAAATCCGCATGGGGAGGGGAGGCTGGAAAAGCCAATGTAAAAGGCATACGAATTGAAAAAAGTCAAACACCTGACTAGTAGAAAAAATGTCGCGGTCGTTGGGTCCGGCTGCGACCCAGCAGAAGACGAAGAAGCTAGAAAAAGGACAGCAGTGAGCTGCCACGTACGAAGGGAGGGAATGGTGGACTTCTTTAGAAAGGAGCTGAAAAAGAGTCGCGACAGCCAGGCGGAGGAATAAAAAAATCTTTTCGTTTAGGGGGTGATCGTCTACGGAACTGGGAACCCGGAGCTCCGGGGCGTGCGTTCTAGAAATTATAGGGAATCTCAGTAAAACCTCAGGGACTCTAGGCGCCATGCAGACTCAGATGAGGGTAAAGGTAGAATGTGAGGGACGGGGGCTCGGCCAGTCTCTCTAAAACACGACCCGGGCGTTCAACGCCAACTGCCTATCAACAAACACTACAGACAGGGCTCGGGATCGACGTGGCGTGCGGCTCAGAGGCGTTCTTCATCAGCCCTCGGTTAACGGAAGGTGAACCGGGTCCCTGGACCTTTTATGGACAGGAAGGAGAACCAGACGGGGGATGGGCAAACGGGCCATTCTCGGGGCCTGACAACCAAGGCGAGAAAAAGGTTCGAAAAAAACAGGCCCACCGCTTTCGATAGGGGAGCGCGGGGGGAGAGGGAGTTATCGACGCGGACCTAGCGAAAAGTGCGGATTATCAATGAACGAGGGGGAAGGTGTGATATCGAAGAAATCGGGGTAGCGTCGGGCATTGATCATCAGAGGCGCGGAGAGTAGAGGGGGACGTTGACCACGGTAAACCAGTCGCACAACATTGCGGTTAGGTCCTGCCTCAGCATACGCTCAGAAGGGGGGTAAAGGCATGCACGGGAGATCGGTCATGCCAAGGTCCTAAGATTAATATGTCTTTGAATCGAAAAGGGATGGCAAGAAGACTGGGGGGGTCACCATCAACTGTGCTAATAAAGCAGGCATGAGAAATTCGGACTCACGGAGCCATCGAGAAATAGAGGCCCGCATAGGAGTGCAACATAGAAGCTTTCATGGTGGGCGTCCCTACGCCGACGTGAGGAACCAAATCTCTGGCTTGAACTATGCGCGCAACAGATGCGCAAAAGAACTGAGATCTCATCGACGGGGCGGAACCGCGTACTTTCAGAATCGTATGACCTCGTCAAAGGGCCGATCGGAGTCGCACGGAGTGCGGCAGCGACGAGGACTCTGGCAATATATCGGGCGGGGCAACAGACGTCGGCCATCACCAGAGTGTGGGGAAAAAAAACTACAAGCACGAAGCCACGCTCCTGAAGGCGAAGAACGAGTGAGGGGGGAACGATTGGGTTTCCTTCAGAAACGCCAAGGAAACCGCTGGAGAATTAGCAACGGCGAAAAAAAAATAGGGGGGTAGGCAAAAGGGGGAAACCAGATGAGACCCTAAAACGCTCGCAGACAAAAAAAGCAAGGAAACATCGCACTATGATCACAAAAACGGGCAGAAATGGTTTCGTCACTCAAGAGCAGATGTCTAATGGAAAGAAGCCACCGCGGCAAAAAGACGAGCACAAGTCAGGCGCTGCGAAGCAGACTGTCGGTAAGCTGGCGCAGGGACGCAGAACTGACCTGGGCGAACGGAGGAGAAATAATGATGAAAGGCCTGCGCCGTGGACTCAAATTACCTCTCCGTGGAAACGGGACAGGAGAGGTCCGGTTGGAGCAGGGGAACGAGAGACCGATTGTCCTTCCAACGAGCCCCTGAAACGCCTTCCCTAAGGTGAAGAGAAGGGAAAGAATCAAGAGTTGTACAACGAATCGGGAACGTTCCATGTCCGAAAGAAGAAGAGCGCAGCGCAACCTGATTCTACTCGGAGGACCACCAAGGAACAAAGAAGATCAGAGGGCGCTCTTCCGTCCGAGGCTTCAACGAGTCAATCCCCTTGGTGGGGACACCATGCGACTGTGGACCTTGGAGAAAGCGACAAAAGACGACATCACTGTTGGTGCGCGACTTAAAAACACTGCGCAACTCCGCGATGGCGAAATCGAACACTACTTCCTCAGAGGGAGAGGAAACCCAAAAAAAAAGAGGAACCCGGGGGCCTTCGTCAACAGAAGTCACTCAACATCGACCGACAGATCGGGGAATGGACGACTGGTTGCGGGGGGGCGGCGGGGTGGCCGTGTGGCCGGCGTCCTCGGAAAGGGGGACCGACCACATTGGGGAGATCTACTGGCTGAACGGGGAAATACCGGCAGCGGTAAATTCAAGCGGTGGCACGTTGATTTGGAGAAGGTGGGAGAGGAGGGGACAGTCACAGGTCGGGTCCGTAATCGGACGATGGGGGGCCATGACTCTCAACCTGCCACTGGGAGGGAAAAAAGGATGAGCGGTTAATCTTGACAAGAAGGCAGCGAGACATGGAAGGGCGGCGGCCAAAAAGAGGGCCATCATGAGTGTAAATAAATCTAAGCAAGGGCGGGGGCTCGGGAGGGTCAACTAGAAGTGGATTGGGGTTCGGGAGGATGAACTTTCCGAAAAGCCGGCGCCGGGACTTCCATCGAAAGAAAAGCAGCAGAGACGGGCCTGAAGCTGGAAAGCCAACCGGCAATATTAGGTCGACGCAGTCCTAAGGGCGAGCGAAAAAGCCTCGCCTTCGGTTCTACGTCTTTCTCGACCAGAAGAAAGTTCAGGCT
>Ga0179593_1648588_pt1 | contig 10347 bp, 18 predicted proteins | sample CZODoug2_1_08_16_FD_185931 | JGI IMG/M metagenome (GOLD analysis project Ga0179593, IMG submission 185931) | Vadose zone soil fungal communities from Angelo Coast Range Reserve, California, USA - CZODoug2_1_08_16fungal (PacBio error correction) | ecosystem: Environmental > Terrestrial > Soil >...
TGGTGCGGGGGATGGCCCGGCAAAGATGGCTTTGGTTGGTTTCGAAAACAGAAGGGGGAAAAAAGGTAATTAAAAATGCCCAGAAAAAAAAGAAAAAAAGAAGGGGGGGAAAAGGGGCAAAAAGAGGGGGGGAAGGCACGGTCTAGCGGAGGCCGAAAACGTTTCTGGGCAGGGTGGGGGGGTTTAAATGAGTGGGGGAATCTAAAGGTTGGGAGGAGGAGAAACGGGGCCAAAAATCGGGGAGGGTTAGACACCATGGGGGTGGCGGGGAGAATCTGAAGGAGCGAGGGAAAAAGAGCAAAAGAGGCGTGGGGGAGGGGGGCACAGGAAGGAAACTTCCTAACTTGAAGGGGCGCGTTGAAAAAAAAAAATTGGGAGAGGAGGAAAAGGACCCGACGGGGGACCCTAAAAAAAAGGGGGGTGAAAAAGGGACAATTTCAAAAAAAAGGCGGCGTCCTGGGTGTAGTAGGAAAGAGGAACGAGCAAAGGGGAAAAGGGGGTGAAAAAATTGGGGAAAATTGTTGGACAGAAAAAACGAACCAGTCCAGGCCACAGAATTCTATAATTCAACGGGAGGGGGGGAGTTAAAAAAAGGGTTCAAAGACAAAAGAAAACGAAACCTGGTGGCGGCAGGCCTTCAGCTCAGAACATTGGGGAAATACAGAAAAAAGCTAACACGACAAAAAGGGGGACAATCGGAAATAGGTTGGGAGTGGAGTTCCTGTAATAATTGCGATGGAAGCGGCCAGTGCGGGAGGAAAGGAGTAATGGAAGAACCACCAGCACGTTGGAATCAGGAAAGTATCTCCGTAAATCCGTAAGGGAAAAGAGTTTTGGAGAAAGGGTATGGGCAGGAACGCTCATAAACGTACAAGCCCCGAACCGTCAAGGGACCAAATTTCCCCCAGCAGGGCTCTTGGTGACAAGTGAGAGCAAGGGAAATGGGAATGGGTGGGGGGGCCTAACGGCGGGGGGGGACTCACAGGAAATTAAATAAACAGGTTCGAATTCCTGGGAGAAAAAAGAGTTTGAATAGGGCTGTCGGCGGGAGGGGTTAAGGGGAAAATGCAACGAAAAAACGACAAAGCCGGAGCAGGTACAGCGAACGGACAAGGGCATGGTTTTTTTTCAAAAGCGTCTGCCACGGGGTAACAGGTCAAAAAAAAAAAGAGGGAGAAAGGGGTTAAGGAGGGGGGGAAAGGGCAAGGGGAGCAAAAAAAATAAATGATCCCGAACCGTCCAGCAAGAGAACAGGGGACGAAAAGGGGAAAAATTGTGGAAAGTTAGAAAGGGAAAAAAAGGGAAAGGGGAAAAGGTGATGGGGACGACCGTCCCTACTGATTTCAAAAAAAAAAAAGAACCTTCAGAAGGGTGGGGGGTCAGTAAAAGGGGTACTGTGGAAAATAAGCTGAAAGGTATGGGGAAGGCAACGGAGTTGCAAGTGTTAGAGTGTTCACGCGGCCGTTGGCCGAGTAAAACCGCGCGGGGGGGAAACGTGGGGAAAACAGTCAGGAAGCCAAGGGGGGGATGGGAAGAAGGGGTGGAAGAAAAAGGCAGGGGAGACGGAGAAAAACGGTGTTTGAGAACGAAAAATAGAACTTAACGTTGGAAGACAGAGGAGGAAGAAAGGAGACGAGGCAGGAAACCCACAAAAGGGGGGAGTAAATGGTCGGCCAGGAGTCGCCTCCCCTAAAAAAAAAAAAACGTGAAAGGGGAACGGGCGAGGAAAAAGGTTCAAAGGAAAGGAAACGGGGGAAGAAACGAATGGGGCAGAGGAATTCTATTCTGGATCCTTTTGGGAAAAATTGGGGGGGTCGAAAAAGTTGGGGAAAACCCAAGAGTGGAAAGGGCAAAAAAAAGAGGACAGTGAAAGCCGTCAAGATAAGAACTTGAGGGAACCAAAAAAAAGGGAATGGTGGGGGGGGGGGTTCGTCCAATTACACACCAAAGAAAGTCCTCACTCCAAAGAGCGGGGGGGGACGTGGAAACTGGGGTCAAAAACATGAATGGAGTTAAACACGGGGGGGAAAACTGTATTCTTGGGGGGGAACCCCAGACAAACTTCCCGGATAAGAGCAGCAGGAACGTCTCTGGGAGCAAAGGGGGACAGTTCCTCAAAAAGGGGTTAGAATCGCCCACGTACCAACCGGGGAACCCATAAGATAAAAGAAGGAGACAGGGATCAAGGGGGTCGCCTCCGCTGGCCTCTTGACGAAATGTTTTGAATTGGGGGAAAGTGGGGGGGGAACTTCAAAGGAAAAAGCAAACGATTGGAAAGTGTCCCCACGGAGAAAAAAATAACGGCCGGGGACAAAAAGGTCGCAATCCAACCAAAAATAATGGATCTGTTTCCCCATTGAGGCAGTGCCGTCCTTCGCTCCAAAAAGAGTGAGTGTTGGAAGCAAAAGTGTCCGAATCCGGGGCTCAACCCGAGGGATTATTAAAACTAGAGATTAACATTTTTTAGGCTCAAAAAAAGGAAAGGATCAGGGCGAACAGATTCACGAATAAAAGGCTTGGGAGGGGGGCCCAAAAGGGGGAGGGGGGTGGAATCAAAAAAAAAAAAAACAAAGGGGGGGACGGGGGGCAACACTAAAACTCGTTGGAGGGGTGAACGGAGAAAAGAAAACCCAACGGGGGACCCGCCTTTCCTCATCTTGGGGAGCGAGAAAAAGCTTCACTGAAAAGTCAAAAAAAAGGGAAAAAAAACAGGGGAGTAACGGGGGCTCGAAGAATATCCTTACACAGTAATTCAAGCAGCGCCTGAGGGGAATCCTACCTGGGAGGACATCGGGGGAAGAGAAATACTTAAAAAACAAGGACCGTTTTAAGGAAAAAATTCGGAAAGGGGGGGGGCAAAAAACTAAGTACAGGGAGGGGGGGGGCAGAGAAAGAGGGGCGCCTGTGTAGGGCCTCCAAAAGCACATTCACACTTTGGGAGGCACATAAAGAAGTGAGGTTCGGGGAAAACAGGGGAAAAAAACGGATTGGGGGCCTACAGATGGATCGGGCGGCTTTTTGGAACCCAAGTTGTTCTGTAAAAATAGGAAACAAAAGTGGGTAGAAAGAAAAAAGTCGAAAGAGAAAAGGAGAGGTCGGGAAGGGCGACAAGGCAATACCCAGAAATTTAAGAAACCGGTAAAAAAAAAATAGAGAGGAGGGACCACAAAAGGAAAAAGGGGAAAAGAGTTGTCAAAGGTCATGACAGGGGGTTGAACATCCCCCCAGCACGAATTCTATCTCGAAACAAGCAGCTTCATGTGGCTGATCACAAAGAAGGAATTAAAAAAAAGACGAGGGGAAAATGGGTCCCGCCGGGCCCTGGCCTCCTCTCCCCCAAGGACTACTCCCGTACAAGGTCCTTGAAATAGGAAAAACAAAGAAGAAAATCAAAAAGGAGCAAAACAAAAAAGGGGGAAAACAAAATGGGGCAAAAACCATCAAACAAAAAAAAAAAAACTCTGGAATCTACTTCGCCTCGCACACCCGAAAGAGACCCAAGGTGGGGGGAGACAAAGGCTGCCACAAAAGACAGGTCTGAACGTGGGGGCTAAACGTAAAACTCTTTCAGTGCTTAAATGTTTTGCTACCCACAGGGGGGGGGGGGGGGGGGGGGGGGGAGGGGGGGGGAAGTGGGTGTGGGGGGGGGCGGGGGGGGGGGGGGGGGGGGGGGGGGAAAAAATCTGGTGTCAACTAGGGCAGTTGAAACCGGAACTTTTCAAAAGCGCCGCACAAACAGTTGGTTCCCTCGCAAAGCTTCCCCTCTAATTTTCGTTTCGTGTTTGTCCTGGGGAAAAAATTTCCCCAAAGAAAAGCAAAGAAGAGGGCAATGGTCGAATTCTAAAAAGTTGTGGACTGGGGAGGTAAATTCCCAAGGAAGAAAAACGCAATGGCATTCACAAAAAATCAATGGTAAATCTCGAGGGATAATTAAAGGGAAGAAAGAAGGAAAAAGAAAAAAATTTAGGACAAGCCAAAAACAAGACCTCTTAAAAGTCAAGACTCCTTGGGGTTCGGCATACTCATGAAAAGGGAAATTGGGAAACGGGAATCAAAAGGAGCAGAAAAGGGGGAAAAAAAACACATTGGAACCGAAATCAAAAGGACCCACCGTAACTCAATTCCCCGTAGCCAACATAGGGATGCGATGAACTAATTGGGGGGGGACACAGCGAAAGGATCCGGAACCAGGGGAAGGGGGAAAACCAGGAGGAAAATCGTGAAAAAGCCATGACGGTGTGCCGACCAGTTTGGTTCGCAAAGGTCAGACAATATGACGTTGACTGGAAAAAGATGACTTCAAAAAGAGGCAAAAAGGGGGGGGAAATTAAGAACCACATGTGCACAACGGGACCAAGTGAACGAAAAAAAAAGGTTGCTTCTCCAAGAGGCCCCCTCACTGTAAAAAAAAGCAAAGGAAAGATAATCAACATTGGAAAGGGAAGAAAAAAGGTTTGAAAACACTGTTCAGGCAGCATGTTGGAAAACAAAAAGGGCAGTTTCTAAAGGAAAGGAGCACCCACGCCACAAATCAACATGCCTCGTGGGGGCGCTAAAGCGAGAAGAGCACAAAAAGGAAAAAAAATGAAAGGAGTGGAGGGGCACAGAAAACGAATCATTCCACCAAAGGGCAGTCAATTAATCCACTCTCAAACTCCACCAAGAAAAAATCTTCTCCAGAAAAAAAAAGGAAAACTCGGAAAAAGGGAGAGCATGCAGAGAAAACTGTTAAGGTCAGAGAACTAAAAGGTAAAAAAACAAAAGAACCAGGCCGCATCAGGCAAATCTCTCAGCAAACCAAAAAAAAAGGAGAGAGAAAGAGAAAGGAGTAAAAAAGGGACAAAAAAGGGGTTTCACTTTGGGGTTGTTGGAAAGCAACTTGGAAAATGATTTAGGAAAAGAAACCATGAGAGTAAAAAGCATTTCATGTGGGAGGTTGTTCCCATCGGGCTTTGTAATGGCTTTCGCTAAATACTGGGGCAAGTTTATGGGAGTTTTTGAAGGGGGGGGGGGGGGGAGAAAATGCTGACGATTAATTCCAACCGGTGGGTCCCAGCAATCTTAATAAATCAATGTGATGTGTGCGTAAGAAGAGTCACGAAGGAAAACCAGGCGGGAGAGGGGGGGGTCTTGGGGGGGAAAATCCCCGATAGTAAAGAAAACTCATTGGAAAAGGTGAAAAATAAAAACCTTGGCAGGAGTAAAAAAAAGGGAGGGGGCCTTAAAAATAGTCACCTGTGTCAGATTCCCCGAAGACGCCACTCTTAAAAAAAACGAGCAAATGTGAGGGGGGCAGGGGGGGGTGGGGGAAGGAAAAGGGCAGCAAAAACAATTAATCAAAAAAAGAAATTTTCGATTGCGGCCCGTTGTGGGGATGAGGAGAGAAGGGGGAAAAAAAGATTGTGGAAAAAAAAAGGCAAGAAAAGAGCCGGGGAAACGACAAAAGATTTCCAAAAAGCGATCCCTAAAAGCACTGACGAGGATGGAGAGGGAAAGGATGGGGGAGAAAGAAGAAGTTTGAAAGAGGGAAAGGGGGGGGGAAAGACAGGGTGGGAAGAAGGGGGGGGCGCTCGTCCATGGGTGAAAAGAGTCCGGTACTCTCCAGTGCCTACGAAAGGGAATGCCAAAAAAAAGTTTTTAGAGACGAACGGAAGGGGGGGGAGACTAATGAGCAGGGGATTAAGGGGGGGAGGGGGCCCGCTCAAGATTAAGCCCCCCTCTGGGAAAGGGTCAAAAAAGGGCCAAAAAAGTAATTCCTCCCAATTCTGAGGGGGAGGAAACGACAGGAGCCTTTAAGGTTGGGGACTTAAGGGTTTTTGGACCCGAGAAGGAGAAAAATTGGCCGGAGGGTCGGGCAACAATTTAACCTCTTCCAAATTCGGGGAAAAGAGGGGATTAAGGAAAGGAAAGGGAAAGAGTGTTCGAAAACTAACCAGTCTAAAAATCCTAGAGAAAACCCGAAGGTGGGGGGTTACACAACGGGTAACATGGTCCATAAAAAGCTAATCGAAACCTGGGAAAGGGGGGAAAAAAATGGAGGGGATGGGAGGGAAAGGAACTCAAACAATTCCATAAGGGGTGGGACAGAGATTACCCCGTCCCTCCAAGTGAAGAACTCACGGAAAAAAAGTTACATTGGGGGGGGGGTCAGTGATGGGCCGACGGGGGGGGTAATGCCAGAAATTGCGTAGAAAAAAAGGGAGAGAGAAAAGGGAGGGGCTGTGGGGTTTTAAATTTCAGTGGGCACGGTCGCCGTGTATGGGGCGGAAAAGGGGGAAGACGTTTCAAAAGGGGGGGGGGGGGTTGGAAAAGTAGAGGGGGCCGCAAGGGGGAAAAAAACGGAAAGCGCGCCCCATTGGTCAAAATAGAAGGGTAAAAACGGCACGTGGTAAAACACGCACTGACGCTTGCAAATGAAGGGACGATCTCGACGGAGGGCGGCTTGAACACCGGTGGTTCTGAGGAAGAAAAAAAAAGAGACAAATCAAAGGGAGAAGGGGACACAAAGGGAATAAAGGTAGAAAAATTGTCGTCAAGTCGTGCCTTTTTCCGGACCGATCAAAAGCAGAGGGGACATGCGTCAACAGCGGGCTACGGGTGGAAAAACAGCATAATATTCTATTCGGGGAAAGGCATGGGTTGCGGAGGGGGGGGGAAAATCACGCAAAACCTTTGGTACAACGACCACGAAATGCTCCATCAAAAAAAACAGAGAAGTCAAAGAAAAGGGAAGGAAAATTCTGACCAAAAGGGGAAAGTAAAGGGGGGGGGGGCCAAAGTTAACCAGAAAAAAGCATGCGCCACGGCCAATTGTCAGGAGCTTGCAACCTTTTTCAGAAAGGAAGGAAAAACGGGCGGAAGGGGCTTGTCCTCCCACCTCAGAAAGTAAAAAAAAAGCCGAAAAAGGGAGGAAAAAAAGCCTTGACTTGAAGAAAAACAGGACGAGACAAAAAACTGGAAAGGTACAAGACTGGACAAATTCTGCAAAAAAAGAAAAAAAGGTGAGAGAAAGGGGGGGAAACTGACTCGGGGGGTGGGGGCGTAAAGGGGTCGACTGGGTGGAAGAGACGAAGAGAAAAGGGGTTTCCGGCATCGGATACACCGTGCTGAACCAAAACGGTCCGAGGAGGGGGAAATCAAAAAAAAAGAAGAGAGTGGGAACTTTTCTTCAAATCAGTAGAGAAAACTCGGGGCTTTTTTGAAACGAAAATTCGCAAGCCGACAGAAAAACAAAAAAACAAGGAGTGATTTATTAAAGAGCTATATGAGGGAAAACATTTGAGCACTAAAGAGAAAAAGGGAAGGTCTTGAGGAGAAGTAAAATCGACACGAGATGACTTGCTTTGGTGTTAGCACCGCACTAAAAATTTGGCAATAAGGGGAGCGCGTTGGGGGGGAAAAGGTTAAATCAAGGGGGGAGTATATCTTGCTTATTCACATGTCCTGCAAAAATTTTCTATGGGAACAAAGCCACGGGAAAAAGAAAAAAATCTAAATAAGAAGAAGTTGAAAAAGAGGGGGTCAAGAGGGACCTGAAAGGGGTTAGAATCGCTCAATTAAGAGACTCTTTCAGAACTAGCCTGAAAGAAATATCCCCATTGTAAAAAGCCGGTTCACGGGAAAAAGTCTGAGGGGAAAGCTCAACAGAAAGGGGAAGGGGGCAACAACTGGGGGAAAAAAGGGACGAGGCGGGGGATGCCAAAACCAAAATTTCACAAAAGAAAGGGAACTTTTGGAGAAATAATTGAGGGGTTGGGAAAACTGAGAGAGAAGGAAAGCCTTTTTTCAGGGACTTGGCAAGGGGGGGTCCTTTTAGGGAATCTCCACCGATTTAGAAGAAGTCAGGAAGTACTGAGAAAAAGGAGTCCGGGCCTCGTCAAAATTGCAAAAAAATCGTTCTGAAAACAGAAAAGTCAACTGAAGGGGGGGAGGGCCGAAAGCAAAGCGGTCAAAAAAAACCCTGCAGGGCGGAAAATTTGGGGGGACAGAGCGGAAAAAGTTGTCATCAAACAATAATTGGATCGGTTCAGAACTGAAGGAACTACAAAAGACACGGACAAAAGGCCAACACAGCAGATTGAAAATTGGGCAGCCGCCTTTGAACCCACGGTTGGTCGCTCGGGGAAAAAAAAAAAAAGCCGAGGAGGGAAAAAGGGGCCGGAAAAACAAACCACTAAGAAAAGAACGAAATCAAAAGATTTCCCCGAAAATGCAAACCAGCACATAAAGAAAAACAGGTCAAATAGGGAATAGTCGAAAAGGAAAAAACAAAATGAGAGGAAGTTCAAGACAGGCTGCCGGGGAAAAAAAACAAATGCAGAAATAAGGCCTCTCCATCGGTGGGGAGGCAAAACGCTGGGGGAAAATTTTTTTGGAGATTGGATAAGAAAAAACAAAGGGGAAAAAACATATTCAAAAAAGGAGGAAGAGGAGGAAAGTAAAGGGGGGCAGAAAGGGAACAAAAAAGGCCAGGAACACGTAAAGATAGGAAGGGTCGTTTTCGGCATGGCCCGAAGGGGACAGGGGACACAAAAAGAACACAGGGAAAAAGGGCAGATCAAAGGAAAAATGGGGAAAGAGGTAATTCCCCAGGAAAAAAGCATGGCATGAAAAAAGAATCAAAACGAAAGAGCCGAGGGGCTTAATTTCGGATCAGGAAAAAAGGCTTTGGGAAAAAAAGAGAAGGAAAGAAGAGCCAGGGAGAAAGGAAAGCGACGGGGACGTTCGATCAACAAGAAAATCGTTCAAAGGGCGATTTTAAATTTCAGAAGGGGGGATCCAGGAAAAAACCAAAAGGAGGAAATCGGTCAAAAAAGAAAAAACGGGGGGAACGATGCAACATCTAGCATGATCGGGACGTGCCATCTAAGATTTTCCCTTATGAAGATCGGGAGGGGGACCCAAGGAGGGGGGGTGCAGAGGTTTTTCAGAAAAAAAAAAAAATGCACGCAATCGGACGTTCTGGGCCAACTGACTGGAAAATCATGGGAAAAAAAAAAAAAGGAGACAAGCACCAAGAAAACCAAAACTAAGAAAACTTTAGGGACCACGGCCCGAAAAGGGGCACCGAAAGGAAGAGTCAAAAAAAAGCCCAGTTTTTTCGGGGATGGCCAAGAGCTTTTAAAAAGAAAATGAAGGGGGGGGGGGAGAACGTGAAGAGGGAAAAAGCCCAAAACAGGCAGGAAAAGAAGCGAGAAGGAAAAAAAGGAAGAAAAGAACAAAAACAGTTACAATTTGCTTGGCACCCGGCTAAAATCCTCACAGAGGGGACGCAGACATATGAAAAAACAAAAAAAACATTAGGGGGGGGAGAGAAATAAAAAGCGAATGCCCACAGGAGCAAAAGACAATGGACCGCTGGCCATTCGATTATCCGTATTTCAAGCGTTACCAAGGAAAAAAAAAATAACAAAAAGAGAAAAAAAAAAAACAAGAAAGGGGAAGCTCTATAAAAAAAAAGGATGGGAAGGGGGGCCGAGAAGAACAAGGAAATTTTTTCTTTGGGGGGGGTTTTTTTACCGTTGGGGAAGGGAAAAGGGGGGGGAGACTGAGAGGGACCAAAAAAAAAAAGCGGAACAATTGAGGTGCGCCTCGCAGCGTCTTGTGGGCTTGGGAGCAAAAACAGAAAAGGGCAAAGGGGGGGGGGGAGGGGTTGGGGGGGAAATTGAGGGACCGATGGAGCGGAAAAAACGGGGAACGGATTTCCCGTTGCTCCCCGGTTCAGAAAGGCAGTAAATGAGAGGAAGGCGAGGAGGGAAATACTAAAGAAAACACACTCCGGGAGCCAGCCTAAGGTTGCTTGGTGTCTGGGGGGTCATCAAAGAATCCCGGAACGGGGGGGGGGAAAAGGGGCAAACAAGAAAGGGCCCCGGTCAAAAGTGAGGTGAAAAATTGTTCTTGTGGGGGAAAGGACTGTCCCGGGGAGGAAAAAAATGACCCAGAAATGGTGGGGGGGGAAACGGGGGAGGGGTCGGGAAACCAAATAGAAAAAAGTAAAGGGAAAAAAAAAAAGGTCCGAGGATTAACGCCTTTTGTGCTGGTCAATAAAAAGGGGAAGGAAAAAGGGAAAGAAGGGGGGAAAAAAGAAGGACGAAAACGAAAAAAAACCAAGGGGGAACTGACTGAAATTAATGCGCTTCACAAAAAAAAATGAGTGGGAAGCGCAAAGGATAAAAAAAAAAGGTCGGGGGGAAAAAGGAATAAAAAAAGGGGCAAAAAAACAACCGGGTACAAAGGCAGACGCTGCTTGGGGAAAAATCCCGGAAAACCAAAACTATGTAAATAGGCCGCACGGGTTCTTGAAGGGGGACTCAGGGGTTCCAGGTCAGGGGGGAAAGGGAATGATGG
>Ga0179593_1280416_pt1 | contig 10346 bp, 15 predicted proteins | sample CZODoug2_1_08_16_FD_185931 | JGI IMG/M metagenome (GOLD analysis project Ga0179593, IMG submission 185931) | Vadose zone soil fungal communities from Angelo Coast Range Reserve, California, USA - CZODoug2_1_08_16fungal (PacBio error correction) | ecosystem: Environmental > Terrestrial > Soil >...
GGGCAACAGGGGGTCAGCGAGGGCAAAGAATGAACTAAAGGTAACCAAAAGAAAAGGAAGACCAAGCACGACTCGTGAACAATCTCTCCGGGTCACGCCTAGGTAAGAATTAGATCCAAATTAGTGGTCGGTGCACAGGTCGTGCTTAAAAAAAGGGGAACGGTCCGGCTGGCAATCGGGGAAAACTCGTCTAAAGGCGGCCACGTTTGCTCACACAAAAACCCGTTTTTTACTGGCTGAACAACCAAAAGCGGTTCTAGAAGGACAGGAGAGGGTCAAGGCCCGAACAACAGAAGAGGATGTAAGACGCAACTCAGTAAGGGGCCAGGGGTCTATGGTGGGCGGAAGCCCGTCGGAAATCGACGGGCAGGTAGGTACAGGGGCAATCCGTGTTGGAAAGAAACATTGCCATGAAGGGGGAGAAAGGGGGTGATCAATCGGAGAAACTTCATGCCCATTAAAAGGGAGGCGTCAAGGAGCGTCAACCAAGCGCGAGGGGAACAGGGGAAGGGCCATCGGGAAAGGGACGGGGAGAAAAGGGGTAGTGGGGAAAGCGACCAAAAAAGAGTGACCAAAACCGCTTCCAACTCCATCCGGGGGAAAACAAGGAGGGGGTTTGGGGGACCCAAGGGATCATCAAAACCGGACAGAGAAGTCGGGCAGAACAGTCGAACATCCTGGTACTCATCGACTACCGGCCAGCATACCGGTCTAGACGAACGGGGCGCGTTGAGGGGATCATGCATTAAAAAGAAGCACGCTCAGAAGGAAGAAAGGGGTCAACGAAGGGCTTTAGTCACGTCTTCCGGCGGATCTTCACAGAACAGACCGGACGGTTCTAATCTTGTATCGTATACGTAGGCAGACAAGGGGGGAAAGGTTGCAAGAAAATGAAAGCCAGATCGAACACCAAGGAACAGGTTGTAAAAAATCCTTTGGGTAGAAAAAAGCCTATAACCCCTGTCGGTGTGGGCAAAAAAGGGAACCTCAGGGGGAGTCGAGTCAAGAGGGACCTTATGTCACTATCTTCAGGGGTAATGAAGGAATCCGGTCTCTGACATGAGGAACCGGGGCAAAAGAACTGAAGGGACGGACGTGGAAGGCTATCCGGGGTGGGAGCCCTGCAGGTTACGGGGCATCGTTATGAAGAGAAGGTCAGAATAACGGGGTACGTGTAGCCATGGACAAGGAAGGAAAAGGCACAAACGTGTCTTGATTATCTAAACTGAGATAGAAAGTCCCGTGGAAGGGGGGGGGGAGGATGGAGCAGGGAATTTGAGCTAAGTAAAGACCGAGAACAAAAAAAAAAGAGCGAAGGAAGCAGTGGCAGTCGAACAAAACACTAAAGGCGCAGCCCATTTCGGTTCGGGAGAATTGTGAAAGATCAGGGGCCAGGAGTGAGAAAAATACTGACAAAAAAACAGGCTGACGGGGCAGAGGGGAGAAGAACTGGTCAAAGAAAAGCGCAACATCTCGAAAATCTGTCCAATAATTTACTGTTCAGCAAGGACATTAAAGAGGGGGTATAAGAGAAAAAAAAAACACTTAAAGATGGGGGTACGACCACGGGGGGAGAGTTTCAAGCCTAATGATACAGGCTGTCCAAGTCTTCCACTTAAGAGAGGGGGTGAGCGGAGGGGAGCGGGTACTGCATCTAAAAAAGTAAAAAGAAAAGGGGAAAAAGACCGACGCTAAGATACATCCACTGTTTAAACTTCAGACCGAAACAGAAAAATGTCTACGAGGGTCTTGTACGCAAAAATCGGGGGACCGGGAAGGGAAAATCCGACGTGGGTGGCAAGAAGGCAGATAAAAGAGAGACCCAGAACGAAAGGAGGCAGGGCTAAAAAACATAAAAGAACCTGGCCTGCTGTTCCCGACACTAGAATGGGCAAAGAAAACAAGGGACGATCGTCTCCCCGCCACCCCGGGAACAGACCCGAAGGCAGGAACTCGCGGCCCGAAAGTCAAAAGACACGCTGGGAACGTCCAGGGGAGGGGAAGTAAAACAGGAGACCGAAAAAAACCCCTAACCTCAAATGTGATGGAGTCTGCGGCGGGGAACCTCAGTCGCACAGAAAGATAAAGTAAAAGACAGAACCAAAGAGATGCCAAAAGAAAGAGAGGGAGACAACAAAAAAAACGAGAGGGGAAAGGGGTGGTGAAAAAAGAAAGAGGGGGGACATCGCGGACGGGGGCGGAAACCACCATCAATTTACGGAAGGGGGAGCATCTTCTGGGATAACCCCGCCAACCAAGGTCTAAAGAAAGAGGGTCCAAAAAGACGTAGAAAGAGGCTGGGGGGATGGGATACTCCTAATCCTTCATCACTATCTCCATTAACTGGGTGGAAGAGGAAAGGGGAAAGAGTCGAGTTCGCCAAGCAATCAGTAAGAAAGGAAACCAACTGAGAGAAGAAGGGAACCGGAGGTGTACAAAGGGAGAGAACTCGGGGGGGGGGTAGAAAGGGGGCCAATACACCTACGGCCGGGTATCAAGGAACGGGCTGTCTTCAACAAAGGGGGGAAAACAGAGGGTAAACCATAGGGGTTGGTACGAGAAAGGCAGAAGAAGGGACTGCGCAAGGTGATCTACAAGATGAAAATCCAGAAAGAAGGGACAGCCTTCCAGAAAGGGAAATGAGTGAGAAACGTAGAACAAAGGGGGAAAGAGACTTTGATGAAAACCCGGAAGAAACGGCCCCTACCCGAGCTGGCACAACAAGGGACCGAGACTGAAGAAGGGCAGGATCGAAGGGGGGGAAAAAGAAAAAAAAAAAAGACTATGAACTTCCGCTAGCCGAGCGGGGAAGGGGGTCTTGAAAAAAAAATACGTGAAGGGAAAGAGGGGGAACACCGTTGCTCTTCACCACATGGGATGTGTGTTATCACACGCACTACTAAAAACGAGGGAAGGGTGGAGAGCCTATTAATAGGTCAGGTGCGGAAAAATAGAAGTGGGTGCAAACAAACAACGAAGGGGCGCCCTCTAACGGATGGAGCAGGTGAAAGGGAATAGGGAAAGAAAGCGCAAGGAGTCGGACCGCTTAAGAAGCTTTGTTCAATTCGAATTGAAACTGCATCTTCACACGACCGGTCTCTCAAACCAACAAAGAAAGAAAGAGGGGGAAATAAAAAGAGCGGGGAAGGAAAGATAAAAAGCAAGGGAGACCAAATCAACCAGGCCTTTCACCAAGGAATACATTTCCGAAGTCCGCCTGGGCAGGGCGAAAAAAATGTAGAAAGGCGAAATCTGGTAACGCGGGGACAGGGGGAGGTGCAGAAAACCAGGGCTGTGGAAAGCCAACGGCACGACTCGCGCAATCGTGCGAAGGGTGAAAAAAAAAATAAACGTGCCAAGGGGAGAAAAAAAAAACAGGGGAGCAAGAAGGAAGGAGGAGTTGACCGACGCAACCGAACCCCATCTCGATGGAAAGACGGAAAGCCGGGGCGAGTAAGTCGGGAGAGGAGGGGGGAAAGCAAGAAAGCCCGAAACAGGTCGGTCAATCGACAGCGTTGGGGAAAGGGACGGTGCCCGGAGCTCAGGGGAAACGGGTAGCAAAGGAAAAAAAAAGTGCGAAGAGGGGGCAAAAAGGACTGGAGGCGGGAAAGGGAAAAAGCAAAACATCAAAAAAAACTTTCAATTGAAAAAAGGGCAGATTGTAGATCACAGGGTTGCGCATAACCTAAAAAGATGGAGGGAAAAAAACACAGAGGAAAAAAAGCCACATTGGGAAGGAGGGGTGGCAAAAAGGGTTGAAACCCGAAATTAAAACAAAAGGGATTCGCAAAAAAAGGGAGGAAACAGCGGGCCTGATGTAACAGCATCAAATGGTCAAACTGCTAGGAGAAGGTGCCGTTTATGGAAGCAGAAGGACGGCGAAAAGGAAGGAGTCAAACTGAGAAGGGCGAGAGGAGTTGAAGGGGAGGAGCAATGAAGAGGCGCGTCTCAGGAAAATAAAGGAATAAATAAATGGGGGAGGGCAGGAGGAGCCCATCTTGCAAAACCACAGCCAAAGGTCCTGGATAAAAAAGGGAGGTGGAGGACAGCTTCTACAAAAAAGAAAAAAAGCTAGGGGGGTTGGAGAAGGTAGGGCCAAAAATGACACCGTGAGATACATGTTCAAAAGTGTGGGGAAAAACAGCCATGGGGATTAAAAAGGAGTCGGGGAAAACATAAGACGGCGATGTCGTCAGGGAACGGCAGACTTTGCTGGCTAAGAGTGTCAGTCGAACTCAAAAGGCGGAAAAAAGCCGGAAAACCATAAAGGTGGGTGGTGGTGTGGTGGTTTGAAAAGGTGGGGCAGAGGGTGGAGAAGAACGTTTGGTATAAACCTCAGGTAACTTTCCAGGATGGAACTTCATCCATCTTAAGGTCGGTCTTTTCAAGAGACGGAACTAAAGAAAGGGGAAGGTATTTAAAAAAGAATGTCATGGGGGAGGTGGAACGCAAACTCCTGGAAAAAGGGAGAGGACAATCGATTTAAATCACTTCCAGCAATTTCGAGGGAAAGGAAAGGGACATGCTTGGAACCACTGCGACGAAAAAAAGGTAGGACGGGGGAAAGTTTGAAAAAACAGACAGGATTTGAAATACAAGCTTCCAGAAAAAAGCAACTGCTATCAACAGGTGTCATTGCCAGCGCGACCTCAGAAAATCAGAAGGGTTGAAGACGGGAAATCAAGGCCATCTCAAAAAAAAAAGCAAACAAAGCGCTCAAAAAAAAAAACAACTAAGGAAAACCAAAAAGGTAGACTTTGGGACCATTGAGAGAAGACAACACTGGGGCCGGCCGAGGAAAGCGGGGTTAAGAGGGGGCGGGGAAAGGCTGGAACGACAAAAAAAACCTGATAGAAAAAAATAGAGACCTGGGACTCGGAAGGGAAAAGAATCCGAAAAGAGGGGGGAAACTTGAAAAAGGAGAACTCGCTCGTGGTCGACACAAAAAGGGGAAGAGGAAGCTCAAAAAGAAGGGAAGACAAGGGGGGGAATAAGATGTAAAGAAGGCGGGATTACGACAATCTCACAATACACAACTGGGATGTCAGAAAGGGAAAAAGGTCAAACAAACGGATCAAGAAGAGGACAAACCAAAAGAAAGCAGAAGGAAACTGCCTGACTTCCATCACGATAACCAGGCCCTGGCTCGTGGGTCCCACCCGGTAGGAGACGCAAGGGGAAACAAAGAAACCTGCTTGAACGGACGGGGGAAGAACGGGGGAAAACAGAAAATTTTCCTAAATAAGACCTATGAACTTAAAAAAAAAAAAGAAGAGAGGGAAACGAGGGCCAAAAAAAGAAGAACATCCCCCCCAAAAACGAAGGCTGTGTACAAGGGTGAAACATAACGCGGTCAATGCGAAGGCGTGTGGCGAAAAAGATGACAAAAACCGAGGGGTGGACGAAGGGAGAAAAAAAGAAAGGCGGGGTAGGGAAAAAAGCCTTGCAGGTCAGACACCGCCTCGGAGCGACTCGGGGATCAAGAAAAAAAACGTGAAAAAAAGTAGAAGATCTGGCTCGCGCCACTCATTCCTCCGGATCAAGAAGGGAAAAACGGATAGGGGAAATCCCGAGAGAGAGAGGTGAGAAGGAAATCATTATACCATACAAAAAGCACCGACATTCGAATAGACCCAATATTCAGTAGGAAAAAAGGGATGTGGAGACGGGATGGGCCGTACCGGCAATTCGATTTTACCTATAATGGGAAGATAGCAGGAAAACGTCTAAGAGAAAGGGACTTAAAAAAAGAAAAAAAAATGTAAAAGACATCATTTTAAACAGAACTCTTAAAAACCAGAAAGAGGGGGAGGAAAATAGTTTGGAAAAGCGGGGAATTGGTGTCAAAAAAAGGGGAAACAATCTAAAAGAAGGGAATGAAGGCCCAAAAAAGCGCGGGGGTCTTTAAAAAAAGGGAAGTAAGAAAGCACCTAACGTTTCACGTTATCCAAAAACCGGGTGGGAAAGAGCCTAGAAAAACGAAAGAACAAAGACCCAGATCTTTAAAAGGGAAAAAAAAAGTGCAAGGCCTGAAAACACCAGGAGAAGCGTACCTCGAACAAAAAAAAAAAAAAAAAAAGCGGGGAAGGAAGAGGGAAACTGTAAAGGGAAGGTCCAAGGGACATACTAAGACTGGGGAAAAAAACGCTTTGTGGTGAAAACCTCACAACAGGCCACGTGTGAGCAAGAGAAGAACGAATAGGAGAAGAGGAAGGAAGGAAAACGGATCTGGAAACGAAGACTTGAACGAAAAAATCAAAAAAATTTCAAGCCCCCACCGCGGGGACACGCATTCTAACATTATTCTGAAGTTAAAGGGAAAACGTGACAAAAAGAGGAAGTAGGAAAAAAGAGTTCCCGGAAGACTGTGAGATCTGGAGTTTTGAACGGGGCGGGCTCATTGCTGGCCGAGTCACACTTGGAAAAAAGGAGATCGAAGAAAACAAAAGAAATAGAGGGACAGGAAAAAAAAAGGGGGCAGTCGGCAAGACTACGCATCCGGTGAAAAATAAAAGCCGCGAAAAAAGTGAAACGCCTCTAACTCAATAAAAAAAAAAAAAAAACTTGGAACAAAGTGCAATCGTTAAGAAAAGAACCAGGCGGTCTTTGCACAGGGAGTCGTTGCCGGCAACAGGGGAGAGCGTCTGGCAAGCGAGCACCATAAAAGGAGACAGTCGGGAAAAAAAAACGTGGAAAAAAAAAACCCATGGTGAGAAAAGAGAGTGGTTCGTTAAAGGTCCACAACAACAGACGGCTAAAAAAATCGCCAAGAAAAGTAAAAGTGGGGAAAAAGGAGGAATTAGAAAAAAGAGAAAGTATTTCGGGAGCACGAAAAAAAACATACTGCCAAGCTCGAACTAGGGAAAGTAGAGGCAAAAAAAAAAGGGGAAACTTCAGGGAGGGGAAAGAACCGTGGAAGAAAAGGGTCCTGGCGTCATCATACTGTGACTGAAGAAAAAAAAGCGAAGTTGAAAGGGCAGGAATTTGAAAGCCGGTCTATTAGAAATGGGGAAAAATACCTGTTCGGTTAAAAAAAAAAAAAAAAAATACCCGAAGAAAAAAAAAAAGGAACAAAAGAGAAAAAGGGGGTCAGAAGTGGAAACAAGCATTTGTGACATCAGACAGACCTTACAAAAAAAGAGCGGTAAAAAAGGGGAACGGAGGAAAAGGCGAAAAAATCGTTACATCAACAAAAATCAGACAACTCGGTGAAAGAGTGTTGGAAGGGTAGTCATCGGAGCAGACTAAAAATAAAAGGGGAGGGCCGGGACACCGGTTAAAAGCGTTTTATCGGCTGCGTCTTAAGGGAGAGGGCCCATCCAAACTCAGGCCGGGGGATATAAAATTGAAAAACCTATGAAGAGGACTCCAAAAGTAGAAACCTAGGAAGGGGAAAAAAATCCTGAACACCACGGAGGTAACGAGATGTCAAGGGGAAAAAAAGAAGTGTACAGAAGGATGTAGGGGGCAAAACGTGTTTCAAAAGAGGGGATTTTGTGGAGGAGCTAATGGCTTAATTGGGGGAACTCGGGAGCTACATGAAGCATAAGGAAAGAGAGAGAAAGGAGGGGGAAAAAACTCCCCGAACCTCAAAAAATTTAGACGGGATTTGCATAGGACTGAACGGGGGACGAAAAAAAGCCGCAGGGAATTAAAAAGGGTTGGGGGGGGAGAAAGTAAAACAAAAGGAAGGGGGGGACTCGCCGGGGGAAAAAAATCTCCTGGGAGTCATGTCATGCTAGGAAAATAAAAACCCGTTTGATGTGCAGGCGGTTCGGAAAGAAGGAAGGGCCAATTGAAAAACGTGACAAAAATAACGGACAAAAGGAAAATCCATACCATAAAAACCGGAGACACCACGGATGACGCGGCCAACCCAGGTCAAAGGAAAGTTTCAACAGTGGGGGTGGGGGGGGGGGGAAAAGGGGGAAGGGGGGTGGGGTTAAGGGGTAAAGGGGAGGTAGGGTCAAACTCTTATGACTAAAAAATGAACGACCGGCCTAGCTATAAATAGGTGGTGGATGTCAGCCGCTCCGCTAGGAACAAAGAAAAAAAAGCGAACGAAGAAAGGAAAAAAAAAAAAAATCGGAAAGAAGAAAATCTAAACACAACACACGGGAGGAAAGATAAAAGATTGGGAGAAACCTGAGAGGTTTAGAGGAAATAATGAAAATTAACGGAAAAAGAAAAAGGAGGGGGGTGATAGAAAAAAAAGTGGCCACTGTCAAAAAAAGAAAACGCCTTTAGAAAAGACGAGGCCAGTAAATATAATCCAAAAAGCGGTTGAAATGGAGAGAAAAAGGGGGGGTAGCCGAGTAAGACGACCTGTCCGGAGAAAAAGTGGCCTTTATGTAAAAAACGGGGACTCTCCAGGAGGGGGAAAAGAAACGAGAAAAAAGGTACAAAAAAAGGGAGGGAGGAAAAAAAACAGGGAAAACGGAAAAAAAGTGATCGTTCTCCCAACAGACACTCTCCCAACCCGAAAGGAAGAACGGGAGGGGACGCTTCAGCTTGAAAAAGAAAGAGTCGGACACCCCAGAGAAAAAAGGAACATAGGACATTCAACATTGGGGAAGGACTGTCCCAGGCGGTTACACCCGATTAAGGTCAAAAAAAGGCCTTGTCAAAACACAACAGAGAAAAACGAGTGCAAAAAATCCCTTCAAAAACCTGAGAGGAATCAACCCAAAACCCGAGCAATGGGGGGGGAAAAAAGGAAGGAAAGGGGGGGGGCAGGGAAAAAAAGGCTGTAAGGACAAAAAAGTCTCGGATAAGTTTTGCTGGGACGAAGTAAGGGTTGAGAAAAAAAGTTGGATGGGTAGACAAAAGTAGAGAAAAGGGGAGAAAATAAAATGCACTTCAAAACGTCTGAAAAGTATAACTGACATCTCACGGAAACCGATAGTGAGAAAAAAGTAGGAGGACCGGGGAAAAGACTCTAGCGGAGGGTTCGAATGCCGGGTCAAAATGAAAACATAAAAACTTCAAAACAACAAAAACGAAGAGATACAGTTTGATGAAAGTGCAGGAAATACCTGAAGTCTGATTTGGAGTAAAGGAAAACGCTGAAGCCCTCGAAAATAAGAAAAGTTTCCGTGCTGGAGTTAAAAATGGGGGGACAAAAAAAAGAAAAACTGCGGGGGAGGGAGGAAGGAAGAACAGAAAGGGCAAACGACCAGGTTATCTACAATCTGAGAAGAGGACAACTCTTGAACAAGCCCGACAGAGAGACTGGAGGGGGGGGGAAAGAAGGAAACTTAAAAAAAAAGGTCCTCAAAAGAAAAGAACGGTCCCAAAAGGGGACCCGGGGGGGGAAAACAAATCCAAAGAAGGGGCACTCTTCCCCACTAAAAGGGTGAACGTTGAAAAAACTCAAGGGGGAAGAGGGGGGAAACTGAAGGAAGAGTCAAACTAGAAAAGTGAAAAAAATCTTAAGGGGAAGGAAGCAGGAAAGAAATATCTTTTGTAAAGGGCATACAGAAAATTAAAAAGATAAAGGGAAAAGTGACCGTATCACTGGTTTTTGTAAAAACTAAAGGGGAAAAAAAAGAAAGGTTAGAACGCAGCACAAGTATCCTCATCAGGGGGTCGATAAAGAACGACAATACCCACGTTAAGAAGCCCGACCACCGGGACCTAAAAAAAAAGGAGATAAACTGGGGAAGAAAGAGGGGAGGGAGAAATGGACGCGAATTGACTAGAAAAATTCCTAGTGACTTAGGAAAGTTTGGACCCTTTCCGTGGAAAAGACCTTGTTAACGTATTTGGGAGGGGAAGGGAAGGAATAAATGAATGCCCTTAGAGATCAAAAAAAAAAAAAACGAGGAGAAGAGAAGGGAAAGGGGAAAAGTGAGGACGTCCCTCCCGGAACAAAAATCCTTTGAAACCAAAAGAGCCAACCGGGCCTGCCAAAGCCGAGAGCACGAAAAGCATCAAAATGAGGAAAAAAGAGAGAGTAACAGAGAAAAGAGGTCGGTCGGTCACAGGAGAGGCCGCACCACACCTTCAGCTGCCAGAGAAAAAAAAAATACTCGTCAGCAATGTCAATCAGGGGGCAAAAAAAAACAAGGGGCAACTTGACGGCAAACACAACAAAAAAGGGGAAGAAAAGAAGAGTGGGCAAGGAGTTTGGAAAAACCAGGGTACCAAAAGCGGGAGAAAAAAACGCCGGCGTTCCCTGTGAAAGTTAGAGGGACCAGGAAAAAAAAAGGTGGAAAGCATGGTCGTCAAGATTAAAAGGGAAAAAGGGGGGTCAAGCTCGGGACTGGAAACGATTCCTTGTAGAGAAAAAAGCTTGAAAAAGGGTGCATTGGGGACTTTATGTCAAAGAAAAAAAGTTGACCGAG
>Ga0179593_1289493_pt1 | contig 10346 bp, 13 predicted proteins | sample CZODoug2_1_08_16_FD_185931 | JGI IMG/M metagenome (GOLD analysis project Ga0179593, IMG submission 185931) | Vadose zone soil fungal communities from Angelo Coast Range Reserve, California, USA - CZODoug2_1_08_16fungal (PacBio error correction) | ecosystem: Environmental > Terrestrial > Soil >...
AAAAAAAGCCGCGGGTGAGGGATAGAGGGGAAGAACAGCGGGTGGAGACCAAAAAGGGAATTTTGAAAGAGAAGAATAAAAGAAACGCGTCGCGAAAAAAAGAGGCAAAGGGGTCCCTGATTTCAGCTGAAAAAGAATTGGGCAAAAAAACAAATGGGGCGAGAAGCGGAGGTGGGACTCAAAAAGGGGGTAGCATGGTCAAAGGGAAAAGCTGCTCCGCGCAGGTCAAAAAGGCGCAAAGGGGGAATCAAAAACAAGAGGAAGGAAAAGGGGGGGCAAAACTCCATGGGAATTGGACACTGCCAAAGAAGAAAAACGCCATCAGGGGAAAAACATCACACCAATAAACATCGACAGAACAGATAGGGGTCACGAAGGCGCAGAAGGTGGGTGTGAACCAGAGAAAGGAGTAAAGTCACCCGGCAAAACTAAATGTCATAAGGGCGTCTCAAATACAGTGGATGGGAAACACATCCTTTAAAAAAGGGAGGGAAACCGGGAATCGAAATGCAACAACACTCAAAATCAGAAATAGGAAAAAAAAGGAATAACGACAGGAACAGAAACGCCGCTGATCTCGAACTCACTAAGTAGGGGGGAGAACGAAGGACCGACTAAAGCAAAGACATCGAACCCAGAGAAGCTCCATCAAACGAGACCCACCACTTACCCTCCAAATGCTTCTCCCTGCAACACGCATGGACTGGGGGGATCTTACTCTAAGGAATAAAGAAAGGACGCGAACTTAAAGTTTGACGTCGAGGAGAAAAGGCCTCCACCGCAGCCCTCGAATCGAAACGGAAGTGGCCAAGGAACACTTGACCAGACCAAAAAAGGGCCAACATCAGACTCGAACTGTTGTTTCGGGAAAAAGCTATAAAAGTTCGATCCGCAGACGGAAAACAGAGATTTGCAAAGACAGTTTGACAAAAAAGAAAATCGAGACTAAAAAAGAAAAGGGAGGACAGTGTAAACGAACAGAAGACCCCTTTGCAAGGTATAATGGCGGGGAAAAAGGATAAGAAAAACCGGCAGCCGGTCAAAAGTGCCACACCAACCCGCTCTGTTGCTGCCTGCAGCTGGGTTCCGGCTGGCTGGGGGGGAAAAACGAGGTCGATTTCTCCCTCCCGAAAGCCGGAGATTCAGAAAACGAATCGTTCGAAGAAAACTCGTCTGGCCGACATGGGGGAAGAAGAGACACCACGAGAAAAACCACAACACCGATCAAAAGGTGGAACAGGCTTGTGGTCGGGAAAAAGAGGGTACGAATAAAAACCCGATCTGGAAATCTCCTCGACTCCGAGCAAAGAGGAAGGGGGCCCAGACTGATCAAAAGAACACAAGCTGAAAACATGTCGACCTTGGAGGTTGTGAAAGGGAGGATCAGGACAGCCCTCAAGGGGGAGCACAGAAATGACAAGTGGACTAGCGGTGGTTGAAGAGCCTGAAAGGGACGGGAAAAGCGGGGTGAGGAAAAAAACCGGTAAAATCGGGACAAAACAAAATCCAAAAAGGTTTCCTAGCGCCCTCCAACGAGGTGAGAAAAACTTGTGGATCAGCAATTCCAAATGTAAAAAGGACGTCGTATATAGAAGGGTAAAGAGCACAATGGGTGAAAAAAAAAACTCAAATGATCAAAAAGGCTGAGGAAAAAAAGACAAAATCTGAACGCGGGGGGGGGGGGGGAAAAGGAAGTAATCAAAGCAGAAGAAGAAAGACCCGCGAACCCTTCAGATAGGCAATCTTGGAAAAATCACAAACTAGAAATTACGATCGTCCAGGATCAGGAGTGACGAAAAGGGGCGAGACAAACGGGCCACCTGTTTGGGAAAAGGAAGGTGACGAAACTTCGCGGGTCAGAAAGAGGCGGCCCTGCTGAAAAAAACGGAACGATAAATCGGGGGACTCGGAGACAAGCAAAACGGACGTGCTGGGAAAACAAACTTCGTGGCAACCACCGACCAAGCAACACGACAGGAAAAGCGTGCGCTTCTTGCTTGGAAAAGGGGAATCAAAGGGATGGAGAAATTAAGAAACGAGAGATCAAACGGGGTCTTGAAAGATAATGGGGGGCCGGGACAGACTAAAACGAGAGAAAGACACAAATCACAGCAGGAAACCAGAAAAGAAAAAAAAAAGGCTCACCGGGAAAAGCATACTGAAGGCAGGGAACTCGGTTCGCGTGTTGTAAAACTGCAGGAACACAGAACCCAGTTTGTACGGTAGGACCAGTTTCGCCGCAGTCCAGCAAGTTGGGGCCGTGGAAAGGTAGCGCTAAGGACAGAAGAAGGAGGGGGACGATTCGCGGGCCCCGCTGGGGGACCGCCCACACGGTCATTGGATTTGTAGCTTTGGGGCAAAGAGAGAAAATTTTCTGGGGTAGGTGGTCATGGAGGGATGAGAGGTAAAAGGTAATCTGAACGTCGAAAACCGCCAGAGAAAGCAACGGCCAGTCTGTGAACAATTGCAGGGTTGTCGAATGGAAAACCGGGAGTGAAAACCCAAATCCGCCCTTGAATAGGGGAGGCGAGAGCAAGTGGTCGGTAATTGGGAAGCGGGGAAAGAATAAAAATGGGGGTTTGCGGCGGATGGGACGGCGGCTAAAAAATCAAAAAAAAGAAAGCGGGTAATGTGAACTTTCCGGGGAACAAAAAGCTGTACTTGGAAGGGATCCCCAACCTGTCCGAGGGGAGACAATCCAAAACAAGAGTAGGGAAAATATGAAGAGAGGGAAAAAAGGGGATGTGCGCAAGTCCCAAAGATGGTCACCGGCAAAAAAAACTCAACATGTGGGTGGTTGAGAAAATCTCCGCCGACATAAATGCAACAGCAAGGGCTGTCGTGGGGAAAAAGCGACGGGACACAACTGCTCTAGCGCAAGGCAAGAAAAACAAATGGAAAAACCTGAGGACAAGGGGGCTGCATCGCAACACAAAAATCAGAACAACCGTTGCCACAAGAAAGCTGGCAGTAAGCTTCGAAGGACAGACTCGGGAAGAGGAGGACGCAAAAAGAAACTTTTTACGGATCTACAAAGGAAAGACCATCAATGGCGCACAGGTGGGCGAACATCCCACAGGAAGGGACGTTCTCGTCCGTCGAGACGAAAAATGCCGCGCCGGTGACGGAAGAGGCGAAAAGGATAGAGGGTCACAAAGAGGGTTCCTGCATCGAAAAAACACTCACGAGAGGCAGGTCAGGAAAAAAAAAGAAAAAAAAACAAAGGGAAAAAGACTCATCAACGGTAATGTCGACGGGTGACTCGAGGCATCGGCGGGACAGAAAATGGAGTCACGAATGCGATCAAAGACTAAATGAGGAACTCGCAGAGGCATGAAGCAAAACGATGGCAGGTATCAGCGGGTGTATGAGTGAATAGTCAAGCCGAGGGTGGCGAGGACAGAGTGCTTTGGGCCAACAGGAACCGAGATCGGCAAAGTGTCCACTACCGGCCAAAAAAGGCAGGGCAAGTAGGAGGTCAGAAGGAATTAAGGAGCAGAGAATTGGGGTTGGTGCTGAAAAAGGAAGAACCGAGGGCCGCAGGTCAGACGACTTCCGTGAAAGAAAAAAAAATCTCCAAAGCGTGGGGTACGAAACACGACGAATCAAATATGCGGGAAAGAGCTGCTTCACCCATGGAAGGGAACAGACCTGTATTGTCTAAAAAAGGAGGAAGACTCATGCTGGAAAAAAACCGGGTGGGGCTGACAAAGACTGGGCTATGCCAAAAGAAGAAAGACTGACGGAGTAGCAAAAAAGAAATTCACCGCAATGGAAAAAAAAAGGGCGCGGGCAAACAAAAACTCTCTATCCCAACGAAAATGGAGTCTCAAAAGGGAATCTGCTGGAAGGGGGAGAAAAGGGTCAGTAAAAAATAAAAACGTCGAACAAAAAGGAATACATGGGTCGTTAGAAAGGCAGAGGGCAAGGAAAGAAGCGGGTCGAGGGCACTATAGGGGGGGCCTTACGATGGCTCGAAAAGGAAGGAAATCCGGGAAAGGTGGGCATGCTGTCGTTGATAGGAGGGAAGCAAGGAACATGCAGGCGCGGACGAGTAAGTTGAAGCGCACAGAGAGGAAGACCTCGGACCGCTCGGCAAACAACGCGCCGAAACCAAAAACGGCACAGCAAATAAGAAGAGTGGTAAGCCGACCTGGCAGCAGGGTTCGGAAAAATCACCGGAACCACGGTATGAAGGCAAGGTGAGGGGAAAAGGTAAACGGGCCCTCACTGACACGGTTTACGGTTCTCGGAAGAGAAAGTTTAGGTAAAGTTCACGCCAACGAGGGAAGGAACACGAAAGAGAAAAAATGGAGCTTTTTGGGACAGAAAACAAGAGAACGAGGGAGGTACAGGGAAAAAAAAAAAAAAAGGAGTACCTTAATGCTGAAACCCACCCCCCACCACCCCAACCCACCCAAAAGGTCGGCAACCTTGTGGGAAACAAACTAGAAACAGGGAAATCTATGAGACGACAGAAAAGATCGTGGGAAAAGGGTAATAAAAGACTTGGACGAGAGGGTAGGGGGTCGGAGGAAATCGATTCGATGTCCGCAAACGGTACGGAGCCTCGTCTAAAAAAAAGCGCGGCGGGAGCATCAGGGGGAAAAAGGGGGGGAAAGGAGGGGGGACTTTGTTCTAAGAGGGGTGGTTCAGAGTCGAGGACATCTACCGTTGACGCGACCAATGCGTGAAAAACAAAACTGAAAATGAGTCGCGGGAAAAAAAATGTCAACGGGCCTCCACTAGAAGGGGGCCGGCTCACAAATCGCGCCCTTAAAGAAGAAAAAAATTTCTCGCTGAAAAAGGAAACAATTTGGGCCGGACAATGTACGGAAAAAAAACGCAACGTCAGCTTGGGGAGGGGATCAGGGGGGACGACGGCTGCGAATGAAGGTGGTGCAGAGCCAGGGGGGGGAATTCTCCCAAAAAAAAAAAAAAAAAAAAAATCACCGCGAATAGAACAAAAACCACCGTCGTCAAGGGAAACAAAGGCAAGAGACATGAACCTTTGAAAATGCGAAACGGGAAGAGGGTTCGAGCTTGGAATAGGGTGGAAAAAGGGAAAAGAGTGAGAAATATCACTCCGAACTCGCAGTTTTGGGTGAAGATCAAGAAAAGAAACAACAACAAAAAGAACAGTGATGAGGAGAGGACGCGAGAAAGGGAAGGGAGAATAGCAGGAACACGCGGGGGAGGGTGCCAAAAGGGAGGACCACGGGCCTCGAATACCTCTCTGAAAAAAAAACGTCGCAGCACACGAACGTCCGGACTTTTTCAGAGGAACCTTGGGGGAAAGGGGTGGTGGGAACAAGTTGGGGGGGGGGGGGGGGGGGTGGGATCGAGGATCGCGTGGGGGAAAGGGGTTGAACAGCGCCAAAAACAGACTGTAATTTCGCCAGAGGGGGCGCACATGAAGAAACAGAAGAGATGACACGAGGCATAGCCTGGGAAAGGGGAGGAAGTGTGCCGGAAGCGCCGCAAAATCGCATCCTCAGACTGGGAAATTCGCGCGGGGGGAAATAAATCAGCCGCTTAAAAAGGGAGGGACCACGGTGACACATGGGACGAGCAAAGGCCCGAATGGGTGACTCACTAAAGGGTGTCGGACGTAAAAACGTCGTGAAACGAAATAGGACACCAAAATAATGGGGAAAAAAAATTAGAAAAAAATCACGCAGAGGGAGGAAAACACGGCCCTTCGTAAAGTATCTCCTAAAAAGAAAGAAAAATCGTCAGGGCAAAAAGGACGATGGAGAAAAAAGGTAAAGACGAAAAACTCTGAAGACTAAGAACAGAGAAAAACTCGGGGGGCAAAAGAAGTCTGTCTGGGCACGAAAGGAAAAAGCTCAAACGATCGAAAAGAGGGGGAAAATAGACTAGCGGCATGAAACAACACGATAAGTAGTAGGAGATACAGGGGAGGCAAATGTGGCGCTAAAAAAAAAAAAAAAAGACACGAAAGGTCCTACCTTGAAACGGGTACTCAATAGATGCAGGTGTGACTGTCAAACAGCTCTAGTTAACAATGACTCGACAGGATCGTTGCGCCAATGTTTACCAGGGTATAAACTTGGCCCTGTAAAGAAAAAAACAAATCAAAATGAAGGAAAGAACGAGAAAGAAAAGTAATTCCTGCCGGCCAGGATTTCCCGTGGAGAAAAAAAGGAGTCGATACAACCCACCCCCAAAAGAATGTGTGCAGGCTCAAGCTGGTGGTTTGCCTCGGGAAGACGGAAACAGAGAAAGGGAAAGTTAAAAACTCCACTCCCACCCGCGGAAAACTTCAAAACGACGAGGGGGATATAGGCGGTCCGTCATCATCGGGCCGCATCGATTCGCCCAGCAACCTCACACGACCAAAGAAGCACACAAGTCGGGGGGGAAACTGCGTTTCGAAAAGGGGATAAGCCAAATCTGGAAAAATGACAGGAAACAGGGACTTCCGCAAAAAGAAGCGTTCCCGTGCCCCCGCTGAGCAGGAAACTGGTAAAGGACGGAAATGTCGGAAGGTCAGTGGTGTTTGATGCCAGAGAGAAACACTTCCGCAAGGCAACCTTGGGGAAAAGGAATTGTTCGAGGAAACGAGGGGGGGTGGAAAGAAATCAGGAATGCGGTACCGGGACATTTGTGAAGCGGAAAACGGCATCAAACGGGACAAGGCCCACTTGGGGAAGCAACCCGGTGATCAGCAAAAGGGGCCAAAGATTGGGTCGGGGAGAGGGCTGCTACCATCATGGTCCAATGGCAGCAAATGGTGTGGGAAACACAAGCCTCCAAACTGCAGACGGCTGGAAAAAGCATTCGCCAATTAAGGGGACGAGGTTGATGGTATGCGAGGGGTGTCGGAGGGCAAACAAAATCAAGTCTGAAAACAAAAAAAAAAAACCCTTGTGAAAGGGGGAGGCTGGCATCTTCCGCAACAAATGAAAAACAAACTGAATTGAAATACGGAATGGAGCGAAGGCAACGAGGTCAGTGGGGAAGAGGAGGGATAAAGGCCCGTCCCTTGGCAAAAAATGGGAAAAATAAGGCTCGGGGTCAACGACAGACGAAAAAAGTGCAAGGTGGGCAAGCCCTTACAGGGAAGAGATAATCATAAAAGCAAAAATCGGGGGTACGGTGGAAATGCTCACTCACACCGACTCGGATAACGCGGCCAATTTGACTTGGGAGGCGCACAAAGTATAGACAGAAGTACGCAACATTTGGAGATACGAGGCTGCGCATTCTTGAGAGGTAGGATTGACTGACCGAAAAACGAGGCACACGAAGCAACAAGGCGCCCATTAAAAAAGTGTCAAGGTTGGAATATCGTCGTAGAAACGAAGGAAAAGCGAGTTGATCGCACGGGTTGAGCCACCTGCAGGAAAAAGAAGAAAGGGGTGGTCCAAGTTTCTATCAAGGGAAAAGGAAGGAAAGTACTAGGCCGGCAGGGAGTCGGACAAAAAGGAAATATAATTCTCGGGGGGGACATGGAGGGCCGGGAAAAGGGGAAACCCACACGGGCCGGAATGAAGGGAGGTGAAGGAAGAGAAAAAAGTTGAAAAAAAAAGTGGTTCTGGGGTAGGAGGACTGCCGAGTTGGCAAAGTTAGAGGGCGTCAGCAAACCGAGAAAAGGGAAAGAACTGTGTTGGGGGGGCACAAGAAGGGGGTTTAATGGAGATCGGGGGATGAGGGAGGGCACGGGAGGTCCTCGAAAGCCACATCCGGGAAGGTGCAAGGGCCAACGCGAGTATACAGGGGAGGGATGTCAGGGAAACGAAGGTGCAAAAGGATCCAAAGCTGAGGTTGCAACACGGCCGGGTTATGTTCAAGGGTGGAGGGAGGATGCAGACACAAACAGTAGGGGAGGGAGGAGGGGGTTTTCCGGGGGGAACCACAGCTGTACTGGAAACTAAAAGGTGCCCAAGCAGAAAGAGATCTCAAAACACACCAAAAAAAAGGAGGGGAGAAAGAAAGAGGAAAAAGGGAAAGCCCAAGTACAGCTGTCACAGGAAAAAAACAGTACCCTACAAAGACTGTTTGGTGGCGAAGACTCCCGCCGGAAAAAAAAGAGAAAAAAGAAAAAGGGACAAGAAAAAAATCAATAAGAGATGGCAGTTGGGAAAAAACCTGACGACGACTTAAAAGGGCCTCTCAAAAAGGGGCACAAACAAGGCGGCTGGGGGCCGGGAAAGAAAGAAATAGCCCAAACGAGAAGAAAGAACAAAACCATTGAAAAAACCAAGACAGAGGGTAGGAAAAGCATCTGCGAAGCAAAAAAGCAGAATATATTAAAGCCAATAACCGCAGAAACGGGAAGAGAAATGAAAATAAATCCCAGTGGGGGGGGGAGGGAAAAAGAGGGGAGAGTCGAAGAATTCGCAGGACTTAAGAGGAACATGAAAAAATCCGAAAAAAGTGAGGAGCCGCCTGAGAATGGTGACAACAAGGCGGTGGGAGCAAAAGAAAAAAACAATACAAAGAAAAAAATTGCCATCAAAAAAGAGGCAAAACCCGTTAATGGGGTCCGGAAGACAGCCGCTCTTGCGGGAGGAACTGAAAGGAAAAAATAATGCCGGATAAGAGCAAAGGAACTAAAATACAGGAAAAAAGCATGTGGCGCAAGAAAGAAAGGGAACGGTAACAAGGTAGTTGAGGTAAAGTGGGGTGGCCACGCCGCGTGGAGAAAGGAAAACGGTCGTTGGGGGGAAACAGACCAGGCAAGAGAAAAAACTGTAATGACACGAGAAAACACCAGGAAGTTTGCAAGACACCTCCAGTGACGGGGGAACTTGGTTGAATACAACCTCGTCAAGAAAAGGATAAGGGGAAGATAGAAAAGGGGGAAGTTGGTGCACTGTGGGAAAATAAGGAGAAGGAAGGGCAAAACCTCGGGGAAACTGATCGGGAGCTGAGAGAAAACGAACATAAAAAAGGTCAAGATGCTGAACCGGAGCCTGAAAAAGGGGATCTCGTCCACAAAGGGACAACATAGTTAGGCAGAAACCGAAAAATCCGAAAATCAGTGAAAAAGGATCAAAAGGAAGCAGGGATATGACAAAACCCACTGTTGAGGAGAATATACCTAAAAAATACAAACGCTGGCCGCAAGGCAGAACGGGGGAAAAAATTCACTTAAAAGACGAGAAAGACATGGGAACACAAAACTGAATGTAGAGACCAAAAAAAAACAAGTCGACAGGCCGGAACAAAAAAGAAAGTAGTTATTGAGAAAATGTATAACGGAAAAAGGTCCTTCTATTCTAGCGATAAAGAACAGTACGATTTACAAAGACGAAATACCGGGAATCCATACTGGGGGCGGGAGTGCTTTTGGCGGGAACGATCTATGGGCGGAAGATGCAGAAGAAAAAAAGTGAGGAAAAAACCGAAGGGGGGAATATACCCGAATCAGCAAACGCACATAGCACGGACACCGATTCAAAAAAGACATAGAGCGGTGGAACCGAAAAACACAAGCCGGGTCGATAGAACCGCCGGGATCCAGGGAAAGCGTCTGGGGCGGCAAAATTCATGTGGGGTCGTTCTCGGGAAAGACGAAGGGCCCGTGTGTAGGTCTCCACTGGAAACATGCAGAAAAGAAGCGGCAGAAAGGCTCAGGGAGAATCTGTTGGGACAGAAAAAAAAAAGGTAGTGGCGCCCGAGAATTCGGAAAGGGAAAAGGCACTATGCAGCATGTGCAGCACCTGTGGGGGACGAGGGAGACGACATGCATCAAGGAATCAAGAGTGATCCGTGCAAGTTGGGGGGAACAGGACAGACTGGTCAAGAGGGTAGGGGGATCGAGCACGTCGGAGGCGAATGTCCAAGAGGGAACAGCGTCGTACTCGCGTAAGGGGAAGCCTTGGACTGTGTGAACGAAAGTGGTTCGATCGTTGGTAGTGTGTGAAGTGCAGAGGGGTCCGCGGTGCGCACAACCTTGAGGACTAAACGCAAAAAAAAAGGGGGCTACTCACAGTTTCAGGGCCAACGAAAAACTAAAGAAAAACTGAAGTCAAAATCCAACCTCCGCACAGGTCAAGGCCGGTCGCTATGGAGGCGCACGGACGCACTTGGGGGGCACAGGCAGGGAAAAAGGCGCAACTTCAATCGATTATTTTGAGACATGGAAAGGGGGTGACTAAGAGGCTGTCTGGAAAGCGGAAAGACAGAGGAAAATTTGACAAAACCCAACTATATGAAACAGAGACGGGTCAAAACCCAACAAACGTCGGAAAAATGGGGACGGTCACAAGAAATCAATACTCAGGGAAGAAAAGCGCGAACGCAAGGGAAAGGGCAATACTTTTTGGAACAAAGAAACCAAGTGGAAAAATACCCTGCATCACCGGGGCGTTTGG
>Ga0179593_1309855_pt1 | contig 10346 bp, 7 predicted proteins | sample CZODoug2_1_08_16_FD_185931 | JGI IMG/M metagenome (GOLD analysis project Ga0179593, IMG submission 185931) | Vadose zone soil fungal communities from Angelo Coast Range Reserve, California, USA - CZODoug2_1_08_16fungal (PacBio error correction) | ecosystem: Environmental > Terrestrial > Soil >...
CAGATCACTCATGAGTGTGGACCACCAGCTGCTCGTAAAAGGAAAAAAAAAAAAGGGGGGAAAAAATCAAGGCCCAAGAATCTAGTGGTCACGGGGGGGGGGGGAATAAAGGAAACACTCAGTCTCTACACGGAAAAAAGAAGGAGGCTAGATGGGGGGGGAACAACAAGGCCGAGAAAGGAACGTCATTCTTAATGAAAGACACAAAAATCATCGGCCTGTTGTACGCAAAAAGTTGGCCTCTGCCTGGGAGGGCCAAGTTTTAGGTAAGAGGCGAAGGTGGAAGCGCCAATCGGTCAGGACTATACCAGGCCATCTTCATTGGAAAAAAAAAAGGGAGAGAATGTTGTTAAAACGCAAGAAGAGTCCGTTTTAAGTCTCGAAAAGGGGAACTAGGCTAAAAACTACGCCACACGGGCAGGGGGGAGAAAAAAAAAGTCGTCTATCAAGGTTGGAAAAACTTTCTTATTTTCCTCTCATCATCCTCTTCATTAAAGTCAAAAAACGCGATTCGGCCTTCTTGAAACGAAGAACTCGTCCGTTTCAAGGGGGAAAAAGGAAAAGGCATCAGGACTTAAAAGAAGGTCTCTCTATGAGGAGTTGAGGAGAGACCGGAGTAGTAGTAAACTGTTAGGGATAACTTCATTCTCAGACGTGTAAGGAGAGAAAACGGGGAACAAACCATTCCACTTTATGAGAAAGAAACAAACTTTCTTTAAAGTCCGTTGGAACCGCCCCTTGGTGTTCTGGTCAAGCTTTAACTTCCTGATGCTAGAGATGGAGGCAAGCGGGGGCTAGGAAGCGACGTAAATTTATTCCGTCCCTTCCTCTCAAGAAGGTTCCAAAGGGAACCGTCCCCCGATGAACTAAAGTTTCTCAAGAACAGGTCAAAACTCACAAACGAAGTCTCTGGGGAAGAGGGGGGAAGAACGGACAGACTCAGGGAAAGGAGGCTTTGTATTATCATTGAAGCTTCTTTTCTAAAATTATTTCTCCACTAGAGAAAAAAGGTTCTCGCGACTACAAGACCCCATTAAGAAAGGGGGAAAGAAAAGAGGGAAAAAATCGATAATTAAAGAGAGATGCATCTCTTTAGGAAAACCTCAGACTTTAATATAACACTTAATCACTTGCGCGACCGAAGAACATTTCCTTTATTTAATAAAAGTGGGAGCCCAAGGTGATCACTTGGCAGCCTAAAGTAAAAGAGAAAAAAAGGGCATTTGGTCATGGAAAATTTCCTTGACCGAAGTCACCTTTTCATTTCCAAGAAAAAACTTCATTCAAAATTCTGAAGAATTGTGTCAACGGGGGAAAAAAATCAAAAGAGATCCACAAACAAACGGGTAAGGGGGTATTATTAAAATAGATATGGAAAAAGTGAAAAAAGTGGAAAATTACTTACGGTGGGTAAGTACTGGGGAGGTTGAACAGTGCAACCCTTTAGTAAAGAGTCAAATTCAAATGTAAATGTAAAAAAAGATTCTCTTTCAAATGGGAGACTGTGCCACGTTATAGCAAAAGGGTTCTGTCTCACAGGGGAATGGTGAGTTTCTCGCATGGGATTGAAGGGGGGGGGGACATTGAGGTCAGGGGGGTTCATCGAGATGGACGTTAGCTTTTACTACTCTATCGAGTGATTTCTTAGTTCCCTGGGATGTTTATCTTCTTTTTTCTAACCCTGCGTCGCCTTCTTTTAAAAACTAATTTCATCCACGCCTCGGACCCAGTATCACATCGAAAAACCGTATCGTGCTTGGCCCATTCGTCTACTGATTAAACCATAATTCATATATTGGAGAAAGGGGAGCTGAAATTCATCTAGTAGAAAATGGGGGGGAGGTGGAATCTAGTGGATTAGTTAAGAGGTAAGTTTGCTGATTGCTAACCTTCAGCTTCCATTCCCTCATTCTAAAGGGTCTGGTCAGCATCGCTTGCCCTCCCGAGTTCGATATCGTATTTCACTATGGGTGAAGAAAACGGGGCGTGTCCAAGAAATTTTTTTCATGTAAAAGGTACAAAGGGGGGGGAAAAAGATGAAATTGTGGGGGGTCGGGGAAGAGACGGCCAATTATTCTGCATGGTCAATCATCACGGTCTACGAATAATAATGCAGAACGAGAAAGAGCGACCGAAAAGGGGGAGGAATTCCTCTTTACCAGGGGTTCAGGGAGGGGAGTTGACAATGAGGTGGAGAAGGACAATCAGACAATCATCTCTTCGTTATTTTAATTAAGGGGGATTGTAGAGTCTACCGGTCACACACGTCGGGAAAAACGTGCTTCTGTCCTACGGTTTCTACGAGTGAAAAAAGGAAGTCGTGTAAAGTAGGTGCTCCTGCTTCGGTGGGGGGAGGGATTACAGAGGAAAAAACTATCTGAGGTCTTTGGAAACAGGACTACTCTTAGTTGAACACCAAATTAAGAAGTTTCCTTTTCGATGGGAGAAGATGGAGTTATACCTATAGTCAGTAACTGGCCCCTAATAAGGGGGAAGTGAAAAGATCTGTTAGAAAAAAAAAAGGTTTCTATTTCCAATAGACTACCCAAAATTGCCAGAATGAAGGCTCGTAAACCTTCTCAATCTCTACTGTACCAAAAAAAAACGGGAGGTCAGGCTATTGATGGGCGGGGGGGGGAAAGCCATCAGCCTGGAAGGGACGGAGGGGGGGGGCTGGACCTTGGGAAAATAAAATCTGAGGGGTACTCTGAAGGTTGGGACCCGTCTTTCGTTCTAGCGCCGGTGGGTGGAAAAAGTGAAAGAAAAGATGGAGCCCCTTTGGACTAGAAATAAGTACAAAAATTCTCTGGGGAGGAGGGAAATATTGTTGACTTTTCTTTTAAGAAGGGGGTGGATTCTGACAGGGGAATATCTGAATAAAGAATGGGGGTATAGAAGAATACTGAAGGGGGTACCGATGATACACCTTGGGTTTTGGCCGTTTCAAAATGGAAATTTTTACCCGGAAAAAAAGAAAGCCGGAAGGGAAAGGATCGGTCAAAAAGAAGGGAAGTGGATATACTCAAAGGGCGTCTATTTGTTTAAGTAAAAGTGATTTCTTCAAGGGGATTTTCTTCCCCGTGGAAGATGGATCGTAACTAGACACTTGATGGGGGAGGCTTTTTGAAGGGTGGAGAAGTGATAACGTTAGGATCTGAAACTTCTAGGGTCACTTCGGGCCCCCTTCCTGATAAAGAACAACCATAATCAAACACGGTGCCGAAGAAAAGTAGTTGGGGGGGGGAAGGGAAAATTGTTCTTATCAAGTTTAAGGGGACATCAGGACGAAAAAATTTCTATAGGCCGATGTCTGAGAGAGTTAAAATTGACAGAAAAAAAATAGATGGAGGTAATTAAAAATAACGAATTAGTCTTCACTGGGGGACAGGGTTCGTTCTGAGGCGACGTGAAAGGAAAAACTTCGGTTGGAAGGGGGGAGACTACTGCAAGGGGTGTCAGACCTAAAACACGGTCTCCTGAGTCCCGCCGACAAACCACTCCACAGGGGGAAAAAAAGGGTTGGCAACGATTTCAAAAGTCTATGTAGGCCTCCAAGTGCTTTTATGATAAAAAACATCTACAATCTACTTAAATGCTGGAAACTACGGATTTAAGGAACCAGGGAAGTGTGAACTGCTAGTGAAAAAGAAAAGTCCGGGGGGGGGGAGGGGGAGTTTCAAGGGCTTTCGGGCTTTGGAGCATGGAAGCGTTTTATTAATGGTAACGGCGTCTCTTTTGCGCTGAGCTGGAAAACTGGTCTCCGGACCTAGGAACATACGAGACAACTTTAAAAAGGGGGGGGGTAATTTTCGGAAATGAGAATGAAGGGTTGAACTCGCTCCTACTTCAAAAATGTGCACTTCCAGATAGGGGGGGGGGGATAAAAAAAAATTCAAATCCAATCGTCTCACGTTGTGGAACAAAGACATAATTAAGGGGATAGGGGGGGGGAACCTGTTCTGTCCTGAGAAAGGACAAAAAAAGCCCCTGCCTTGGTCTCAAGCCGTCCGTCTTCAAGGATTTTTGAATAAGGGGAAAAAAGCTGAAGGTAGGGCGATTGTTGAAAGAGTTCTTAAGATCACTGAGCAAGTTCTGTATAAAAAAGAAGTGGCGGGGTGGCCTAGCTCATTAAAGTAAGGGCGAATCATATGCATAACGGGTAGCGGCGGAGGAGGAGATTGAATCCCAAACAGTAGGAAAGCATGCAGAAAGCGTCTACGCTGCTGAACAGAAAAGGAAAAAGATTGCTCATGCAGGCTTTAGCTGCCGCGGGGAGGGGAAAATAATATATTGGGGCGGGGGGAGGGACAAGCCAGTCCGGGTCAAACTCTTTTCTTTTTTGTGCGTAATGGGAGTCAACTCTATTGCACAAACATGGCGTACTCCTAAGTCAAGGGAATCTCCCACGAGCAGTAAGGGGAGAAGTATCTGCGCGGGTGAAAAGGAAGGCGAAGTTGTGCTACCACCGAAGTACATTGCGATCACCGATCGGCGATAAAATTTCCCATCAAGTCTAATTTCGCGGGGCCTCCTGCTTTGAGTTAATTGTTTTAAATGGGTGAGGGGGAAAAAAAAGATGGAGAGGAGTTTTCAAACAAGCATAGGGGATGTGGGGGTTTCCCGAACTGCCTTGGTGGGTCATCCAGCTCTCATATGACAACCTATCCCAAAGGGGTCAGAGGTACGGATGGCCACCGGGATAGAATGGGCTTGTGGAAAATCGGGGCCGGAAAAATGTTCCTTTTCCGTTCTGGGGAAAGCTTCAACTTTCAGTCGGGCAAAAGCCGCGGCTTAAAAGTTCATCTAGGAGGTGATGTCAAAAAAAACCAAATGCCTTGATGGTCACATTCGAAAGCTCCCAAAACTTGAAGTAAGGTGAAGGACATTGGTGAAGGACAGCTGTAAGCATACGTCAAATCCTAAAAGTGGATCATTCGTTCACAGTCAGGGAAGGTAGGGGGCTTTGATTCATCCACTTGTGGTCAGGGAGTCACTAAATGAGGGGGGAAGAAAAAAGTGATGAGGATTTGGGCTGAGTCACACCATTAATCACCGCCTCTGCCGCCGGTCAGAGTCAAACAGCCCTACAACCAAGGCCAAGTCAACCAATTGGTACTTTACAACAAGGGATGCCAAACAGGGAGGTCGGTATTATAACATTTCATAAAAGTGGTCTCAAACATAGGAAGGTGAGTTTTAATCTCAACCCAGATCACTTTGAATATCAGGAGAAACCATTTTAACCGTAACTATTTTCATGCCAGTCAAGGGTTTACAAAGGAAAGGGGGGGGCCACTAGATTCGATGGTTTGTTCCTTATTCCCCATCCAATTCTATAACGAATCTTAGGGCAGACGAATCCGCAGGGAGAGGAAATGCGCGCTAGGGGGGTACAAACAAGGCTCCTGGGCCATCTGTACCTCTGCGTCTGCAAGGAACTGTTTTCCGAAAGGAATTAGGTCATCCATTTGAAAAGAAATTACATTCCACAAAGGGGGGGGGAGGGGGGCAGGACAAGACAAAGGGACTCTCAAGAGGCTTGCTATGTCAAGTCACTCTACTCTGGTGATTTGAATCCTATAACAGTTCACCCCTCTAATTAAAAAAAAGGAAAAAACAAAGTGACCAAAGGTGACTTCAGGTCTCGGCACAAGGGGGTCTCGCTAAAGAGGGAACTATGTTGGGTCAAATTCGTGCAAAAAGTTCAAGCATACCTTTCAACCGCTTTTCTTAGGGATCGACCTGGGGGTAGACTCAACATCCAAAGGCACATTAAGCCACAAAATTTTTTGAGAGGGGGCAAGGCTCGTAGCCCCCGGATAAAATGTGATTGGGCAAACACAAGAAACAGTTCACGTTCTTGACCGGGATGGTTAAATTCAATTTAAGTGGTCGTTTCGTAGAGACCAAGGATGGGTAAATCTACTGGAAAAAAACGGGGGGATGAGTTAAAAAAATGGGGAATGTGACAAGTTTCTGGCAAGACTGAAAAGACCTCGGCAATTTTTGGGGTTCAACCATCAGGAAAAAAAGACTGTTGATGGTTTGATCTCAAAAAGCAAGCCGAAACGAAGGCCTAACAAACTATAACCCAGCGTTTGAAGGCAAAACTGCTGGCAGGTTTATTACAAAAAAAAAAAAAAGTTAATTGTCACACGCCAACAGCGGCGAGCGGGGGTACTGAGGGAGGGAGGCCACGCATTTTTACACCTCGTCAACAAAAGTTTCTTCCTTTCCCATAAACAGAAGCCGTGAAAAAAGTAGACGCGGAAAAGAGGAAGGGGAGGATGGTCCGGAGGGGAAGGCTTCACAATCCCCAGCAGTCTCTTGCAAGCGCAAGATCAGCTCTTATACGGTCTTTTCCGACAATACGTCGTTTCCTGTACTGAGAAAATGCGGAAGCAATACTCGGGGAAGCCGTCCCCTTTGCACTCAGAAGCGCTGTTACAGCTTCAAGACTTGCGGTGTTGGTCTTATTCCAAGGCAGCCATGTCGCTGGGGAGGCTTAACAAATTGTCTCCTCTTCTATCAGTTGGCGGGGGGTAACTTCATGATACGCCCGACTCGGGATAGGACACTCCATCTTCTTGGAAAAAAAATGGGAAAAGAGGGAAAACATGTTTAAATCTTGGGGGGCTAAACTGTAGCGCAGATGAAAAAGTGGATAGGTTTTGCGCAGAACCCTTCCCCCTTCTCACATTCTTAGTTTTTACGAAATTAAAAAAGTGTGTAAAATTTTATATGGCGTTTTTTCCAGCAATGTGCCAAAGGGAGATAACCAGGGAACTTTCATCTCGGCCCAGGTTGGGTATCAATCGAACCCGTGTGTGCGGCTATTTGCTTCGGAATTCCTGTGTGGAAAAAAGACAGATGCAACAAATCTCTCAACAAGACAAGTCACATAAACACTCTACTAAAGTTGTCACGGAACACGATGAAACTTGAAAAATTGCCCTGGGAACTAGGGATCTCACTTATTGGGTGATTCATAGCGCTTGGAATGGCAAAATGTCTTGCGTTTTCTTAAAAAAAATGCTACAGTTAACCGTCAAAGGGGGGGGAACTGAAAACCGAAGGCCCTGATAACATTTCTTGGGGTCATCAGCGTGTCCCTCGGAAGAGAACTGAAGAACATGGCTGACGGGGAAGGAAAGGGGTGTGAATCCAGTACCAACGAAAGGAATCGTCAACAGTGTCTCATCCATCGATTGCCGGGGCTTCGTTGCGTCTCGGCTGCACTCATTCCTCATCCTGATCATCGGCTTTGCGTCGGTGGGGCGATAGATGATCAGGAGGGGAAAAACCTTAAACCACACATCGATTCGCTAAATCGCACGAGCTGATTTACATGTAAAACCTAAGGGGGCAGGAGGGGAAAATTCTGATCTTGGGGGTTTGATAAAGGTCTGGGTCATCATGTACTGGAAAAAAACAAAACCGCTCTCCCCTGTCATCCTACGCGGCACGCCTTCCGAAAGAAGGAGCTGAAAGGAAAATCCACCAAACTTGGAGAAAAGGGGAAAAAAGAAAACTTGAAAATTTATGGGAGGAAAAGTCTCCGGGGGTTTTTGTTTCAATAAGAATGGGGGATACCTTCTCAAAAGCACCGCACCTCGGGGGGAAGAACCTCTACATCCATAGCCTATTAAAACTAAAAAGAAACCGATTCAAGCAGTTCAGAATGGAAATCTGGCATGGGGACTCAGATCCTGTCTAGGAGGGGATTAATTCTGCATAATTAAAGCCTGTTTTCAGTCCCGGCGACGCCACGCATTCAGCATGGGAATTAACCCTCAGGACATGCGTCCATAACGAATCGCTAAAGGAAAAGGGAAAAGCCTTCGTGAAGCCGCTGTCATATTTACTAATTAAAAAAAGAACCGTCGAAGAAAAGGGAATCATTAAAAATCGTCTTCAAAAGGGACTACGACGCGCCAACCCCTTGGACATAGAAAGAAGAATGAGAGAAACAGGCGAAATACAGAACCGCGACTCATTGGGGGGAAAAAAGCCTATGGTGGTGGAAAGTATGTTTTTGACTTTCTGCGAAAGGGGTCGAGAACTTCATGGGCTCCTTGGTACCTGAAAAATCAAATCCAAAAAAACGGGGGCAGGGGTCATTTCCCGTCAAGGGGGCGTCATCTCAAAGGGAAAATGCTCTGCGCCAGAGTCCATCCGCGACTCAAGGAGGACAAACTGAAGAAAGAAAGGGAGGAGAAAATGAAAAACCCTTTGTAAAATAAGGCCTAAAAATAAAGGAACTATTACAACGCCGCTCACTTCCAGAAGGGAGGATCCTTCCTTCTTTTTCCTTTCAGGCGTATGGGTCTCATTTATCATCCCCGACCGAGGAGGGCATCACCTCGCAGTGGGTGGAAGCTTGCACGATCATAAGTGTGGAAAACCTATCCGCATGTGAAAAGGGGTGGGAATTCCCAAAGAAAAATCTCGAAAAACTAAATAATCGCGAGTCGGGCCCAAGAAGGCAGAAGGGGAAATTGGTATTCTCCTCTGGGGTCGTAAGTGAAGTTGGGGGTGAAGAGGCGGACTCTTCCTAGCCATTTTGATAAATTATGTGCCGCGGCTTTAGGGTATCAAACCAGGGAATCAGGGAAAAAAATGCTCTCGAACTTGCCTTGTTTGGGCCTTCCGTGTATTTGACGTCGGCTTTAACTTCATTGAAAAAAAGAATCCGGTGACCATCTCCGTCTAAACTCCTACGTTCCTCACTTACAAAGAAAAAATCCGGCTTTTCGAAGGCTCATAGAAGAGAAGGGGGAGAATCAATCAGAGACTCAAGAAGTGGACTACCACCATAGACGTCAACTTTTAGGGTTCTCTCATGTAAAGGCTTGATAGTTAGTGAAAAATGTGAAGGGCAAAGTTGCCACGCAAAAACTGAACTCATCAAGTGACGGCCGTCGTACGGAAGGGAAAATCACCTTCATCTCTGATCATCATTGATTCACCAATATTAACCTGAAAACTTCAAAAACTTTCTGCTCCGAAAAGCTCAAAATGTTGGAAACTCGGTCTGTAAAAAAAGCTGGGCACGTTCGACGTTATGTACTGGGAAGACGCTCGATCCTGCATTCCCTTTCTCACCGTTCTCGTACATCTCGTTTGAATTCATAAGCCAACATCCAATCTCGGGGGGACTGTCCTCAAAATCATCGTCCCGGGCAAATAATTGACGTCGAGATGTTGCACAGAGAGAGGGGCGACAAAGGCATTACGGAACATCTTCATCGAGGTGTTGTAAAACAAAGTTTCCTTCAAAAAATCGTCGCACCTCCTTCTGTAGAAGAGACAGGTGAGATCGCAAATCCTTCTTCCTCTACAGTCCAGTGAAAAAAAGTGTTGCCAAAGCCAAAAAAAAGGGTGTACAACACAAGGAATACTCTTTTTAGTCGACTCAATAAAGGCAAAACGTCCGCCCGACCGCCACGGTAATGGGCGAAAAGACGAAAGATCGTTTAACACGTCTTGCTTTCAAAAAGGTCAAAAAAAGCGGGGGGGGAAATGCACTAAACGCATTACGCCTTCGTCAACTTCTAACAGCGCCGTGTCCATTTACAACCTCACATAAAGCGGCCTGACGCACATTCTCTCTGGCGTCAAAACTCTTCGTCTCTCCTTCGGTAGTCAAAGGCTGACCGTGGGAAGGGTAGCGGCCTTCCATAAAACCGTGTAAAAAAGCCCACGGACACAAAAAAATTCACTTACGGTGAAGAAAAAAAACTTTTCGGCCTTGGCCTTCCAAGGGGGTCTTGACAAGCGTGACTCCGATATGAAAATTCGGCACCCAGCGCTGCTGAAATCCAAGAAGGAGCATTGCTCAACAATCAATGGTCAACTGGGGGGGGGCTGGTGGGGGGGGGGGGGGGGTGGGTTTTGTTGGGTGTGGGGGGTGGTGGGGGGGAGAAAAAGAAAAAAACGGATGAACTCCGGGGGAACCCTCGCGCAAGGTCCGCAAGGCATTCAACTTGGATGGTTTCATCAGCTCAGACTGGCCAGAGTCGGGAGCTGATCAATGGGAATCGCCTGACCTTCGTGAAACACAGGCGACGCAGGGTTTCCCCCACGCACTAAAGTATAGGAACCGCAAAACGAAGTATCGGGGCAGAATCGAACGGAAATCTCTATTATGGGGGTACCCCGCGACCTGGAATATAAAACACGCTGAAGCACTGGCCCCTCTCTCCATTCCTGGAAAGCCAAGAAACTTTAAGCATTTCACGAAGAGGGCGAGCGAAGGGGGGGTCCATGTAGGTGCCGGAAGGAAAAACGTGTACGACACTCCACGACGTCTAAACCAATTCCCGGCCTACACTTGTGAACTGTTC
>Ga0179593_1412595_pt1 | contig 10346 bp, 11 predicted proteins | sample CZODoug2_1_08_16_FD_185931 | JGI IMG/M metagenome (GOLD analysis project Ga0179593, IMG submission 185931) | Vadose zone soil fungal communities from Angelo Coast Range Reserve, California, USA - CZODoug2_1_08_16fungal (PacBio error correction) | ecosystem: Environmental > Terrestrial > Soil >...
AGACGCTCCCTGGTGATCGAGCAAACGGCCGGGAACACCGGAGAAGAAGTAAGGGAAGCATCGACAAAGAAAGGGGGGGGCAGCTAGGCAGGGAATCCTCGGTCTACCTGAAAAGGAAGTAGGAGGACTAACCGGCAGCAAAAACAACGCATAACATAGTTAAGTCTACCAAGAGGGAGGGGGGGGAAGGGACGAAAAGGGAATAGTGGAAAAAAGACTCTACCGCCAATAAACAAGGCTCGGATCAGCGGGACCCCTCCGAACCCGAGGAAAAAAAGAAAAAGACGAGGAACCGCGGCAAAGTCGAAGGAGGGCGACTACTTCCGAGGACTCAAAAAGGGGCGGGACTTAAAAAGGTAAGAGGAGAGGGGGACAACGACACACGAAAAAGAAACGACAGTCGCGACCATGACGGCGGCCGGCGAATCAAAGCGGAAGGTAGAGAAAAGTCGCACTCGGGGGCCGGACAAGGCAAGGGCGATTCAAAGAACGTACAAAGTTGAAGGTGGGAGGGCTGGCAAGAGAAGTTCTGACGACACAAGGCCAAACCGCGAAGATGCCAAGACCGCCAAACGTCTCAGCCGGCAACGTACTGTTCCAAGGACTAAAATGAAACGGCGGGAACCTTGACAACTCGAAAAGAAAAAGAACGGGCCACTTCCCGAGGCAGTGCTATACGTCATTCCGATACGAACGGTGACAAAGGGTGGGACCATTCATTGACTTCGGGGGGGAAACAACTACATTTCGGTCGATCACGGGAAAACATGAGAAAAACAGATGGTGCTTAGAAGGAAGAAAAAGGAGAAAAGGGACTATCAACAAAAGAGGGAGGAAAAAGAGACTGTGGAGAAGGAAGTGACAGCCACCAGCGGAGTCAGCTTTTCTCGAAAGTGATGATTGAAATGTGCGGGAAGGGAAGAGGGAACAGAATTTGCACTTTGGAAAAAAATCTGTCCGCAGGGAAAAGAATCAATGGAAAATTTTGCAGCCGGGACTTGCCAAGACGTCTGAGAGTCAAGTAAGACGGGGGTCCGTCGTCACGAAAGAGAACGTGCCGGGGGGATGTGAGACGGTGGTCTGAACTGACTTCGCGGGGGGGGGGGGTCAGTTTGGGTGGAGGAAAAGGAAAAAAAGGGGGACGGTCGCAAACTTACCAGGGTACTTTTAGGCCGAAAATGGAAATGTCAAGGTTGAACCAGGATCAAAAGGAACAAGGCCCGTCGCGGTGATCGGCTCCTAGTACGATGCGCGGGTTCAGTGGGGGATGTCTTTTCCTCATCGTCCGCCCACTCTGTCAAGGGGGGCGCAGGGTTTACTCCCTCTTACGTGATCCGCGAGCAGAGGGTCCTCATTTTCAGTGGGAGGGAATCAAAATTTGTTGTGGGGAAGGGGAAAAAAAAAGCGGTCGGCGTGGTCGCGAAGAGCCGGGGTGGGAGAGGTCTCCCCGGGGGAGCCATTCAATTGAAGAAGAAGGACCGCGGGGGAAAGGATATTCCGTCGGTTGAGGCAGTGGCGAGGTAAGGACGCCGAGATCCTTTTAAAGGTAGACCTTAAGTTAGAAAAAAGGAGGGTTACTTCGCTCGCAACCAGGATTTTCTGAGCTAAAGGACTTACCATGCCGTGGCTGAGTCCAAGCTCTTAAAAGAAAGAAAGGAGCACGTTCGTGTCGCGCCGTACCTCGTTTCCAGGGAGGAAAGGGGAGGGGTAAAGGGTGATCGCAAGGAGTTGCCGGAAGGAAAAAAGGTTACGAACGGGTAAAGAAAAAACCGTAAAGGGGAATGGGCAAGGGAGAAAAAGGGAGGTGGGTGTGACAAAGAACTCGAGAAAAAGTATAGATTTCTCAACCATGACGGGGGGGGGGAAGGGGCCGTTGATCCGGGAGGGTAAACAGGGTGGAAACTTCGGGTGGCGCCACGGGAGGGGGTTCACTACGGGAAAATGGGAGGAAGCCCGCGTATACCAAAAAACGGGGGTGTAGGTGATCGCCGGGGGACGCAGTTGATGCTCTTGGGGGAATTGCTGCGGCGGGGGAAGTATACATCGCTTCGTTTTGGACGGAGCAAAAGAGAGTAGTTTCTTTTGGCGTGACTTGAGAGGAAGTGAGGGGGCTGGGGGGGAAGGCATTTTGTGGCTGCAAGTTTTCGGTTTCAGGTTGCCAAGAGCGTGGAAACCGGGAAGGGAAGGGGAATAACAGGAAAAACCGCCGGGGTTAATCAGGCGTCAAAACACGCGACTCTGGGGTTGCGCGCCGGAACTAAAACCATGATAAAAGGGACCTCCTCGTGGGGTTGAACCGAAAAAAAAGTGTGGTTCGTACCGAAGGCTTACTACACCGGGTATCTAAACAGTTAGGGTGGGAAAACAAGTCGCCGTTAGGGGTCTTACAGGTCTTCTGGCTAAAATTTGATCAATTAAAGTTAATATCCGGTTTATCTGCGGAATTAACACCCAGCCCCTCGGAGAAATCAGTGTTGTACAAAAACGAAGGTCGTCCTGGGTCCCGGAGAAGCCGGTGCTAGGAGGGGACATATCGGACGTGGTCATTGCCACGGAAACTCGGGGAATTTCGACCACGGCGACAACTTGGGCCATCGACAGGCTTTGCTTAGAAAATGTAACGATTGTCAAAATGTTTCACCTGGTGTGTTCTTTTCCAAGCTCTCTATCAGCTTGAGGAGTCTCGACTGTGCCGGTGAGAGGGTGTAAAACCCCCCACGTCCATAGAGGGGGCGAATGGGATGAAAAGGCGAATCTGAAACGGCCTGAAACGTCCGGAAGATCGCGAAAATTGTATTTTGGTTAAGTAGGGGGGTAACTCGGGAGCTTCGGGGGGCGGTGTGTGAGAGGGGCTCTGATGTCGCTTGGCCGTCGTTAGTGAGACTGTGCTTCGAAATTTGAGGAAGGACAAAAGGTCTGAAAAGGGGCTGTCACTCAGGGGAAGATCCTAGCCACGCGATAAACTGGGCAGTTATAAAAAGATGTCCTTCGACAAAAAGAGAGATCGTAACGGTTCAGAGCGGGAAATGAAGGAAGCGTCCGCAATAGAGATCAGGAAGGCGGGGGGGGACGTAGATAAAAAGGGGGGGGGGGCGTTTTTGGGGACGCATAGCACGAAAAAGACACTATTACTTATAAACAGAATATATATGCATGCCGGCAGACTAAGCTGAGCAATAAAGCCGACGGAGCCGTGCGGCAGCGAGGGGACTCCTCGCCACCTAAATATCTAAAGAAGACGATAGACCGACTTTTATCTAGGGTACTTAGACTGGCGAAAACTGAAAGAGGTCTTGACCCGCCGGAAAGTCCATCAACATCCCACGGCTAAGAATCACGACGAAGAACGCGGGCGACGATCATCAAATACACACCGCGAAATCCAGCTTACCCTCCTCGACAACCGATCACGGTGAGAGGGGGGGGATCACGGTGAAGTATTCAACAGAGTGAAGAGTCAGAGTTCAAACCTTCGCAAGCGGCCCGTATCGACGTAAAGGGCGTAAGAGGGCCTAATTACAAGATACCCCGCGACGGGAGAGGAAGAAGGACGACGCAAAAACCGGTGACGGGGAAACGTTTTCATCCACACGGGCGCTGGGAGAAAATACGACGGTTACTCTGCCACAAAGACACGAGACGGGGGGGGCAACAAGGCGATCTGCAAAATTTTCGCAGCAGGACCAGCAAGTACGACATTCTTGGTACCAAGAAAGGAGGAATTTCATGGGGGGGAAATTAATAGCTAACAGGTCTAGAAAAAAGGTTGAAAGAACTCCTAACGTGTCCAAAAAAGGGACGGGCTACTACCACGCGGCAAAAAAAATAGGACAAAAACTACTAAAGCTAACCAATCTTAGGGAGGCTGGAGACTAAGCTAAGACCTACGGGGGGTTCACCAAGAAAAAGGTCTGCCTTCCGGGGGGGGGGGGGGGGGGGGGGGGGGGGGGGGGGGGGGGGGGGGGGGGGGGGGGGAACAACAATGGCGGGGGAAGGGAGAAGATGGGAATCGCGGGCTCAGGGGATTCGGGGTGGGTAAAAGAAAAGAGACAGTAGGAAATGGGGGGAGGTTGGGAATAGGGGTGAAAGTGTGAAGAATGGTTTAGGTGGGGGGGGGGAGGGAAGGACGAGAATGACGCATGGGGTAAGGCCGGGGGGGAGGGGGGAAGTGGCGGAGGACAAAGGGACGGGGGTGCGGCGAGCAGGAAAATGAGGAGCGAGGTGAGTAAAAGCAAGGCACAGGACAACTGGTTAGTTCCGCTAGTCGCAGACGCTCGGAAGCAACACGACAAAGAAAGACCCCGATTGGCGGCTTCTCAACGAACTCGGGGACAAAAAACGCTCTGGACACCCGAACCGGACCAACTCCGCCACAACCAACCGCATAACACCTCACAATCGACGAACGCCAACAAAAGGCATCCAGGCCTAACATCAACCAAACTTTAAAGGAGACGGGGAAAAACCGCCAGAAGCCACGTGCCGTCAAACCGGCAAGATACTACAAGAATAAGACCGGGACTTCTGACGAACGAAAGGTTACAAAAACGTGAGAATAGGAAGTCTCGAAAGCGGACCAAAGTTGCCTACTTGGTGACGCAGAAAAGGCGGCGTCGCGAAAGAGAAAGGGGTGAAGCGCTACGCCTTAAAAAAACGCCACAAAGGTCCACGAACCTCCACAGGAGCGTCAAGGGGGTCACACTGTCACCGGCAAGGTCGGAGAATGGAAAACTGGGGGGAAACTGAGCAAAAATCAAGACAGTAAAAGCCTCCAACTCGACGTCGCGCAGTAAAGCTCTGAGACCTCATCCGAATGGTGAAGGAAGAAAACATACATGGAAAGAAGTAATCCGATCATCCAAGGGGCGATAGCTAAAAAAAGGTAGGAATCTCTTATAATTTGAGGAAACATGAGAAAATTATGCGTCACAAAAGAGCCCTAACCTCAGCGTGGCACCTCGGGCGGTCTACATACTAGAGGCAGAAGGCCTAACGGACGAAAGACAGAACCAGGTCCCCGGGGGTGGACCTGCCACAACCCGAGCGCTCAGCGAAAGAAGAAAAAGCTCAAGGTGATCTCAAAACTATACGAAGGAACGGAAAACGGGAGGGAAGTCCGCTAACGGCAACCGAGCAAGGGGGTTCTTCGAATTTCGACACTAAGAGACAACAAAAAAATAAACACGTCACTCAGGAGAGCAGAGAAGATCACCAGCTGGCGGTCCTGGTCGGGGCGACCAGGAAAAAGGAGAGGGGCAATCCTCCGCGAAATGAACGTGTCTTAAAAAAGAAAAGGAACCAGACTAGTTCGAGCTACACCAGTGAACACAAATAAAAGTAATCCAAGACGCCACCTGAGCAGAAGAAAGGCACTTCGAGTAAGAGAACAAGACAAAGGAGAAGCCGTTTTTCAAAGGGAAAACGAGCACGTTAGTGAAAAACGTCTCACTACATGATTCGTCGGATCAGGGTCAGCCTAACACGACTTTGACAAGGGGGGGCACCATGTCTAAGAGTACGGCGATACCAGGTCAATAAGAACTCGCGAACAGAAGGGTCCGCTGTGGGATTAACTAGAAGCCATGGTCGATTAAGAGAAAAACAACGAGTAGGGCGGGGGCTGTGGATGAAATGAGGTTCAGAAAGAAGGGCCAGGGGTGGAGATGTTGGCTTATGAGAAGGGTAGTCCCGACGCAAAAAGGAATTTGCCCACCGGGTCCCAGAAGGCCGCTCAAGGAAGATGAAAAGAACTACGACTACACTGAAAGAAATCAGCGGGGGGGGGGGGGACAAATTTCAAGTGATCAGCAGACGTGTCTCCTGGGAAGGAAACTGATGCAAGAGGACTCGTCTTTGCCGGCCTGTGAACGTGTACGGGGACGTGTGACGGGGGCGCTGTGGCAATTTGGGGGACTACCTGAGGGAAGACACTGGAACAATAGTCTGGCAGAGAACCAAGGATGACTTTAAAAAAAAACGGAAATGGGAGAGGACGGCAGAACGGACGGGGTGATCGCCGAATGGGGGTCCCAAAGGTCAACAAGTTGATGGTGGGAACCGTGGTCTCTAACAAGAGACAGAAGGAAAAACATCGGGCCGCCATTGCCGTGTAGACGCGACAAGGGTCGGCGATCAATCAAGTTTCCAGAAAAAACGAAGGGTTTGTGCCAAACGAGCGGTCGGCGGTGGGCGCGATCGAGCAGGGGGGGGTGGGGCGTTCTGGGGGGGAGGGTCTCAGAGTAGAAGAGGATAAGGGGCGGGGCGCTTTAGGTCTCAAAGTAGGCGTTGAGGGGGGAAGAGTGAGCCGAGGTCAACGTGAGGACGCAAGGGGGGGGGGGTCGAACGAGCCAGGGGAAGGTACTGGGGTTCGGAAAGGCCCAGTAGAGGTGCGATTCACTGTCCCAGTTTGCGTCGATCCAGCAAGGGGATTCTGAGAGAGAAGCAAAAACGGTCGGTCTAAGGGTGTTGGCTGTTTGGTTAAATTGATAGAAGGGCGGTGGGGGCAAGGCCTGGGAAGGGAGGGGGTTCTAAACCGGTTACGGGTTGTGGGGGAAAAAGGGGTGCAGGGGGATCGTTTAGAAAGGGGTGGTTCCTTTACTAAATTAAACGGGAAATTTGGGGAAGAAAATGGAAAAGGGGGAAACGCCCACCGTGGGGAGGGGGGGGGGGGAAAGTGATGGAACGGTGAAGTCTTCGGGGAGGGGGGCAAGCGGGAGGAAATGACTTAGATAGCCCGCGGGACAGTTAGTAGTGATCTTTACGGTGGGGAGAGGGGAGGAGAAACACTTGCACTTGTGGGGACTAGGCGGGGGCCGGGAAAAACCGGGGGTGATGCAGTGGGAGCGCGAAGATGAAGTGGCGGTTGGAAAGGGCTTCTATGTTCCGGGTGGAGTGCGGGGGGGGGGGTAGTTGGGGAGGGGCCGCAACGAGCGGGGCCCTAAGTTGAGCGCGAGTTCCACGCCGGGCGCAGCTAGGGGATTTTCTCAACGACGGAATGTGAAAGGGGCGTGGTAAAGACCAGAACCATTCGATAGGCGCTGGTAAAAGCGGGGCTTCTTCCTTAAAAAGACGTCCTATAAGAAAAGAACGCCTGGGGATAAGAAAACGGAACGACCAAAAAGTGAAGGCTCGGCGGGAAATGTCTTTAAGCCCCCTGCGTCCTTTTACACGTTACTATCCTCCAGGTTTCGCGGACAGGAAACACAAATCCCCGACGTGGTAAAAGAGAGGATACTCCTCCCGCCTAACGGGAGGGGAGCAGGGGGAGGGATCGACGGGTCAACCCGTGAAAGGTAGGGTCCGACTGAAAAACAGGGGGGGGGGCTTTAGAAAAAACTCAAAAAGGGCAGTTTGCGGGGGATCTCGATTTTTCCCTCACAGGTGGTTTTTGTCTATGGAGAAGGCTCGGGGGCGCTGGTCGAAGGGGAGGGGACGAGGGCTTGGCTGCAACAGCAAGACGTGCGAGGGTCGGAAAGTGATGAGGCGCTCACGGCCCGATGGAACTCCTTGGGGACACTTAGCGGGGAAATGAGGGATGGTTCTCGGGGGAAAGGGCTGTTCGGGGGATCATATCTCAACCGCCGTGGAGTCAGTCTTTCTGAACGTGGGGGGAAAAGGAAACTGCAAAAGTCTCCGAAGAAGGGGATCCAAGAGTACAGGGAAAAAGTCTCAAAAAAGGTCAGGGGGATCGTTCACCAACCCAATCACGGCGCGGGGGATCTTCTGCATAAAGCTGAGAAGCGCAGTAGATGAAGAAAATAAACGATCCCAAAGTGGTGGGGGTAACGGGGAAGGAGGGGAAAAAACCATAGGAAAATAGATAGATCGCGTCAGGAGAAATAAGAAATATCGGGTGACTCTGCAGTAGGTAAAGGATCTCGAAGCTTCACTACTGTCCCCAGGGGGGAAACGCTTCCTTACTATTGCAACGGATACGATCAGTAAAAGCCGGGGGAAAATCTCTAATAGGCCTCTGTCGAAAAAAAGGAAAGAGGTCGGTCTACCCTGGATCGGAATCACACAAAAAAAAGTCCACAAAGACACAAAACAGCGTGAGACGATGATTCAAAAAACCAGATACAAAGGGACATAACAGAAACAGAAAAGCAAGTAGAAAAGAAGGGACGATTTTAAGCGGCAAGGTCAGAGTTTCGCCAGGAGAGACGGAAGACCACTCAATTCCCTGGGGTTAAACAGAGCCGCCATTGATCTTGACAGACAGACCACAGCGATCGGGGCGTAGTCTCGCAGACAAAAACAAGGTGAAAGAACTCGGGTTTCAATCCAGCAAAAGAACTGGGAAAAAGGGGATCAAATCTGAAAAAAGACTAACTATCGGGTGAAAGTCGATATCATATCTCAGTATTCGCTAGCAATTACGAGATCAGGTCGGTGGAAAAAACAACTATATCTACGAGGTGGTTCAAATTCCTACTGGTTCTAGATAAACTGAAAAAAAGGGGGGTCCGAAGTGTCAGCCGTGAAAACGATGTCCCTGGACGAAAAGTAAAAACGGAGTGGAAAAACTACGACTGACCCTGTTCTCGATGATACTTCGGACAGCTCGGTGGGAAAAGGACCGCCGGATCGACGACTGGTTGTAAACGGTATATACAAGCCAAATGTTCCAGTACTAGGGGGAAAAGCGACGCCAAGCCCTCCACACCCGGAGGGGGGTATGAGACTGACTCAAGGACTCTTGTACTCTCCACTCCGGTCGCCAACAACGACACCCACAAAAAAAATCAGAACACCGAAGTCAATACTAACATTTTCCAAGAAATGGTCCTCAGGGGGGTCGAAAACGGCACAAAAGGAAAGAAAGTAAAAAGTGAGGCTTCACCCGACGCCAGCGGAACCCAACGAAAGAAATCAACTTCGAAACTAAATATAATAAAATCTCTACTAACAGGAGAGCACCTAATTGGGCAAAAAGGTGAAGAAGCTCCGGGCATCGAACTCGGCCAACGTTAACAGAAGGGGAAAAGGAACGGGGAAACTTCAACGCTAGGTCGGCGAACTATAACGTTTAGCTTTAGTATAAACCCAAAGCGCAATCTTTAACAGGCTCGTCAACCAAAAAAAAATGACGTCAAAAGGAAGGAATAGGGAAGAAAAGAGACTAAAAGGAAAAAGACAGAACAAAACTCTTACCAAATCTAATAACACGAAACAAACAGGCGAGCTCATCCTGATCGACGGCCACCGGGGAAAGGGGGGGAACTTGACTCAGCCGGGATCAAGACCAAGGCAAATACCACAAACTCTCGGGAAGGAAGTACCTCAAGGGTAGAAAGGGGAAAGGGCGGGGCTGTCCTCAAAACTGCCAACAACGCACTGGAAACCATCGTGAAAAAATACAGCGAGGCCGAAAAAAGGCTCGTCGAAAGCCGGGGCGCGGAAAGACCACACGTCAGCGTAGAGTACCCACCGCCGACCCGAGCAGACATCTAAAACTATTGCTACCGCCGGCCAAACTTAGTCAATTTCCTCACGAAGACTCTCTGTAATACAAACGGCTCAAAGGGTCGGCCGGGAAGGTCTTTGTAGGAAAAGGCACGACGACGCAGAAAAACGGCCAAGGGCCGTCTGGAAAACAGGCAGGGCGTCCGCATATAAGGGCAACGAGGAAATGCAAAAACTGACGCCGCAGCGAGCTAGGTTTCCGACCAACACTGTGAGGCCAAGCTCAAGGGAACCACTTGGTCCTTTGCGGCCTGCCCCATCAAACGAGAGTTGCGAAAGGGACAAGGGACAACAAAGGATCCAACGACCGCCATCCCACAGGCCGGCAACGTACTCGTTATCGGAAGAGAAATGGGGACACGGAAATCAACAAGTGACGTCGCAAAAAGAGAAGGAAAAATTTTTCGAAGCCACGGATTGAAAGACGAGCGAAAGAAAGGTTGTCCAAAGGGGGGGAAGGATTTCGGAAAAAGACGGGACACGACCAGTTGTCAATCAGGCGCAAAGAAAATGACGAGGGGGATGGGAGAATCCTCCACAGGGGTATCTCTCAAAAAAAACAACGGAGGAGTAAAGAAATGCGTGTGAGGGAATCACACACCATCTGAAGTCGCTGGGTCGCGGCGGCTATGGGGATCTGGGGGGAGGGGTCGCAGAAAGGAGAGACCAAAAAGGGGGGCCAAAAAACGGGAGGCGCGCGGAAGACCCGAAGCAATGCCTGGTGTTAACGGGGGGGCTAGGCGGAGAACTGGAAGTCATTCAAAAGGTCCTTTATCGGCACGAAAGAAAGGACGTGCCGGCTTTGGATCGGGGACTTCGGAAGGTGTCGCTGTCTCTAACGTCGCGTGGCAGAAGGGACGCAAAGAAAAAAACTTGGATTT
>Ga0179593_1566253_pt1 | contig 10346 bp, 11 predicted proteins | sample CZODoug2_1_08_16_FD_185931 | JGI IMG/M metagenome (GOLD analysis project Ga0179593, IMG submission 185931) | Vadose zone soil fungal communities from Angelo Coast Range Reserve, California, USA - CZODoug2_1_08_16fungal (PacBio error correction) | ecosystem: Environmental > Terrestrial > Soil >...
TTAACAGTGCAGACAGGAATTGACCCAAGAGTCACACAGGCCAGGGGGGGAGAAAAAAGGGGAGACACGTCAGAAAAAGGCGCGAATTCCATCCAACAAAGAAAAATGATAAGACTCCAACAAAAAGGGAGGAGACCTCAAAGCACCTCAAAAGAAAAAGATTCCTAAAACGGTGATCAAATGGAGCAAATACAACCGGGGGGAAGCCGAAACTTTTTGAGAACTGCACTCACGGTACGAGAAAAGGGGTATCTCAAAAGGGAAAAATAAATTCGGGGTGAAAGGGAGAGGGGTTTTCTCGGGGGAATTGAAAAGGGAAGAGGACGACTTGCCAGTGCGCTGTCACAGAAAACATACACAGATCTCCAACGCCGCCTGACGAGAGGGAGGAAGGACTTACGGACCATTTCACCTTACTGTGATAAACGAGAAGAGGAGAACAAAACCGAAAAACTTCAAGGGGGGGGGGGTGACTCCTGGGTTCGCAAGAAAAAAAGCTGAGGAAGGGAGGCATTAACCAGCTGGTGGAGAAAAGTTCGCAAAAAGTTAAAAAATCAAGGGGAAAGATGACGGTCTCAGAGTGTGGAGATCCAGATGAGGTGAAGGGCAGGGAGCTAAGTCTCACTGCACTCATACTTAGAAGAGGGAAGGAACTTAGAATAAGGAGAGGAGGTGAGCGGCAAGATTGAAGGAAAAAAAAAAAGGCCGGGGAACACCTAAGGTATCGAGGAGGTCGGCGAAATTCCACGCTTAAAGCCATGAAAAAATTCGAAGAACATTGGGGGGGGAGGAGAAAACCAAAGAAAAAGGGGGAGAAGGACAGTGAATCAAATTTGGGGTTTGAACACTCAGGAAAAGGAGTAAGGTAACACAGCGACAACGCTACTCTGGAAAAAAAGGTAACTTGTAGAGCAAATGGGGTAAAAGGGGGGGGGGGGGGGGAGGAAGGCCACCTGGGAACTCAACCTCGCAAGTCACTCAAAAAAGAAACTCTACTCGCTCCAGAAAACGATGGAGATTAAAAAGTTCACTGTAAAAAAACTTTCATGTCTGAGGACCACGCTGACCGGGCAACGCGGGAGCTAACTACAACCAATTTGTGGAGAAAAAAAACATCACGACGTTAATCTAAAAGTGTGAGAGACCGTCAAAGCACCGTGATTCCTGGACCACACACTACTAAGAGGCAAATAAAGCGTACTCAGAGGGGGGTTCTCTAGAGCTACCTGACGGTGACCGCGGCGAGACGCCCCGAGTATGGGGGGCCGATGACATAACTTCATCGTCACTCTAATTAGTGAGAAAAAGAGCTAGGCCAGAACAACCACAAACAAAACGCAAAGGGCAGGACCAGTGGAAAACTTCACGGGTGCGAGGGGAGGGGGGGAAAGACCCTCTATGTATCAAAAAAACGGGGGATCAAAGACACACTCCGACGGGAATAAATAGTCACACAGACACCGACACAGGCGATAGAAAAAAAAACTTTTAAAGCAGAAAAAAGGGGGGGAAAGAGGAACTGAACGCGGGAAAGGGAGAAGGGCGACAGCTCACCTGTCACCGAGTTAACGACGACGCTCTCACCACAGAGAGGAGGAAAGGGGAAAGGATAAATGGCGGCCCGACTTTGAAACTCGGAACACGGCTTGAGAGATAGGCGCCGTTCAGGACGCGGGTGAGGGCTGACCACCACGTAAAACCTGAGCTTCTCCTTGCTTGAGGGTGTTTAAACTTCTCGTCGACCAACCATTCGCGTGTCGTCAACCATGGGGGGTATCTCCGCTGATCAGCGGAGGGGCGGACCCAGAAACGTCGCCTCACGTTAGTTTGAACTTCGAGGGGGAGGGCAGATAGGTCAAGGGGTAGACTCTTTCGACTGTTAACTTGGAGATGCAGTCGCCCGAGAGTCATTTAGAAATCCGAACCGGTGCGCCGCGCTTCCCAGTAAGGAATCAAAAAACCGTCAGGGGGGTCGCCGGTCGGCGGGAAAAGGGACAACAGCAGGGGACACGTCAGTGGATCGACGGAAGAAAGCCCATACTTTGCGGCGGGAAGTGCGGTACGGTGAAGGAGGTCCCAGTCAAGTTGGCGGCAACCGCTGTGGTAGGAGGGACCCAACAGTTTGGGCCGACCGGAGGTTGAAGGGAAAAGAGGAAACTCTGCACGTGCGTCGGAAACGTGAAGGTGAAACGAGTCTTGTGTGGGAGGAGGGGCAGGCGTCGAGGGGGGAGGCGGTGGCCGGTGAGGAGAGGACGTCGAAGACGGGTTGAGCGTCAACCCTAGGTGCCGGTCCGCCATTGGAAAGGAAAACGTAAAACCAAAAGTGACGTCACGGGGGAGCGGGGTCGCTGTCCGTTAAGGAAGGAGGTTGATGGGCGCTCGCCAATTGACGAATCGGAAAGGCCCCGGGGGGGAGGTTGGGAGCTGGCTGACACCACCACAGGGGGCTTTCTCCGGGATGGGGGAAGCGCTCCAAGGTTTGGAGGGCAGCAAATCGTCTCAAGCAAACGGAAGGTGAACTTCACTTTTTTAGGGACGGCCGGGATGAAAAACCCAAAAGAGGGGGAATGTAGCTGTAGTAAGCCTTCGATCGGCAGTGAGAAGAAATAAGGGGAGAGCCACCGAGAAACGTTCCAAACAGTCATGCCCATCGCTCGGTCCCAAGTCAAAAAAGGGGGGAAAATTAATAGGGAAACCAGTCGTCACGCTGTCGCCGAAATGCTATGTAAAAAATTGTTGGCCTCCTGAGAAAAGAGACGAGATTTGGACTGTGCGACACAAACGTCGTCATCGGGGAGATGGGGAAAAAGATTGTGGTAGACCCTTCCATGGGAAGGAGAACCGTTAAGTGCTGGGTCACGTAGCCCGGAAAAGAGAGGCCTAAGGGGGGCGGCTTTGTGTATAGGGATTTCATAGTTATGGATAGAAAGGGATCAGAAAGGTGAAGTGCCCGTCGCGCCGACAGGGAAAAAAGATACGAACGTCACCAATCTCCCGAAAACAAAAAGAAGTAGAAAGGGTAGTGCCGGATCGGCCGCGAAGAAAAGGAGGTGGAAGTTACCACCAAGGGGTTCCAAAAAAACTAGATGAAAAGGAGCGCCCTGGTTTCGGGGAATATTGGCCAAAAAAGGGGAGGGCTGGAGTCGTGTCCGTGGAGTGGATTGAAGTGGCGGTGGGGTCAAGGTTTATGGTGGGGTAAAGTGGTAGGGGAGAGGACAGTCTCTTTGTGAAGGAAGGAATTAAAGGGTCTTTGGAAGGAGGAATGTAATCAGACCTTGCGGGATGAAGGGGGTGACGGGGGGGGGGGGTCTCACGTCTTTCGGAAGGCCGCACCTGGTTGTGGGAAGGGAAAAAAGATATATAGCAACAAGAGGGGGAGGAGGAGGAACAGATCTAAGGTAAAAGGCAGGGAAGGAAGCAGGGATACCTCGCTAGACCCCATAACAGGCAAAGCTCACTCAACTGTTGTGTAGGGAAAGTAGGCATCTCAAGACACGCAAATAAAGCAACACCCGACGGAAAGAAACTCTAAAGGTCCACTCCAACTAGAAAAAAGCGGGGAACACCCCACTTTCAACGAAAACCGCACCGGAACACGACGCCTCGTTAACTCGGCCGAAAGCGCTCAACCTGGAGCGCGGACTGCCGAACAGTGGGGGGTCGAAAAGGAAAAGCGGAAAAATTACTTTGAGGGACATCCTAGACTCGACAGCCACTAAATGGGGGGGGGGGTGAGGGACTGCCGAGGTGGTAACTGGGCCGGCGCGACGCCTCCACCTCGGAACATGTAAGAGCTAAAGGAAGGGAACAACCTAACGTAGACGGGTCAACCGAGAAGACCGAGAAGACATGAAACCCTAACAAAGGGAACTTCACTTGATAGACGGAACATGGCATCAAGCTTCTACAACGAGGACCATTCAACACACCGTGTCGAACGATCTAAGGGGGGTTCTCACACAAAGAGGAGAAAAACCTAGCGCAGATTCCACCACGGGTGTGGAGAAAGGAGGACGACATGTGACAGTATGACGCCTAAGGGGGAAACACTAGGACTGTCTACGTGTTGAAGCCCGACTCAGGGAAAGGCGTGGGTACGGAGGAGGGGAGGAGAAACCGAAAGGCGTCTTCGTCTACCTTAATAGGGCAGGACGGAAAAACTACAATCTAACACTTAGGAAAATCACTTAATGTAAAGGTAAATAACCTACCAGTTACGAGAGCGAGGGAGGGGGAGGCCAAGCGAGGAAAAAGCTGAAAGGGGGTCACCTAAAAACAAGCGACAACGATAAAACCTTGGGTCAAAGAGCAAACAAAGCAGGCAACTTCATTACACCGGGGGGTTGCAGAAGCCAGAGGAAAGCTAAAGAAACTGGCGGGAAAGCGCCCGAAACGTCTACCAAAAACGGGAAGGACGGTGAACGGGGGTAATTACCGGGATTTTTAAATTTAGGACGACCAGAACAGGAAAGAACCCGGGCCGCCGAAAAAGGGCAACGCCGGAAGGTAGAACTTATCGCGACAATACCCGACATACAAGGAAATCACTTTACCTGACTCACGAGGGAGAGAGAGGAAAAAGGGAAAGAACATCGGGGTAGAACTACAACCCGGTGGTGGGGGGTCGCAACCAACATCAGAGGAAAGCAAAATATGGGGAAAAAAGAAAGGGCCACCGGGGTTTCTATCCTCAGGAAGCAACAGGGAAAGGAAAGATCTAACAATGCTTCTATTCAAATCAAGAGGCGTTCTCGCTTTAAAGCCGTCCTACTATCTTAACCTAATTTTACGGGAGTTTAAAACACTTTTAGGGGGGGGAGAAGTCGGTACAAAGGACGAAGAGACTACAAGGAAGCGAGCTTTCGACACCGTCAGAGGCCGAACCCGACCTACCTTCAGGTTAGAGGGGGAACGGGCTGGGAGGCGCCTCTCTTCGCTGCAGCACTCACGTGTCAGAGACGTTGGAGACAAGAGCAAAAAGAACACTGCGAATGGGGCCTACGCCGGCATACAGGGGGTGTGCCATCGCCACTCTTGAAAAGGGCGAATGAAAGGGAAAAAAAAAAAACCGCGAAGGGGCTTGACCGCAGTGAACTAGGAAGGGCCAAGGTGGCTAGTCTCAAAAACAACAACGTAGGAAGATACAGGGGGAGAAACTACCTGTAAAACCGAGGGGGAAACGGGGGGGTATTTTCTCGCTCGGAAGCTTCGCAAGTCAGAAAGCCGGTTGGGGGTTCAGCCGGAACCACGGTTCAGGGACGTCGAAGCTCCTGTTTCAGGGTCGTTTTGGAAAAAAAGTAACCCAACCAGGAGATTTGTGACGCACCGGTGATGGGTTTATCGTCAGCCTTGATGAGAGCTGGCGACGAAAGACGTAGAACCAGGGGTGAAACTGGGGGCAACGGGTGGGAATGCCTCGAATGAAGGGGGGGTGCGCCTTTCGACTTGTAGCAAAAAAGGAGCTGACCGACCTGACCGAGAGGAAGGGAAAAACAAAAAACAGATCCGTGGAAGGGGGCGCAAAAAAAAACAAGTCACCGGGGGGTCGGTCCGCCGTCGTCGCAGGGGAATTCACCAGCGGGCATCAGGTGAGGGGTACTCGACGGGAGGTTGAGGGGACGGATCATCCGGGTTGTCGGGAGGGGCTTCAAAAGTGGCCGAGGGTACACATTCTTTTCGACGCCGGGGGGTAAAGGGCGCAACAAACCTGGGTTGTCAGGGCATCCCCGAAGTGGTAATTTTCAGCTGGTGGAAAAAATAAAGAAAGGGTGGCAAAAGGGAAGGTGGGAAAAGAAGAAAAAGGGACCGGTGGAAGCATGAAAAAGGAACGAAAGGCGCGTTGGCCTTTTGAGGGAAAGCCGAAAGTGAGTTCTATGTGAGCGTCCCATAGGTGAAAGACAGGCCATTTCGAAAAAATTCAACAGAAAAGGGAAAAACGTGGCGGAGAAGGAGGACGGTGATTTCTGCTTTCAGACAGACGGTGTGCGCGGAGGCGAACGCCACCCTGGTTAACGGTCAGAAAACCCGGGGAGTGGGGCGTTTTGGGATCGCGGGACACCACCAGGGGTATCAGTGGGCACAACGGGGATTTTTGGATCGGAAAGGGGACAAGGTAGCGGAACACAGGCCTCACAGTAAGGAACTGGCAGGGGTTGCGCTTTACGGAACGCAAAAGGCGGGGAAAAGGCGTAGAGGAACCGGGGACCTGCCCGAAGGGGAAAATCGAGGAAGACTCCTTGGTAAAAACCCAAGGGGCCTGGGGGGATTCATTAAAAGGGCGAAACCCTGAAAAAAGAACTGTGGGAAAAGAGGGGCTGCGGGATGTCGCCCTGCTGGCAGGCGCCGGGACACAGCGTTTTTTAAAACTGAGAATAGTCGCGCTGGGGGGACACACCGGAAGCAGCGGTTCTCCCCGTTTTTAAAATGTATGCGGGGGAATCTGCCAAAGACGGGGGGTTTAGGAGTTTTATCCGGCCAGGGAAAAGAGATCTGGGAAGAGCGTTTTTCGGATCTTTGAAGGGGGGGGGAACCTGGTAGTAAGTTCGCCATAGGTGCCAGGAAAACTTCGAGCCCGACGTCAAAGGGAGAACCGTCACCAGCCACTTTCACCCCAATTATTAAGAGAAAAAGGAGTCGCTGTCGAAAGAGTCCGTATCGGACGGGGAGCACCAAGGCCGCTCCGTCGCCGCTTGTGAAAGGCCGCCCTTGGGGGCGGAGAGGGGGGGGGAGCTAAAACGTTAAATACGGTTAGAGAGGGAAAACGTGGGAGGGCCGGGCCTTGTAATGGTTTGTGGACGAGTGGTAGGTGAGCGAAGATCGGTTGGGGAAGGAGGAAGGACAGGAGAAGAAGGCGACGTACGCTGGATCCACGGTTCCTCACACCTGGTACGCGCAGTTAAAGTCGGGGTTCGCCAAGGCGGGGGAGGAAGTCACAGGAGCATGAACCATCTCGCTCAAAACAAAAAAAAAGAGGAGGGAGGAGTAGACCCGAAACTCAACGTTGACTGCAAGGAGACCGCGCAGGGAGCTCAAAACAAAGAAGGAAAAGGGGGGGCACCGTGGAATTGGATATCGAAAAATACACAAGGGAAAGAGAACAGGCAACGATACCCTTAAGAACACCTACCAGGTGAAGAAAAACATAAACTCCCAAAGAAGAACCTCCACCGGAAAAGAACGAAAATAAACTATTCTCGGACCGAGGGAGAAAATAGACCAAAAGGGCACGGTGGAGAAACGATAACTACAGATGGGAGATCATCGACCGGAGATCACCGAACGCGAAGGGGGTCGGGGGGGTGAAGGGAGTGTTCTGCTAGTGACGGGACTTGGCCGAGGGGAAAAGGACGCCAATTCAAGTGTGCGACATGGAGACATAGGACGGAAAAGAAAGGTATAACAACAGAAGCGAAGCAGGGCGGCCGGGGGAAAGTAAAACCCCCCAGTTCACCTAACGTGATACGATAAATGCAGCAGAGGAGACACCAATCGCATAAAAAAAAAGGAAGATTGATTTCCCAAGCCAACAGCAAGGAACAGGAACGGGGCGTCTGGAGACAAAAAAGGGGGTGACGCGAAAGGCAAAGCGAGAAGAGTCAAAAAAGCTGAGTGAAAGGAGGGAGCTTTCTGAAAGGTCCTGCGCGCGAACAAGTCTTCCGGGACGGAAGTAGCTTTCGTATGAAATACGGAGAAAAAAAAAACACAAAAACACTTGCTAACTCAGCCGGGAGGACTACCCTGAAGAAAAACGCAACAGGTCACTACCGGAGAGTGGGGTCGAGAAAAAAGACGCTAGGAGCAAAAAGAAAAGTGCTCACTACCCCGTGGTTGGGTAGCAAAAAACTCTCAACAACCCCACCTGAAACGAGAAAAGAAAGCAAGTGGGAAAACGAGAAGAGTAAAAACGGAGACAGCTCAGAGAAACGCAACGTGGGGAGCGTGAAAGTTCGGCCTCCAGTGGTGAAATGAGGCGTCCGACTTACTCGACACACTAGGCACTCCGGGAAGGGAGAGAAGCTAATCAGACCGAAGGAACGAGCGCAGCGCATCCAGAACTGACGAGCGGGAAAGTTCAAGGGGACGACCCGCTGGCGTATGTCCCAGCGGGAGGCCAAAAGAGGTTAGGATCGGAACGTTGGTTTGCAGAAAAGAAGCGCAAGAAAAGTAGGGGAAACAGGGTGCGATCCGCCGTAAAAATCACAAGGAGGCCTTAAGACGAAATGAAGTCCCAATACTTTTCTCGAGGTTGAATTTCTCAGCAGGGAAGGGGGAGCGGGGGGGGACAAGAAGGGGAAAGTCGGAAAGGACGGCCACGGCGTAGGTGTCTACCTTTATATGACTTCAGGATAAAAAGAGAAAGAAGAGGCATGCACACCCTCAGAAACCAACGGCTCATTTCACCTTCACTGGGAGGAAGGGGTCTTCGTCGAGAATCAGGAAAGAAAGAAAAAGCACAGTGGAGAAAAAGACGGTGGATACGAGAAAGACACCAACACCTGGGACACGCGAATGGACCAGACGCCGTGGTGCCGCCATCGGCGTCAACCGCGGATGAAACGGGTCGAAGTCTACCCTACAAAACTCTCAAAGGAAGGAACGGATAGACTCAAAAGGGAAACGTAGGAATGGATACATTGAGAAAGCCTTTTCACCTCGAACTTGATCGGGCGTAAGTACGTCGGCGCAGGCTCCTTTTTCCCAGCAGGGAGCTTGGCCACAAGGGGGGATCTGCAACAAGAAGGGGGGGGAAGTGGAGGGTGTGGTCTCAAAATGACCAAAGGCAGTGTCGTTCGCCCCGTTTATGGTATCTAGGAGGATCTTCTCGACAACCTTCTCTCAAAGGAGTTTAATGTCGGCCGGGGGGATGTCAGAGGTGGGGTGGATAAGCCGCGGGGCACGTGTATTGATCTGCAAAGAAGTACGCTCGTCAAGGGGAAGCCGTGTGAAGGAGAAACGCCAAGTCAAGGAAGGTCGGAGCAAACTGAGAAAGTTCACAATACCGAAACGGTGCCTCGACGCGGTGTCCTTCGACAACATTTTAGGTCTTGGAATCCAAGGGCGGGCGTCCAAAGAAAAGGGGTTAAGGCGGTGTTGGTACTGGCACGAAACCACCACCTGTGGGGAGGGGGAATCACAGCGAGTTGAATTCCATAAGAGCTTTTGGGGTAGAGAATCGGACACTATGATGAGGGGGGAACGTGAGGTATCTGGGTCGTTGGGGGGTTATCGCGGGAAGCTTCTAATGCGTCGTTGTATTGTAAGAGGTAGCGCATTCGCGCGATGTTGAGGAGGCACAGCAAGAAGAACGGAATGAATGGCGAGCCAACGTTTCACCAGAGGAAAAAAAGGTGTAGCAAAGGAAGCCGTCGGGAGGGGAAGATGCCGCGTACGCGGGGGTGGCCACGGGGAGCTCTCACGTTGCCGGGGAATCAGCAATTCGAGGGGAGGTTTAGGGTGGGGGAAAATCTGTCTACAAAACCCAAAGGGGGGTGTTGGCAAGCCGGGTGGGATCTTAAGCTGGGCCTGGCGGCCGCCGTCAGCTCACGTGGGACTGGGACGGACGCAGGCTTCCGCTGGGGTTGGATGGGCTAGAAAAGGAAATGCCAGGCTCAGGTAGCATGAATGCTCCGGGAGCAAGGTGACTCCTAAACTTCCTTTACTCAAGCTCAGAGATAAGGAAAAAAAAGAGAATCATCGGGGAAACCGGGGGCGGACGGCTTTTTTTTTTTTTCCACGTGCGGGAGCCGCCACCACCTGGTGGTGTCAGCTAAAACTGTGAAAGGGGGAGGATGGGGTATGGGAAGACCACCAAAGGCGCATCGTTTCGCAACCCTGTTATTTATTTTGAGACAGATTCTATGAACCCAGGGGAACGTCAGCGATTAACGTCGGAGTCAAAGGAAAGAACATCGAGGAGAGGCGTGGCACGGGAAAAGTGGTATTGCCAAAGGGTATCTCCTTTCATCTGAGCGTAGCGCCGGCAGGAGCAACCCTCACCGGATAAAGGACAACACCGACACCTGTGTCTGTGAGAAAATACGGACGTTGTCGGCCCTCCCGGGAAGAGGAGTTGCGAGAAAAAAAAAGTTCCGGTCCATTCGAAGAGGGGGGTCTAGCGCGCCCTGTTAGGGGGAAGGACAAAGAGTAGGAGGCGTTTGTTGGCGGTAGAGGGGGACAAAGGGTCTACCGGGGGGGTTCTGGTTGTGGAGGAAACCGGGGGGGAGGGGACTTCAAAAGCTCGGTGCTTGAAGTGATGGGAAAGGTGGCCTTATAATGTCCTGTCCGGGCGGGAAGCGCCTTTGAGCGGTGGCCAAACAAGAGGTCTGGCTCCGTTCCTTCACCGGGGT
>Ga0179593_1688469_pt1 | contig 10346 bp, 10 predicted proteins | sample CZODoug2_1_08_16_FD_185931 | JGI IMG/M metagenome (GOLD analysis project Ga0179593, IMG submission 185931) | Vadose zone soil fungal communities from Angelo Coast Range Reserve, California, USA - CZODoug2_1_08_16fungal (PacBio error correction) | ecosystem: Environmental > Terrestrial > Soil >...
GGCGCATCCAATTGGACTACTGAAGGGGACTTTGGCATCTTTAAAGTGAATCATGTAATCTTACTAATACTAGAGAAGACAAGGGAGAAACCGCAAGGGCCGCTGGTCCACCAAGAAAAAACTCACTGCGGAAATGTAATAGGGACGGGCGGGGGAAAAGAAAATCGAGGTCTCCGCGGAAGGAGGAAAATACATCCTTCGCGCAAAAAGGAAACTATTGAAAAGAAGGAGTTCGTTGCCTCGTAAAGAAAGCAAAAGAAGGGACTTGATTGATGGGAGTAATGTCTTTGAAAGGTCCTAATACCTCGCCACATGCAAATGAGAGAAAAGGAAAGATCTTGGAAAGGGGGGTCGCGTATCCAAGCGTTTTAAAAAGATTGCCGGAAAAAGGGACCTGGCAAGATCAAGGGGATAGGTGGGGGCGGGACAACAAGAGGGGGGCCAAACCTCGTGGGGGAGCAAATACGGAGGAATTGGGTGGGGGGATGAGTCTGGAAGTAGAAAACGTAATTGGGGGTAAGGATCAGGGGGAATAATATGGGGGGAAAAAGCATATTGCTATCGCGAAAACGGGGAAATACTGGGAAAACAAGAGCGCTCGAGAGGATCTGAACAGGTTAACTCGGATAAAGAGGGGAAAAAGGATCCCTGTTTCCGAGCGCCGAACCTCAAAAAAAAGCAGGGGATTTAAAAGAAAACCATAGGGAAAAGAGGATCATCTTCAAGCATCGAATCAATGGATTCAGGGGAATGGATTGACGGAACGCAGAAACTGTTGTTCCGCAGGGGGAAAAAGGGGGAAAAAGGGGGGACTAGGCCGAGCGACACCGGCGAGCTGTCAGAAGATCTGTTGCGCATCACCAAGAAGAGAAAGATCCATAGAGAAAGGGGTTGCTTAGATGCTTTATGGACCTGTAATAAAAAAGGAACGCGAGAAGGCTAATATGACGGGAAACTCCACACAGGGACGTATAACTCTTTGAAAAAACGAAAATGATGATGGCCGTTCCCACTCTTGCAAGGGTGAGAAGGAGATCAACTGGCAGATTCTTTGATAGTGTAAAGAAGAAGCTCATCCCAAAAGGGGGAGTTTGCAACCTGGCGGCGTGAACACCTGGGAAGGGGGGGGAAAAGTGGAGCCCATCGAAGAAACATGATACGCAGACGTTTTCCGTTCTGGGGAGAGAGAGGTCCATAAAGGGAGTGTTTGGGTTGCGCAAGAGGTCTCAAGGGGAAAAATAAGGAAGGCGGGCGCCAAGGAATTTGAGGAGTTCTAATTAAGACTAAGAGAACATTCAGGTGGGGAGGTGTCTGTCGTCGCGGTCAATTGTTCCAAGATTCAAAGAGGGGGAAGGGGGTGCAAGGGCGTTTTAGGGAGCGAAACACATGCTCCATTTTATCCATGAGTTGGAACAATTAAATCCATAAAGTTCGGGGGGGATAGGAAGTGGTCCGGGAGGAGCTGATGTTTGAATCCTCTAAAAACAACTTCTTAGTATGCAAAAAAAGATAAAAAGAGGTCTATTGGAGGAAAAGGTGTGCCTCGATCTCGAAGGGGGGAAGGGGGAACCTGGGATGGCTACCATGAAAGTGTTTCCGCGCATAAACCGAAAGGAAGGCTCGGGGAAGGAGATTAGGTACAATTTGACCGACTAATCGGGCAGGGGAAGAAACCATGGGAAAAGAGTCCCCTTTAAGAAGAAACAATTCCTGCGCCGCCGATACGCGAAGGAGCCTGAAGGGATGTCTAATCGTGGGAAAATGAGGGAAAAAAAAGTGAAGGAGTTCTCTTGAGGAAGGGCGCTCGTCACAGAAAAGCCGACACCTCTGCGAATAGGGGAAAAGAAAAAAATTATTCCACCAACGGGGCAAGGGGGAAAAAAACGGGGGGGACAAGAGCACTGGGGGGGACCGCGGAGGGAGGCGCACTTAGGCGCACTACTTGAGAAAACGTTCCTTCAATGTGGGGCAAAATAAAATCGTGGGGGAAAAGCGGGGAAGGAGTTTATAGTCAACTGAGGGGAAGTTTTACCATACGGGGAGATCGGAAGATGGAGACACTTTTCTCAAAACAAAAAAAAAAGAAAAAAGGGGGCTTCAGAGGGAGAGGATGTCTACTTTGGTGATGCGACCCATTATGGAAATGGAGAAGAGCTCAGGTGGAGGGGCTTGCTCTTCCGTGACTACGGAAAAACGAAGTCAGGCGCAGGGGGTATTGAAAACCAATAATTGCAGAAGCGAAAAGGCTTCTCGAGAAAATTCTTACCTATGGGTCCGTAAACGTTGGGGAAGGGGGGGGCCCCGGCTCTCGAAAAAAGGGAGCGTCCCTTTATGACGATTCTCAAAGGTTTGATTCACCTTTCAGGAAGAGGAAGAAAGATTATCGGATAATTTTTCCCTCCACTTTTCGAGAAAAAAAGGGGGAGAGGGGGACAACATGATTCTCCATCGAATGGTACAGCACCAAGTAACAAATCTCCAGTAAGGGGGGTACACGGAATCATTCCGTCGAAATCGCGGGAGCTCCGAAAACCTAGGGGAATTAAAGAGCAAGACCTGTTTCCACCCTTCTCTTTGCAAAAGTTGAAAAGAAGGGCGCAGCTTGTCTTTAAGTTAGCGGGGAAAAGAAGTGGGAGACTGGAAAAGAAGAGTCCGAAGGATTGTGGAGCGAGGACTTTCGTACAAATTGAATAAAATGCCAGGAAACCGGCTTAGTTACTCACACGAATTCGCACCGCTGTCTTCCCAGTAAGGGAGGAATTGAGGAAGGGAAGTTGCGCGCGAAAGGGATGTAAGCTCAGGGAAAAGAAAGGGGAGGGAGTGCTGGGGAGCGCCGCCGGTCCGAGAAGGAAAGACTTCTCTTTGAAAACCAAAAAAAAAAAAAGACTTGCGCGGCGCATCGGGGGGAAAGATTAGGGGGATTAAATGGGAATTCTTCGTACCGCTGGAAAATGGTCCCTCCATTTTTAGGAGGGAGCGACAGGGGGGCACCTGAATTTTGTGCACAAGGGTAAAAAAAAACCCAAGACCCGCGGAAGGAAGCTTTGGAAAAGATTTTTACGATTTGTGAGCCGCTAAAACGGTCGTATCGGGGATTAGGCTTTTTATAAAACCAATCCCGACGCGGGAGGGGTGTGCGTTAAATTGCGGCGCAGTTGGGTGATTTGCCAGGATCCCGTCAAGAGAATGTAGGGGGGAGCTTGACCGCGTTACTAAGAAGACGAAAGAAAGAAAACTCACCCTTAAACTCGGTCATTAAGGATAGGGCTGAAAACAGAGGGGGAAAAAAAAAAACTTGGTAACTTACAGGGAGACGTTCGAGATTTGAAAAAGTCTATCCTCGAGGAGTAAAAAAGAAATCCTTGATAAGAGTTACCACCTTGAGACGAAAAACGCTGATCTCTCGAAAGACAACAACATTGACTATCGGGGGGGAGAAGAGAGGAGCTGAGGAAAAAGCCTTGGCCTCCCGCCTCTCAATTCTTTTCAGGGTTCCAAAAAATCAAAAAAGAAAAAAAAGGTCGTAGAAAGGCACTACACTCTCAGAAATAGACCGTCAAGCCCTGCACTCGCGGGGGGGGTTCTCTCCACCGGTGGAAAAGCCCGTCCAAAAGAAACTCATCCAAAAGGAAGGCTCTGCCGTTGGAAACCGGGGAGAGCATTTCCTCCCCTTTCCGCAAAAAGGAGGAAAACATATGAAGGAACAAATAAAAATGACGATTTGCTAAACTTGCTGGCCTCAGACCAGAGAAGCTTTCAAGGGCGAATACGGACAAGAAACAAAAAAAGGAACAAACGAGACTTTCACCGGGCCGTTGTTCACACACGGGAGAAAGAAAAAGAGAAAGGCTTGAAGCACCGGTCCCTAGGGAAAAACCGGCGAAGTATCTCGAGGAGGGGGAGGGGGGAAATTTCGCCGGTTTGGGGCAAAAAGGGAAGGGGGAAGCCCATAGACGCGCAGCGGTGCGATTCTTCGTTTGGGGGACTAAATCGCTGCACGTTACTGGGGGAAAGGGGTTGATGCTCGGGGAAAACGAAACACGCGATCACTAGTCTTTTCGCTCCAAGAGGAAAAAGAGGTTCTTGGGGGGTTTTGGGATCAGGGAGAATGGAAAAAAGGGACTGGAGGAAGAAGGACTCGTACGACAGGAGACTTCACCCAAGAGGGTGGGTGAGTTTTGGCGGGAAAGGAGAAAAAGTGGGGGGAGTCCAGTTAGCACGAGGACGGAGGAACTATTGAAAACAGGGAGTACGGAGACACTGGCGGGGGCGGGAGCTTTCGTTGGCACGAAAAAAGGGGGAGTATTAAAAAAAATTAATCCGCGCGCTGACACACAAACGTCCAGGGGAGTAAAACGTGGTGGAGAAACCCTTTGTAGGCAAGGGGAGGGGGGAGGGAAAGGCTTCGGGGAGGCACTTCTCTGATCCGCAGAAGGAGTCTCAAGAAAGGGAGGAAAAAAGGTTTGTTTCAAGTGCGGTGGTAAAAAGAAATTAGCCGGGACTCGTTCCTACAGGAAATCCTCTGACTATAGAACGAGGTTCCACTCTAAATGGGGGCTCGAAGCCTTCTAAGGGGGAGACCAAACTCCACAAATTCACTCATATTTCAAAAAAAAAGGCAAGGGGAAGTCCTCGTCTGTAAGGGGGGGGGGGAATAAAAAAACCCAGGAAAAACGAATACGCGTGTTGCTATTTAGTCGTCAAAAAAAAACTTAAAGTCATCATACAGCCATGGAAGGGGAAAAATAAAAAGGGGGTGTGGGGACTAGGTCCGCATAGAGTGGCGCTAAACTTCTTCAAAGGGGAAGTAAAGGTCTGAAAAGAAAAACGGACATCCAATTTACTAGGAAATGTCGCAGAGGGACACGAAGAAGATTTAAATAATGTAAGGATTACTAATACTTATCAGTAATAGCCAAAAGAGGATGCTCCGCATGGCGAGGAAAAGGGGAAAGAACGTCCAGGAATCGGAGCAGGCGAGCACGCTGTCGCTAAAACCCCGGGGAAACGTTCTTTTGCACTAAGAGCAGTGAAAGAAACACTAGATTCGAATACAGAGTAAGGGCAGACGGGGCAAAGGCTCTCATGAGGCGAGCCTTTCAGGGAATTTAAGGATTTGTAACCATTGGCGAATCAAAAGAAATCTGTTTCCTCCTTTAAAGAAATAGTGAGGGTCATCCCCAGTTAAAGAAGTAAAACTTAACAAGCTTGCTGGGACTGGAAAAAAGATCATTTTTACAGCAAAAAATCCTGGCATTCCAAACGAGGGTATAGGACGTATTTCGACGGCAGGGTGTGCGGAGGAGGAGTCCAAAAGGGGTACTGATTCGGGCGTCGAGAGATGGCGAAATGCTGCAATGTCGAAAATAAAAGAGGGGGTAGGAAAAAAAAAAAACGAGCTACTCGCGCTCGGACAGGTCTGAACGGTGAGAAGGGGACGGGGGAGAAAAAAGGACGGATTTTAAGCCGGTTCCTCGGGAACGAAAAAGCGACCGGCCAAATACAATCCGCGGAACCATATGGAAGAGGAGGGAGTCCGTAAGAGCAATTTCTTCATATTTCAGCAAGCTTGGGGGGGAAGAAAGGGGGATGAAACCCGCTTTTTCCGTAGGGGGGCCGAGCACGCCAATCTAGGGGGAAAAGGATCTAGGAAGAGGGCTCATCACCCACTTAGACACACGGAACTTGGGGAAAAAAAAAAAACCAAAAAGAAAGGAGAAGGGGGGCTCCAGAGAGTTTGGCGCAAAGTGGGTCAAAACAACTTCAATACGCAGAGAAGGAGAATGAAAACTTAACTCACTAGTGGAGGGAAATCGGTTGTCGAGGGGCCACCGGTTTGGGAATATTTCGTTGACGCAAAAGGGGAGGGGGTCTCTGCAGTGCCTTCGGAATCTTGCATAGAGGCCAGACTTTAAGGGGCAGGGGGGAAGTCAGGACCTGCGGAGGATCGAAAACCCTGGGGGGTACTGGAAACTTTCCGGGAGAAACCCCTTATAATCAGGGGAAAATGTGTCTGCTGGTATTGGGCCGGTGCAAAAAGGGAAGCCCCGCAGATGAAGTGTTGGGGAGCAGGGGCAAGTTTCCAAAGCCCTGGGGGCCGGAAGTTCTTCGCTAGGCGACTCGACGCCCGGATGGGGCCTGGGACAATGAAGGGCGGGGGGGGACGCGGGCCTCGGGTTAAAAAAGGGCGGAAATCGCGGGCAAAGGGGACCTCACAGAAAACCAAAAAAAAGGGCGGCGGGGCGGTAGTCAAGAGATCTGAATCACCCAGAAAATAACCATGACTACGTGAAAGTCCCATTGGCACGGGGGGGGAATATATGGGAGAGTCACAGGACAAAAAAAAAAAAAAAAAGAAAAGGAAAATAAAAGTATGTTGAATCGAGAGCTCGCTCAAAAAGGGGAAAAAGGAAGAAAGGACAACGGCGTCTATTTTCTAACCCGACGGGTTGGGAAAGGGAAAGAGGTCTTTTCAAAGGGGGGCCCTTGGCAAAGGAGGAATACCATGGCGCATGTGAAGGAAGAAAACGAAGGCAAGGAGGCACTTCACTCTCTGAAGCCTCTGAGAAAGGTCCAGTGAAAAAAAAAAGGAAAGCCCTTTGTAAGGAATATTCCGCGCTCTAGGATTGGATTAGAATGCAATTCCTTGCAAAAGACTAGATATCACTGGAAACCACGGTGATGCTACTCCTTGGGGGGGACGAAAACCACAAGGGTTAAGTATTTCGATTCCTAGAAGGAGAAGCCAACTGCGTACTGGTCAATGTGGGGAAGATTGATTTTGTGGAATAATAAAAAAATTATTCAAAAGGTTGAGACCTGCAGGGGCCAGGGAAGAGAACGTGATGACGAGGGAAACAGGGGGAAAAAGGAGCACCCGGAGTCCGAAGTTGACGCCTTTTCTCGCAATATGGGGAAAATCATCTATTCTTTTCCCCGCGGGGAATTCTAAGAAAAGTTCCTTTTGACAAAGAATTCTCTTCGGAGAAGGGGAGACCTTGAGAAGAGACGGAGAACTTCGCCGGGATTTGACTATGGGGAAGAAGCCGTGGGTCTACGGGTCATGATGTAGAGATGGCGCAAGAAACGGTGTCCGCTCGCTTGGAAGAGACGGAATGGAACGCTACGTGAAAATCTGCTGAAGATGAGGGAAAGAAAGGGGGGATTGCAAAAAGGAATTGACCGGACCAGGAAATGGGTGCTTCTCTTCTAAAGGGTATGAGGGCCAGGAAAAACCTATGGTTTCGCGGAACTGCAGTTGGAACTAAAGAAGGGGCTTCACTAAAGGGAGCACTGGAAGAGGAAAAACAGTTCAGATTCAAGTCAGCTTATCTGAAGTAGCTCGTGAACCCAGTATTGGGGCCACAGGAAAAAAGATAAGATGAAGAATTCGCCAGCAGGACCCCATCTCCCATTAAGGGGTGGTCCAGATACTTCGCATCCCCCAAGGGAGGAAAAAGAAATTTGAAAACAGAAGGGGCCTGAAAGATGTCGTCCATCAAGTAACCGAAAAGGAAAGAGGAATCATTATTGCGAAAAAAGCGGAACGCTGGGGAACTCTGGACCTTCAATACCTCTGACGAAGGGGGGGGGAAAGAGTGGGGAAGAGGGAGAAAACCTTTTCACGAAAAAGACCTCCAACAAAGAAGGTGGAAAAAAAAAAGGAGAACAAAAAAGAACTCCTGGACTTCGAATCGGGGAAGGGGGGTATATTTTGCGCCGGGAGGAAATTTTAAAAACGCTTGACGATTTCGGCCTTAGAAGCTTAGAAAAACGGAGTGGAAAGCTCTTGAGGGAGGCGGTGGAAACATCGGCAAAGGGGCCTGTAGCATCCTGAAAGGGGAGTTAAGAAAAGTTAATTAACAGTTGGAACAGGGGAGAAGAGGGAAAGGGGGGGGAAAAGGGCAAAGGAACAACATTTTTCATAGTAAGGAGCAATTCTTGAAGAAAGCTTCTTTGCCGGAGCAATAAATCAAGGAAGAGAGAGACCGAAAGGGAGAGCCGCGGAAGAAATGCTGTCTGATCCCCTTGGGGGGTGAGCAGGGGCCAAACGTGTATTCTATCGAAGGGGAAAAAAGGTGTTCGTTATGTTACCCAATCGACAGAGAAGATTGGGGGGGGAAGGGGGCGTTAGAAAATCTGCGGTGAACGAGTGGAAGTGGGTCCATGGGTCACAAAATTCGATTGGAAAAACTGCGAAGAAAGCGAACAGCGAGTCCAGGAAGAGACCTGAAAAAGGGGCGAGGGCGGTATTAGGAAAGGCGTCCCAATCCATCACTGAAATCCAGGGGGGGGGAGAGGGGGGAGGTAGGTAAAAAGCTGATCCGAGGTTGCCTTATTAAAAAAGGGAAGTCTCAACGACCCTGACCACCCTGCGTAAAGCAAGCCTGTGGGAAAACCAAAGAGGGAAATCTGAGAACAATGGTCCAAAAAGGGGAGTCGTAGAGATCGTTGGAAGGGGGGCTCCCTCTCTTTCGCCAAACTCAATCGGTGGGACTTCCCGAAAGGAACCATAAAAAAAAAACCTCCAGTGTCTCGGCCTCAAAAGGAAGATCTAGAGAGTACGCGTAGCCTCTGGCCAGAAGAAGGGTCAGAAGAAACCTGGAAGCCACCCGGAACATCCACATCTTGGTGAATGAGGAGGAGGGGAATTTGAGGACTCAATGGCCCAAGAATGACGTCCCCCTCATCGAAAAAAGGAAACGACAAATAGAAAAGAACGTGGCTGGGGGGGGAAAGGTCAAAAAAAAGGGTGGCCTAATGGAGAGTTAGCGCGGGGTGGAGGGATCATCGCTTTCACAGAGAAGTCACCGAAACGTGACTCGTCGGAAAAAAACTTGAAAAAATGCAAAAATGGAGGCTAAGATCATGAAATGCTTCGCTGCCAATTACGACCCCAGTGGGGGAGCAAAAGGATTATTAAGGAAAAGAGAGAGATACAGGAGAGGTTGGTTCTTCCTGAGGAAAGGCTGGGGGGGAAAAAACGCCGAAGTATTTCTGGCGTTTCGCTAAAAACCGGCCCGGGCAGTTCAAAAGGTGTGTGCTATTGAAGGAGCAAAAAAGCTCACGGGGGGGATGTTCCCCGCACCCGCACACCAAGAGTGGATTTCTCTGTATGGGGAAGGGGGTCAAGGGGGGCCAGTCAGCTTCTTGAAAAAAGGAAAGGGGGAAAAGGGGGAAGAAAGGCCGCTCCTGCGACTGCAAACCGAGGATTGGGGGGAAGAGGGTCCCAGGGGTCGCAAATGAGCACGCGCGGGGATGGCTTGACGGCGTCCTCGTACGTCCTTAGAGGACTATACCACGGGGAGTGTTTAGGAAAGTCTGTCTTCGAAGTTTAAAAAAGGGTAGGCACAGGGGGAAAGGAATCTCGCGAAATCCCCGCGAAGAAAGCGTCAATTGGAGGGGGGGATGTTGTCGCAAGCGTGATCACTAAAGGTGAAACTGCTTGTACTTTGCGAAAATGTCGGAAAAGAGAAGTGCTTCTTTTAAGGGAAAGGAGAACTGTTTTTCAAATCGGTCCAGGTCGAGCTAAAAATCTAACCCGGGGGGTCAATGCTGGGAGGACGAATTCTCAAAAGAAGGGGAGAAGGCCGTGGGGCCTGTACCCTCTTATTAGTCCAGGGGGGAAAACGCCAGGCATTGCGCGGCCGCTTTCTGTGCTGCTGAGCAGGGGGGAACGGGAAGGGTCAGGGAACGAAAAAAATTAATGAAAAAGTTTCCGCTGCGGCTTGGGGAAGAACCCACCAGAGAAATACGTTTGGGCTATTTGGAGCAAAATAAAAAGAGAAGTAAAAAGAGCTTCCGCGGGCTCTCCCGGGGGGCAACGTTCTGCTATTAGAAGGGGCTCTAAGGGGAAAAGTCAGGCTGCCAAATAAGGAAAAAAGGGGGGGAAAATAACCAGGAGAGAGCGGTACGAACGCATCGAAAGGTCCGCTAATGTAGAAAACTGGCAAAGGAAAAGGAAACGCTGCTCTCGCAGGATGCCCCAAGTCAGCAAGAAGGAAAGAAAGAGTAACTGGAAGGGAGCCGCCGTCCTCCCCGAAAGGAGTACAAGCGTTTCTAAAGGGAAGGAAGACTACAGAAGAGAGACCTACCCGGAAGACGATGCGAAGTCCAGGAGTTGAGTTGGAAGCAAAATTCAGGCGAAAGAAGGTGTAGAAGTGCGGAAATCCGAGCTCCCTCTCCATCGTTTTCTCCGAAAAGGGGGAATGGGGGGAAAAAACCGGGGGTACTCTAACGACTTCAATCCAGAGCTAAGAGAAGTACCTTGCAAAGACTGGGAATGGGGAGGGAAAGGGCCAAACCAGGAAAGCTTCAAAGCGTATTTCGAAAATTGGTGTTTTCTG
>Ga0179593_1810337_pt1 | contig 10346 bp, 10 predicted proteins | sample CZODoug2_1_08_16_FD_185931 | JGI IMG/M metagenome (GOLD analysis project Ga0179593, IMG submission 185931) | Vadose zone soil fungal communities from Angelo Coast Range Reserve, California, USA - CZODoug2_1_08_16fungal (PacBio error correction) | ecosystem: Environmental > Terrestrial > Soil >...
GAGTGAACAATATGAAGAAAAAACAACAAAAGGTCTACCAACACCTATAAAGAAATACACGTCTCTGTTTGCAGGGGGAGGACCAGCGCAACGCGGGACTAGGCTGAGTCACACCTATTTTCTAGACCCCAAAAAAAAACGCGAAGGTAGCAAACGAATTTTGTCAGGGAGGGGGAAGAGGGGCCAAGAAACTGCGAAGGAGGCTGATTGTAACTAAAGGCGCGATCTGATTCAAGCATTCCCTAGGAACTTTAAAACCTGAACCGGGAGGAACAAAAATTGGGGAACAGAAAGCAGGTTACGCTGAGAAAGAAAATATGCGCGGGGCGGAAACGAGTCCAGCCTAAGCATGTTCATGTCGCGACCGCCCCGGACTCCGGGAGGGGGGAAAAGGAAATTACACAAACAAATATGCGGGGAAAGGGGGGATCGCGACACCTCCGATGCTTCTTAAGTGAAGGCGTACACCAAACTTAATATCGCCGAAGAAGAAAACAGGCGGACAGCGAATACGTCCGACAAGAAAACGCGGTGCAGATCGCCGGAGGAATGGAAAAGGGTCATACTAAGTCGGAAGGGAATCGCCACGCGAATCAATCCAGAAGCTAGTATACCATAAAAACCCGGTTTCAAACCTCAAACTCGACGCTCGCATCACAGAAAGGGAATCGGGGGGTCACTAAGGGAACAGAAAAAAAAGGATCGTCGAAAGAAAGGGACAGCCGCTGGCGGAAAGACCAAATGGATTTTGAAGTAAAACACACCGGATGGCAATTTCGACGAAGAAGGGGGGAACCGGTGAAGGGGAGCAAAAAAGAAGAAGAAACGAAAAAAAAAAACGGCACGGTGCCTTGATCGTCACCGAAGCAAGGGTTCAGACCGCACAGAATGGAGTCTGCAAGACATACGCAACCGCGAGGTTCGGGGAAAACAGAACGGGCGGGAAGGAAGGACCCGGTAACCAGTCCTGTCTAGAAAAGGGGAAAAGAGGCGCGTGGAGGGAACCTGAGGATGTGGGAAGAGGAAAAAAGGCCGCGGAAGATTTGTAGGACAAGGAAGGAAGGGACTGTCAAATACGCGACATGGACGTTTCAAATCGGCAAACGGAAAACGTGCCCGGCGCATAGGCCGAGCTCCACCAAAAAACCTATGTCGGGGAAAGGAAGATCAAAGAGGGGGGAGGATAGGACGAAACACGAGAACGACTGTTGGCCGGCGAAAACCAGACATGGGTCAACCAATTGCCTTCTGGGCGATGCCTCGCATGAAAATGACGGAAGCGAACAAAAAGCCGAAAAACACGAAAAGCCTATATCAAGGACCCAATTGAGGCAGTTTTTCGACAACGAACCGCTGAATCTCAAGACTGGAAAGGGGGGTTTGGAGGGGCAGCCAAGGGGACAATTTCATGTTGTGGGACACTAATGGCGAAACACCGCAAAACGGGGACGCCGCAATCCCTTCGAGAAAAACAACAAGAAAGACGCCAACTGAAAAAAAGCTGATGAACCGTGGGGCCAAGGACGGCTGGCGCTACGGTTGCCACGGAAGTCTATTCATGGCCGTTGGGGGAAAAAAGCCGGAGGAGACACGGAAAATATGGAATATATCCACGACAAAATCATATCTTCTGGTATTTCCGAAGCACCAAAAAAGCAAGACAACACGGTCAACAACAAAACAAAACGAATAAAAGAAGCCCAAAGAGAAGCGCAAGGTCTAGCGTAAAAGACCTACACCATAACTACGCAGGGACATCGTTACGATACCTGAAAAGGACTAGCCCTCAACGGAACCCGCAAGGGGGAAAAGGAGGGGAGGGCACTCGCAACGGCGGACACAAATCATGAATTGAGCGCAAATATACATCAAAGCTCAACAACCAAAGAGATGGGTCCCATCTATACAATGCCCTTAGACAGGGGGCCCTCAAATAGATGCAAGCCAAGACGCATGCAGGGGCCACTAGATATTGCCGCCTGAGGAAACGCCACCTTTAAAAGGGAGCGAAGGTGCAAGGGGGGGAGGGAAAGTGAATAGACTGTAAGCCCGAATTGATGCGGGCATGGATTTCATTACTGTCCAGGAAGGAAGAAGGCCGGTAATGGGGGGGATCTCAGAGGGGGGGAAACAAGGGGGATTGTAGCCTTCGGCAAATTAACTCATAAAATATGCTTGGTGATGGGGATCAGATACTCCACAGAAACGTTAGAAATCATAAGCAAAAAAGGCGTACCACAACATGTCTTTACACAAACGCAAATTCTGAGAAGACGACAACAGTAGACCAACTTAAGAAAAAAGTCCAGAGTGGGAAGGGGGGATAAGAGGACAGAGGTGGGCGGAACCGGCAATTTGGGGGGTCTTCGCCATCCTTAACGAACAAAAGATTTGGCGGCAGGCTAAGGAATAAAAAAAACCTCAGAACATTAACAAGAAAAAGAGAAAGAGAAAGGGGGTATACGCGTGGCTCAAACACTAACCTATTCATTTGTGTACAAAGAAGATCAGAATCGATCGTGGGGGGGAAAGATTAAGCGGAAACGAAAGCCTAGCCAAAGAATCCCGGGGGCAAGAGGTCATATATTCATAAGCGGTTTTACGAATGAGTTTTCGCAACAAACAGCTCGAAGAAAGCCCCGCGAAAGAGAAGGGGGGGAAAAGAAGAGTCAAAGACAAAGGGGAGCCTGCGGCGGGGAAAGGGACGCCGCTGGCACGGAGTATAGGCCGCTTGAAAACGAATCGTCGAAAATTTGAGGTGAAAATTCCGGAAAAATAAAAATAGAAAAAGAGCAAAGACAGAAGACAGAGGTCCGCCACCGAGAAAATAGAACGACGGTACCGGTGGGGGCCTGACGAACAAATCGCGCCTTGGAAAAACGGGCTAAAAAACACACCCAAAATAGAAAGGGACGGACGAGAGGGAGGAGGGGGACAACCGGCAGGGCGCATTTCAGAAACCGCCCTGGTGCTGAAACTACGTCAAATTTCGCTACGACGCTATCTACCAAAAAGGATTCCCAAAAGTAAAGTGCGGACGGTACAAAAGGGCTTCAAGACAAAGAGAAAGAGGAGCAACAGGACGCTGCCATTCTTTATAACAAAGGAGTCGACAGGTCTTGTCGGAGACCTGCGGGGAAAATGTCAGAAGGGGAAAAAAAAACGAGAAAAAACTGTCGAGAAGTTAGGGGACCGATGAAAGGTCTACAGACATCGCTGAAATATTACAAGGGCACAGAATTGAAACACTTATCACGGGGAAAGTTTCCAGAAAAGGCCAGTGAAATCGGAAAAAGCCAAAGATTAAATCTGAAACTACTGACAGCGAACATGGGGCTTTCTCAAAAATTTCATTGCGCAGGAAAGGGGAAGCAGGACCGGGTACTTCCTAAAAAGAAGAGAGGACGCCGAAGGCCCGATGAAACAGAAACGAGGGAGGGAAGGGGGCAAACTGACTGAACATGCTTCACCAAAGAAAGCTTTCGCGCCTGACGCTCAGGGTCTATCGCGCGTACCCTAGGGGGGGAGGGAAAAAATCGCCCGGGGGATAAGAGCCGGAGGAAGGGAAAAATGGAAGAGGCATCAGGTCCCCAGCTATCCAAGGCTTTCTATCAGTGGCCGGCATCTTTGGCAAAAAAAAGTCGACCCACGGCGAAGAAAAAAAGCAAAGGAAAACGGAAGGACGGTTGGGCGCGCAGATCGCACTACCAAAACGCTCGTATCATTCCTGCCTAGTAAAGAGAGGAAGAAATGAGTAGCGCAGGGCTGAATAATGCAAGGAACGCCTCAGGGATTTTCGGGCGGGGTCGGTCAAAGGGGACTACTGATATCTAAGGAAGGAAGGGGAAAAAGAAAAGAAGAGCAACCAGTCTTCCAATCCAAAATAAACAGCCCGGGAAAGAGATGAAAGATCACGAGAGCCAGGGAGAGCTGTCGTGAGGAGAATCCATGACTAAAAGTAGGGAAGAGGATGAAAGGTACTGAAGGGCAAATGCTTCGGAGACTGCGGAGAAACACGCGTGACTAGGCGGAGTCTTAATGTCGAAACTAATTTCGCCTGTGAAAGGACACCGAAAATCAGAGGGAAAAAGTGCAAGGAGAAGAAGCGAGGCTGAGGGGATCGATGAGGGGGGGCGCTTCTCTAGTCACCAGCATATCTCCATTTTTTTGAGGGTCACACCTGACCGTCGGTCAAAAAAAAGAAAAAAGGGGGCGGGCGAAACTCCGAGGGAGGCGAAAAGCGGGGTGGGGAGAAGCTCTTAAAAATCGGCCCCGGAAGCAGTGGTCTAGAAAAGTTTAAAAAGGGCGGGGAAGCAAAAAAAAAGAGAGGAGGAGGACAGGAAGTTCACGGCAAGGGGATCGCAAACTTTCCGGGCTCAGGGGATGCGCCGAACACGCCAATGAAAACGACAGGGGAGGGGGAAAGAAACAAAAAAAGAGGAGGAACATCGGGAAACTGCCGACCCTTTGATACGAGGGGGCCGGTTGCCAGGGTCGAAATAGCCGGCTCTAAAGAAATACCCAGAAGAAGAAATACCTGTTCAAAGAAGTGGGAGAGGTTTCAGCAACTCACAGCGAGAAGACACTGGCCCAAGGCCGAACGAAGTCGATTCCGGACTACAAAAACCGCGCCCGGACGTGCTTACCAGAAAGAGGACTGGGGACAGGAGAAGGAAAAATAACGGAAAAAAAAAGGCGAATGGTGTTCATCGCAAGCCGTAGCGACCTTAATCATTATCCAGGGCCGTCTTTAGTCTCCAATGCGAAATCGGAAAGGGGACAAAAAAACTCTGATAAAAGGGAAACGAAAGGGGGGGGTATTGAAGGGTGATGGGTGGGAGACCCTATCTGTCCACATGGCGTCTAAGTTTTTCCGTACGGGACAAGGGGGGGAAATAGAGAAAAAACGCAGCTGACAGGGTCAGAGGGGGGGGCTTGTAATTAAACTGAGTGGGCGTCGACCTTACGGAAAGCTGATTAATCAAGGGGAGAGACCGAGAAAAGGGGGAACACAATCAGGAAACCTTTCCGTTTTCACACGCCAAAAAAACCGAGTTTCCCTAAGAAAATACGCATGAAAGAAAATATGTCAGGAGGAAGGTGAAAAAGGAGTAAAACTCCATCGCGATGGAACTGGCCGCTAGCGGATATTCAGTCTCGAGCTGGTCCAAAGAATCTTCAACAGAAATTCTAAGAAAAGCAGGAAAGGAAAAAGAAGACAAGAACGAGAAAGGAAAAAGTACAGGCACTCACTAGGCATCCTGACTATCGAGGACCTCAGGGGGAAGGGACGATAATTTCTAACAATCTCAAAAAGGGGAAAGCAATCTTGGGGAAATTTGAGGTGAAAAAAAATTCTGGGGAGGGGGGGGACCTAGGCGACGACAAACAACCTGGGGCCACGCCGCAAAAAACCGCGATAAACAAGTCGTGTCGGGGGGTAAAGAAAGGAAGAAAAAAGCTGAACACGGTGACAGCTGGGAAGGGGATCTACACGGTTGAAAAAAAAAGTACGCACTAAAAAAATCGCGAGAAAGCATGGACAAGCTCAGTCATACTACCTGTCATTGCATCAAACGAGCGGCTATCAACGCGGGGAGAAAGGGAGGAAATCAACCAAAAAAAATCCAAGAGGAAAAAAGGACACAGGGAAGAACAAAAAACCAGGGGGAAATTCGTCTGGAAATCACGGTGCAAAACCGCATTGAAATGCCTGATCCTTCAGAATAGTTCAAAGCCCGAAGGGAAAAAAAAAAAAAAAAAACCGTGCAAAAGCAAGAGAAAAGTCAATCAAACACGAAACGCACATCAGTGACGAAGGAAAACACCACAGCATACAGGGTAGACGACGACTCACGTAGGGGAAAATGAAGGGCAATGAGAAAAAAAAATAAAAAAGCCGGAAGGAACAAAATTGGCAAAACGACGTCAATCTTAGACCACACACACCTGAGTGGGGAGGAGAAAAGATAGCGAGGTGAAATTCTGCTGTAAAAGGAAAGATGATGACAATTCCGAGGACTCTATTGGGGAAACGTCAGAGGCGGACTCCCACATTTTAATTTGAGGTCGTCGATCGTCACGAAAGGTTTTCGTAGTGTATGGATTAACCTTGATCTGCAGAAAGGGGAGCGGGCAAAATACTGGGGATGAGGTAAGGGGGGGGGGGGGGGGGGGGGGGGGGGGGGGCGTACTGAAAGGGGGGGGGCGAGTGGAGGGACGAGGGGGGGGGGGGCGGTGGCTGGACAAGGCAGCTGGATCAGAGGGACAAAGGGGGGACCCCATGGTTGGCTGGTGAATTGTCTAAAACTCTTAATATATACAGCGGTTGTGATACATAGACCTACGACCAAGAGGGGAGAGATTTCTTTAGCCTCTGAGGAGTGAAGGAAAGGGTAGCGGGGGGGAAGGGTGAGGTAATGGAAGAAGTGCAACTGTAAACCTTGCCCAAAGGAAGGCATGTGGAGAAGAAAAAAATAACAGGGGGAGGGTGAAAAGGCGTCCTCTTCATGGGGGATTCGCCATCCCTTCACCTTAAACAAACAAACTTGGGAGTCTCCGAGAAAAAAAAAACAACTTCAGTAAATAATTCTAGAGGGGAATTTTGAGAGAAAAAACAAGGGGGGTTCAAGAGGGAAGAGCAAGCGATCGTGAGCATCCTTTTGCGGCAGACGACAAGACTAATAAAGAAAAAAAAACAAAAAAAAATAAGAAAAAACTGGACTGCTGAGAGGGGAAAATTGGGGGATTCGACACTCTAAGAGAAAAATCAGAGCAGGGCCTCAGGGGTGATACTTGACATCCGCAGACACTTAGCTACATCGGTTTGACATCTGTGGCAAAACCTGAGCGATGGGTCTCGGCAAGGAAGGGAAAAACGTCGTGGAAACGAAAAAAATTGGCAAAACATAGGAAAAAAAAACAGTAGATCGATTTCAATCCTTCGGCACTCAAGGTCGATAAGCAACGCCGCCGGTGTCTGCCAGAAGAAAGAAGAGATAGAAGGGAAGGGGGGTGTCAAAAAAAGCGCGGAAAGGCAATCGCAGGACACACGAACCCAAGGAGGGTGGCCATATGAGTCTCCGCCGTAAAGTTAATCGCTGGGGAAACACCGCGTGGGGCGGTCTAAGTGGCCGAAAAGAGTCCTGGGGAGGGACACAAAAAGGACGTCCGGAGAAGAAAAAGCTGAAATTAGTGTCGTAAAAAAGGGGAGGTCCAATCCTTAGGAAGTAACTCAAAAACAGATTTATCATCCTCTCTCGCGATTCTCATTCGGTACTACAGTTAACAGGGGGAAAGGTGTGTCTGAGCGCCTGGAAAAAAGTGAAACGGGGGGAACGGGGGCAGGTCGGGTGAGCCATGGGGCTCGGCTACTAAACCCGGGGTCATACACAGGTCTCACCTGCGAGTGCCCGGAAAAGAAGGCCAAAAGGGCCTTCGCGGACGAGAGCTAATGCACTCTGAAGGGGTGATCCACTTCCTAAGTCCCAAACACCCCCACACCAAAGAAAAACCACCCCACACCCCAAAAAAAAACCCCAAAAAACCCCACAAAAAAAAAACACAAAAAAAAAAAAAAAAGGGCAAAGAAAGCGCGGGAACGATTCCGAGCCTTGCGTTCTCGTAGGTTCATCTGCGCAGGAAGTTGTAATCGCACGAGCCTAACACTTACGAACCACTCTGACTTGACAGGAATCTGGATGCATTCGGAGCAACCCACCGAAAAACCCCCGCAAAACGACGCATCAATCCGTCACGGGGCGGCAAGCCGGAACAGCATCTCCGCTGGGGGCGAGGGAAAAGAACGCGTCAGAAAAAATCCTGCTAAAACTCAAGAGAAAACGGTCAGAAAGTAAGGCTGACACGCTGAATTCGAGGAAAAAGGAGTCATCCAATCGATCCAATCATCAACGCAAGCAGGGGAGGACCTATTGCAGGACGAAGGAAAAAAATCAGGCAACTTCATTATCAGAAAGAGAAGGGAGAGACAAAAAACGGGGAAACCCACAAAAAGAGCGTAACATTCAGGAAAAAGTCTGCATGTAGTATGGTCTTCGAAGTTAAGACAACGCTATTCACGGGCGGAGTCTGAATAGAGGAAAAAGAAGGGATAGGACAGGGGAAAAAGTTTGGGGCTGAAAACAGGTGGGGCTCTGGAAAAACAAAAGGATGGACAGAAAAACCAGAAGCATTTGCTCAAAATACATTGGCTCATCGAAAATGGCGATACGAGGGAGCATCCCAATTCTAAATAGAAATCGATGAATGCAACGAAAGCATAGCCAAAAAAAGAAAGGTGGAAAGAGGGTAGACGCAGGGCACCAACGACGAACGGAGGACTTCACTGTCGAAAAAAGACCGAGCTAGGAAAAGGGGGGATTGGTCAACCTTAAGAGAGCAGATTTGTCCGAAGGGGGCAACGTCGGAGTGATTGGGATCGAGGGATTCTGCGACAAAAACTGAGGTCATTAAAGGGAAAAAAAGAAAGTAGCTGGAAAAAAAAGAACGGGGGAAGAAAATTGGAAAAGGGTAACGCCGCTAACAAGAAAACAGAGAGGTCATAGGGGACGAGGAACCGCCGGACTCTCATTTCAGAGAGAACCAAAAGGACCATTGCTGAGGCGGCGGCAAAATTAAAAAGAACCAACTCGTTTTTTAGGGGGAAGGGGAGCGCAAAAAAAAAAGTTCTGAAAGAGGAAAGAGCGTCAAGGGGAGCACAAAAAAAAAGGATTCAGCAATTAATCCTAAGCACACCCAATAGGCGAAGCTAATCGGCAAAGGAAGTTTGGCGCATGAACCACATGAATTTGAAAAAAAAAGGAGGAAAAAAAAAGCGGGAAACGGAGAATAGTAACTGATAAAGAACCGCAGGCAAAGGAAGCGCGACTCATCTCCAGAGGGGAAGAAACCAGGGGAAAAAGGGGGACCTAAAGGAAAAGAAGGAAAAAAGACACCGGAAATTCAGGCGTCTCAAAGGAAAATAGAAGCACTAGTAGCAACAGCGAAAAACTACAAGAAATGACTCTCCCTTAGGGAACCGAGGGCCGCCGACAAAAGAATCTGGATGTTAGGTACGGCAAAAGGAGAAGAAAAAAGGGGAGGACCCTTTACAGTGCGTCCAGAAGGGAAAGGCGATACGGTGGGGGGTCGGTCACCGACGGAAGAGTAACAAGCACTCAAAGGAGGTTGGTGATGTCAAAAAAACACAAAAAATAAAAAGGAGAAAAAAGAGAAAAGACCGGAAAACGCAATGCCGTGGAGTTCTTGTTTGGCTCTAACCGAATACTTGCCACCGACGTCCCAGTTGGGGCAGGACACCGGTTAAAAGTCAGCAGAACCGAGGAGAAAAGAGAAGGTGATCAAAGGCGACTGCTGGGCCAAGGGAAAGAGATAAGCCTGGTGGAAAGGTCATTCGCTTAGGTCGGTTTCACATCAATTCTGACCGACGGAAAACGTTTAAAGAAGGGACAAAAAATCCCCAAAAGAGCACGAACTCAAAAAAAGGAGTGGAGGAAGTGGCGCAAAGCAAAGCAGGCCGCCCAAAAAAATGACACTGTGGCCCGGATAGTGTGCGGACGACTTTTTGAAAAAAAAAGACATTCGGCAAAATTAAGAGAAGAAGGAAGGAAGAGGGGGAGGGATCACACCGCGACTGATCGTGTCCGAAAAGGGGGCTCACGATACGCATCCTGATCGGACAAAAGATACTGGTGAGGTAGAACCAAAAAAAAAACCCCCAAAAAAAAAAAAACAAAAAAACCGAGGATCAATTCATGGGAAACTAATTCAGGGCGGGCTTACATGGAACTAGGCAGGTGGCGCAAGTATTTGACAGAGAGAAATAGAAAAGAAAAAAACGTCACGGGAAGCCAGCAAAAAGAAGGACTAAACGCTGTGTTTATCAGACCACAGGAGACAGGACCACTATTTACGGAAAAAGGGCGGGAAAAAGGGGTAGGCACGGATAAAAGACGGTTCGGGGGGCAATCCATTTAAGAGGATTCGCAACGCAACGAGGGTAACTCACGCCGTTCGTAGGGGGAAAATCCAAAAAAAAAAGTTCAGAAAAAAGCCGGGAGAAGGTGGGCATCAAAGGGACTAAAGGTCAAGCGAAGTAGAGCCTGCTTCAAGTGGGAAGCTTTACAAATACAGAATTCAAAGAGGCAGGAACACAAGGGGAAAATGCGAAAAAGGAATGGGAAAAAACCAGAGAGGGGAGGGCGCATACAAAGGGGAACTACCACACCAACTACATTACCTTGGGCGAACTCCTCCAAAACGTCACATAGGGCAGTGAAGACGGCGACTGGAGAAAAAATCAAAAGAAGGTGCTACGCTGGCAAGAG
>Ga0179593_1248378_pt1 | contig 10345 bp, 14 predicted proteins | sample CZODoug2_1_08_16_FD_185931 | JGI IMG/M metagenome (GOLD analysis project Ga0179593, IMG submission 185931) | Vadose zone soil fungal communities from Angelo Coast Range Reserve, California, USA - CZODoug2_1_08_16fungal (PacBio error correction) | ecosystem: Environmental > Terrestrial > Soil >...
CAAGTTGTGGCGAAAGCAGATCAGGAGCGGTTGTGGCGTGTGGTTCTTCCGGAAGAAGAAAGTGGGAAGGGTGTTTAATGACTTTGGGGGGAAGAGGTTCAGTGTTGAAAGCCAATGCAATGAAGATTAAGGGGATGTCGGTGGAAAACTGGTCGCAAAATCTTGCTGGCCCAGGGGAATGTACCAGAGTTTCTGGCATTCGGCCTCGAGCATTCTACCGAAATCATGATTGGGGAAAACGAACAAGGCGCAATGGAGTCATAATTGCTCGCGCCGGAAAGAAAGTCGCACCTGTCAGGTAAAGACAATACCGAAGAGGCCAAGGTTCTGCAGAGTAGGAGAGGAATATCGTGGTCAAGCAGGGTAAGCCGGAGAAACCCGAAAGAGAAATTCAGGAAACAAAGGGGTCGTTGGGGGTGACCGACCACAGCTCGGGACACATCAAACGAAATTAGATCAGCGACGACAGTGTGTTTGGGGGTGGGCTAAAAACGAAAAAGGCAATCCTCCCCACATGAAAGCTAAGCCAAAAAAAAATCTAGCGAGATGCAACTCACGTGGTGAAACAACCCAGTGAAGGAGAGAAGGCCCTCCGAAAACCCGAGCTTCGCGACGGGGGCGCATAGTTCCTCCGATCTCGATGAAATTGATGCGCAAGGAAAATTACCTTCTCTCCCTTTCTCAAGGCAATTTTCGCATGAAAGCGTCTGATGATAGTGCCTGAGGGACGCAGAAAAAGAAGAGCAGAAATCCTCTCGAGGGCGGCGTAAAGCGGGGAGAAGAAAGGGGAGCGGGAGGCGTTACGACGGAGCGCAATGCTCTACGTCACTAACCAGCGTTACAGCCTAAAAAAGGAGACGGACTCCGGGTGAAGGTGGTGTACGAACTTCGGCGAGAAAAAAAATCAGTGGGAAAGGGAACGCGGACGACTCACGGATAAAACATAAGGCCGTACGGCAGGCAGAGAAACAAAAGGACAGGGCAGGGAGGTCCGTAATTCTCTTCTCCAGCGCTCCGGAAAAAGTATTCGAACCGTGCGCCGTGCGCGGCGCTCATTCGGTTGCAATCGAAGGGGAGAGGGGACGTGTGACAGTCCGGCTCCGGTGGGGGTCGGAAGCTGGCGAGTAGGCCTCGCAGGGGGGGGGGGGTTCAATCAATGCATGAGCAGCGGCGGAGGCAACTCCACCACAAAACCGCTTCCATCAGAAGGAGAGGAGGGTTTCATATTAGAAAATGGATGGTAAATTGATCGCATGGCGTGGTCTTCACCTGCGGGGGGGATTAAGTCTTCCGAGCGGCCCGCTGAGACCTGCTCAGGCACGTCATATGAAAAAAAACGGCAGGCAAAGAAGGGGGGAACTGATAAGGCCGGCTTTGGGGTCGCGAAAGAGGGATGGAATCGCTTGTCGAGAAAGGAAGAAAGGAAATATATCGGATCTCACATCGCTCGGAGAAACCATGCCATCCCGCCCGGGAAAAAATCTCCGCTGTGGACGGAAAAAGGGACTATCTGCGGGCGCTCAGAAAAAACAGCAAACGGAAAAAAGGCGGGGGAGGTTCGGCTTGAACAGATCAAGACTCGACGGAATTGCGGGGCTGGGCGGTGAATCTAGCTCGATGATGCAAGGGAAGACCGGCAAAGGATGAGGGTGGTCTCAAGATCGGCGGGGGAACTCGGCCTACTTTCAGCAAATTTCGCGGAGGGCTTTTTCTGCAGCTTCGGCGGCGTGATGGCGGGGGGGTCGTGAACTCGCCGAACGGCAAAACGCTAGAAGGGGGGAGCAGGAGTACACGACAGATAAAAATGAACCTCGAGGCTCGGCTTGATGTGTGGCGGGAGGAATCCTGTCCGTCGGAGGGGAAAGAAAAACCATTTCTCCCCAGCCGGGCTATATGGCGCTGTCGTGGAATCGAAAAGGATCTAAACGACTGCTGGGGGGTATACCAATCCTGTCGCACTCGACTAATCATCGAAAAACACAACGCTTTATGGCTCCCCGCCGTCAGCAATACGACGTCAGGCACGACAGGCCGATACGCACCTGAAAAACTAAAAAAAACACATAAAATTGTAAGCAGAAAGACCCAAGCAGAAAGAACGAAGGCAAAACATAGCTGTCTCTGAGAAGAAAGGGGGGCCTCGGGGGCGTGAAAGAGTCGTTCCTGCACATTTGAAGGGAAAGTATAAAGTGCGCCCGTGCGTGAATGGACTCGCATCCCAGGGGGGGGGAAGGAGAAAAAAATATCAAGCGGCAAGGAGGGGGGGGGGGGGAGGAAAAAACGCAAGAATAAATTCGGCGGCACCCGCAAATGAATAAAAAAGATCATTACGGAAGGGAGAGGTCTAAAGCCCGGTCATGCCATGAAAGTGAGCTTAAAAACGCAAATAGCGGCCGCAAGCCATCAAGAACAGCGCCCGAACGAAAAAATGTGAATTTGGGACGCGTTATTCGAATGATCCTAAAAAAAAAAAAGAAAGAATATTCAAGGAAAAAATACACTCGGCCAATGACATCCGACGCAATGGCCGGCGCGGCAGGGGAGGGGGGATTTGCGAGGAAATGGCCGGGAGGAAACTCTAGAGGGGAACTGCGGGCTTTGAAACGCGCCCATGCAAAAAAAAAATCGCGGGCGGAGCTCTCGGGTGCGGGGACAAAAAGTCAAGTTTGAAAATACGCATGGTCCGGAAGATCAAAAGTCTCATGCCGAAGCGGATCAGCACGGCACGCATGCAACCAAAGGTTCAAAGGAGGAAAAAACCGCAACCTCCCAACGCATTCACATTCCGTTCAAAATTGCAGGAATTAAGAACGGCTGTCAGAATGGGAAAAGGTTTGTTGCGGAAGAAACGGGGGAAAGTCGTACGGGGGCCGAGGAGAAGGACCCGGACGGAAAAAATATTGGGAAAATCCTGGGGAGGAAACAATGTGCTCCGCTGAGAAGGGAGGATTGTCGCGCGACGAAGAGACCCTGGGCGAGAACAAAGCAAATCCAGAAAGATAAGGCTACCTCTAAACGGAAACAAAATCTCCATCATCGGACAAGGCGTTGAAGAAATGGCCGATGGGTAAACACTGGAAATGAAGGGCAAAAAAAACAATCAATTCAATCACGGGAGGGACGGAGAAGATCATTTTCTTCTGTCGAAATGAAGGGGTTCATAATGGGCTGTTGAGGCAGGAACTTACAACCACGAGAACGAAAAGAAGAGGGGGGGGGGGAAACACCCGAAGCCCTAATTGTCTACAATAAAAAAAAACAAAAACGCGGGTTCCGAAGTGTTGTGAAGACAAACCAGGGGACTTTGAGTTAAAAAAGCGCGAAAGAGGAGCGGGATAAGTAGAACCTAACGCCCTCCAACTGAAGCGCGAAATGATTCCGTAACCAAACAGCAACCGAGGGCAAAGCCGGCACAACGCCTGAGCTCCACCACTCCAGCCATCATATAAAGTTGAGGCCAGCGGCGATAGTAAGCGGCATGAACTCGAGAATTCATTGTAAAGAGCTTGCCTGCCAAGAACGAGCCGTCCGGCATCTTTAAAGAACGGGAAAAGCAAGGAGACACCAGCACAAATGGAAAAAAAAAAGGCCAAGGCCACAAGTTTCAAAAAGCGTAGTCGGCAAACAGATACACCCTCCCTACTCCTGATCTCTCAGTCGACGGCGACGATCCGGACCAGCGACCTACCCGAACGACCACGACAGTCCAGGAAAAGACAGAACGCGCCGATTACACCAAAAGAGTCCAAAGAGTCGTTATCGGATGGGAGGGGTGAGAAAATATAATATACTCAGGAGAGGGTGATGGATCCATAAGCACCTCTCACCCAACCCGATCAGAGCGGGCGGTCAACCGCCGATCAGCGCATAAGTACGAATCTCCAAGGAATTCACAGCGCGCACGGCGCACGAGCCGGCGCGGGCGGAAGAATGTCGAACGACACACAAAGGAAATCGCAGGCAGACAAACTGCATGGTTTCCCTCGACGTCAGCTCGATAACTTAAGTAAACTCTAACTCGTCAGGGGGGACCGAGTGAGGAATACTTATGGGGGAAGGGGTTCTGGGCGTAGGAAGAGAAAGATCAACCAACAAAAAAAAAAAAGAGGTCCTCAATTGGGGAACAAGGCCTATATTTTCTGACGTCTCCCGGGGGATAGACCATCGGAAGGGGGCCTAGTAACGACAGGGACCGCGCCAAGTGCTGGAGAACCGCCAGAGGTCCTGCAACCAAATCGCATCAGAAACTTCTCAGAGAATTGAGGGAACCGATCGTTTCCATTCTTCCCTCCTGCACAGCAGGCAACAGCAGACGAAAGTGTTCATAAAAAGCGAAGTTGGAAGCTAGGTGCGCAGAAGTGCGCCCAGCAATGAAAGAAAACGGTCGGGAATAACGCGCAAATAAAAAGCCTCGGGTGTAAAGGCAGGAGGGCAGAAGCCGGAGGGGGGGATCACCATTTCTGGTTCAAAACGGGGGGCAAAAACGATAGAGGTGTGGGGGGGGGGCGGGATCTGACAGGAAAGGATTCTTTTTAAAAGCAAACCAATAAACTGTCGTCGAGGTAATATCCTGTGGACGGACCTCTCCTTGTTTTCCGTTGTGCCCACCAATAAGGGACGGCGTGTACTGACACAGAAAAGAGAAGGGTGACGAAAACCAAAAGAGCTAGAGAAAGGCGTACGCATCGGAATCACCTGTAAAACCGACGGGTCATTGGTAAGTAGAAAAAAGGCCGACGTCGCTAAAAAGTCCAAAAAGCGAAGCGAATAAGACGCAAGGGGGGTCGAAACATCACGAGTGCAGTAACTAAAAAACTTGCGCCTAAACCAAATCTGGCGTGAAGAAATGCCAGGGCAGAAAGAGTGGGAATCCCTAAAAAGGTCAAAAAGCACAAGGGGGAGTCCACTTCCTATCCCATGGCGTGTCCACAAAGTAAACGAAAAAACTTCCACGGGCTAGACGTGGAAAGGGGGGAGGTTCAATAGGCCGTTCTTAATCTAAACAATCGCAGACATATCCGGTGAAGCGGCTTCCGCGAAACTACTTTGATCGCTAGACCAAAAACAACCCTTCTTCTTGGTAAGAGGAATCAAAGTGGTTGACTGAAAGCCAAAACAGGAAAAGAGTTGGGGTGTCAGTTCGCAAGGGAAGGACGTAGAGGCACGGTGAAAGGGGCTGTTTTTTACGCCAAGCAGTGAAGGTGAGAGGTCGGTGCCGGGGGGAACTAAAGGGCTTCTGGCACGGGCACTACCGCACTTTCATTTCAACCGCGTAACGAAAAAAGACACAAAAAAGATGGATGTAAAACAAACTCTTAGTTGGCAAAAAACAGCGGGAGACGGCGCACGGTCCTACGACAATGGCCTATTCCCATTCGTCCGCTGCAAGTCGCAGATTCGGATCATCAGTGGAGAAAAAAGGCACTAAGAGGGAAGACGCCTTGCCTCTACACGCGAGCGTGGTGGTGACAAGGCAAAGGAGATTACTCGGAGGCCGAATAGAAACCGACAGTTTTGTGGGGGGAAACACGACCACTCGATAACAAACTGCTCAGAAAAACAATCTAGCGAGGCACTGAAAGGTTGAACAAAACGGGAAACAAAAGGAATTCGGGGCCTGCCAACTAGGAAGGAACAGGAGCTCTCAGACGGCTCGAGTGAAAACGCGATCAAGTGAAAGCGAGCTCGCAGGCAACAAGTTCGAAGCCTTTCAAACAAGAAGGTCGGAGGACTGAAGCACTGGCCGCAAACGATCGGTGAAAAGATAAATAACAGGAGTATCAGCGCGGCAGGCGGAAAGGGGACTCATCACTTGACGGCTTACGTGAAAAGAAGGGGCTACAAGGAAAGGCAAGACCATCTTGAAGCTGGCAGAACTTCCCCGGGAGGGAGGGTACGAAACGGAAAACGAACGCCCGAACAATTAGTCTTCCCTCACGGGCAGAAACTCCTTCAGCGTCCAGGACTAGCGACTAGATAAGGAACCAGGAAGTGCCTGCTTGTAATGTGAGGCTTCGAAAACAACGACGCAAGGCTGTCGCCAAAAGTCCCTACGCGGAAAATGTCTTCATTCTTTGCGAGAGGGATATTCTCTTTATCGGAATGACTCCGCCGATCCTTTGTCGCGAGGGCGCTCCAGCCGAGGCTATCACTAAGTCTAGGTATAAAATCGTTCGCAGTAATCAAAAAAGGAAGACCCTACCCGAGCAGCGCTGCCGTTTGGGGCAATCTGAAAACGGAAGAGTGATGGTGTCTGGATCTGCAGGGCTGTCTTCACTGGGAGGGGGTCTTATCGCTGTCAGAGCGGAAAAGGGACATGAAATCAGCTCGGTCGGCTGGGTGGACGCGTTCCGAAGAAGAAGTCGAAACTTCGCTGTCATAAGGCCGGCTTGAGCAAAACTTCTGGCGCGTCTTGGGATCAAGAGGCCGGAAGGAGTCTCGCGATATCGCACGCGACGAGAAAAGGAATAAGAAAAACGTCCTTTCGTACCCGCGGTGGCCGGGCAAAGGCCTAGGAGGGGCGAGCAACGAGCTGGAGTATGAGAACGCGCCGCGGGGCTGTCGCGATGGATCATGGGCTAAGCTCGCCGTCCAGTTTGCGGGAAGTGCTGGAACGATCTATATAAGAAAGAAGTTCGTAGCGCCGTGGCGAAAACCGTAACCTCCTAGTTGGGTAATCCACGAGAAAAAGCTGGCAAAAAAAAGAGGGACCTGCGAAGGGGACCAATTCAGTCTTTTCTTGTCGGCGGAAAAAAAGGGCCGGGGATGGTGGGTAGGCTCTAAACGCAAACGACGCCGCTGAAACTCAGGGAAGCCTTTAAGAAAAAACAAAAAAACCCCCCCCCCAAGAAAAAAAATGCGCTTCCCCTACCGAAAAGGCCTTGGGGTGGGTGGGCGACCCTCCTTGCAGGCGGCGGGGGGGAAAAAATCGAAACCCGCACAAGGAATGAAATGGGGGGAGCGGCAGGGGCAAAGGAACTTTCAGTCAGGGGATCGCGCGCGGACAGGGGATCTCCATCCTGGTAAGAAGAGAAATGAAAACCATACAGAGCGCGCAGCAGAGAAACCTCGTGAAGAAACCGAAAGCGAAATAGCTCCTGGAGCACTCAGCCATCGACGAAGAAGGGGAAATCCACGATAAAACAAAAAATTTGAAAATGCAACAAGAAAAAGGGCAGGAAAAAATTCTCATTCCAGGCAAATCATCAGTCTCTGAAGAAGAAAAAAAGGTACTTCGGGGGTGGGCGGAAAGGCAGGAACAGGGCGGAAGAATGAGGGGACGTCCACGTGAGGGGAAAGAAAAACAAGCGATTTCATTAACTCTATCGTCGCGGAAAATGACGGTGATCTACCCAACTAAAATGAAGGAGGCGGCCCCCGCAGATGACATCGAAGAGGACAGAGAAAAGGGCTGAGGGGTCGAAGGCCAAAAGTCCCGGCCCGAGAGGAACATAAAAGAGATAGGCGCGCCACCGAAACGAAATAACTCTCCTGACCCTAGCAAAGCATTTGATTGGGAGGCCTAATTGTCAGCCGGAGAGGGAATATCAGGTCACAAAGGTAAACCACACAGGGATGAGGAAAGAGATAGGTCATTCTCGAGGGCTACAAGTCGGCAATCACATCTGCGCTCGTTGAAAGCGCTGCATTGGTGGATGCGAGGAGGAGGGGGCAACGATGCTCGAGCGGGAAAAACGGCCGGGCTTGGTCAACCCATGGGCATGCCGCACTGTCTCGGGCGGAGTTTCATCTGATGGTGACTTCCTCCAGGCATGCGCTTGGTTCGCAATCGACCGCATTGGCAAAGAAAAGAGGCGAGAATAGTCTCCTTCAAAACATCGCTGCGAGTAGGGGGCCATGGTGAAAGGCACGGGACTCATAAGCACAGCCAATGGTGAAGACATTCTACCAGAACAACAAAAAGCTAAGGGGACAAATTCGGATTCGAGAAGAATCTGAAGACTTGGGGCCAGATAAAATCTCCATGAAAGGCTTCGGGTATGACGTGTAAGGCGGAAATGTGGCTAAGTAAAATGAGTAGAATTGCCCTTGAAGCCGTAAAGTTCAACTCTTCGATTTCAGGGTTTAGGAAGAAGGAGTGATTGACAGAAAACATCTTTAAGGTGTCTATGGAGGGATGACAAAGGCGAGAAGTAGACGCAATGATTCGAACAAACCTCTTCTCCAAGACACATTACCGCCAGAACGGGCAAAGCGAAGAAAATATGAGCGGGGAGGACAGGGAAGAGGGGGAAAGCCAAAAGAAGGTCGGGGCCGACAAAAAAACAAGGACTCTCCTGATAGGTAAAATGAACGAACTAAAAGGTTCTCAGGCTTAAAGTGAGTGAACTACGCCGGCGGTGGCGGAAAAATAGGAAACAGAAATGAAAAAAAAGCCTGCTATAATAGGCACGAAAGAAAGAAATTTGCTACATGAACATAGAGATAGACGAGAAAACTATTGTCGATCGTGGGGAGACAATCAGGCGGGCGGTCTGGAAAAAAAGATAGACGAATTCGGGGAAGGGGAGATAGATCTTACAAAAAAACGCCCAGCCCTCTTTAACGGAGGAGTAGCCGATCATGATATAAGAATTAAGACCTCCCCTGCGCGACGCAGTAAAGCCCGAAGAGAACGACGCAGAAAAGAAATGCCTGCTTAACACCTGGAAGGAGGGCAGACAGGCTATGATAAGGGGAGAGGACTAGCGTGACTATATCCTATAGCAGAGGTTAGCCGGCGATGTATCGACAAATCGCAGGGGAAATGCAAGAGAGAAAAAGAGGCGAAAGCCGAAAGGATTCCGATACATTTTAGAGGAATGCGAGACAATCATAAAGGGGAAAAAAAAAGGGGGAGACATGTCAGTTACGAGGGGGATTCCTACTCATCAAGAGAAAAAGAGTGCCGACCAGCGAAATGACGGATCCTAACATCACTGACCAGACCAGTTTAATAACCAGCAGAGCCGCCAGGAAGACGGTAGTTTATGGAACGCTAGGTGATCAAGGGGTAAGGGGGGAAAAGCGTATGCATGGTGTGATAATACGCGCGAAAACCAGTCCGCTTCAAAATGTGTGGGGTGGGATATCAGCGCATCCGCAGAATTCTCACCTAATTATCAAATAGAAAATCTCAATAGGAAATCTGAGGTCGGCAACCTGAAGGGAGAAAAATCACAACCGGAAGAAAAGCAATACAACAGGCATGTCCCTCAAAGCTCTAATTCCGGGGGAAGTGGGGTTCCTCTCTCGGAGTAGGTAAAAGGATAGGGACAAAAGGAAGTATTTGAAGGGGGAAAATTCTTCTGAGCAGAATGTCTTAACCACCGGAACCCGGCAACTTCCTTGAAGTGGCAAGGAGGGTGAGAATGAAAAGAGGGATGTTGGTTATGATGGATGGGGTGTAATCGAAAAAATGCTCGGTCCGTCGTAACAAGGATCCCTGAGGAAAATTGCGCACCGGATAAAACTGCCTCAAAGAGGGTAGTCTATCTGAACAAAAGAGTGGGAACATTGATTATTTACAGAGCCAGCAAATCACAGCCAGTAAAGAAACGATTTTCATAGAAAAAGAGAATTGAGAAAATTGGAAAAGAAGGCTTCGCTCCTTGACGCGCAAAGGGATCAGACTAGGCGTGTAGAGATGATATTCCGCGCGGCGACGAGAATAGGATCTGAAGAAAAAACGTGCGGGTAAGAGGGAGGAAGAGGGGGATTCATAGGAGAAACGTTTCTTTTAAAACATGGGGTGGCAGAGCGCTAGATTTTTGGACGGGCGGCTTACCTTTTTGGGCGAAATTGTCGAGAAAACCCCAAAACTGTCAGGAGCTGAGATTCAGTTATGGCAGCCGAGAAAGGGGGGGAAGGTGTCACAAAGCGGCGTGTATCTTACTAAGTGAAAGGCCAGTGACGGAAGTCATTACCCTGCTGGTGGGGAAGCAATATAGGGAAAAAAAATGAGACAATTCAGCAGGCGCCGAGGAGAGGTTCAGACCCGTGTTGAGACGTGAAGGAATAGGAATCTCGCTAAAGAAAAAGCATTCCGTAATTGGTGTTAAATGAAGTGAGATTGGGCGAGTCCTGCGCGACGGAAGAACCAGTATAGAGAGTATGGCGGTCAGGAAATCACTCGGTGCGGATCGCAAAGGAAGAGGTGATCGGGGGACATCAGAGGCGCGTACTGAGTGTAAACCTACTATCCACTTCAGAATGAAGAGCTCAGTGGTCCAGATAAGAAAAGTATGGTTATCTCACACAGGCTGCTACGTATCGGTTGCCGGGGAAAGAAATAGACGAAAAAAAAAATCCAAACAAATCCGTGATCTGCTTAACGCTCAAAATG
>Ga0179593_1339417_pt1 | contig 10345 bp, 6 predicted proteins | sample CZODoug2_1_08_16_FD_185931 | JGI IMG/M metagenome (GOLD analysis project Ga0179593, IMG submission 185931) | Vadose zone soil fungal communities from Angelo Coast Range Reserve, California, USA - CZODoug2_1_08_16fungal (PacBio error correction) | ecosystem: Environmental > Terrestrial > Soil >...
CAAACAAACTTATCGGAAGGAAAAGGATAAGAAAAGAACCGTTGAGTGGCGTTCAAATTGGACCATAAGGAGGAGAAGCCGGTACAAGTTGGCCGGGGAACGTGCACAATGGCTTACAGGTAAAAAAGGAGTACAAGCGGATGAGGAAGCACGGCTGTAAATTCAGGAAGTAGAGAAGGGGAATGACGTGAGGGGTCGGGCAGGGAGATGGGGGTCCCTGGTTCTCCAATTTGACTCTCAACTGTTCGAAGAGGAAGGTTGTCATTCAATCTCAGTCCTCGCAGTTCAACTGGCACCGACAGTCAGAGACATAGGGTCGACCGGAAACACCGGGAACCTGAGTTGTGGACTAGGGGAATATCACGGTTCGGCAAAAAAGTACTAGGCTTGGGGAAGAGCACCTAATTACCAACCACGAAAAATAGGTCGGGGATTCCTTACAGAGGAGGCATCTTTTACCAAAAGATCACCTCTCTTCTATATTAGGGACGATGAAGCTGTATAATGGGTCTACCATCAATCAATCAAGCAACGCCTAAAAAAATCAAGGAGATGGAAGGTCTCGGTCCATTTGGCGGTGGCAGAAAACACGACACGGGGGCCTCATGAAGAAGTACAACCTCCCACCTTGATCGGGAAAATCACTTTTGAAGACCTTCTCAGATCTATCAAATCCCACGGATGGGTGGGGAGAGGGGAGGGGTAAGGCCAGAGAGAACGGTCAAATACAGGGGTCTAAGAGAGTGTGTGGCGGGCATCTGGTTACAACAAGAAGAGTGCCAGACATATCAAGACCGGAATAGAGCCGGGGAAAAACCTGGTGCCAAGAAAAGATGCTCAGATTAAACAGAGATCTTCTCAAGAACCACCTTAAGCGATTTTCAAAAGGAGATTACTAGGGGAGGAACTTGGAACCCCCCCCCAGGCTGACGGCTATAGGAGAAATTAATCCAGGGGTAGAGTAACCGACAACCTTCCGGAGACATAAATGAATCGGACCCGAGGGCGGGAAACGATATGGCAAGTCACAGGGACCTGTGGCCCGGTCACCTATGCTGATAAGTGTGTCGGCTCGGAAAGGAAAAACACATCGATCTCTGCCACATAGGCTGGAAGAACTACTTGCGGGTTCTAGGCGAGTACACACAAACCCGTAGTACTCAACTGCAGACTGGGAAGAAGGTGGGAGAAAGGGAACTGCCACTATAGAGGGCATTCAGGGATCAGGGTCGGGGGGGGGGCGAAAAAAATCCATCCCCAAAGAGGAAGAAGAGCCCAAGAGGTATAAGGGAAAATAACACTCCTAACAATCAGAAGAGGCACGGCGTCAACAGGGAGGAATGAAGTAAAGCAAAGCGCGAGCAAAAAACCACTGGAAAGTCTAGGAGAATAAAAACATCGTGTATGAGGGGTCTAGAATAGGCCTTTCGCGGTAACAAGAAGAGCACGCCTGAGGGATAACTCTACTGGAAAAGAAAGCGATCAGCGGATAAAGCCGTCAGAAGGGATCCTGACTGGGATACTAACAAAACTACAAATATCCCACCGCTGGAGAGGGACGCATAACGTGTACCGAGTAATTGGCGGCCAGGGCGGCTACGAATGATTCGGTAGAGCCAGTGCGCCAGCATCGGGGCGAAGAAAAACCTCGTCGCAGAAAGAAAGAAGAAACCACAGCCTTCTTCGCCCTGAAGCCGAAAACCTACTGTCCTGCTCCGCTGGGAAAAGACCAAATGACTAAAGAACAACGGAAAGGAGGGGCCGAACACCCTAAACACCTCTTCAATAACGCTAAGGACAAAATTATATTCCGCCTAAGCTAATAGCGTCCAAAAGGGGCCGTTCGGTAGGGCGCCAATCAGCCGGTGTGAAGATCTGGAGAGGGGGAAAGCCGTGCTCTACGAAAGGTGAGGGGACTGTATTGACTACCCGACATCAAGTCAAGGCTACCCATCTCGTAAGAGAAAGGAGAAACTTGCTTGGCCACGCGTGGGGGGCGCTCGTGTGGAACACAGCTGGAACAGGGACGGAGTGAATCGGAAGCTGAAACCTGGTGGCAACAGACAAAAAAACCAACAAAAGAACGAGGAAAGGGACGAAACACAGAGCCAGCCGCCATAGGGAAACATGGGGCAGGGAGCACTGAGATTTAGGCTGGTGTCAACTCGTAATGCAGCGTTTGCGTAGAAGGGGGAAGGAGGCAACAGGATGAGTTCTGTTAGAGGTCAAAACATCGCGGCGGCACACCGCAGCCCAGAAGTCGAAAACAAAATGGCGTGGTGTCCGGAAAGAAAGGACGAGCGAGTTCTTCAAGGAAAAAAGGAAAAAAAAAAGAGAAGTGGAAAAAGGAAAAAAGCCACCGTGGCGGTCCGCGAAGGACGGGGAGAAGAGCCACTCAGGGGCGAGAAAAGTGTGTCGGACTACCACCAGAAAATGGGGGAGGGGGATAGTGGGCGTGAGGAGTAGCGGCACTAGCAGCAAAGAGGGTCCGCGGAGGGAGGTGTCTAACGTGGTGTAATATAAGATCAACAAAAACAACTGTCTTGCGGGGTAAGATAGAAAAGGTTCCGAATAGCAGATCGCGGCTCGGCAAAAACTCGGTACGTGCAGCAACGGTGCTATAAAAAAGCTTTCAGAAAGAGGGACTCCACAACCTGAGTTTGGGCTCTAAAAAAGCCCGCGCGGGGACCGCAAGTGTCGGTCCAATAACTAGTTATTTCGTGGGGGGGGTCCGCAGCTTAGAGGGGGAAAGGCTACCGTAGGGCAAATAAAAAAGTTTAATCGTGCTGACGGGGAGGGGAGGCGTTGTTCCGCAGGGACGTCTGTGACCGAACAGGACAGAGGCAAGAAAAGTAACTGAGGGGGACGCTATGTTAATCAAAGGCAAACCGGAAAAGAGTACTTATGGGGGACGCGAACGAGCATGAGCGCACTGGTGAGGGTCACGAGGGTGTGCTGTAGCTTGGGGAGTCGACAAAGGTCTTCACAAAAAGGGACAGATCCGGCACTCCTGACTGGCCACCCAATTAGGGGACACACTATCGCCAGAAGAAGGGAGAGAAACAGAGAGCCGGCGTGGACTGGCTGCGGTCTCGCAGAGACGGGGCAGGTCTGCGTTCGGATCTACAAAGGCCGAAAGCTTGTCCGGACGGGAAGGCGCGATGACGTCCCAACAAGGCCGAACGCTTCTTCGGGGGAGAAGAACGATCTAAGTGGAGGAGGAAAAGGAAGTCCTTCGAAATAGGGAAATTGGGGTGTCCTATACGGCGGGTCCGAGTGGCAGGGGTGTTGGGGTTGTCGGGGGGTAACTGCCTCTTAGGGGCGGGCTCAAAAAGGAGCCTCTCCCTTCTCATAACAGGTGGCTCGTTAAACGTTCTGGGGGGGGAAGGGGAGACCGACGGAGGGTCGTGAGCTATAAACGCTCGGGAAGTGAATCCACCAGCTTGCGAACCTTTCTGAGAATCAGGGGTCAGAACCGCCCAGGGACGTACTCAAAGGGTGTTAGAAGGTTTCGGGCGTCACATAGAAAAAAAGGGGAGATCTGGACTTTTTTGTCGATTCGAAAGGCCGGAATCCGGAGTCTGTGGCCGATTATAAGTCGAGTAAGGTCAACGCTCCAGGGGGACAGTTTCCAGCCCTGGTCGGAGAAAGAGGATCTCATGAAACAGACGCGCCAGGATCGCAGGGGACATTGAAGCGGAACGAAGAAGGCCACTTTTTCGCAATCTTTGGGGATTTACTTCCTTGAGAAAGTGGGGAGCCGAAGGGTTCGAGTGCCGAGGGTAGGGGGGGCTGAACGGGGAGGTTATAAGAGACCCTGTGGTCTGGTCAAACACAGGGGCCGTACCGAGACATAACTCTATCTACGGTAGGAAGGTCATGGCGCCAAAACCTGAAACTCGGAAAGGGGTGAGGTAAAAAGAGATTTGCACGGGGTTTATGAGCGCCTAGCTGGAAAAAAGAAAGGAGTACGACGGGGGCGAAGCAGAAAATTCCGAGCTCGAATGTGGTTGTCAGGGGCGATAGGACAGTGAAGATCCAAAAGAGGGGGGCCCGCCAAATCCAAGATTACTTACCCTGGAAAAAAATCACCGGACTGCCTCAGATTTCGCTGGGAGAAAGTGGTCTCTAAGGGTGTAAAAAGGGGAAAAGGATTTCCTCACAGAAAGACTGAGAAACGTGAGATGTCTATTGGAAAAAGGGGACACTCCCATAGGATAAGCAGGGGAGGGGGGTGGGGCACCTCTCTTATGGAGGGAGGTGAAGAAATATCAGGAAGATTCATCTATCAACAGTGGATGTTAGGTAAAAAAGATGTATCGAGCAAGCGGGGTACTACGTGGACCGGAGGGCTCTATTTTGGGGGGGCGGTGTTCGCGAACCAAAAAGTTTTCGCCATCAGAAAGCGAGTCAGAAGGCACAACAGTGGGGGGGCTTTTAGCGAGAAGGAAGTGTGCATCTAAGACAGAAGGGGCCCCAAAAAACATATTTGGAGTTGTCTTAGGATGAGGCGAGGGGGCTCACCTGCGGTGGAAGTAGCGAAGTCGCTGGAAATGGGGGGATGGTGGAAGGGTAGTAGAGGGAGCACTTTTGTCGGGAGAAGAGACGAACGTTCGACCTATAGACAGCGAATGAAGAAAGCGGGGTCATTATTGCTTTTGGGGGGAGAAAGTAACGCGAGATTTACGCTAGGAAGGGTGGAAACCGGTGTTCGATCCAACGCGAGGAATGTTCGCGCAAGATATTGCGGTTAGGTGTTCTTTAGCTGGAACGGAAGGAAATGGTGACTACCAAGTGGTGCAAGGAAGGAGGAAAAGGGGGTGAGGTTCAGTAGTCCTGGCTACCGAGGGGTCATGCTGCCTTTTGGGGATCAAATACTGGGAAATTACGCCACCCAGAGAGAGAACCAAAGGTTATCTTTAGGGGAAAAAAGGGTCCACCGCCTTACCGGGATACTACACAGTGTAGAGTGAATATACGAGACGTGTTCAGGGTGAGTTCTGCAGAATTCAGATTGTCTCCTCGGACGGAAAAGGAGCCACAGGCCCTTACACCGGGTCGGCGATCTTCCTGTTCGAGATCGGGGAGAAAAAATAAAAGTGGCTTCTCTCATTACGGAAGAAATAGAGAGACGTCCAACAAAACGGATATTAAAAGAAAGGAGATCCTCAGGCAGACGGCGAGACGGGACAAGTATTTAAGGGAGAACCCAGTCAAGAAGTCGCCGTAAAAGGGCAGGGGTTCATTCCGGAGCCGGAGCACAACCGGGTGCTCTACCTGGAGTACCGCGGCAACTGGTAAGATTAGAGCGAAGGGAAGGGCGGGCCTGGAAATGAATGGTGGTTAACCTTGGCCACTTCCAACTGGTAGAGATAGGAAAAGTGGGGCTGCATCTCCAACGAAGGTAATTCCCTCAAGAAGGGGACCCGAGGAGACCCGTAATTCACCTGTCCCACAACGTTGGAAGAACGGAAAAGACAGAGGGGGGTTCTTCAACGAGGAACAGCTCAAGAGAGGAAACAATCCCCCAACTGAGGCTAAGCGCAGTGAGGAATCGGTGACACGAGTGTCATGCGAGAAAGGAAAAAAAACGTCGAGAGGAGAGGACGACAAAAAAGGGAAAAATGAGGAAACGAAGGCGGACGCGGCTGCCGTCAGAGGAGAGAAAGTGAGCGAGTAGCTCTAAACGCAGGAAGCATAGAAGACCTCAACCGAAAATGACGACGCACTAACGCACTGGGGGAAGCACGGCAATAAAAGGCGAAGAAGCCTCAACGGATTAGTGGCGAAGTAGGTCAAGAAAAAAAACGACGCGGCCCGGGAAAAAGAAAAAGGGGGGACGTCGACGCGGAAGGGGATGGAGACATCGGTTCGCTAAACACAAACGAACAGGGACCCAGCGGATAAAATGCGCCGAATAAGGGAGAAAGGAACCGGGGGGCCCAAAACCCCTAGAAAGAAACTATGATAATCAGAGGGGGGGAATTTATCCAGTGCAAAGACCGCACCCTCAAAAGGGGTCCCCGATTTCGAAAGGACCTGGGGTCAGCCTTCCTACCTCGCCCAGTAAGGAAGAGGCAGAGTGGCGGGTGTCGGTGCGGTGTGAACGGGCGTACGTCCCCGCCACCTGAAGGCGCATAAGGCCACTGGGCTACACTAGGTCGGAAAGGATGAGGAAAGAGTTCACAAGTGAATGTGGGGGACCATCCCCTGTGGTACGGATGACCGGGGTCGACGAATTAGCAACCACATGGGCGCGGAAATCAGGCGCCAGTCTTTTGGGGAATGAGGAAAAAGTCCCGGAACCTTGAAAATAGAGTTGAACCGAAAAAAGTCATAAATTTTTCGGGCTCAAATACTTCATACAGGGGTACGGAGAGAGAGTTCCAAGGCGTCGGGACAGTCTCCGAGTTTAGAAAAAAAAACGTTGGAAAAAAAAGCCTTCTTATACATCCTGAGCGAAAGAAGGAAAAAGGCTAGATGTCGGTTTTTAACTTGAGAATCAGAATTAAAGCACTCGTGGAAACCCCCTTTTTTCTCAAAACGTGTCGACCGGGAGAGGGCGCTGTCGCTTGCGGTCCAGGGAAAAGGGCCAGGCGGAGGCTAAAAGTACTTTCTGAGCAGGGACTAAGACACGGCGATATCAGGAGAAAGACGCGCCGGAGAAAGTTCTTCTGCATCTACAAGGGAAAAAACGGCTCCGAACGCTTGAGATTACGAACAGAAAACCCGGTGTTAGGCTTCCGTTGGAGGAAAGGGGAGAATGAGGCCTTGGGGGTGATCGAAAGGTTCAGGCCATCATCGCTCTTAACAAAGCAACCCGCTCGAAAGATAAAAGACGAGAGGCCTTCAGTGCGACCCGTCACGGCACGGGGGGAAGGGGAAACAGACGTCCTGTCATACTTTCTTCAGAAAGGTCGAAAAACCAAAAACACAGGGGAAGATTCCCCCTTCCCCACTAGGAATACGCTAATAGCGCCCGGATATTTGAACGAAATGCAAAGCCTAAGAGGCTAAAACAAGGGGTTCCTATCTGAGAAAAGAAAAAAAAAGAAAGCGTAGGTGGGGGACATATCTCGCTAGGAGAAGAAGACCCGGAGCCGTTGAAACTGGGTCAGTTCTCGCTACGTACGCCGAACTTCCCAAGAGAGCGAGACAAAAGACAGTCCCCCAATCCCAGCGCTCGTACTCAGAACGAGGGGCGCCGAGGGTGGACATAACAACCATGGCGAATTCACCGAAGTCGGAAAAGTTGGGAAGCCTCTTCAGAAGAAAAACCCTCTCCAGCACAAAGCGGACTGACACCAGTTCAAGGAAAAGGGGGAATGGGGTGTCTCTCAAGAAAACTCGGGTCAGATCGGGACCGGAATCCATACATCAACCTATGGGGGGGGGGGGAGGGTAGGGGCAAAAAAAAAAAGTCCTGAGCAAAAAGGCGCAACAGCGAAGAGGAACTATTTTGGGAACGGGAGAAAAGGGAAGAGCAAAAGAAAGAGGGCATCGCCACCACCTTCAATAAAAGAGATGATGGGAATACGCGATAAACTTTCTAGCCGGGAGTGCGAAGGCAGACCGTTTGGAATCAAGGGTTAGGAGACACCAAGAAAGGAAGCTAAGGTTCTTTATTAAAGCACTAGAGTGACTCGATGTGTTAATAGTTTGTAGGGAGGTGGCTATAGATAAACAAAAAAACGGGTAGGAAGGAAAAGATATAGGGGGGCCAAAAAAGAAAGGGAAGACATAATGTCTACCCCTCGGGGAGGCAAGAGAGTGAAAAACTTGTGTCCGTCAAACCTATCCAATAGGGGTGGTCGCCAAGAAGAGTTCTCAAACCATAACGGGAACTTCTAAAAGCCATAAAAAGAAAAGGGGAACTTGGTCTCTTTTATCCAAATCAAAGAGCGGAAAAAAGGGAAGTGGGTTGCCTACATTCTACGGGGAAGGGACACCTAGTCGGAAAAACGTAACCAGCGGTGCCCACGGAATGGCTTCTTTTTTTTGGTTGACCCAAAACAAAAAAAACACCACGGACGGCTTTAACTACACGGCATTTAGAAGATTCAAAGAAAAACGCGGGGCCCCTATTATGAATGGGGAAAGCAAGGCTCGACAGGAAAAAGACTTTGTTCAGTGAGAAGCTCGATGGTGGGCTTGAAAGTTTTATTTACCGGCTGGGCAAAACCTGGGGGCAGCATTAAGGTGCAAAAAAAAAGGGACGTGCAACCGAAATCGGTCATGTACCACCTATGACCAATCTAAGAAAAGAACCGCACCTATCCTCGTGTTTAAAGTGCTTGGGCTAGCGTAGCCTGGTGCCGGGAAAATCAATAAAGGGTCTGAGGCTACTTCAAAATACTGACGATGCAAGAAGGGATGGAAGCTCGGACTGTATAATTCCAGGGCGGTAGGGATTGATGATGGGTTCAGATCTCATACCAGAAACGTGTAAAATGATAACTTTAGTCAGGCAAGTGTGGGGTACTAGGGCGTGCAGGGTCCTAGTTAACCGTTTGGGGGACAGAGGACGGGTACTTCGATGTCGCCGTAAAGGGGGAGGAGAGGGAAAAAGTTAGGTGGAGAGGTCAGGAGTGTGACGGGATCCGGAGTTCTGTGAGGCGTGGCATCTATGCGCAGGTGATTGCTCGTGGGGAAGAGCCGGAGGCTCACTTGCGAAAAGAGATAATGGGCCTGCCTGTCAGAAAACGGGAACTCGTAAGTTTCTTGGCATAGAAAGAGGTGTATATATTTCTGTTGGTGAAAGAAAGAATAGCTCTATTATCACTCTGTCGGAGGCCTTATTAGCGGACGGTGTAGAAAGAAAAAGTGTCACTCAAAAAAGTTCACCTCTGAATCGCCGACGATGTTCGGAGTTGGCAAGTATAGAAAGGAATCAGAAAAATCAAAAACTTAACAGGAACAAAAAGGTAAAAATCGACAGAAAGAAGACATTGTCTCCTCGATGGGGGGTCAGGCTGACTACTGGAGAATACATGGGAAAGCTAATAGTGATGGGGGGAAGAGATGTTGAGTTTGAATCTTTAAAAAGACGGGGAGGTGACGGCGAGGGAAAGGGGGTGCTGATTCAACCTACTTCCGTACCAGCGAGACGTCGAGTAGGGCTCATCTTCTAAAGAAACACGTATACTTTGGTAAGGTCAGCGAGGGGCGGGGTGATTGTACTCTCCTAGGGAGGAAAAAAACAGTATTGACGCGATCGGGGGCGTCACCCGATTTTGGTCGTGGGGGATGGAAACCCGGTGAAGAAGCACGATTCCATTGGCCAGGTTCCCTGGTGAAAGGCTTTAAGCAAGCCAGGGCCGCACGTAGTTCTGACCAGTTCAGTTGACTGGATAGACGAAAACAAATTGAAAACGCTCAATAAATCAACGAGCAGAAAAAAAATAAGGGGGCGTGTGAAAATTTTCCTCCCAAGAAAGGAAAGACGCATGCAACGGGTGGCAAAAAGAGTGAGGTGTCAGTGCGGGAAGAACATCCGCTTTTCATAGGGCAATAACGTACTTCCACCAGGGGAGATTCAGACAATATACGACTCTAAAAAAAAGAGGGGGGCACTCGGGAAGGTGTTTTCTCTACACCCAGGGATGGCCTGCATAAACAGCCGAGAACACTTTGCGTAGGGGAAAAGCCTCGGGGCTCTGAAGCCAGAACTGATCCAAAAATCATGGTCGGAGGGGAGCGGGACTGCTATTGGCGGAAAAAAATTGAGGTTGCCTAAAAAGGGGGATCAGTGAGGGCGCCTTTTGCTTTGGGGGGTCTTTCAGAGGTAAGTGGTTCAATAGGGACTGCCTAATCGAGCCGAACAGCCTCGACGCGGAGGTCACGCTAACTGCCTGTTTTTCAAGGACCCCTTCTACAGCAGAATCTGCGGGGGTCGTCTTGGTCACTTTGTCACAGTCAGCAGAGAAGGGAAGTGAGGGCCAAAATTGTGGGCGGGAGGGGGTCCGGTCGTGAGCAACCTCTTACCTGTTGCAGGAAAACAGGGGGGAGACGTGAACGGAGGGCCCCGTGACGGGGAAAAGAGTAAGTATCCGGTCGGACAAGACAGAGTTGGAAAAAGCGTCATTTTAGGGGGGGCAAGGAAAGTCGACGAGGGATGTAACCCACGCCTATCTTACGCCGGAAAAGGGAAAGGGGACCCCGAAACCCACCAGGAAGGAAAAGGGACTGAAAAAAAGGTCCAGTGTCCGAATCTCTCGGAGGAAGAGTTAATGATTCTCAATTCCCTGGAGACGCTAATTCATTCACGCCAAGGGACACCTTAAGGATTCTCTTGCAAGACGAGGAGTGCTTTTGGACATACGTGAGGAGAGAGGCAGTCCTGCGG
>Ga0179593_1405897_pt1 | contig 10345 bp, 15 predicted proteins | sample CZODoug2_1_08_16_FD_185931 | JGI IMG/M metagenome (GOLD analysis project Ga0179593, IMG submission 185931) | Vadose zone soil fungal communities from Angelo Coast Range Reserve, California, USA - CZODoug2_1_08_16fungal (PacBio error correction) | ecosystem: Environmental > Terrestrial > Soil >...
GTGTCAAAGCGCGGATCTTCAAAAAGGCAGTCCCAGGCATCATAGGAAAGGACAACGAGATGTAGAGTAGAAAAGAAGAATGTAAAAGGCTGTGCTGATGCGGGTGACAGGGAAAAGGGATCATCGAGAATGATAAATCCAGGGGGGCGATGGTGTAAAGGGAATCTAGAAGCCAATTGGAAAAAGGTATGGAGCACAGCGTCAAACAACTTTCAAGTTGGGAGTTTCAATGTGGTACTCAGTCAAGGGAGCCTTCACAAACACCATAACGAAAATGCAGCACAAAAAAAAGGGAATCCCAAGGGGGGGGGTCAACGGGAACTGACGACGTTGGGTGAAAGCTTTAAAGAGGCGTGACGGCCATCCCCAGCAATTTCTCATGAGTGAAAAGGAATGACGGGGCACCGGGAGCGGGCGAACGTGGTTGACGACCACGTAGACAGAGGCGTGCCGCCGCACAAGACAGCGACATTCGGAAGGGGGATGGGGCTAGGAAAAAAGGTCCCTGTAAAAAAAAAGTGAGTCCCTGAGTAAAGGAAAAGCTACACGGCACCTCTGCATCGCCCATCGTCATCGGGAAGGTCAAAAACTCTGTTTGTCGAGAATTGAGGGGACTCAGGGGATCCAACAATGGGTTCACAGAAAGGCAAGGGGAATAAAAAAGGCATCGAGGGAAAAAAGCCAACGGGGGGGGGGGGGGGGGGGGGGGGGGGGGGGGGGGGGGGGGGGGGGGGGGGGGGGGGGGGGGGGGGGGGGGGGGGGGGGGGGGGGGGGGGGGAGGGGGGGGGGGGGGGGGGGGGGGGGGGGGGGGGGGGGGGGGCGGGATCGAAAAAATCCCGGCAAATCCCCGAGAGGCAATGCCGCAATTGGGAAGGAGAATCCAAAAAAAATCGGGGAAAAAAAAAGGGGTCAAAGAACTTAAAGGCAAGGAATCAGCCATGCACGGGAGAAACCAGAACCAACGGTCAAAAAGAAAGAAGGGGGGGGACATAGGGAAGGAGTTTTAATGTGTCGGGGGAGCAAGGGGAAAAAAAAGTCGGGGACCCACAGACGACAACGGGAAGGAAAAGGGAAACAACAAACCGCACACACCTTTCTGATGAAGAGGGGGCCCAGGAATGGGGCGGGTGACCGCTGAAACAAAGGGGAGTGAAGAGTTCAAGGGGAATCTCAGGTATATAGACACAAGTCAGGGGGCTCGTTTTTGATTGACGGGTTGGGGGGAGATCCACCAAAAAAAGAGTTGGAAAAGGAAAAACTCACTCATTGTCCTCTCAAAGGAGAAGGGAATGCGCCCCGACACATCAATAAGAAGCAAAAGCATCCCATGGGGAAAAGTTCAAGTAACCTTACGAATACGTCCACTCATAAACGATGTTTTCAAACCCGTCACTGCTGGAAGAAAAGAGGGAAAAATGAACAGGGGAAAAATTTACTTACAATGACTACGTTCGCTCGGTTTGGGAGTCTGCAACAGAGAGAGCGACGTCGAACTTAAAAAAAAGAAGAGAACGCGGGGGATGCCAAAGCGAGTCACGAATCAGGATGCGGCTGTGAGAGCGGGGTCAGAGCCATGGTCGACAACCCCTGAAAAAGAGATAAAAGAACCGTGGGGGGTGGGGCGCCAAAGGGATGGGGTGGGAGGACGGCTCATTTAGTCTCAAAGTTAAAACATTACAACCCACATCAGGAGGGGGGCAAAAACTTGAAAAAGGAACCGAATGGAAAAAAAAAAAGAAAAAAGGCAAAAAACCGCGGAAGAGAGGGGGGGGGAAAATCCGAAATGCAAAGGCAGCTGGTTGTCACGGAAAGGACAAGGGGGGTGGATGAAAAGAAAAGTCAAGATGAGGGGGGGAAAAAAAGCAAGGCAAGGCGGATATTTGAGAAAGAGGGGACGTTAGTACGGGGTAGTTTCATGGGGGGAAGAACGGGTCCGAAGCTTGAGCCAAACCTTTGCTTACTCATCAAACAAGACGGGAAAAGAAGGGGGGAAAAAGAAAAAGCAGCGGAAAAAATTGGGACGGAGGCCACACCGCAAGGTCAGCCGGAGGGGAAACGAGGAAATAGACAAGGGACTGTGGGGCGAGGGGAAGGGGGACAGAGGGGGACAACAATTAAAGGGACCAATAGGGCGCATTACTGTGCGGAACAAACGTGAGAGCTCCCGGCGGAACTGAAACGGCCTGCCAAAAAAAAAACCTCAGTATAGGCAGGGAGAAAAAAAAAAAGCGGGACAAATAGGGAGACAGACCTTGTAGCCCTGGATATTGGCACTGCAAAGGTCTGGTGAGGCCCAATTTGGGAAGGGGGCCCCCCACTGAGGGATGAAAAGGAAAAAAAGAGGGAGGGGAAAGGGGGGGAGAGAAGGCAAACCAGCCATTTCATCAATGACGAGCCCCAAGCAAAAATGCAACATCAGATAGGAGGTCGTAAAAGGAACAAAAGACCCGCGGTCGTTCAGGAAAAATAGGGGAGAAGAAACGACGAAAGGAAGAAAGAAAAAAGAATCCGGAACTTCAGTGTTCTATTTTGGGAAAGGTGAGTAAAAAAATTCAAGGTGGGGCACGAAGGGGTGCGCACAGAGCAAATACTAGGGACAAAGGAGGGAGGACGGCTGGAAGTAGTAGACAAAAACAAGGGGTGACCCGGTATAATAGGAAAGACGGCAAGTGCCAGCTGGTCTTCAGTAGAAGGGCCAGATACGGTGGGTGGGAAAATTATGCTTGGGTGTGGAAGAAAAAAAAGAACAAACACCGAAAAAGGCGCAGGAAACTCAGCTCTCGGGAGGGGAGAGTCCTTTCACCAAATCAGTCTTACCCTGAAAGGAAAAAGGACACACGGCGAAAAAAAAAACAGGTCAAACGGACAGAAAAGTATATGCAGTCTGAAGGAAAAAAAAAAAAGAGGCGGAAAGATTCAGAAACAGATCCGCGCGGGCAAAAACCGCACGCCAAGGGGATTGGGGGGGACTAGGGAAAAAGCCTAACTAACCAAACATCCGGGGGAAAGAAGATGGGGGTACGCGTTCCGATTTCAGGCATGGGGGAACACACACAGGAGAGGAGAAAAGAGAGGGACCAAATCGGAAAGAAGGAAATTCGAAAACAAACAACTTGAAGCAGTTACGTCTTCTAACGAAAAGTAGGGTTCGGAAGCGCTTTAAGGACTCCCTCTAAACAAAAAGCAAAGTGAGGCGGCGTTGATTAAAAAAGGCGCGAGAGGTAACGATAACTGGTGTCTAATCGGGGTTGTAGGGGAAGTCAGAGGAACGTGGTTTCCTCCGAACGATTAGGTCGCCCGGAGGGGGGGTGAAGGGTTTCGAGGGTAAAAAAGAATGATTGTTTTGAACGATCCCCGAGAGCTGCAACTAAGGCGAAAAAAACGAAAAGTGGGTTAGGGGTGCGCGGAACAAACACCCGGGAACCGTACCAAACCAAACGTTAAGTCGGGCACAAAAGGCTAACGGAACACGACAACCGCACTGGAAGAACCCGAAATAGGAAGAAGGGAAAAATTGTGGGGAGAATACTTCCATCAATCGAAAAACGGGGGAAAACTCGGGGAATGGCAAATAAAAAGAAAAGTTTGCGAACAGGCCCATTCACCCCGAACGCGTTTAAGGGAAGAATTCCACAAGCCCGAATCTGCAGAGATTCATGGTTGAGGTGATAACGGAAAAAGTCTAAAATCAAAAGTAGGAAAAATAACCGCCTGGCGCGTGGGGGACACCTAAATTGCAAAAACAGCACACTCTGGATATTACGTCTTGGTGGATCTTCCAAGGGAACCTTCAAACAAGGAAATTTAAGACGGAAGACCAAGGCAGAAAAAGCCGGGAAGGGTGGCAGGCGAGTGTGCTGGAAACCGTAAAACAAATTGCTAAAAAAACAAGTGCAGGAACCAAGGGCAAAGGTATTACCTAAACAAATGGAACTGCGTTGCGGAGGTTCTACCGTTTCTTAAGGGGGGGAGAGGCCTGACGCATCGGGCTAAGTTCGCGAAACAAGGCAAGGACAAAGGGTCTCCCTCAGAGGGAAGGAAAAAACGCCAAAAGTCTATGGACGACTAAGCGTCAGAAAAAAAAACAGGCATGAAAGACGGTGTGCGGGCCTCAAAAGAAAAAGGTGTTGCCGAGGTGTGACTGAAAGGGGTCCAAAAGGCGAGGAAGATTTCAAAACCCAAGGGTCTTCAGAGGCATCAAGACGACCTCATTACATGCTACAACAAGATAAAACAAAAAAAAAAAAAAAACTCGAAAAGAGGGACTAAAGAAAAGCGCTCTCAAAGCCGACAAGAAGTCGGACCCAAAGGTAGGGGGGTCAGCACACATAACAATGAACGCACAGCTGCTTGCCGGATTTACGAGAAAAAGGGGAAAAACTGGGTCAAAACAGATGGGGGGTAACCAAAAGGGAACTGATCCGTGGAAGTGTCAAAGAAATGCGAGGTGAAAGGGCACCGTTCAAAAGAGTCAAGGGAAAAAACCAATACGAAAACCACAGGATGGTTCGGCAGATGGCCTGGAGGGGAAAAAAGCAAAGGAAACCGAGAGAGTCACCAACGCACTGAAAAAAGAGAGATCACGACCACAACCACCACGAAAACGAGAAAAGGGCAAAAATTCATTCAAATGCCGTTGATCGAATCACAAAATAAACAGGAGGGCCGGGGGAGGAAACACAGCGTGATGAGGGGACGGATCGCCAGGGACGGACAGTGGGACCAGGGAACGCTATTAGCTCGCTTGGAGGAGGTGAAGGTTGAAAGGGGCTCAAACTGGCTGAGCACTGCGGAAAAGCAAGGGTACTTCAAAATAGTTGGACCAGGCATGACAAAACCGAAGAACAAAAACCTTGGTAGCGATCTGTCAAAACGGAGAGAACCCTGCAAGACTCGGAAACCGCCGGAAGACAAACGCTCTGCGGCAGAGGAAAAGGCGGCTGCAAAAAGGAATGCCGGGAGTAGGGGAAGGAGCAAAAACACCCTGCAAAAAGAAAAAATGAAAATGGCAAGACACCAATATTTTAACGGGGGAGGTGAAGCCAGAGGGGGGGAGGAGCACTGGGAAGGGCTGACCGGAGAAAGTATGCAAAATAGGTGTGGGGAATGACATCCGTAAACCCTCGAGGGAGGGGGGGCATCACCGCCGGGGGGGGAGGAGGGTCTAGAGTTGAGGAAATACAACTTTTTCACGACAAGAGGGATACCTATGACCCGACGAAAACAGAGTGAGAACGAAAGGTCAAGATGCCAAGGGGTCATGGAATAGTATGGCAAAGGCAGGGCCTGAAGGTGACACTGAAAGCCCAAGGAGGAAAAGGTACCCTTACCTAGCCCATACCTATTCAAAGACAAGGTTTCTGATCGGAAGAAGGAAAGAAAGCTGGCCAGAGACGGGAACCAACGCAAACTGCAACACCGGAGGCAAGTAGTGTTTTCCGCCGTCGCCGTAGCAGAAATGTGAAGAATCCAGATAAACCGCCCATCCAATGTCCCACCTGAGGACCAAAAACCAACAAAGGAAAGGGAGGATTTGCGGAATAGTCTCAGGGGGGGGGGGTATTCTAAGGAAAAAAATCGTCCATCGAGAAAACCGCCAAAAAACGTGAAAGCCAAAGTTCAAGCTCACATCTTTTTAAATGCAAGGGGGAAGGGACATCGCGATGATGCAAGGAAAGGCACCAGCCGAAAAAAGGAAATCATGAATGCAAGATTCTATAAGACACCAGGGGCTTTCAGAGCGAGGGAGAAGGGGAAATCAAGCCATGGAACAAAGGTGGGGCCAGCGTCCTCCAGGGATTCAATGGGATGGGGGTTGTGGGGGGCAGGAAGGAGTGAGCCATTCAAAAGAACGAATACGGAAAACCAACGCGGTGGACATCAGCACGCCTAGATGAACACGGATAAAAAAAGGTCCACCAAGCTGCGCCGAAGGTGCGGCAAAATCAAAAAGCACTGTGTGAGAAATCCCAAGAGCGCTTGGTAAGCGGAAAGTGAAAAGAAAGAACCCGGGAAAACGCAACACAAGCATAATACCACAAAAAATCGAGGGGGGGGGGACGTCCAAAGGGCTCTTGAGGGGGGAGCCGTCATAGGGTTATAACAAGACGGCATATTTGGGTGGGGAGGTGGGGATATTGTCTAGCTGTAAAGAGATAAACCGGGACCTGCAGGGTATGGGAGGGGGGGGACGCATAACTGACAACACGAGGGGCAAGGACCAGCGTCTGACCGAAACCGGACGGAATCCGCAAAAAGGACTCAGAAGGTCAAAGAAACCAACACGGGAGCCGCAAAAAAGGGCTTGCAACTCCAAAAGGGGAAATAAGAAGGACAGTGAGCAGATGGGGAAGGATTAGCAAGACGATGGGACAAGGTGGCTGCAGGGGAACCGCACTTCATTTGGGAGCCTTTGGGGGAGAAGGGGAAGAAACAGCCAGGGGACAAAAAGGACGGAAGCAGGCCAACATAAAAAAAAAACAGAAAAGCAGCGATATGGGAGCAATAAGCAATCTACAGCGGGGAAAGCAGTTGGAACAAGGGAGAAACATGAACCAGCTGCCTCGAGCTGTGCATAATACGATGAAAATAACTCTGATTAGGGTAAACAAAGTAGACCATTTAACGTGGGGGAAAGAACAAACCAGGCACGCGCTAGGATGGTGAAACTGACGATTGGGGGGACCAGGATATAACGCAAAAAAACTTGTCTACATGATCTAGGAAAACCAACACGGAAGGAGAAGGTAAAACTGAGATGACAGGAAAAAAAGGATATCCGTAAACAAAGTTGTCCTCAATTGCACATCAAGAAACGACAGGGGGGGAAACACTGGTAAATGAACTAACTTTCAATAAAAAAGAAAGGGGAGACAGCTTGTCTTAAAAACAAAAAACAAAAAAACGGCATCATGAACAGAGACTGCCAATGCTGAATTGACCCGCGGTCAAAAGTGCTATTTGCTCAAAGGGAGGAGAGGAGGGGGGACGGTAACCCGGGTGACTCTCAAGGCCGCTCCCCCATTGGCAAACGGAACATAAAGTCGAAAGGAGCCAAGGATGCGTCTGGAGAGAAAAAACGGACACCATCGGCGCAGGTCATAGGGCTGTGCCCAATGATCGCAAGCGGAAACAAAGGAACGAGGTGGGAATCCCACAAATGCAGATTGCAGCAGAGGAGCATGGCACGGCGATGTGGAAGGACCGGCGGGGACCCCCCAAAAGAAAAAAGACGTCATTTCGGGGGTGACAGGTATGTAAAAAAAGGCAGGACCAACCCAAATACAAATGCAAAACGCCGGGAAAACAAAAGAGACGGCTTGCAGAAAAACCTAAGAGCCGGTGGAGGGCCGAAAAAACACAGACATGTGACTATGGAAAAAGGGGAACTGAGGAAGGGGTGGGATGCGCCCAAAAATCGCAACGCCGCAAAAACAAAGAAGAAGGGGGTTGGGCGTACAAACCAAAGTAGGGTGGCTTTTATCCAAAACACAAAAAGGCAAGCAGTTCTGCTCCGACTGGGTCAAAGGTTGTACGGTCAACGAGGCAAGAGAGGGTAAACGCGGTTTGGGGGGGGGGCGGCATTCGCGGGACAGGGGGGAGGAGAAGCCAAAGTCAAAAACAAAAAACCCATCAAAATTGGAACCGAGAAGCGGAGCACAATTGGGTCAGAGTCAGATCTTCAAAGGCCGTCCATGAAAACGGAGGCACGCGGGGGTAGAACGGGCGATTTATGGCAGGGGCGAAATGGAACAACCAACGCCAATCAAAAGAGCAAAGTTGACAAGAAAAGCTCAAACAATTTTCATAAAAGGGGGAGCACGAAGGACTTGACAAGGGGTTTTGCGGTGTTTCGAAAGACCGCAGAATCCACCAGACAATGCAGAAATACCGCTTCAATTGAGAACGGTGACGGGGGGAGAGGCAAAGTGAAAAGAGTTACGGCGGCGTGAGGGGAACTGCAACAAGAAAGGGCGGTATACGCGAACGAAAAAAAAATACGGCCAGAAAAGCGCAGGGGGGAGAACACGGCGCCTGGACAGAAGGGGAGGGGGACAAAAGGCTCGCCCGTCGTTAATAGTATGAGGAAGGGTACCCGGGGGAAAAACTGAGTCCACGAAACACCATAAAAAAAAAAAAAATCCGCAAGTGAAGAGCCCAATCGGCATCGGGGACCTTCAACGGGGGCAGGACAGTGGGGGGGCAGGAGAAAAAAGTGCCTCCGGGATCAACCTGTGCAAGAACAGGTAAGGAAAACGATAGAACTAAATACGGCGGTGGAGCAAGACCCCAGACTCCAAGAACTTCATGCCCAAATGGAAAGAAAAAAACTTCGTACCTAAGGGCCGCGGTCAAACGGGAAAGTCATCCATCCTGAGCACCCCTCCCCGTGTCCCAGATGGGGGACGAGTGGAAAACGGGGCGAGGTCATTGAAATGTGGCAAAGGAAAAGCATAGCAAAATAACCAAAAACTACCATGGGCATCAACGCACAAACCTGAGGAAATGAAAGCGCTTTGAACACACCCGGGAATGGCGGTGAAGCCAAAACGGTTCCGAAGAAGGGGTACCGATCGGAGATCCAATGCTGCGGGGTTTATTCCGTGTGGAAATGCGTTCACACGCAAAGTATGGGGGAAGAATGCCGCGAACGCAAGGGGGGGAGACGACCAGATCACAAAGAGAAAAAAAAAGACTAAAGCGAACTAGCTAACATTGGGGTCAAAATCCGGAACCTGTGGATCCACCACGGAAGAAAAAGCTGTGTGACCCTCAAGGGGGCCACTCCTGTAGGATCGATCACAAAAGCAAGGGGGAAGGTTTTGGAAACGACAGACTCTTCGGTATTTCTGCCATACCTATCTAGTTTGAAATGAGAACGTTTCGTGGGTGCCATCCACATGAACAAACGGGAGAACAACTTGTGGGGGAACAAAACGTTGGGCGGGGAGTGACTCACTTGTCAAGGAACGGTTGGCCACTTGGCGCACCGAAGTGTGGAAAACACTTGAACACGGACCGATGACCCAACCGCCAAAAAAGGACAACCCGCTGATATCACGTAAAATCCGAGACCCGCAAGAGGGTGTCCGCCGGAAGGTGTTGGTGGTGAAGGGAAACGACTTGTTAAAATCTGGAAGGCGAAAAAAAGCCCAGAAATCTTTACAACGGACAAAAAAAAAAAAAAAAGGGGCCGAGATGACATGTCGGGTAGGGCAAAGATAGCAGGCGAAGTCTTATGGACAACAAACCCACAAACCAAACCGCAAGCCACTGGGGGGGGGTGGGTGACCAATGATAAGGGAAATAAATAAAAAAGAGTGAACCGTTTCGGGACCCACAGCCAGCGCCGGGTGCATTGCAGTAGGTCCGACGATAAAGGGAAGGAAAGCCGACTTGCTGAGTGAAAGAGACGAGCCAAGCAACTCACCTGAAAAACGCGCCTTCATGAGGAAAAAAAAACCAATGGGCGCGAGGGAGGTGGAAAAGAAAAAGACAAAAAGAGGTCTAAAAAAAACCTCCCACGCAAAAAGGCACTTGGTTAGAAAACCAAATGCGATTAATGCAAGTCCTTTTGCCAACCAAGGGTGCGGGGGCCGAAACCGGGCACTCGAAAAAATGCAAAGGGGGGGAACTGACGGAGGCGACTGGTCAGGCAACCTCCATGTGAAGGGTCAGGGGCCAAACACCAAACCGAATCAATCAAGGGGGCGGCTTGAAATGGGGACGAACAAAGGCGCCAGGGGGAGAAGGCCACCATAGGAGCAAAAGGGAAAAAAACCGCCCCACAAAGGCAGAGGCGTGATATATTGCTCAAAAAACGCGGGGGAAGCGATGACGAAAGGGGGGCAGAAATGTCGCAGAGGAAACGTAAAGGGGAGCGCTGGCCGTTCGACACCAAAAAAGGGGTGCAAAAACCTTGACATCAAGACGGCTTGCCCAGGTGGTCGTGTTTTACAGGGGAGAAAGAAAAAGAAAAGTGTTTGGCCCGGATGAAAGGTGGCCGAGAAGACAAACCACGGCCAACGAGCCGCCATTAGGACTCGAAAAGCAGGATTCCGTTTTTCAAACACCACAGGTGTTTACCCGAGGAAAAGGAAACGACGGAGGAAAGAAAACGAGAGGAGGGACGAGTGGATTAACTCCTGACTTACAAAAGAAAAAACAAACCGGATGACGAAATCACCATATCCGAAGGGGGGGGGGGGGTACAACAAAAAAAGCCGCGCAAAGGGGAAGTGGGACCTATGGCCGCGCAAAGAGCAGCCGAACCAGAAGGTAGGGGGAAGAATTCAACAAAAAAGAGAAAAAATGGTCATGCAACTGAATTTTCCGCTTTGGGGAA
>Ga0179593_1505136_pt1 | contig 10345 bp, 9 predicted proteins | sample CZODoug2_1_08_16_FD_185931 | JGI IMG/M metagenome (GOLD analysis project Ga0179593, IMG submission 185931) | Vadose zone soil fungal communities from Angelo Coast Range Reserve, California, USA - CZODoug2_1_08_16fungal (PacBio error correction) | ecosystem: Environmental > Terrestrial > Soil >...
AATGCCGCTGTTGAGCCTCAGGGATCGGGAAAAAACCCGGGATTGGAGGACGATCGGCCGGGGGGATTACGACCGAAAATTGACAAAAAAAAGGGGGAAGGGCTATAGGAAAACAAAATTAGAGGAGTCGTAAAATATTGAGAAAGGGAGGGCCGTAAAGGAAGGGGACGCGACAAGAGGGGCTCGGCTAAGCACGTATCAAAAAACCCGCGTCCGGAAAAGAAGAAGAGGGAGAGGGGGAGAGGCTTTAGGCGTGAGCTGCATAGAGTTTCACGAACCGGGGCAGTTATGAGGGAGGGGGAGCAGCTGTCATATCCGAAGAAGGGAGCGTAGAGAACAAGAGGAACGGTGTAGGACCGAGTCCGGGGTTAGGGTTAGGGGGAAGAGAGAAAAAGCGCGAGAGTCCAAGGACTTAACAGAAAAGGGGTCAGGAGGGATTCGTCGATTCCTGTTAGGGCTGGCAAAGGGGAAAAAAAAATTGAACGGTAAGCTCGTGAGAGAGGAGAAATAACGGACTAGAAAGCTCTCCATGGGCACATTTCGGGGGGAGTTGAGAAACCTAGGGAGCTTATGGCTTCATAGGAAAAAAAGCAGGCAGAAATTGAAAGAGTCAGGTCGAGGATGAAGCGGGGCGGCGGGTTGGGCCAGGGATTCGGGAAAAAGGGGGGGGAGCGCGACGATCACCGGGGGAATATCTATTGTCGTTTCGAGATGGGGGGGGCTCGGCGCCGATGCAGAGAGAAGTTTAAAAAAAGTCGAGAATGGGGGCTGCGGGGAAAGAAGGTTGAGAGGCCTGTTCGTTGATAGAGTCTCCAAGGGGATGTAGAAGACGAGTGACGATCTCAAAGAAAAGTTCTGAAAAATCGGGGCGAGGCCCCACGCGGACTTTAGGCGGAAAGCAACCACAACAAAAGGGAGGAAAAGAGATCCGCAAAGAAACGCGCTGCTACAAACAACAAAAGTAGAAGGGAGGAAAGATAGTCTTTAATTTCGAAAGCCTCAAGGGTGAAAATTTTCCCCCTACATCCTCAACCAAAGGGCAATGGAGCGGATGGTCAAAAAGAAAGATGCTTGAAATCAAGCGGGAGGGGTCTACGAGTAAGAAGGGGGAAGAGCGGACGACGATAAGAAAGTTTACTCTCTCTAACCTGGGGAAGCAGTCCCCCAAAAGCAAAAGACCTCCTAGAGAGATTTTCGGAACCTAAGGAAAGGTTACAGGGGGAGCAATAATATAAAGAAGCAGAACAGGATCCAAAGATGGGGAACCGAAATGTGGGGGAACCGGAAGGGGCGAGCTGTGTTTTGGAATTGTCGCGCCTGAGAAAAGGGGACTATAGAGTACGGAAAGACAATGAAGGGAATGGGAGGGGGAAAAAGGAATCTCTACCAAAACGCCCGCAATTACCAAATGGAAAGAGATGTAAAGGAAAAGGAGGGTCAAGACTCTCTACGAAGGAAGATACAATCAAAACTGAGAGGAATACCCCCGTGCATCATGTCGTCTACTCTGATCACTCGACAAAAGGGCCTAGGAAAGGGATAATTAAAGACCAAAAAAAAAAAAGAAAAAAAATAAAAAAAAGGGGGGAGATCAAAACGTGACTCCTTCAAATCTTTCAGAGATAAAGAAAGAAGGTCTCGTCCAAGCGGGGTTTAACAAAAAGGGCGGATACTGGTAGTGTCCGAGTCCTGAATCGTCCAATTCCTGAACACACGACCAGAGGATCATTTCTCAAACAGGTAACTGGACAAAAGATCCGGGAAAGCCTCGAAGATAGGCACAAAGGTCAAGGGGGCTCTTTCTCGGGGGCGCAGCCTGCGGAACTAATCCGGGGCCTTTCACCGAGGGGGGGAAAGAAAAAAGATGAGGAGAGCTCACCAAGGGGGGGTTCAAAAGACAACACAGAAGGAAGAGAGGAAGGAAGAGCAGCTTTTCGAACTTCGCGGAAATCGGTCATAGACCAGGAGGGAGGGGGGGAGGTCTGAAAAAAAATCGCCGAGCTAAGATGGAAGCCAAAGAAGGGAAAAAAGAAGGGGTGAAATTCTCTTGGGGGGGACCGAAGGGCACTCTCCCGATGGGAGAGATGCGAAGGGGAGGCCGGAAATCGAAGGAATCTGCTAACACGTAGCGATCAGGTTCTGTCAGAGAAAAAAGAGTCGGAGGCTAACCGGGGACATGCGGAGGAAGGAACGGCCTTGGGTAATCTGAGACATCGTCGGGAACTGAAATTCAACGGTGTAAGAAAGGGGACTGGTTGGAAGGGGGGAGTAGGAGTTTCGAAGAGAATAGAACGTTAGAGACTCCGGGAGCGGGGCGGTAGAAGTGGAACGTCGCCGCATGGGGGAAAAGCATGGGGGGGGGGACAAGAGTAAGGAGGAGAATCGCCGCGAAGACGCGAGCTCAAAAAGGGGGGTAAACGAAGAGGAGACCGGGTCTGATCTGAAGAGGGGCCAAGCTCAGTAGGGGGAAAAGGGATGTCCAAGAATCGGAAGGGATTGTTGAGGTGCGAGAGGTGGAGAAGTTGGGCGAATGGGCCGTAAACGATACCGGGAAAGTTAAAAATTTTACGGTGCGAAAGGTCGTCGACACGGAGGCAGCAGAGAATAGCGCCGAACCGAGAGGAAAATTCAGAAGAAGGTGAAAGGGAAATGAAATAGCTGAGGAAACCGGTAAAAATCGCAGGATTGTCTGATTTCGACTGCCTACGTGGGAAGAAGATGTCCTTGGGGGAAAAAGATCGGTAAAAATGAGTTCGAGAGAGGAGGACTCAAGGCAACCACAAAAGTGGATTCTGGAAAAAGAGGAGAGAAAAATCCTCTCAAAAGGGGAAACTCAAGAAGGCTATGGAAACACCAGAGAAAAACCCAAATAGCGTCACGCGGAACTTTTTCTACAGAAAAAAGTGTAAGAAAAAAAGAAATACAAAGAGACCGAGAGTTTGACTTCATCCGAGCCCTCTAACCGAAAAAAGATTCCTATTAGGTTTTCCAGAAGAAGATTAAAGGACGCGGAGAGGAAAAAAGCAGGAGAGCATAGATCGGGGCAGAGCCCCTCGAAAAGAGGCAAGGGACCGTTAACAGAAAAGGGGGGACAGTCGAGACCTCCCGAAGGGGCCCCTTTCAGAAGAACACGAAAAGGAATGAAACGATCGGAGGGTTCATAAGGTCCAAAGAGGCGCAGACTAGATACGAGAAAGGCATTCATGATAGGGAATCTGACATCTCAAGGGGGGAGAAATGAGAAAGGCTGAGTCTAGTGATGTAGGAGTCCTGCAGAAGCTATAACGCCTCCTTTGCAAGGAAAGGTGCAAATTGCGGGCGAGAAACCAATTGAAATCCTACCCGAAAAGATCACATACCGAAAAGAGACGAGGGGGGCTTAGAAGCTTGCAGAGGTCACCATTCTATCAGAAAGAAGAAGAAGAAAGAAAAAAAACGAAAGAAACGGGCATGTATTCAGGAGCACTCGATTCCAGTACTGAGAGGCTAAAATTCTGGAAGGACCGAAGCGAAAGAGAGAGCCTTCCACTAAGGAGAAAATGTAAAAGAGAAGGTCATCCTTTGAGAGAATTACGGATCAAAACCTGTTCTCGAGGGTTCCTGGGGAGAGGGCTCGGGAGAAATGGGGGGTATGAAATTCGTCCTTCGCCGACCCCTCTCACAGGGGGAGCTATGCTCCCTGAAAAGAGGGGGTAAGAGAAACTGATAAAATAAAGGCCCTCTTAAGCAATCACTACGGGAATCAACAATGGGGACTGAAAAATGAAAAAAACATAGTGGAAATCATAATGGGAAAGCTATGAAAAGATTCTCGAGAGGGGGAAACTAAAAGGATTAGATCGGGAAAAGAGGCGGGAAAGAGATATAAAAGAGAAGTTTCTATAATCAGAGTGGGGGGAGGTTACTTCTTCCGTCAAGTTTGAGCCAGGAGAAACTCTAGATGACAAGGATTAAACCCGGGAAGGGGGCCATGCTGTATTCTCATCTGAGGGGACAGAGACGTGAGCATCTGGTCCTTTGCTTCAAGGGGGAATCAGATAGGCGAGGAATTAGAGAAGGGTGAAGTAATCAGAAGGTGCTCTATAGATGTTTGAGAAAACTCAGTTAAATCCCGAAGAAATGAAATAAGGGGGAGGAGAAATTCAGGAATGGACAGCTTCTCAAGGGATTCGCGTGGGCGAGCGAACACCGGGGGGAAAAGGTGGGAGTTGGGTATGTGGGGCGAGAAGTTTGGCTCTGAAGAGGGAGAGACTCGCCACTGTCCTCGGAGAACTCCTTCGTAGGAGTTCAAGGGAAAAATTTCGGGGGAAAGGGGTCAGAAGGGTGTGGTAGAACCAAACACGTCGTTATCGTGTTGGAAAGGAGGGGACATAAAGAAGAAAAGCGGACAGTGTTGCAAGAGCTGGAAGGATCGCCTAGGGAGGAATTAGAGAGGTCTGATCCTCTGTCACAAGGGTCAAGAGAAGGCGAGTGAAAGGCAGTTCTGGTTTTCGGCTGTAGGGGGAATGCGCGAAAGAAACGGGGTGGGAAGAGGGAGGGAATATTGATGCAAAATCTAAAGGAGTCGAAGAGAAATAGAGTAATAGTTGTGAAAAGTAGCGAAGAGGCTATAATGAAGGGGTCTTCTTTTTGGGGAAAACGTCCGTGCTCCGAAATCTGGAGGAAAAAATCGGAGAAATGCGATCGTTAAGAGGGTTTCAGGTTGTGTTCGTCTCAGAAAGGAGGGGGGACTTCAAAGCTGAATAAGAAGAAAAAGGAAGGGGAAGAAGAGAGAACTGCATTGGTCCAAGGATCTGCTCAAGAGCTCTATTTCAAAAGAAAAAAAAGCCGGAGCCTTAAGAAGAGTTCAAGGGCCGAAAAAAGGGACAAAAGAAAAAACACTACAGCTAGTAATCGGTCCGAGAAACCTCGGAAAAGAACATTAGAAAAAATCTATATGATTCTCCAAAAGGATAAGTGGGGGCTATCCGAAAGACTGACGACGCTATATCTAAATAGGTCGAATTTCACGTTTCTCATTTCTCCTCCTGAGAAAAAAAAGAGGAGTCAAGAAAAAAAAATCAGTCGGGGCGTCAAGAGAGGGGCCATACTTGACCTTCTTGTGAACGAGGAACAAAGCATCAGGCCGAAAGAAACAGAAAAAGGGGCGAACGGGGAAAAAATGAACGCTTGAGACGGTCTCGGGGGTGATGGGGCGAAACAAGAACCTAAAGTTGCAAAGGCGGGGGGAGAGAGGAGGGTAGAAATCCTAAAGGGCCGAAGGAAAAAAGTAATCAAAAAGGAAAAAAATAAGGCGTCAGAAGCGGCTTCAAAGTATTCGCCGCAACAACAACAAAAAAAAAACGGGGTTGTCAAATAAAATTCACGGGAGCAGAACGATCAGAACGGGGATGAAAAATATGAACCCGAGGAGCGAAAAAAAGCAAAAGGAGAAAAAGTACACTATATGCCGAGTCATCGGGGTCAAAAAAAAAAAGAAAGGAAAGAAAAGCCGGGGGAGCGAATTCTAGAAGGGTTAGCGCCGTCAAAAATAAGACGGACACCCCCTAACAAAAGGGGGGGCGAGGCATGCGCTCCACCTCCCTTCCCCGAGACTCTCCCTCAACTTGCAAGCGGAAAAAACTGGGACCCCTCGAGTTTGAGGAGGCGAGGTCTCTAAAGTTCCCGGGGGCAAGATTTCCCCTGGGAGAAGTCGCGAGGAACGAAGGGGAGGGGAAATCTAGAATCGGCACAAAACAGTATTAGGAAGAAGGAAAGGGAAAAGCATAGCAAAGAAGTTTAAAATAGGGAAGAAAAAATTAAGGGGGTTCTTGCCCGAAAATTCCTGGCGGGACAGTAGACCGCCGAAGAAGAGAAGGACCAGGGTCGAATAGGCTAGTAGCTCGACGTCTGCGAGCTTGGGGGGGCTGAAGTCAAAGAACTGGGCGCTGTGGCAATTCAGTTGATTTTCCTCGAACAGGGAGGAGTAGGGGAGTCTCTCCAGGGGGGAGGTTCGAAGAAGAGGAGAGATATGGAATTTGCTTGGGTGATGAGGTTCCGCGGAGTTCCGTTGGGAGTAGGGGAATGCCAGGGAATGCAGATTGGAGCGCTTTGAGGCATCTAAAAAAAGAGGCAAAAAATAGAAAAGAATATACAGCAAAAAAAAAATCCCCTAAGTGGGGAGGGGAGGAGATCTTGGGAAACTCAAAAAAAGTCTGAAAGACGCCGGAAAAGCCTGAATTCGAAAGGAAACTTTAGGGAGGATGAATTTAGCAGGAGACGTAGAAGAGAAAAAGGTTTAAACGGTAGGCTAGGACCTTGAGAGGAGGATCACAGGAGAGAACAATAGGAGAAGGGCCGGCGCGCGAACGGAGTGAGAGAGCCGAGTCTCGGCTGGCAACATCAGTAGAAGCCAGCCGGGAAAACTGAGAGAGCTTCGAATCCCGGGGGAAAGGCGGCTTGTTCGCATGCGCGGGAACGCTACCGGGACAACGCACGAAGGAACGTTTCGGGGGATAGAAGAACCGTCCAAATCCTCGAGGGGATTCCACCTGGACAGGAGGAATTCCCTGGTTGCCGGTTTATGACAAAAAATGAGGTCCAAGGGGAGGCAAAGAAAAAAATGAGGGGGAAAAAGCGAGATGTAAGGGTTGGTAGATTCAAGACAAAGGTCGGAAGGCGAAAAATGCGAGGGAGGAGATCTCGGAAAAACTGAGAGAGCGCAACTCCTACTCGCTCCGGACCGTCTGAATGCGGGAAAATACGAGCCAGGGAGACCCGAAAAAAGATCACGCGGGTCGAAGAAGATGCTGGAGAAAATTTGCCCATAACGCCTAAACTTAAACTCAAGAAAACCAAAGTTACATTTCGATAAGGACGGGTAGAAGAAGGGGGTCAAGGAGAAAGGGGAAAGGATGCTGAAGCTTCTTAAGGAAGCAGGGGAAAACTAAGGGAAAAAGGGAACCGGAGAAGGAGAGGGGAGGAAAGTTACCGGGAGAAATCTAAACACTCAGTGGGTCAGGAGCGAGGTCTACAAGAAAACGGTCAAAGGAAGAGCATGTGGGAGGGGGAAATTTGAACGAAGCCTGGAGGGACAGAGGGAAGAAGTACTCAGGAATAACCAGATAAAGAGCCTCAAATTCTCCGGGGAGAGTATAGAGAATCTCTGCAGAAGGGGGAGAGAAGAAGCGAGCCCTCGCCGAGAATCGAGGGTTTGCCAAAATCGGAGAGGGGACTTGGGGTTGGGTGGCTGGAGGGGTGGGAGGGATGAGGGGAAGAGAATGGTGAGAGGGGAGGGGACGGGGGGAGGGTGGTAGGGTAGGTGGGGTTGTTGGATTTCGATTGAGGATTGGGTGTTGGAATTAAAGTTGTTTTGGGTTGTGCTGGAGTAGGTTGTTAGGTGGTTTTTAGGGGTTGTTTTTGAACCCCCCCAAAAAGTAACCGCAGGCCACCCGTTTTTGATGAGGTTTTGGGAATGGGGGGGTTTTTGGTTTGTTTGGGGTTTTTGTTTTTTTGGGAAACCCCCCACCAACACCGCCCCCCCCCCACAAAAAACCCCCAAAAAACAGCTTGGAGTAGCGACCCCCCCCCCCCCCCTCCCCCCCCCCCACCCCCCAAAACCACAAAAAACCCCAAACCGCAGACTGCCCCCCCCACCCCCCCCCACCCCCCCCCCACCCCCCCCCCCACCCCCCAAAACACCCTAAACCCCCCCCCCCCCCGCACAACCACCCCAGCCCCCAACACCACTTGCAAAACCCCACGAAAAAGCCCCCGCCCACCCCCCAGACACCCCCCCGGCCCCCCCCCCCCCACCCCCCACCCCCCAAACCCCCACGATTACCCCGCAAAAAGTCCGCCTAAGCAATCCCTACGGAGTACCTCTCGCTGACACTCCTTGAGGGTCTTCGACGGGAGCGTTGACCGGGAAAATCACGAAAAAAAAAGTAACTCGGGTGAAGAAACGAGGGAACTGATGTAGGAGCAGGAGACGTTGAGGAAGTAAAAAGGAAAAAAAAGAGTAAAAGCACCTAGAAGTCAGCAAGCCGAGAGATGGAACTAGACAGGGAGGGTCAGGAAGAATCAAAATATAGCAAAGAAAGCTATCTCAAATTCGCACGAATCCGCTTCCTTTAGCTGAAAAGAGGGAATAACAGAAGAACTATAGAAGGGTTCAGCGATCTCAAACATTAACCGGACTCAAGATCGGAGGAAAGCGCCGAAAACTCCTTCGGAGGGGGGGAGTTTAGTCGTTGCGTTAGAAGCCTCAAGGGCCCTCCGAGTAAAGAAAAACGGGGGACAGATTCGCACCTACCATCAAAAGGAGGGGAAAGATGGGGGCCGAGAAACAGAGAAACCAAAAAAGGAGGTTGACCAGAAGGCTAAAGCCTCTGTTCGTGAATAACGAGATAGAGATTTGAACAGTTTCCCTTCTTGGAGCCGAGCACCGGCTAAGGAAAACTGTTCCAACGAAAAGTACCTCGGGCCGAAAAGGAGCCACTCGTTTTCGATATAGTGGGCATCATGGGTGAAGAATCTAATTGGGGAACTGGAGGGGTTGAGGGACTCGGTCCAGGGTGCATAGGAAATCCAATTAAGGAGAACAGGGGTAGGAAAGGCCCAGGGACGGGGAGGTAAGAGTAAGCGCTTTAATTCGTCATATAGGGGCACTAGAGTTTAGTGAGAGGGGGAAGTTCGAATGGAACAGTATCTGATAGGGCGTGCTATGGGGGTGTGGAGGACATCAGATGGGAAAAAGCGGGGTGAAAAACGTCCAGAGTTAGTGGTGTATTGGGGGGCGGGTTGGAAAAGAAGGGAAAACCAGACACCGAAGTAATTGGATCCGGTTAGGTCGGGAGGCGGATGAAAAAAGGGCTTGAAATAGAAAGGCATGGGGCAATGAAAAAATATATGAGTCAGGCTAAAATCAAAAGGCTCTCAGAAGGGCATGGGGGCATGATGCTAGTTATGAAGAACTTGATGATTAGGGATCTTGAACTGAATCGAGAAGGAAAGGAAGGGAAGGGGGGGAAAATTCGAAGTCGGAAAAGCTTCGTTGTGATTTGGTGGCCGTAAGCTGGGAATTGAATCCCTAGGGTCACAGAGAAGATTTAGGGAGTGCTATCTGGAGCGACAGGAGAGTCCACAAAGCATAAGAAAGCTATCAGAGAAAGACGGGTAGGGGGGGGGTTCGTTGAGCCTCCTTAATAGCTGTATGGCCTTTCGGTAATGGAAGTTCTAAAAAAAAAAGGGGACTGGGATACTAGTGAAAATTTTGAGTAAAAGGTCTTGGAGGAAAAGGAAGCAGAAAAGGGGTGCGTATCATGAGAAAAAACAGCAGAGAAGAGTAGAAGTCCTCAGAAAGGGCGTAAGGGGCAGTTGCCACAATAAAAGAACGATACAAAAAATTAAAGGAGAGAACTACGGCAATCGACAGAAAACCCGGGGCATCAACCGGAAAGTCGGCTGACAAGAGCAACGGGGAGTTTCAGAAGCTCTAGGGGGAAAGGAAAAGAGGATAAAGGGAGAATGCTTAGCTATCAACTAGGAGAAAAGCAAAGGGGTACTTAGGGAACATTACATGTTTAAGCGGTCTAGGGGATTCTCAAAGATTTCAACAAACAAACCTGAACATTCAAGAGAGGGGACATTTGCGTAAAATGGAAAGAGAACTAAAGATTGGAAGAGTTGCAGGGAATAGCGAAAGGAAGTCGAACTATCCGCATCAGAAATGTGGAAATAAGAGTTTGAGGAGATATGCACTCCTCCCTATAAACTACCGGTGTTTCAAGGGAGAGCTCTTAAAGGGGAGAAGAATGGACCTCCTACCGGGATCCCTGCCAAACAGTTCCGCTAACGAGGCAAGAGCTTACAGGTGCTCGGGATTACGCGTCTTGACGCCGGTCAAAGGTGAACAAAAGAAACAGACTGAAGTACAGGGACCCTGGAAGAGGGGGTAAAGAAACGCGAGTAACAGAGGGTTATCAGCTTGGAAGAAAGACGGAAAAGCTACCACCAAAGACCAGGGCTAAGGGTGCCAACTCCCACAGCCTAGGTGCACTTGGAGACTTGCGAAGAAGGGCCTACTGCAGAGTCCTTTTTCCGGCTTCCGGGGCAAACACATTTTAGGGAGACTGGAGGCCCTGGAGGAGGGAACAGGTCCTTCCAGTCCCCCGATAATGGCCATGGGTCCAAGGCGTGGGGTGACCGTAGGAGATCGGAAGCAAGGGGACAAGTGAACATCCCTAAACTTATTCCTGACAAAGGGTGTCAATGGGGGGGGACTTAGGGGTGACTGGGCAGAAAAAGGGCACGAAAAGAAAAAATCTTAATGAAAAGCTAGGAAAAAGGGTAGAATCGAAAAGGA
>Ga0179593_1532345_pt1 | contig 10345 bp, 8 predicted proteins | sample CZODoug2_1_08_16_FD_185931 | JGI IMG/M metagenome (GOLD analysis project Ga0179593, IMG submission 185931) | Vadose zone soil fungal communities from Angelo Coast Range Reserve, California, USA - CZODoug2_1_08_16fungal (PacBio error correction) | ecosystem: Environmental > Terrestrial > Soil >...
AAGGGGAACAGAACGTAAGCAACAAGGAAGAAGAACACAGAGAAAAAATAAAAATCGAACCCTTATGGGGACACACGAAAAAAAAGGGAGAAAACACTGGCCGCATCAAGAAAAAGAACTCCAAGGGGAGAGGGAAGGGAAAATACTCGACAGGAGTCCATCGGGGCCCCTTTACTTTAAGACGAAAGAAGTTTTACGCTAGGCAGGAAAGGAGAGTGTTTGAGGACCAATAGAGTAGGGATTGTCAGAGTCCTTCTTCACAGGACTCTGATTAAAAAGAAAAACACAATCGGGGCACAAAAGAAGGGGAAAGAAAAAAGGTGACCGGCCCATTTCTATTTATAAAAAACTTAGGGAAAAAAAAAGGCCGAGGAATAAGGTAAAATGCATCACCAACAAGAATCCGCAGGTACTTCACACAGATTACCATTTTAAAGCCGGAAACAGGGGAAAACACGGACCACGAAACCAAAGCCACCGGAGGGACTCTACTCCTTTTCCAACAGGATAACCCAATCTTCCTTTACCTCCATCCTTCATCTAAAAATGGGGGTCTTCAAACCGGAAAACGCTGAACTTGAAAGAGGAAACCGCCTTTAGGAAAAAACTACAATGGGACGTCTAAATCCAGAAAAGGACTGTTCAGGAAGGAAAGAAGGGGTTCGACGGGAAAAGAATCGGCAAGCCAGAAAAAGACTGAAGTAAACGGTCTCTTGAGTAGATATTATGGATTATACCTATTCCGAGAAGGGACAAATGTCAAAAGGGGGGTTCTTTACAAAAGCGGGGAGAAGGAAAGGTTCCTAGAGGCTGAAAAGTAAGTGGGGTTATCGGAACGACGCTCTTCACACCTACATACAGCTTCTCTGGGAGGGGATACTACGAAAAGGAAAAAAAAAAATTCTTAAGGGGAGGAAGGGGGTCAAAGAACACATTTCCGCAGAACTAAGTTTCTATTCATTAAGCGACGCGTACCAAGAAAAGGAAGAAGGGAGTTCTCGCAGAGAAGATGGTTGGAGGATTACCTTGTCAAACTTGTAAATTTTCGAACAAAAGAACCAGAATGAATTGATAGGGGGAAGTCATGTGGAACGGATTTCTTGTTGACAGTATGTGAAAAGTCAAAAAGAAAGAGGAGAGTTTCAAGAAGGAGGATGGGCCCCGGAGGAATCATAAATCTACAAAAGTGTCATCTTCAGGGAGGAGATGGATAGGACAACTGGGGAATCGTCCATTAAAGGGGAAATCTTGTCGAAAAGGAAAATTGGCGATCCCATTGCAACCCATCAGAAACGTAGGCCATAAGACTGTAGGGGGAGAAAAGACAAGGGGGAGGGAAGCACAAAAAAGATGACAAAAAAGGACAAAGGTTTTCAGCAAGTTATGCTTCGAAAAGGAAAGAGAAAGAAAACTACGCAGAAAAAGAAAGGGGGGAAAAGTACATAAGGAACCAGACACATCAAGGTGTAAGGTGAATCAAAAGGGAATGTATCAAAAAAATACAAAGGAGGACAAGAGGAAAAGGGGGAAAAGAGAGAGAAACAACAACAAAGGGATGCGGAAAAGAAGGAAATGTTGTGTTTCCCTTCCGCTCAGAAAGGGGGATCAGTTCTTGATTCTGAGGGGGGAGGTGCTAAAAAAGGGTGGCTAAATGAAGACAGGCTGGAAAGCGATGTAAGTAACTAGTTTATACTGCAGATGTCTGGATAAAAGCGAAGATCATGACTTTACTCACTGGGGGAGGGCCCGTCGCTCTGGTTGGCAAGGGCAGAGGGACGCTTTTTAGAAACCAGATTGTGTAGGGAAGGGAAAAAAAAAAAAAAATGGACCAGAGTCTGGGAAAAATTTTTGAAGGATCGCCCAGCTGTTTTGCTTTCGCCCATCTTTATAAAATCAAGGGACGAGGTATAGGGACAAAAGGAAAAGAAGTCAAAAGAGGGGCCATAACTTTCGGAACGGGGTATACGATGGTCCGAACTTTGGATCTGAAAGATGGGTCCGGACAGTGTCATAAGAACAAGGACTCCGTTAAGGGGGGGGAAACATGGGAGTACAGACAATGGGGAAGGGGGGGAGAAGCGGAGGAAAAAAGGCCAAGGACGAAACACCGAAAGACGCTCCAAAAGACGCGGAGGACGCCGAGAGGGTGTTAGCCGGGAGTCGGTAGGGGCCTGAGGTTCTGCGGAGAGGGGGGGGTGGGATGAAGAAGGGGGCCGCCGAAAGGGGTCGGACGGGAGGGGTAAGAGCCGGATTGAAGAGAAGTTCCCCAGCAGATCAAAAAAATATTAGGGGGAAAGAGCTCAAGGGAGATTCGAGTGCAGAATAAACCGTATTCAAGGGTGGCCCCGTCTTCGAGCCAAGGAAAAAAAACATCGAGAGAAGTAGGGTGCTTCCGGGCGTCCTTATCCATCAAAGTAGGAGTGACTCCCCGCCCGGAGGGCTTAGAAGTCCCGGGGGGTGATAATCTGGGGGGGGCGGGAAGTAAGGGGGAGGGGAAGGGAGTGGGGGGCTTAGGGGGAGGATTCTTCGAAGGGGGGAGGGATTTGGGACTGACTCAGGAGCATGGTGGGGGAACAGGAGTCGTATGGGGGTGGAAAAGCGGGGGGAAAGGGGGAAAGGGTCCGGGGGGGGAAAAACGGGTGAGTTCAAGCATATGTGAAGAACCTTCTAGAGTGTGGGGGGAGGGGTGGTGGAATGGTCCCGATTCTTTAAAGGGGCTCTGGAAACTAAGAGGTTAAGAACCTGGAACAAGCTTGGGGTCGTTTTGAAAGGTGTGGGAGTTTCCAGCAAGGGGGGAAGGTAAAGGGACTGCACAAGAAGAGACAGTAGGAAGGAAGTGAAGAGGGGCAATGCGGAAAGCGGCGGCTGAAAACCGGAGATTACGGCCCGAGTACGGTAGCATTCCTTTTCCGGAAGCGGGTAGTTGAGGGGGGGGTAATGATTCGGGGGGAAAGATGTGGTAGTGTACGTGATGTTGCGGAAAGCTGTGTGTGGTGAGAGGGGGGGAAAACTGCGACATAGAGCTCAAAAACAAGGGGGAAAAAGAAAGGGATTCAGAAAAAAACACCACCGAAACCATCAACATCACTAAGTAAACCTACTCCCAAAAACTGGAGGAAATTATGGGGCACAAGAAACGACAATTTAAAAGATGAAAAGATTGGCGTTACAGGGAACTCGACTTTCGTCATCGGGGAAAAAAGGCTGGATACGCCTCCAGCGGGAACCGACTCATTTGAAGAAAAGAAGGGGTGTAAGAGTTATGCGTTAGGTGGGGGAGGGGAGAGTCACAGGACGCAGAACTTACAACAAGAACCGTTAAAACCGAATCTATATTAAAGCATCGGAAAAGGAAGGGGTACTGTCAGGAAGATTAACCTAAGAAAGGAGGAACCTCGCGGACACGGGTACTGCATACCAACAACAAAAAAGCGCTATCATGTCTGGAGAAAAAAAAGGCGCAGAGAAAAAAACGACAAGAACCGCTCCACCGGATTTTTAGGAAAATACACGGACTGGTCAACAGAGTAAACCGAACTCCCTACGACAGCCGTGGGGGGGAAAGAGAATACATCATTTTTGGGAAAGAATACAGCGAAAACAGAAGGACCTAAACAACACCTAGACACCAAGAAGGACAACCACCTAAAAAAGTTGAAAAAAACTGAAGGAGTTCGTAAGATTTCGCACGGACGGCCTAAGGCAATGTACGGCATAAAGGGGGAAGGAGAAGGAGAGAGAAGAAGTCCCGGGGGGGGACAAAAAGAATACTGTTTCTTGAGGCATTTCAGGGAAAAAGATATCCATGATGGGAGGAAAAAGGGGATCTGCACGGAAAAACCGCTTCACCCAGACATCATCTTAGGAAGGTCTGTCAGAGGACCACTTCAAACCGGATCAGGGGAGGGAAAAAAAAATGTCCCAACTACAATTGAAAGGGGCAATCCCGGGCCAGAAAAGGGCAAGGTCTACTCTCGGGGGGGAGACGTTCGGGGGGCTGAGGGGTTCGGCGGGTTCCAGTGGGAAGTAAAACATCGAACAGCAAGCGAAAAAACAATTGGATGGACTAGTGACCGAAACCTTCGAAGATTGACAAATGGGGAGCATCTTCGAAGACCAAAAGATCCAAAGTTCAGGGGACAGCCGATGAGGCGAAAAAGGGTCCATCGGAGTCTTAAGGGGCGCCATGGGGCAAACTTCTATCCCTGCCAGGGAGGGGGGGACTTGGAGGCCCTCCCGGGCACCAGAAACGGACAAACACGGTGCTAGGTGAAACTCTTTTTGGGAAACATCCATGGTTTGACTCCCCATCTTCCTATCAACAATCGGGAAAAAAATCCTGGGGGAAGCAAGGGATTCACTATTAGAGTCTGAGAGAAATAAAAAAGGGAAAGGCCTAAGTATAAGACCATCCCCAGAGAAAAATTTTTCGGCAAGGACGACAGGGTAGAAAAAAACAAAAGGGAATGAGCCGCTGAAAACAAGCAAAAGGAACGACCATCATCTCGACAAAAACTTAAGTATGGAAGAAAGAGGGGGGCCCTGAAAGAGGAAATTCTGGGGGGAGACGGTTTTGATAAAACAAGTTGCTTCCTGGGTCACCGCCAACACTTGCAGGAAGTAAAGAGGGGGAATAAGCAAAACTGGAACCTGAGGTCGCCAGCGCCGATACTGTTAAGAAAACTACGGGGAGTCACGGAGAAAAGGATCGTGAAGGGGGAAAATCAACTCTAAAAAAACGGGAATCTGAGAAAAAAGCCACCGTCATGACTACGAGGGTGCCTCATTGCTTTGGTGAGGAAGGGTATCGGCCCAGACTTGAAAAGAAAACGTTATGAAAGGAGCAGGAGCGAGGGGGGAAGTCAACCTGCTTGCCCGGGGGGGAAACCTTTCTGAATAGAGATTTGGATAAAGGGAGGGGGGGGGTCTTCCAGAGAGATGGCGCACAGGGAAAGAAAGAAAACGACTAAGGAGACGCCACCCCAACCCCCACCCCCCCCCCCACCACAAACCCCCCCCCCAAAAAAACCCACCCCCCAAAAAAACAGAAGGGAGTTTTTCTGATTGGTCAGAGAGTATTTCACTTACAGGGAAACGACTCCAGAAGAAGACAAACCCTCTCTAATAAGAAAAAAACTTTGGGAGTTGCAGGTCCGCGTTCCTTGCAGGAAGGGAACTTGTAGTGGAGGGGGGGGGGGGATGAACAGAAGAAAGGTTAATTAAACAGAAGCTGGAGGTGCCCATCAGATCATCAAAATAGTATGAGGTTTCCAAGACGCCGGGAAAGCAGAGAACGCGAAAGGAAAGGGCCAATGGTCCAACGAGGGGAAAGAAAAGAAAATCAGAAAAATACCAGTAGAGTGGGTGCTGGGAAGACCTTGTCTGCGCGTCGGGAAAGAAATAGAGAGTAGGTTACAGGGGAAAAAAAATTTTCATCAGGGCAGCCAAAGGTTAGGGGGGGGGCGAAAAAAGGGGGGGGGGGACGTAAAAAGCCAGTAGATGTGGAGTTGTTATCGGCTTTGAACGCCCCCCAAGGATCTGAATGTGGGGAAATGGATAAGGGGGGGGGGGGACCAAGAAGGGGGGAGGTATTCAAGGTGGAGAGTGTGCGTGGACCCGCCGATTTTCTCTGGTGGACAACTGGTCATCGAAAGAACGACGAAGGATTGGTGGGGGAGGGGGGTAACCGGTCGACGTGGGGAAAGGAAAAACTCTGAAAAAGGGATAAGTGAGGAACCCGTTTACGACGCTTAATCGTTCGTTTGCAAACGGGGTAAGTTCCATCAAGGGGGGGAAGGAAGGAAAAGGATCTTCCAAGGAGAGCCGCTACTGAGGAGGAGAACAAAGAAAGGGGAAAGGCGGTCCGTCTTGCGGACGGAAAGGATGCGCCACTCTAGTACGGCGCATAAAACATGGCCGTCCCGCCAGATCATAGGGGGTAGGAAAGCTAGGGGTAGATTATAGGAATCTGAGGTGAGGGGGGGTAGGAGGTTGCTGGGAGAAAGGGTTGTGGTGCGAAGGGCTTGGGGGAAAAGGAAAGAGAGGAAAGAAAAACAACCACGTGAGGGGGAAAGGGGAATGGAGGGACAAGGGAACCAGAACCAAGGAAGAAACAGCACCATTCAAACGTAAAACCTACTACCCAAAGTAAAATGGGGGACCCGAAAAGACTCAAAAAGAAAACTAAAAAATATAGGGGACGTTCAAGAAAGGAGACTACTTCGACTGGGTGAAAAAGGCTTAAGACTCCAAAAAAAAAGGAAGAAGCATGCAAAAGAGGGGGAGCAAAAAGGGAGAAGTAGAAAAAGGGGGGGGGAAGATAGTCAGGAACTTACACGCGTGGGGGGGGAAAAAAGAATTAAGTCTTCGTCCACCTGCCATTTGAGAGAAAGAGGGAGGAAGAGCTACCAGACGTAGTCAAAAAAAAAAAGACGCGAAACGTTAACTCGCTGTCACTCACTAACCGAAGACAAAGGGAGGGGTCAGCACTTCCCAGAGGAGATCACAATCGCCTTACTCCTACCTACAACTCAAAAAACGATCCAGAAGGGGGTTCTGAAGGAAGGGAAAAATCAAGATTCCTGAAAAAAAAAAAAAGTTTTCCGGCAAAACTAAAAAGAAGGGGTAACAAGGAAGGAGAAAAAAGAAAACAAAAAAGTCCGACACTTCTACTTACTCGGAAGAAAGTTCAGGTAGAAATCACTTTTACGGAGAGGGGGCAAGGATGATGAGGAGGGGGGAAACCTGAAGGAAGGGAAACCTGGAATACAATCACCCAACCTCTCATCTCCAGAAGGAGAGCGAAGGGAAAAAGGGTATGATCTTCAAAATCGTCGAACAGAGAAAATCTGACAGATAAGACCGAAGAGCTGTTCACGGCGAAGAGGGTCGGACCAACACATAAAGAAATACAAGTTCTAATTCAATTAAAAAAAGACTCAAAAAAGAGGGACACGCTATTATCCTGGAGAGGAGGGTTCTTATAATGGTTCGGCTAGGGCAAAGAAAGATACCAAAAGAAAGGAATCTGTACGGAGAAGGTGGCGTACCCTTATTCGTTTTGAGGGGATGACTTTCCGGAAAGGAAAGAAAAAGGGAGGTAAATACGGGGAAGTTAAACGAGGAAGCTTCTAACAAGGCTTAGTCTGGAGGGAAGGCACTTCTATACCTCGGCCATGAGGAAGCACGCTGGGTCGAAAAAAAAAAAAAAAAAAAAAAAAAAAAAAAAAAAAAACAGGAGGGGAAGTTCAACCCAGCAAAGAAAAAAAGGAGGCTGACGGTGGCAGAGTGACGAAAAAAACCAGACGCCCGAAAATCAAAAATGCAAAGAGGGGGAAGAGGGAGGAAACAGGAAAGAGCTAAGATACAGGCAGTCTCCACGTCCAAATAAATCGAGGGCACATAACAAGAAAGGTGGGAGGGAATAAGGAAAAGGGAAAGGGGGAAAAAAAAGAAAGCGGGGCGCCGCTGAACAGGATTGAAACCAGAGGAGAGACAAACAACAAAACTATTAGGAAGGAGGGCTTTTGGAAATCCTGAATTAAAAAGGGCAAGGGGGAGGAGTATTGGGTCATTTGAGACATGTTTTCACCTACAACCTGGGTCTGGGAAATAGGGGGGACTCCAGGGGGAAGGGGAAAAACTGCTATATGAGGGACAGGAAAGGGAAAAGAGTTACTCAAGCCGCGCTTTTTGGAATTTTGCTCGCGGCTGGGGGATCAAAAAAAAAAAGGAGGAGAGAAAATGGGGCAACGTAAAGGGGATTTGGAAAAAGGAGGGGGTGCGGGGAACCAGCTTTGACTGTCGAACAGAGGGAAGACATTCATGTGCCTAGGTCTCGGGGGAGCCCTTCAATACTAAATCCGAAGGTAGGGGGCTTGAGGGGGAAAAAGAAATGAGACTATAAGTTTTATCTGCAAGGACAGATTCTGACAGTTCCAAAAAAAAAAAGATCCGGAGAAGTCAGATTCGGGGGGGGGAGTGGGATTAGGAACTTTCACAAAAGACAGAAATCAGAACAAAAGGAAGACAGGAACTAACGATCTGGGGGTGGAAAAAAAGAGGGAATGTCCTTCGGGAGTGGTTTGGTGAGGAAATACCCACTCTAAAACGAAAGGGAGGACGCCGGTCAGACTAAGCTAGGGTTTTGAGCAGCAGAGAAGCATATCCTCCCAATATTAACTCGGGAAGTCTCCCTGCAGCATGTCGGAAAAAAAAAAGGCGTCCAGGGGGAAAAAAAGACGGGAATCCCAGGGATAAAAAAAAAGGGAATTTTGAGGGGGACGTACCTTCCCATCGTAGAGTAGGGGGCGCCCCGCCCGTTTCATACTGGTCGGGAAGTCATTTGTAGGTTTTGCGAAAGGGAACCCGGAACCGTCGGAAGGGGAAAAAGGAGGGTTCGGTGCCGCAGGGGGAAAGAAGGGAAAGCGGGTCTTCCACAGCCGTGTTATTGAGCGGGAACAAGGATTCGGGGTTGAAAGCCCCATCAGGGGGGAATTTGGGGGACTTGGAAAGAAGGAGGGTTCAAAGACCTGCTATCGCGTGGTGTTGAGGGTTTTTTGTTGAAAAAGGGGATAATGGAAGGTTTGGGGGGGGGGGGGGGGGGTTCTCAGAAACCCGAGAGAAAGGTCCTTCACAAAAGAAACTACTCCTTTATCGTGAGGTGGCACTATTTTTTTAATTAAGTTGATTCCTTGGGGAGACCAAGGAGCGCAGAAAAAAAGAAGAGGGCAATGCAAAGGGTCTGCTTCTTCCAGCAAGGGAAATGACGCCCGTGAGTCGGTCGCATTCCAAAAACGAAGATATGTGGATTGAGAAAAAATGTGTTAGGGATTGATGTTCGAAGGGATAGGGGGGGGGAGGTTTTCGGTATTGTGAGGGGGGAAGCCTTTCTGGGAAACTGAGAGATCTCTCACCAAAAAACAAATTATTATATGAAAAAAGGAAAGGTTTTCACAAGCGCACAACCAAATCCACTCTAACAAAAAATACTACAGAGGAAGGGGAAAAAACCGGGAGGAACACATCATCAACTACAGGATTATTCTTTCTGAGGGGCAAAGGATGAGCAAGGGAAACTACGGGGAGGGAGATAGGTGGAAAAAGAAAGAGGGGGGGTACAGGAAGAATCTTGTGAGGAAGAAATTGATCTATTATTGGACAAGAAAAGGTGCAGAGTAACCTTGAGGAAAGTTAAAAATGCACTGGAAAGAGTTTGGGAAAAGAGGAAAGGAAAGGACCGGCTGGGGGCCATGGATATTATGGGGAACTTCCTAAAGACTAACTCAGGACAAGAAACTACGGCATCACCAACAAACTCACGATCCGCGGGAGACATCACCTAGGAAAGAAAAGGGAAGCAAGCACCCCACTTGAAAAGGAAAATCGAACCAGCGGTTCATAAAAGAAAAAGCAATTTGCAAAAGAGAAAAAGAGTCCTGGAAACGACTCCCTAAATGGAGGAGTAAGAGGGGAGAACCTCCGAAACATCTCAAATTACTACGTTTCCGTTCCACAAGACGGTTGCAACACCTAGAAAAGGGGGGAAACGCAGAAAAAAAGAGAGAAAAAAGAAGGCGTAAAACCGAAAAAAAAGATAAGAGACGACTCTCCGGAAAAGTTACTGCCTCGGCGAGATGCTTTTCGGATACCGGGCCCACAAAACTGGCCGAATACGGGTTTTCTCAGGAGGAAAAAGGGGCTTGGCCGGCCGAAGGCAAGAGGTTGTGGAAGGGTTCTCGCGTCAACACAATCACGTCGCGGTCTGCTACGAGGACCTAAAATTACCCCCGTTGAGAAGGAGACCAACAGTGTCAAAATGTCGATTCAAGAAGGAAACTCAGGGGAAAAACGACTATGGGAAAAAGCCTTTCTCGTCTGGAGGGGAGTTCTACTGGTCGGAGCAAGGGGCAGTTCCCAGTTAAAAGAAAAAAGAAAAATGGAATCGTGGGGGGGGGATGAAAGGTCGGAGGCTTGTTAAGGAAGCTTGCAGCCAAGAGGAAAAGTCGGAAACGATCGAAACATTTAAAGCGGCGACGGAGTAGGGCGCGTCACTCCTTGAAAAGAGTCCCAGTGAAGGGGGAGAGCTAAATCACAGCGATGAAAATGCACCAAGTAAAAAGGAAAGAAGGGGTCACGATGGGGAAAACCCCAGGGGGGGCTTACTCCCCAGCTTCAGGGCAAAACTGTCCGAGGAGGGGGCCCGAAACAGGGGGGGAGGAGAAAAAACATGTCTCCAAGGCAGGGGAAAGATCCCTCAAAAAAGTTCCAGAAAGGTTGGAGGTTGAAGAGAAACGTAGAAAAAGCCAAAAAAAATAATAAATGGAAAACTGGAAAGGGAACCATC
>Ga0179593_1550317_pt1 | contig 10345 bp, 9 predicted proteins | sample CZODoug2_1_08_16_FD_185931 | JGI IMG/M metagenome (GOLD analysis project Ga0179593, IMG submission 185931) | Vadose zone soil fungal communities from Angelo Coast Range Reserve, California, USA - CZODoug2_1_08_16fungal (PacBio error correction) | ecosystem: Environmental > Terrestrial > Soil >...
CGCCAGGGGGATACACTCGACAAAAGTTTAGCGGGGGGGTGTGTTCTTCTGGCACTCGATCGCTGTATCTAGAATAGTCCAAGCGCCGGACTTAACTCACCCCGCTGACGACAGGAGGGGGAGATGAAAACCGGAGGGAGCTCCGGAAGGGGTAAGCCCTAGTTAAGTAAGGGATAACAAAACGCGTTTTGCTCAGGTGATTGGAAAGCTCGTCGGTATTAAAACATCCCTAGGGGGAGACGGGGTGGGCGCCGGGGTTTTCTCAGGAACCATTCATGAAGAAGGTTGAGCTTAAATTTTCTCTGGGAAGGGTAACGGGACTCTAAGGGACGGTTTGCATACTCGCGTTAAAAAAAAACAGACGGATTGGGCAGGAAAGGGGGTTCACCATCATTGTCGAAGAGAGGTCGAGGGTATTATGCGTTCGCCAGTTCCAAAGGCACTCTATTCATTCGGTATCGAAAAAATGGAGGGACTGGGCTTTTTTAAACACGAGATATTGAAAATATAACAATTTGGTTGACTCGAGGAAGGGTGCCAAGGGGAGGAGTCGGAGAAATTCTACACGGGCAGAAAAAAAAAACGAAGCTACTTTATCTGAATGTGACCGACGACCTGTAAACTCGCTCGAAAGGGATAGAAAGAAGAAGGCAGGAGGGGTCGTACTAAAAAAAAGATCCGGGGGAGACAATTTGTCTGAGCTTTTTTCGGGTGTAACACACTCAGAAAAACTTGGGAACAGCAGATCTGGACGTCACGTGGGCCAACGTAAGGTGGGAAAAAGTCCTGGGGTTACTTTCGTCAGAGTGGTGCGAAAATCGTATTTCTTGTACGGTAGGTCGCCTGGAATTAAAGAACAGAAACCAGCACGCGTAAGAGATACTGATGCCAATCTAAGTACAAGGAAAAAGGCTGCACTTCTTTCAGGCAGGAGAGAATAGGGGTCAAAAATTAGGAAGAAGGGACTAGGAAGTTCTTAATTGGGGGGAAGGGCTAGGGGGGGGGGGAATAAAAAGAGTGGTATCCTAATGGATTGGAAGTTCTCCAGGAGGGGTGTCATCTGCCGCAGGGGATGCGAAAAGGTGCAGAGAGATTGATTTCTACCGGGCAAAGTACAGGCCCCCGGCGTGCCCCTTCTGGGAGGGGCTGGGGTTGTTAGCAACGATCTCGGAGGGGGGTGGGGGGGGGAAAAATAATCTACCGGAGAGACCAATGTCACTTCTTAAGGTGGGGTTCATCCTTAGGGAAAAGAACGGCTTTAGGGTTGGAAAAAGAATTAAGTGGTTACCTGGGTCACTTGGTCAAATACGGCCTTTGGTGTTGCAATACATCAGGGAGGGTCTCTCAGGCTTTTGTAAAGAATCTTGAAGGAATTCTATAGGGAAGATTGTATTGTCGGGGATGGGCTCCAAGAGTTATTAAGGAGGCGTTCACATCATCATAGAGAGGCTAAGAACAAGTGTTGAGCTTTCAGGAGATAACTTAAGGGTCGCATGTGGGGGGAGGGGTCTGTTTTCGGCGGTCCCCCGGTCCTTGTTAAATTTCTCAGCGGCGGCGCAAAATCGGTGGCAATTTCGACCACCCTGTGGGAAGGAAGGGGGGTTAAACCTGAACACCCTAATTCCACAGGAGTTATGGCAACGAGATCTTCAGGCAAAGGGATCACAGTCAACGTGTGGGAGGGGGGTTACCAGAAAAAAAACGGGTCGCTCAAAAAAAGGGGATTTGGGGGGTGTGGGGGGACAAGAGACATTATTTGCAGAAAGAATGGGCAGGGGGAGGGAAGCTTAGATAAGGAAGGGCCGATGAGCATTAACGCTGACAGTCAAGAAAATTAGGTGAAAAGCTGAGCGGGTCTAGGGAGACTGTGCCCCCCAAAACACCCCCAAAAGACAGAAAAAAAAAAAAAATCGGCTAAGGGGAGGATGGTGATTACGGATCGAGAACAGTTTATACAGATTAAAGATGCCCTGAGAGTCTTAGTGTGTAAAAAGCGAACGGTCTCTCTTAACTGGAGGCCGTTGAAACCGATATTTAGGTCAGGGGGAAAGGGTTATTCGTCGGCTCTCGGAAAAAGGGCCGCAGGGACTTCACACTTTAGATATAAATGTCTTCCGCGCATAATTTCATCCTTACCTCAACCCCCGGGAGCCGGGGAGGTTTTGTCATAACGGGGACACGGTGGGGTACGCTCATACTCTGAGGGTGGGGGGGGGGGGGGGGGGGGGGTGTGGCGTCCGTGGAGGGAGCATACCATATCCCCTACGAAGCGACTTTTTTGACCTAGATGGAGGACGGCGACAGTTCGAAGGGACCAAAGAAAGACTCTATTTTAGGAATTAGAAAGGGGTGGAAATCAATGTAAAAATCCTACTCCACCTGTCTCTACTACGAGGAGAGATGAAGGGCAGTCTGTTGGTGACGAGGGGGGAACATAGCTTTTACGCGGGGAGCAGGGAACGGTCGTTGAATTCGCATGAAAAAGCACGGATAGCAAAGATTCTTTTGCTCAAAGGGGCGTCATCACCAGCGGAAAAGGGAGGGGTCTCGGAAAAAAAAAGAGAAGGGGGGAAAGATATAGAAAAGACTCCTGGAAGGGAGAGCAAGCTTCCCATCCATGATTGGCAGACGCAAAGGAAATCCTTTCAGGGATAATCCACCGTGGGGGGTGATCGGGGACGCCGGAGGGGGGTCAGAACTATGGGTAAGAGGACTCCACCTAATGCTAATCGGGAGAGACGAAGGGTCCGGAGTATGAGGGGGAAATGAAGGTGACCAGTATCATAGGCAAGCAAGGAGCCGAGATTTTTTCCTGCAAGAGTGAACGAGGGGAATGAAGAGGCACGTAGGCGATGCGTAAGTAATGGGAGAAAAGAAAATATTGACATGACCCCGTTAAAACAGGAGCTTACACTTGGGTCAGGAGACCAAAACCACATCATATTTCGTCCGCGTCCCCGGAGTACTCTTGAAGGGAAAAAAGTGCGCCGGAAGATTAAATTTATATTAGGAAAGGGGAGACCTGGTGGTGTCTATTCCTAGCACGAATCGCCGAAATCGACACCGCTCCATACGAAGGGAGATTCTCGCCCGCAAAAGCATCGAGACCGGTCCGCTGGGTTACCTGAAATTACCGTCTGTCATCCCTTCTATAACTGTGCCCAGGAAAGGGGGACGAAAGTACCGCAGACGCAGAGAGGGTAATTGCGAGGATGCATGCGAGCTCTCGAACAGCTCGAGCACCATGCCAGGACGGGTGGGAATAGCTTCCTTTATTCAGAGACGTAAGGGAATACGATCTTGCAGATAAACCCGACAGGGTTGCAAAGAAACACAAACGGACCACTCTGGGGAGGAAAAAAAAGATTCAAATACCAGAGGCAGCATTTCCATTTCCGGAAGGAAGAAAGATACACTCCGTGTAAGAAGGGCGGGTTGGCCCCCCGGCGCTCAAGAATTTGGGAAAAAATAGCCGCAGAAGACATTCCCATTCCAAGAGGGACCTCGGAAGACACCACGAAAGAATGAAAAGGGGTCCAAACTGAGACTTAGCAAGGATAGACCCTGTGACACATTGAAATCTTAAGGGGATAATGTTCTAATGGTGAAAGACCAGCAGAGAAGAAGAAAAAATAGAAAAAAATCTATGCCATCACAGACCCGAATAACGACTAAATTGTGAGGAAGGGATCAGTCACTCACTACTCAAAGAGACGTACTTGGAGAACATTCCCGGGGGCTTCCGTTCCAAAGAAGACAGACAAGGATTCACCCCATGTGTCCAAACCTTCGCATCATCTCTTTGTTAACCGGATGACCGACGACCCCCCTGCCCCAAAAGATGGATAAAGCCTTTCTATATGACCTCCATGGGTTGAATAAAAACACACACGGACACATACCGCTCGGATTTCAAAACGCGGGAAATGCCTAACTACTCGTACAAAACCCAAAAAACAAAACAGAAAAAAAAAAAAACCCCCCCCAACCAAAACCCACCCCACAAAACCCACAAACCCACAAAAAAAAAAAAAAAAAAAAACCCCACCAACACAACCCACCCCCAAAACCACCAAAAAAAAAAAAAACCCCAAGGAGAGCCCCCTCCCCCCCCAAAAAACAAAAAAACAAAAACCCAACCCACAAAAAAACAACACACCCACCCCCCCCCCCCCAAACACCAAAAACAAACAACAAACAACCCCCCCCACAACCAAAAAAGCAAACTCTCCACTTACCTACTCTAGGACGGAAAAGTTATCAGTGCTTTGAGGGGGGAATAAAAGGGTCAGACAGTTTATTCCTTAAGACCATGAAAGCCACTAACTCGAACCACCCACACTTTTCAGCACGGAAGCCTGCGTAAGGGGAGTCACATCTGCTAAAGAATAAAGGAGGAACCCGTGTAGCCCTAGGTTTGTCCAGATCTTAGTATGTAATAGAAGGGGGGGGGGGGGTCTTCGCATGAAAACCCTTAGAAAGGACTGGGGAAACAGAAGCGAGATTACGAAATCCTTCATAACGTAAACCAATCCGTCCCGGGAGGTTTGTTGGCCACGTGGGTGGATGGGAGGTGAAAAGAGGGCTGCCTCCCCCAAGTTTGAAAGAGGGAAAAACTTGAGAAACACCGCTTCATACCAGGTCACCATGCCCAGACCCCACACGCTTCCGGGTCACAACAGGATTCCGTCCAGATGAAATATGCAGAGCTCACGGGGATTTACGTTCGCGATAAAAAACAAGTCTCTGGGCGGAACCAGATCAAGTAAAATCATCATAGCAGGACGCCTACGACTCTGAATTAACTTGGGAGAGGGTTGAAGGGGGGAGTAAAACACGAAACATGGCAACAGGATACGGGGTCAGAGGGAATACCGGACGGACGGACTTTTGGGGGAAACAATTCTACCGCCTCAATCAAAATTGAGTGAGCTCTACTATGGAAAGAGCGATTTCGAAAAAGGCTGGTTAGGAACACGAGGTAAAGGAAAGGTGGGGAAACTCTAGTGAACGGTAAAAAGAGGGAAAGAAACGGTTCATTAAACGCGGACAGTCTGCTGAGTATCGGCCAGGCGCACCATCTTCAATCAATGAGAAGGGAACTTCATCTTCGAATCAAGGGGGGGCCAGCAAAAAGGTGAAGGGTCTACACACTTAAGGTATCGTGAGTGCGGACTGCAGCGGGTGAGTGGGGAAACATGAGAGATGGTCCTTGGAGGTGCCGGAAATAGAGGCTTCCGTTTGGGGCCTCAGCCTCCCTTCCAAAATCCTCCGGAGAAGAGAATCTATTTCCCTCCTCCTGAAAAAAGGTAATTTTCTCGAGTCTTGGGGGAGTACTCTCAACAACACAAAGGAGGGGATGAAAGCACCTATTTTTTCGGAAAGAAGTAAGAAATTGGTTTATTGCGTCCACCTCGAATAAGTTAATAGTCGATGAAAGGGCGACCAACTCAAGAGAAATAAGAAAACAAAAAGAAAATGGACACCATGATAAAGGGGTATGCCAGACCCCGCATCACGAGAAGTGAGAGAACTATGGGAAACCTTACGCGAGACTCACCGAAGAGGTGAATGGGGAATGTAGTTAGGGAGATACTCTTCAATGGGTTCTGGAGAAGAGTTTACTCTTTTTCGGCCTGGTGATAAAAACCATTGTCAAAATTGGGTCAGGGGTACTTACAAGTTCTTCTATATTGCGTAAAGAGAGAATTGGGGGAAGGCTTCTTTCCTGGAAATACCTCTCTTCCAGAAACCAAGGGATTGGGGGGGGGAAAAAAAAGGGCAGGGAACCATCGTACACAGAGAAGAAAACCACCCAACCACCCCCCCCCCACACACAAACAACGGACAAGGAACCCCCAGGAGAAAAAAAGAAACAAAAACAAACCCCGACCAAGAACCCTCGATTGGAGGAAAAGAGCTTGTCAAATTAAAAAAAGCAGAGGGACTTAGGGGACAAACAGTATATGGGGGGATGGGTCACTCGTAATTTAAAGGGGAAAATGGTTGAAGAGAGTTTAAGGGGGGAAAGGGAAAAATTCTAGTCGAAGTGAAGGGGAATCCCTCCTGTAAAAGCCATATTTAGGCATGCTTAGGGCGCGCTCGGCCGGGGGTATTTCAGCATTACGATGAGATTTGACCGAAGAGAAACCTGTTTCTCAGTGAGGGGTCTGAATCTTGTGCGTCAGTTGCACTTGAGAAAAACTGGGGGTTAGCGAAGAAGGAACGGACGTTTCCCAAATACTGGAAATTCGGCCATTATACGGGTGGTTTAGGGGACGAAGGAGTGCCATTCTAAAGCAGATGGGTCGTCGGAGAATGGTGGACTTGATTCCTTGAAGTTCTCAAGAAACCTGGCTCCTCTATTCAATGCAAGGAAACCAGAAGGGGGGGGAAGGCTGTCGATGAAGAGAGTATAAAGGAAGGCAGATACTCAACGGGCTTACGGGGAAGAAAAGTGTCTAGATAGGGGTGGGAAGACCGGTCTTTAAGACTACCTTCGAACTAAGGCTACCGGTCAATATAACAACTCTACACGTCACGTCAGGGATTAGAAGGAATGGGTTGCTATGGTCAAAGGTCGGAAATAAAAAATCCACTCAGTGTAAAGAAGATTTTCGTCTTATGGGCGTGGATCACGACTATCTCGGGGCGTGGGGGGCATATCGACCGTTCAAAAGATGAAAGGAAATCATGGTTTTAGGGGGAATAACTAATTTTGCCCAAAAGCGATGAGGTAAAGCTAAGGATCTGGGACAAAATGGAGTTGGTTTTTCAGCCGGGGGAATTTGGAGGAGCAAGGAAGGTGAGGCTAAGAAGCTTTTCAAGAGGAGGGGAAGCGCGTCGTCGTGGAGCTTTGGGAATTGTAGATGGGGGGGGTGCTGCTTTCCTCTCAACAATCATCCATAAAGAGGGGATCGAGGGGTTACAGTTGTCTATCAGAGGGGAGAAAATGGCCGTTAAGTCGGGGCTTCAGAAAAGGGGGATGATTCGCATTCAAGGCTCCGGTAGCACAGGGGACAAAAAAGGAAGGGGTAAGAACTGGTGATTGAAAAAAACACCCAGGAGGTAATTGCGGGAAGTTATATCCTCGCTTCAATGGAAGCTCGAGAAGAGGGGGGGGGACATGGTATTCCTTCAAAAGACCGGAAAACCATTTCTCAGTGGGTAGGAGAGATGGAAAAAGGGAGGGAAAAATAGCGGTTATTCAGGACTGGCTTCTGGATGAGGAAGGAGGGAATCATAAAAAGGTTCCTGGAGGGTACTCGCAGGAGGAAGAGCAGTCTCGAAATGAAACAGAGAAGGGAGGTGGACGTCTTCGTTCAATTACGGCATTCGATCTTCCAAAAAGAGGAGGGAAGACGGAAAGAGGGGAAGAGAATGCTCGAGAGCGTTGCAGAGTCCAGAGATCTAACGGAGGGGTCAGATCGGGAATTCCACCGGAAGTCTGTGAAGATGATGACACACGCTGCTCTCCCCACCCTTCACAAAATTTCAGCTGAAGAAAAGTGCAGGAAGACTAAAGCCTCTCCTGGTAGGGGGGGGGGGAACATGGACCTTACAAAAGGGGGGGAGGATCACGCTGAACTTGACGGGAAGTGAACTAGGTCTACCCACCACGACGCGAAGGGACGACGTGTGCCCGTGGGAAAATCAGGAATGGGGGGGAGGAACATAATTAAGGCCGCCTATAGTGATAGTTGGAATTCAGGGGAGCTCAAAAACCTTTCAGAATCTACTATGACATCCCGAACGCTTCTTTTCTTTCACCAGACGTTTCCGAAGAGGGAGCAACAGCGTTAAAAAAGAAAAACGGGCCGTGAGCATGAATGAGGTACTCTAAGGGGAAGGGAAAGGCAGCTCTGTGGAAAAAAATAAGCGGAAAGGCAGGCGCTCACGCAGAGGATTGGAAAAAGATAGATAGAAGGATGGCCGCGAGAAAAATAAAAAATCCATATTGGAGATAAAGGGGAAGTGCCGAATCGCCCGTGGGGGCGTTAAAACCGCGTCAAACCGATGGGAAGGAGAATCTGCTGATATCTTAGGAAAAGGGGTTCAAAGGGGGAGGGAGGAGGCCTATTACACCGGAGTATCCAAAAAGTAGAGCGCATGGGGGGGGGAGGGGGGAACACGGCGAACCGTCCACCGTCGTTCTTGGGAGAGGGGGGGGGGGGTGAGGGGTATACCAATCTTTCATGCAGTTAAGAGGGGAAGAGTAACTTGGGTAAGGAGGGAGAACCACCAATCAGAAAGGAGTCCCGGAGTACAGTGCAATTCTGCGAGAAGCAGACGAATGAGAGGGCGGCAGTTTTTAAATTAAAAATCTAAAAAATAAGGGGGAAAGAAAAGGAACTCTGAAACTCTCCATCCTCCTCTGAAAGATACGCGAAAACTTCTATCCTCCAGTCCTAAAAGGGGAAAAAGGGACCGTAACTAAGAGAATCCGCGAGGGGGGGCAAAAATCTTCCTTACTTCACGAGGAACGAAAAGGGGGGGACGAGGGAAGGTGCGCAGCAAGAAGCTCACCCGGAATCCTGCTATCACAAGAAAGGAACAGGGAGAATCTCTTCCGGGGATAAGGAGGGACTGCAAAAGAGATGAGTCGAAGCTCACAGGGCCGAAAAAATGATGACCACACTAAACATTTCCAATCGGAAAGTCCTCCCGCTTACGAAACAAGGGAAACATTGCCGTAATATCTCCAGTTGGGGAGAAAGAAGGAGAAGGGATTCTTTTTCGGGTTTACCGAAAAGGGGCCGAAGTGGTCATAATTTCAGGGGAACCTAGCGAGAGACCCGGAAAACCATGGGAAACCCCGTTACAGCCCCTACAAACGAAGAGGAAATTACCAAGAAAAAAGTCCCTTAGGTCGCTCCGACACTGTCGAAGGAAAACCTCTTGATTATTGCGAAATGGGGGAAGAGTTAGGAGGCCAGCAGCCATCGGAGAAGAAACACAAGCTCCAAACATATAATATCGCCAGGACAACGATCAAGGAAGCGACTCTAGAGTGGGGTTGCCAAAGGCAAAGGGGAACAAGGGAGGTGGGGTACAGGATCCGCTCAGACCTCATCGTTGGTTCCGGATGACCGGCCTTCTAAAAAAAGGTCCTCCTTCCGAGGCTCGAAGGAAAGGTGGCAGAGAAAACCGGACTTCTATATGGGTTAGAAACCCCACCTTCCACAAGGGGAATGGAACTCTGAGTGCGGATAATCGGGGTACGCACAAAATACTAAGGGACGATAGCGTATGAAGCCTTGCCGCTCAGTGAAGGGTTACATCAAACGGATCCTCGGGAAGAGGGCAAGACTTCACACCCGATAGCAGGGGGGCCCGACGGCACTTTAAAAAGCAGTCCCCGGAAAAATCATCTTGCGACACAGAATAAGCAGAAAAAAAAATGGAAAGGACCTATCGTGTACCTGCCCGCCTGGGGAAGTAGAGAGAATGGAATCCTTAAAGGAGGGGTAGGTCGGGACGCATTGACCATGCCTCAGAGAACGGGAAAATAACCCGCCATCGATATTTAAGCAACGGGGGGGCAAAGAAAAAACGGGTTCAACCACCTAAGGCGTGGCAACGACAAGTCTTTGGGAAACTGGGGAAAAAAAAGGGCCCAGAGGAGCGCCTCCCACAGTGGAAACGCCGAACCCCGCTTCATAAATTTACCCCCCAAGGAGACGAGGGAACACTGGGGAATGAAGATCAAAGGTCTCCGATCGCGAGGGGGAAGCTACAATCTATCATTCTCTTGGAGTACCGGGGCTGACAAGGGGCTAAGTCCAATCCATTCTGAAGGCCTGGCAATTCGGAAACTTGGTAGGGTTGGAGAAGGGAGTAAAAAGCCATGTGTCCATAGAAATGTTCTGAGACCTTCCACCTGGCGCGGAGCTGTGCTGGTGGGCAGAATGAAAAACAAAACACGAAAGACTAAAACACTCGCTTTCGATCGGGGTGAACCTCTTCGGTTCGGCCTGTGGGTGGAGAAGGTATAAGCAAAAAGAAGTTTCAGGCGGGAAAAACTGGACGGATAACGTAAACAGTATCGTATACCCTAGGGGAAGAATCGCGAGAACAGGAAGAAACAATCTGCAATCAAAGGATTCCCGTCAATAAAACAAAGTCCTCAAGGAATCCCGAAACAAGAGGAGGGGTGAAGCCGTCTGAAATAGAAAAATTGAAGGAAAGAAGCTCGGGACACCGTTGTCCACAATGTTACAGCAGGCAGGGGGTAGAAATGTCATTTGGAGTGGGGGGCTCGGCAGTCTTTTGGGAATACTCAGATAAAAAAGAATCTAGGAGGTCCCTCTCACATCAGGTCCTTAGAAAGGGAAGACATCGGCGG
>Ga0179593_1552057_pt1 | contig 10345 bp, 13 predicted proteins | sample CZODoug2_1_08_16_FD_185931 | JGI IMG/M metagenome (GOLD analysis project Ga0179593, IMG submission 185931) | Vadose zone soil fungal communities from Angelo Coast Range Reserve, California, USA - CZODoug2_1_08_16fungal (PacBio error correction) | ecosystem: Environmental > Terrestrial > Soil >...
ACCGGCAGAAAAAACAGGCGACCATGACCCTTGCAGGCTTTGGCTCTATACGGAAACGAAAAGTGGCGGCTCAGGAAGATCCCCTCGTGTATTCCGACAACAATAAAAATTAGAAGGGGGGGCGCCGTTCCTGCAAAAAAAGGAACGCTCGACTCAATCTCCGTCCTGAGGAGAAAAAAAAGGGTCTCTGCGATAGGGGGGGGATGTTGAAGGAGGCTTCAGAAAAGACCCGCTTGAGAGGTCCTCGGGAGAGGAGATGTTTTCATCGACGACAAGAAGGACGCAGGGACGGGGACGAACGCAGGGGTCCGAGAAGGAACATGAAGGTGTTGTGGGCCTTTAGAGGAAAAGTCGAAAGACAATCCCCTGGGAAACATAAAGGTGCCAGGGCGCAAAAAGGCTGTGCTAGGGGTGAGGGTCAGCCTCGCTTCGCTTGAAAAAGAGTTTTCTGCCTAGAAAAGCTGGCTAACCCCTTTTATGGAAAAAACATCCGTTTGAAAAAAGCCAACGAAAAGCAGTTCTTTTTGATAACCAGAGTTCTGCGGAAAAGGAGCCCTCCATCTCCTAAACAAGAAGAAAAAGAGAGGCCTTGCAAACAAACCAAGCTTAAAAAGAAAAAGGGGAAAGCCCCGTGGGGGGAAAATTTTGAATGGGGGGGGGGGCAAAAAGGACACCGCGCCCATGAAAAAAACAATTCAAAAAGGCCAACCGTCAAAGGGGGGTTCGCCTCGGGACAGAGGATCCCCGCGCCAGGGGGGAAAAAACACAGCCCAACCGAGTATACAAAAAAACGAAACAGTCGTGGGAGAAATCCGGGAGAAAAGGTCCGCCGGAATCAAAAAAATCCAGGCAGGAAACAAGTAAAGAAGGTCCATAAAGGACGTGCCCAGAAAAGCCCATCTCTAATAAGGGCCCTTCGCCCACGTGATGAAAGAAAGGTCGCGCAACCAAAGAAGCAAAAAAGCGCCGGAAAGTGCGCGGTCACCTTCAATGAAATTCCTGGGAAGCAACAAGTAGCGCACTCCGAAACAGTCTCGGGGAATCAAAAAACCGTGCGTCGGAAAGGGTGAAAGGCAATAAGGAAAAAATCTCCCCCTATCTCAAAGGGAATCAACGAGAAGGCTAAGGAAGAACAAACAAGAAGAAGCAGTTAAAAGGCTCTCAAGGTCTCCTTCATCTCTAAGAAAGAGCTAAGAAAACGGAGATTCAAAACAGGAAACTCAAGAAAGAAAAAAGACCAAAGCTCCACTATCATAAGCAGCGGGGGGTGAAGAGCGATGTAAAAACCAAAGGAGCCCTCTTAACAGAAAGAAAAAAAAACCCCTCTCGAAAGAGGGGGCAATAAACATACTACTCTCCATCCAGAAGAACCCAGGAAGAAGGGGTCTCCAAAGTGATGCCAACAGGAAATGCCTCTTCTTCTCTTTGGAGGAAAGGGGAGCCAGGGTCGCGGTGGAAAAGGGAAAAAGGCAAAGCCTAGCCTAACCACGGGAAAAAAACGCCCTTGTGGGGGGGAGAGCCCCGAAAAGGAGAGGTCTCCCACAACGAGTGAGAGCTCGAAATGGGGACGGAAGGGATCAAAAAAGGGGGGAAGAGCGCGCAAAGTCGGAAGGGGGGGGAGGATCGCAACAGTGGAAGGCCGTATCTGCGATCTGGGACTCGAGGGGGGGGGAAGTCTTACAATACAGCCCTGGAAAAAAGAGTCTGCTGGTAGGGATGACCTTCGACGTTTCTAGTATCCTCAATCGTCCTTTGTGTTGTTGGAAGGTACGTGAAAGGTTTAATCTCGACAGTCCCAAAGCCGAACAAGAAAAATCTTCAGAAAGGGCCAAAACGGAAAAGTGCTGTTTTCGCTTCCGACCGCAACAAGCGTGGGAGCGAAGAAGGAACAAAGGCGCTTTGCGCAAAAGGGAAAAAAGGCCCGCGCTGGGAATGAAAAGACCGTCCGCCAAGAGGTGAAGAGGGAAAGGTTCAGAGTGGGAGTTCAGCTGTGAAAAAAAAGGAAGGGGGGACACTACAACGCCGGGGGGCAAAGAATTAGTGACAAGTTTGTGGGGAGCGTCTGTCGACGACTTTGGAAAAGGGTTTCATAGGGAAGGTGGGGCAAAAACTTGGCCCGAATAGGAGAGACTAGGCAATTGCCGAGCGAAAGTACGCCGCTCCGATCGCCATCCAAAAAAGCCCGTTACTCAGCACATGAATCACGAAAAAAAAACGAAGGGGGGGAGCCCTCGGCCAACGTGCACAGAAAAGACGCCATCAACAGAAGCGGCTGGGCCAAACTGCAAAGAAACGTATGCTGCAAGCCGGAAAGCCCATCCGAAAACGGAAAGCAGGAGCTGCGCATTTGCGTGTGGAAAAAAAAAAGCGCCTCCTCAAGACATGTCCCTGCGAGTCGAGAAAAGGAAAAAAAGGAGACGGCGCTTTTTTGGAAGGAAGGAAACGAAGGTACGCGCGGAGGAGAGAAAAAGAATATGAGGCCGGCTAAACCGGTTCGCTAGGGGGAGGACGCCGCCAAAACTCGACGGCCAAAGGAGGGGAGGCGCGAGTCAAACAGGAGATTCTGGACGTTCAGAAAAAGGGGGTTGGGGAGGCGCCAGCTCCCTTCTTAATGCGCAAAAAGAAGGTTTTATCCGGCATCATCTGAGGAGAAAATGCCGCTCGGACCTGAGGGGGAAGGACTAATCAAAGCCGAGGAAAGAAGGAATATACATAGCAGGGGAAGGAGAAGGCGGTCAAGTTCAGAAAAAACGCAAATGCGCATAATGTCGCAGTATTTGTTGACGAAAGGGGTCTCTTGGGAAGAAGCGGGAAAAAAACGCTCTGGCCTGAAGGGGACCCGCCGCGGGATAGTCTGAGAAAATGGCTTTCGGAGCGAGGTGGGGAAGTTTGGGCATGAAAAGAAAAAACTGTTTTGCTGTCTATTCGTGGGGGAGGGCATCGTTTAGGGAGGGGGGGCTTCATCTGTCATGCTCATCATCTGACTAGTCATATAGTGGAAAGATGTAGGCAAAAAAAAAGAGAGGCAAAAGTCGAAAATTAAAAAAAGAGACGACTACAGGGCCCCCCAATTGTCACTCGCCGTTTGTCGGTACAGTTCGGACGGGAAGATCTACGCCAAAAGGAACGAGGGGGAAAATTTTGTACCTTTAACCTATTCCCAAGCGCCGGGAATTGAATGGGGGAGGGCAAAGAGGGACTCTGTATCGTATCGAAAGAAAAGGGGGCTGGGACAAATTATGACGCTCAAGCTTTTTGTGCTGGGCGAAATGGGTGAGGGGCAAGGGGCCTCTTTCCTTTGGAAAAAAAAGGGGGGTAGTTGAACGTAAAAAAGAAAAAAAAGACAAATCATCCGAGATTGAACTTGAGCAAACTCGAAGGGCAATGCCCCAGGAAAAGAGGTTCTCAGGGAAGGCAATGAGGGGAGAAAAAGTCTCGTCTATTAGGAACTCCAGCGTTGGAAATGAGAACCCGCAACACCGGCGAAGGATAGACCGATTAAGGGGGAACTTCACGTACAGACCCTGGGACTCTCGCAAACCTTTGGGGAAGAGGGGAGCCATCTTTTCTCTCCAAAAGATGATGAGTTTGGGGGGGTGGCAACTTATTCTTCTTAAAATGAAACGCTCATGGAGAAGGGGAGTGGGCTGTGCGGAAAAGGGAGGGCAGAAGGGGTGATTCTTCTCTTCCTGGAGAGCTGTTTAGGGCGACGCCTGGGGGGGGGGGGGTAGTTACTTTTTAGAGGGCAAGGAGGGTACATAGGGGGGTTTTCTTCAAGAAACCATTGCTGGGCGTCAGGGGAAGGTAAGATCGTAGGGGAGGAGTTCCATGGGGGGAGGAGGGGAGGAGCATGTTTTCGTTGGAACGCGCTGACGGCTGGGAGGAAAGAGGAAAAAAAAAAAAAATCACGCCGTCGCGGCGTGTATTGAGGGAAGTTAGGGGACCTTCCTTGGCGAAGGGATGGCGGGAGCGGGGGGGGGGGAGGGGGGGGTGCCTAAGGTGCCGCCTAAAACGGTGTATGGGGGGATTTTTGTCAGCGCTTGGGGGAAGGAGTTTCTCTGGAAGAGGAGATATGCATCATCTTAAATGGGATTTGAGACTGTTTTCGAGGGTCGGTTTTTGATAGGGTGGTTTGCGCGAGCATATCAAGTGGGCTCCTGGCCAGGAGGGGGGCGCTGGGAGTGCTAAAAAGACGCTTTTGCGAAAAAAAAGGGGAGGGGACGGCGGGTGAAGGAGGCGTTGACTTAAAAGGAGGGGGGGCCCTTGCTTAAGCTAAAAAGTGATTTGGAAAGCAACAAGGTGTATTGTCGATACCAAACGTGGGGGGTGATGGACTTGCCGAAGGAGACGGAGCGGGAAAAAAAAAACTGTGCGTGCTGAGGAGACTTGAGGGAAGGGAGAGGTGAGGAAAAGGAAATAGGAAAAAGCGCATACGGAAGAAGTTGTCTTTTAAAAAAAGGTGGCACGAGAGAAGAGGGGGGGTTCAGGGGAAAATCTCGATTTCTGCCGGGTTAGAGAGGGACAACTTTTCCGAAAAGGGGGAATTCAAGGGGAGGAGTTTCTGGGGGGAAAAGGGGGTTGTGAAATAAATGGGTTGGCGTGGAGGTTGCGGGGGTGTTTTGGTAATCGACGTAAAAAAGGAAAAAGCGAACGGGAAAAAAAGCCTACACAGACGTAGACGAAGGTTGTTATGGGTACTAGTTGCAGCGGGAGGGTTAGTGGGGAAAATATAACTGACAACAAAAGGGAAAAGGGGGGCACTAAAACGGTGGGAAAAAAGGGACGGGGACTGCGAGTTCGAAGCCTGCGTAAGGAGGGCGCGGAGGGGGAAAACTCTCCTACCGTATGCTGATTCTCATATAACTCTTCGGGGGAGGGGACGGCTTAAAAAGATAAAGGAAGGGAAAAAAAAAAAGTGTCCTCCAAGATAAAAATGATGTGATCATTAAGGACGGCCTGAACTTCTTCAATTCGGAGAAGGTCGCCAATGCATCCCTATAGGGGGGGAAAGGCGTGCATACTTATGAATCCTTTGACGAAGAAGAACAACGATTCCGGGGAAGGAAGTATAGAAAAAAAGAGGAGAAGGACCAAGGCTAATGAAGAAGCAGCTATCTCTCCGTCCAACAAACAGGGGGGAGGAGGAAATCTGTCTTCTCAAACGAGGGAATTCGCGGGGGGGGGGTCATGCCTAGGGAAGGCTGCTCGGGGGGCTTCGAGAAATTCAACAAACGTCTCCCCTTATTCCGTCCCCTCACGCCGAAAAAATTGGCGCAGGAAAAAAGAAGAATCCTTTCAGAGGCTCCGTCCTGAGTCCTGATCATCAGGGGAAGAGAGGCTTGGGACATTTTGCACGGGGAAAGAAGGTACCGACTAAAAACAGGGGGAGAGTGCCTCTGACTCATCAAAAAAAGGGAGATGTTTTCACTGAGCGGGTTCAGAGTCATTCTCTGGAACGAACTCGAATTTGGGAGAGAATTCCCCGTAGTGCCGGCCTTGGGTCTATATTTGAAGACAAATCCATTGGTTCTAAAAAGGGAAATAACAAAAAAAAGGGGGGGGACAGGTCTGAAAGGGGTGCTATTATCCGGGTGTGAAGTAAAGTTCCGCTCTCTTCGAAAGGGGAAACCAAACCAAAATAAAACGAGTGTTCTGAAAAGACCATCTGGCACCCAGGGGGGTTTCAAAAAGTTTTTGCCTCACCCAAACCCTTCTTTGTGAGAAAGCTGAATGGAGTCTGCGTAAAAGAAATACTGACCGTAAAAAAAAAAATCTCCTAACCAGAGACGAAAAGAGGGAAATTTCAATTTCCACCAGCAACGCTAGAAAAAGCCACCATTTTCACATACTGAGGGAGCTTTGGGGGGGGAAGGGAGAAATCAGCTAGAACAGTAAGGAACCTCATCGAAAAGCTGCAACCTGCACAGGGGGGGGGTCGCCGCAGGCGCCGAACCCCTTCAACGAAACACGTCAAACCGATTAAAAAAAAAAAAAAAAAGGTGTTAAAATCCTCCTAGGGGAAGAAAAAGAAAAAAGGAAAGGGACACGCCCTGAAAGGCCAAATTTCCCGCCGATCACATGATAGGGAAAACCGTTCTCATCAAAAAAAAAAAAAACAAACCCCACACCCCGCCACCCCCAGCCAGTTCCTCAATGTCCAAGGAGCCAGAAGGTCTCAACGAAACCCATCGGAGAAGAACCAGCGCCATTGTGCGCTAAAATCAAGAGATCCATTCCTCTAGTCTGCCAAGGCGAAAAATCCGTCCTAACATCCCCACTCCCCAGCGGGGAAAAGTTCCCCTCCAGGAGGGACACCGCTCCAGAAGCCCGATCGCCCAATGGATCACGCTCCCGAGGGTCGTCACGAGGAGTTCATGGTTTAACTTGTCGTCTAAAGATTCCGCCGATAAACTACGGTCCAACTTACCCAGAGGAAGAATCCATCCCCTAACTCACAAGCGCCAAAAGAAAGTTCAAGAAAAAGTTTGCAGCAAAGGGGGGGAAAAACACAAACCCGACTGTCCACCTGACACCTGAGCCACCAAAAACAAAGCCGTCCCTCAATAAGAAAAAAAAACAAAGCACTAAAGGAAAAGAATCAAAAACGACCGACCGTTCTCGGGAGCCATCGTCGTAGGGGGACGTTCGCCATGGAGCGTAGGGGGGAAAGGCGGTTAGTCGGAGAAGCATAATTGGACCAGCTAAAAAAGGGGGGTTTTAGATCCCAAAGAGGAAAAACGAGTTGGACGAAGCGGGAGGAAAAAGAAAGGTATGTAAGTTAAGGGAAAATCCGAAAGGAGCCTGTTTTTGAGATACCATGAACGCTGGGAAGGTACTGAGGGAGAAGAGCCGGTACTGGGGGGGACATCCACTGGGACAACTGAGAAAAAGCAGGCGGGAGGTCGACGTTTTTCTCCAAAAAAATCGGCCTTGCTTTGAAGGGGGGGGGGAGGCGGGGGGGAATGGAAAAAAAAGACCAAAAATGTAACCGCGGGAAAAAGACCGGGTCAAAGGGTCCAAACTCGTCAGAAAAAGGGTGCTTTTTGATCGGATCGGACGCAACAGGGGGTCGATAAAAAGAAATCGAACACAAATTACTTGAAAAACGGGCCCTTCGCTTTGGAGAGAAAGCGGACCGTCCCCAAGAAAAGAGGTCATTCAAAACATTTGATTCGACGTCCAGGCATAAAACGACAACTGCTGGTCCATCACCGGGAATGAAAAATTGGGGGTTCCCTAGAGCAGGTCTCGACTTTTGTTTCGCTTTAGAGGCCACTTTTGCCCTGGGAGGAATATGACTAGGAAAAAAAGGGCCGCGCATTCGCGACAAGCTCCGATCGCCATAGGACCCGTACCAGCAAATAGACATTGCGAAGAGGGGGAAGGAACCTACGGCCACTTTCACAGAACTCCAGGCATCCCACGTGGAGAACATCAGCGGCTGGGGAAAAGAAAAAAAAAAAAGAGGAGGAGCAGAAACCGATTGCAGGGAAAAAAAGAAAAATCGCAACAAATACTGGTATCCCCGGAGGGAAGGAAATTTGCGTGTGAAGAGGAAAAACCCCTCTCAAGAGCATTCCCAAAAGATAGGGGTGAACGAGGGGGAAGGGGGGGGAGAATTTTTTTGTAGGAAGGAAAGGCCGAGAAACAGCAGAAAAGATGCGGGAAGAAAGAGGGGGAGAAATGAATTCCTTGGATGCGGTAGGGGAACGTCAGATCGTCGAGGGGGTCTCTAGAAACAACGGAGGAGGAGGGGGAAAAATCTGGACGTTCCGACGTTTGGGAAAACTCCAAGGCTTATTCTCCAAAAGCGACCCCCGGTGGTTAGGGACGGCAGAAAGATTCAGGGGGGCTTTTCTCGGCAATAGAAAACGAATACCTCGTTTTTCCGCAGGGAAGGGGAAAAGAAGAAATGTCGTTTTTTCCGTTGGGGGGGGCGACATATAGACAGAGCAGGGGGGAGGGAGGAGGCGGTCATGGCGAGCAAAATGCGCAGAGGTCGCACGAAGGAGTAAAGAGGTTGTTGGGGGGGAAAGGGGCTGCATCACTCTTTTTCAAGGGGGGGCCCATCCGCGGAAGAGGCGCAGAGGGAACGGGGGAGGGGGGGGGATGGAAGGAGATGTTGCAAAGTGCAGGAGGGCGGTTGAAAAAAAAAAAAGGGACACTCGATCTGCAATCTTCTGGGGGGGAGGCATTTGCTGGGGGGAAAGGGGCATCGGAGAGGGAGATCGGAGGAGACTTGACTATTCAGCTGAACTAGAAAGGTTGGAAGCCGAAGGAAAAAAAAGGGGTGAAAAAGCGAAATCAGAAAAAGTCGCAAATGGCCAAACAAGTGGGGGGAAAAAGAAGCGGCGGGGGAAAGGGTCGTTTCCCAGAATCAAGCGACGGAAAAAAGAGGGGGAAACCGGAGGGGACGGTCCGCGAGCGGGCACCGATTACAAAAAGGGCAAGTGGTCGCCACAAGAAAGGACTCTTTATCTTATCGAAAGGGGTGCGTCAGGAAGATCAAAACCGCAAACTAGGCGTTGGGGGGGGGGGGAGAATAGTTTTGGAACTCGGAGTCCGCGTTACCCTTGGAAGGCACAAAGAAGGCTTGGGGAAAGCAAAACCCTCAAGCAGGGAGCTTGGGAAGGATCCTTCCCATGACCGCCGGTCGCCAGTGGGGGAACAGGAACTAACAGTCTGCTGGCGAGGGGAAAGGACGAGCTGCCAACGGACAATGGATCACCGTTGAGAAAGAAACGGCGACTTTTCGCTGAGTTTAATCCCTGAACGGAACTTAGTCTTTTGAGAAAATCGTGGGAGGGCATGTCCAAGAAGGGAAAGAAAAATTTCTCTGTATCTCACTTATGAGAAAAGGAGGACCGCAGGAGGCTGAAAAAAAAAAAAAACCCCGCAAAACAAAGGGGCGACCTATACAAATGGGCTGCCGGTGCCGAAGGGTCAGGGAGAGGGGTGATTCTGGGGGCGCTAAAAATTTATTGGGCGTCCGAGAATGGTGTTCTAAAAAGCTTGGCGAAGGTATTGGGCGGGGGGGAAAAAGGGTAACCTGCGGGAGGACTGTTTGTGTGTTCCAGAAAAAAAAAAAGGGGGGACTGAAAGGGATGAAGATCGTGCGAATTGGGGGGCGTTCCTGGTGGAGGGGAAAGGTTTTTCCGTTGAGTCCGCGCTGACGGAAGGCTGGGGGGAGGCCGAATCCGTTGTTAAGAAGTCGGCGGCGGGATGGGAAGTGGAAGAAAAACCGGAAGTGGAGGGAAAAGGTTCGGAGATTTGCTTTGCCGAGTTGCACTAATGCAAAGAGACGGATTTTGTATTCAGCTTGTTTCGTACGGGAGTTGGAAAAATAGGCGATTCCGAGGGGAAAAGTGCCGGTGATTTGAAAAGCGCGGAAGGGGGGGCGTGGTTGCTGTGTTTGCGCGACGTGCGATAAAAAAGTGGTTACGGCGGGCCCGCTTGCGAAGCTGAGAGGGGGGAAAGCACTGCCCTCTCGTTGGGGGACGGGAAAGTTGGGAAGAGGGCTTCGAAGGGGAGTTTTGATTCCCGGCGCTGATACTCGGGATTTCCTCAACTAAAAGGGATCTCGATACTCGGTGGCGGAGGGGGAGGGGGGGAAGGGCGCGTTGATCATGCAGAAAAGAAAAAACTGTGCCGGTACTCGTCTCCGCGAAGGGGGAAAGAGCTGTCGCGTTTCAAGGTGAAGAAAATTCAAAACCGCACAGAATGAGAAACGGGGGTCGGGGGGGGGGCACTAGCTACATTGGGTGCAGCCGGAAAGGGAGGTTCTTCTATGAGGGACGGCCAGAGGCATTTTGCCGAGAAAAAAATTCAGATGGTGTAGAAAGGAGTTGAGGGGGGGGGAAGATCGTTTGTGAAATTGGGGACCTTTGCGGGAAGAAAAGAAAAAAAAAATTTGTGTGGGGAAAAACGAAAGCGAGGCGGAACCCAAGGTTCAAAAAGAAGAAGAAGGGACTGTCAATACCCTTTTTGTAAACAATGGATTGTCTTGCGAAAGAAAGAAAAAATAAGGGACGGGCCTAAATGTAAATCGGATGCGAAAAAAGCCTGTCGTCCTCGGGGGGAAAGGGAAATCGTCGAGAAAACAGCGGCTGAGGCTTCAGATAAGAAAAAAAGAGGGGGAAGTCGGTCCCGCGAAGATAAGGTCTGCCCAAAGAGCGTCAGAGGAGGAAGAACGGAGACTCAGTACGGAGATTGATTCGTAGCGGATGTCATTAACGGGGCGCCATTTCTCCTGGGGGGGGGGGGGGGAGTGCATGGGAAAAGGGAAGAAAAAAGGGAAGGATAATGTAGAAAAAACGATTCGCGGAAGGGAAAAACCAATTGCGTA
>Ga0179593_1554777_pt1 | contig 10345 bp, 12 predicted proteins | sample CZODoug2_1_08_16_FD_185931 | JGI IMG/M metagenome (GOLD analysis project Ga0179593, IMG submission 185931) | Vadose zone soil fungal communities from Angelo Coast Range Reserve, California, USA - CZODoug2_1_08_16fungal (PacBio error correction) | ecosystem: Environmental > Terrestrial > Soil >...
GGGGAGCCCCGGAGGAAATATCCGCGTAAAAACATTGAGACAATCCATAGTGCGGACGGTGCAAAAAGGGTGTGGGGGCGCGGGAAAAACACAGAAGAAAGCAAAACGTACGGGGTGAAGAGGGGAAGGAACCAGGCAGGGTTTGATGGAGATGTGTTGGGGGGGAACCAGAACAATAATGGTGTGAGGGGAGTCCCGCCCCCCGAGCCGGAAAATGTTGGAGGGTGGTGCAATCTCCCACAAGAAAAAAAAAGGGGTCCATTCGTCGAGGGAAAAGGGCCCCAAAGAAGAAGGTGGTGCAGATTCACGTAAGTGAGGAGGCCTTATGCCTCACAGAGGTAATAGAGATATAAATCGCAAGAAAAATGGGGATAGAGGTAAAAAAAGGCCAGAAACTGAAAAGCAAGGGAAGCCGCGGTAAGGGGGAACTGGAGAGATCGCCCCACAAATCATATACAACACTAAACTCGACTTTTGGACGAAAAAAATATCGGCGAGAAAAAAAGCAAGAATGGGATCGGAATATAAACAAGCGTGAAAAAAGGACAATGGGCATCCAGCAAAGCACGCGTCGAGAAGTGCCGGCAAATACCCAAACCCGATCCAAATCATCCTTAACAACTAACAACCCCCAGGTGAAGGGCCAAAGGTAAGAAAAAAAAAAAAGCTTCCGTGTGGCAGTCCGGGGGGGGGGGGAGAGGAGTGGTGGGGAAAAAGACTGTGTTAACCTCTCGGGGGTGGGTTTGGGAGGGGGGGCGTGGGGCGGTCGAACGCTAGGCCCAAAGGATTTAGTGGGGAGACACTGGGATGTAAGTTGGCTCTATATCGCTTACACGGGAGTCCATCAACTCCAGTCGCACTGGCTCCTTCCTGCATAAGCGGGAATTCTGTTACTCTCATACTGCGAGCAGGTCTCTTTGGAATGGGGAGACAAGCAGCTATACCAGAGAAAAAGGAACTTTCCCTTGCCTGGGTTGCTATAGAAGACGTAAAAAAGAAATCAAACCTCTCAATACCATTCCGGACCCTTTTCTTAATTCACGACTCGCTTGTTCATGGCGAGAATGTCTATAGTAAAGAGTATTGCCATAGCGCCAGAGCGAGCTCATCGCCACAAGGAAGGCATCTCGACCAAACAACAACTTCTTCTTAGAAAAGATATCGATAACGATAGGGGAAAATTCGTCGGTAGTAGGATGGGCATACTGCGATCCTCTAAGGGAATGGTTTCGGGGCAAGGGAATAGCGTGCCTGGGAGTATGATGAAGGGCCATTGAGGAGGGTGGATCTCAATTCTTCTATGAAAAAAACGGGAGGAGAGGGAGGGAAAACATCCTGAAGAAGTAGGCGTGAGTATTGGGGAGGGAGGGAGAAAAAGGGCGGTGGTCGAAAAGCGGTGTCCAGCATGCCCTTGGGGGAGACACTGGAAGGATGAAGACCGGCGTCTGCAGGGGTATTCATCACAGGGAAAACAAATGGAAAGCAAAATTGTCTGAGAGGGAAAGGGAAAGGACTCGAAATCCCCGCGGTAGAAAAAAGGTCGATCGTCGAAGAAACTTTTGCAAAAAAAGAAGAAAGGGAGATTCTAAGGGGGTTCGTACTCAAGAGAAACGGAAAAAGAGGAAAAAAAGGGGTTCAACGGAAGGGGAAAGGGGGCGGAATGGGGGGGAAATAGAAAAGTGGGTTCAATTCCCGCTCAACGATGGATGTGGTATTTGGTAAACGGATAGAGGCTCAGCATCTCTCACTTGCGTATAGAGGGAAGGGGGGGGGGGGGGGGAAGGGCGTGGACAAGGGGAAGAGAGAGGAACAGACACTTCTGCTACGACAATACAACCCATTAGCGGGGGAAGGAAAGCGGGGGATGGGAAGAAAAATATGCCATGGGACACTCCATATGATAGAGATTTTGAAAGGAAAGGGAAAGACTCTCAAAGGGGAAACTAAAGAGGGTAGGGAAAGTACTCTCGCTTTGGCCACGAAATATCAACGGAAGGGGGGGGGTCTTGTGAAAAAGGGTGAGAGAACGTCAGAGCTCGTACTCTCCCGAAAAAGAGGTCCTTGTGGAAAAGCAAAAAAAAAAATTATCTAGAGGGGCGAGGTCTGTGGTTATGCAAAAAGGCGGAGCCACGATTGAAACTTCACGAGGTTGGGGGCTTGTATTATACGAAGAAAGCAGCCCAGGGACATATCCCACAAAGTCCTAAGGGACAGGGGAAAACTCTTATAGAACAGGAAAAGCGTGGGGGGAAAGAACTGTATTTTCCGGGAACCGACTCGAGCGTCCAAGTATGCAGGGGTATGAGAGGAGAAAAATTAAGGACGTCCGGGGAAATCTCAACATTGGAGGAAAAGGAAAAGCCGCCGATAGGGAGATGGAGGCAGGGAAGAGGAGGGGCGGGTTTTAGGCTTGTCATGCCAAGGAATTCCAAAAGAAGCTTGAAGGGGTCAGGTCTAAAACAAAAGAAAAAAAAAGAGTTAACGAAAAAAGGCAAAAAAGATTCGCGTAAATGCAAATGGTAAAAAAGAAAAAAGAAAGAAACTATCGAAAGGGCCGAAACTACCAACTACCGATTAGAACTGTCACACTAGGGGGACTCATCACAAAAAAAAAGGGGGGGAGGGGGAGTATCACGTAGCGGTACTCGAATCGGTAGTGGGAGTTAGGGGGAAAAAAAAAGGTTCAGAAAAGGTAAAGGAAACGCCATTTACGCTAATAAAAAGTTGACGGCGGAGATTTGTTGGGGGGGAGGGGGCTGAAAGAGTGGAGGCCGAGGTATGCTTGCACAGTCGGTCGGTAGGGTTCGGGGGGGGGGGGGAAAGGTCGAAAAGAGCTCAAAGACAATGCTGAAAACATTCTCCAAAGCCGATAACGAAAGAGGGAACCGGGGTGAGGAGGGGGACAACCAAATGGTGGTAGGCCGAAAGGAAAATTTGGGAAAAAAGAAGGGAGTCGTAGTATCAGGCCGGTGCAAAATAAGAAGACTCGAAGGAGAACAAAAGTTTCGGGAGGCAGCAAGGACAGCCAACCCTAGAAATGTAACTATAGGGGGAAGAACACAAAATCATCGGCCAACCTCTTTAAATTTAAACACTGTCAAGAGTGGCGAAAAGGAAAAGCATCCACAAGCGCCAGACGCGCCTCTACATCAGTTTGGAGGAAAAAAAATGAAGGGAGATCAAGTGACTCCCAGTAGTAATGGGCCAGGTGGATAAGCCCATAGAAGGGAAGCTTTCGGAAAAAAGGTACGGATCGTCGGAGAACTACGAGATTCGTTGAGAAAGGGAAAGTGGGAAAAAAGGAGAGAGCCAGAAAATCAACGTTCCACAGGAGCGAATATACGTGGGAAGCAAGGGGGGAAGATGTGGGGGGAAACAGTCCCGGGGAAGCCGATACTCGATGCCAGCTCCTCATGGTTATTGTCGGGATTATTGAGATTTGAGTCGTTCAAGGGACCTTCACACGAGCAGCGCTAGAGGGCGAGAAGTCTAAAACAATCAGAAAAAGAAGGGACCCATCCAGGCCGGGGGAAAATGGAAAAAAAGGGAATATGGCAATTCCCCCCTCAAAGGGAATTTTGCAAAAGGAAAGTGAAAAAAAGAAAAAACGGCATATGGGGGAGGTGGTCTGGAAAAGAACAATGTGTGTAGAAAGAATTAAGGGACCATGGGGTAGGGAGGTTTCACGGACATTTCATACAAAAACATAGGGGACTCCTCAGAAATTGGGAAAAAGGACTTAGATGGAAGACGAGCAGGAAGAAAATCAGGAATTACAATTCTGCTCCCAGTTGTCCGAAAAAAGGCTGAAAAAAGAAGAGCAATCGTGCCTCAGGATGAGAATCAGGCAGATACGGGTTTCAAAAAAAAGGGAAAAGCGGAAGCTTCCTTTGGAGCCAACCTCCCTGGGACTGTGGAAGGGAAATTCAAAAGAAGACTTCTAGTCTTCGTACCTTCAGGGGTTGATACGGAGAGTACCTTGGCTTGGATAGAATAGGCACAATCGGGGGGGAGAAAGAAAATCAAGAGATCAGACAGACAATCCAAGGAAGCGAAGCCTAAGGAACCATATATTGAGAGGATAGAGACGGCTCGAAAGATCCTGGGAAAATTGCGAGTGCTCGAGACGGAGGAGGAAAGTAGATAGAATGAACTCGGGTTGCCAAGGAGAGGTCGAGAAGGGGCAGAAAAAGTGAGGAAGAAGGGAGGGGGGGACTGGTTACGATTAAGAAGCGGAAAGTTAAGGGGTTCCCTTTATGCCGAGGGAGAAAACTTAGGAAAAAAGGAAAAAAGATCTATCAACAATCGAAAGCCTTCTACTTAATGAGAAAAGTGTCGGGGGGGCGCAAGTGGGAGTCAATTGGGGGTGGGAGAAAGATCTGCAGAATGAAGAAACGGCTGGGACCGTCTCTTTTCTGCTACCGAACGTGGAAAAAATGGAAACAGGGAAGATCAATCCAGGAGTGCTAGACCAAAGGGGGCAAGGGCAAAAAGTCCGACGTACAAGTCTGATCGGCGAAATCTGGGTGGCGGAAACAGAAAGTTCTCGGGGGGGAATGACAGTGTCATACAAGAAGGGAGGGAAAAAAAGAAGCAAAAGGAAAAAACGCTGTTTCAAAGGGCACGGTTTCCAATAGATTTTGAAAGTAGGAAAAAGAAGAGGGAAACAGGTTCAATCCTGGCAAAACTGCTGCAAACGGTCGGGGGGAGAACTTGAGTTGGGGACGAAGACCGCGGGGGGAAGGCAAATGAATATCGTTCTGGTGAACGGCGGGTACCGAAGGGAAATAGGTCGAAACAGACAAAAAACTGATAACCACGAACACATACCCGCCGAAAGGGATCTGTGAAGATCCTCTCAAGTGGGCAAAGACAAAAACTAATGTCCATTAGTACACGTCATAAAGAAACGGTTTCCCAAATGGGACGTGGCAAGAAAAAAGGAAGAAGATGCAGAACGAAGCAGGCGTAAGTGGGAAACGAAGGGGGAAAGGCGGGGGCACGAATATCAAAAAAGACAGGGTCTTTGGATCCAACAAGAAAAACTTGGAGGGGAAAAAAGTCGGGAAGAGACAGAACGGGCACGACGTTGTTGGAAGGAACCACAACTGATGAAGGCCGGGGGAAAGGGGTAAGGCTCAAAATGATTGCTATAAATGAAAAGCGGAAAAAACGATAAAGGGGGGACTCTACACGTCTTAAGGCAGGAAGAAATAGTGAAGAAAAAGATTGGGAGGAACAGATCTGGACAAGGCAAAAACAAAGAAGGGGGGATGGGGACGGATTCAGGGATAGTTCTTCAAAAGAAGCCCGAAAAGAAAGAAGGAGGGGGGGAAACAGATGGGGCCCTGTCATGTCTACACCATCGGGTCTGAAGGAAGGGACACGACAACAAGGGGCGCCGAGGACGACCGAGTGGGAGGCAAGGCCAGGAGGGACGTTTGAGCGGCTGAATGCCAAGGAAAAAAAGCAACTGACCTCTGGAAACGTCCAACCGAATTGGTAAGCGTCGACACCGAAAAATAAAAGGAAGGCAAAGGGGAAAAAACGAGGGAAATGCGACCGGTACACACCCTGGCCCGTGAGGAAAGCAAACGCACACTCCCACTGCTGATTTCGACGGACGCGGAGAACGTCACAATCAAACGTAGGAAAAAAGGAGAATCCAGCGGGATCGAAGGGGGGGGGAGGGGAAAGTTAAAGAAGGTAGTCTACCTGAAAGTCCTGTAAAGGGAGCAGAGAGCGAATTAACCGGGCTCAGGGCCTAGGTGTAAAGGGGTTTAACGAAGTGAGCAAAATTAGGAGGGGAACGGTCGTGACGATTTAAATGGTGTCCTCGAGCCCGATCAAAAAGTCGCGCCCAGGACTGCTATAGCAAACAACGAAAGGGGTAATAAAGGGGGACGTGTGAAGAAGGCTGAAAGGGTAAAAAGGGAAAATACAACCTCTGTGGAACATCACTCCGGGACGCGAGCGAGCATATCAGAGGCCGAGGATGTTTCGGTCTCAAGGGAATTCAGAGGCAAAAAAATAGAGACTGGGGATGGCGGCCTGCCGGAACAGCCGGGATAGATCTGCAAAGAGGAAGGTCAAGCGGCGGGGAAAAGGGCCAATCGGGACGTCAATCCCACCAGGAGACGTCGACCAGAAAGCATGGGTGGGTCTTCCCAAAGTGCCAGCAGGTCGGGAAAAGAGGATTCAATCGAGAGAAGGGGAACTCCGAGGGGGAATGTTGAAAAGTCACCCATTATACTTTATGAATTCTTGTCTGTGGGAAGAGGGGTCAGTATAAAGAAGGAGAACTACCGATTCGGTCGACAAAAGATCGAAAAGAAAATTCCGGGCCAACCTTAATAATAAGGGGGAAGACAATTGAATTAGGTTGTGGGGGTACTTCCTGCAAGCGTAAGGTGATAAAGGAGTCGAAAAAGGAATGGGTAGTTTTCAGGGGGGGTATGTAGGGCAGAGGGACAAGCGGGGATGGGCCATTCGGGGACCGTAAAAACGACTATCCATGACGAAGGGGCGAAGATTTATTCCACGCGCAAAGAAAGAAAGCAAAGCAGACGGTATCGCCTAAGAAGTGTGAACAAGAGGGGAAAGGGAAGAGGGGTCCACTCAACATAGGCTGGCACCGTGAAGGGTGAAAATCAGCGGGGCAGTTTACCGGGATGCGGGTAAACGGAACAATGTTTTCGAACCAATTACAAGCGGGGGAAAGTGGGGACACGGGTCATCCACAAAGCGTTCGCAGTCAAGACCTTGTGCTGCAGAAAACACATGGTACCGTCGGGAGTCTTCGAAAGGGGGCGCATTTAGGGTAGCCATCCAGGATGCTGTGAAACGGTCTACCGTACTTTAACGGTGAAATGAATGGGATAAGAAAAATCAAGCAATCAGATTTCCTCAGAAGAAGGGACTCTAAGTGGGACCACAAAAAACACTTTAATGCGAACAAATTTCGCAATAAACCCCTTTGCCGGTCTCTATACTACTTCAATCGCACGCCGAAACGAGGAAGAGTCCAGGGGAGGAGAAGAGCAAAGTTACACGTTTTTCTTTTGGGACACCTTGGATTCAAAATCCCGGCCCAAGACACGGAGAGGAAAGTACCAGCACTCCAAGGGGATAATCTTCAAACCATTTCAAGGAGGTCGAAGTGAGAGCGAGCATGGGTAAAACACAATGGAGTCTTCTCAAAACAACACAAAAGTAGGGGGAGGGAGAGCGCGCGGGGCCCAGGCTAAAAGGATTCAGCAGGACGAAAAAAAGGGTTGGGACGGGGGCAGTAGCAGAGGGATTGGCGGGGGAGGATTCAGTCTATAGTTAAGGAAGGGGACGAGGAAAAACAGGGGCTATTTCCAAGGAAAAGAAAAAGGCGCGAAATTCGTCCCTGTCGAGGGCAAGGGCGGGGGGGGGGATAATCTATAAACACACGGCAGCGGAGGGTGAATGGCCATTGTTGTTGGGCGACAAAGGACTGCTCACGAGACTAGAAATACCTCTTCCAAGAATGGGGGGGGACCATCCAAAAATGAGGACCAATTGAGCAGGACCACATGGATCCAATTGATCAAAATGCTGAAAAGCTCTGTACCTACTGGAAAGTTTAACAGGGGGGGTATCGCCTACGCCTGTGTCTCGGCTTGAGTTGAAAATGGGCGAAAGCCGATTGTAAGGAGACAAAGTATTAAAGAAGGAGAATGGGGGGAAAACTTCAACCAGTTTCCAATCCAGTTTGTGAGCGGAAGGGGCATATTAAAAACAAGCCCGCTAGGGGAATTCATAATCCTAGCTTCAGATGGGTCGAAAGGGGCTGGGGGGGGTGGGAAGAAAAAGACGGCGCCTCTCGAACCTTCTGGGAGGAAAAGGTCGAGGGGGAAACTAATGGAAAAGCATCAGTGAAAAACGAACACCTTGCAGAAAAAGATCCCCGAAGAAAGACAGAGGGAAGATGGGGGGCATCAGGAATATCCGGAGATCACATAAGGGGAAGGGGGCCTGAAAGGGCGGAAACTTGCCTCAAGCTCGGGGGGGAAACCGCGGAGTGCTCAGGTTGATAGACCAGCGAGGAGAGAGTCGCGAAGCTGCACGTAAGGGCCTACAGAGAAGAAGGAACCCGCGGGGAACACTATATCAAAACGTAGAAAATGGGACTTTGATCCCCAGGCCAATACAAGTCGTGAGCGACGAGGGATCTCGGGGCCGAACCCTGCGTCAGGGGGAAAAAAGGACAAAGGATGATGGGAGGCTAAGCAGCTGTGGGGGATCAATATGGGGGACTGTTAGCAAGGGACGATTGTGAAGGAAAAGGAGGTTTTTTCTGAGACTATCTAAGAGGGGAAGACGACGCGAAGCGGAATGTCTTCGCGCTCCTGATCTTGAGCCATCGGGGACCGAGATCCTGGGGGGGGAAAGCAATCCTACTACTATAGTCAAAAGGGGGAACAGATGGGGGTAAACGGGACTTAGAAAAGGTATTCTTACGGGGACCATTTTGACTCACACAAGCCGGGTAAGAGACGTTTAAGGCAGTGGGGGTGCAGGCATTCTGGAGCTTGGGGGAAAAGGGCTTGTAACGGAAAAACACGGTGATCAGAGCTAAACTCCTAAGTTTGGCCTCGGTTCGAACACCGAAAAAGAAGGAAAACGGCAAAGAGTGAGGGTCGCTGAAAACAGAAGGAGCTTGGCCTAAGGGAAAAAAGACACTCCCCCCTAATCAGACGTCAGCTCGATTATCTCCCTCAACATGAGGGGGGGAGAAAGAAAAGATCACATCCTGAGAGCCGACGGGAGAATAGTAGGGGGGGGGGAGTGAGTTTTCCGCAAGACTCTAAAAACGGAAAGGGAAGAGCATTTGAAAAAAGGTCTTGTTCACCGGTATTTTTTTTTTTGTGGGGTGGTTTCGGGGGAACGAAGCAAAAGTTATTCGTGGGGGTCAGGAACAGAGGGGGGACTTGTGATGGGGCAAGGGAAAAGCCAGCAAGAGAATGATGATATCCAAGGCATATCAAAAGAGGGAGGGGGGCGCGAGAAAGGGTTTGAATTTGGACCAAAACAAGGAGACTCGGAAATACAACATCTTGGAAGAGAAATCTCGTAGTCGTGCTGGGTCCAAAATGAAGAATCCTCAACGAGGGGGAACAGGTGAAAACTAAAAGAGAGAGGCAAAAAGACCTAAAGGTATATGATCTAGGGGGGCGAAAATCGGACAGCCGTGATAACGAACAACAACCTCGGGGGTGAAGGTTTCAATCCGGCGGGGGAGGAATGCAAAAAGCCACCAGCGCCGGCGACGCGAAGCATCAGTTGTTGTGGCTTCCCAAAAAGGCTCAGGGGTAAGATAACAGACGTGCGCTGGAAGAAGGAAGTGTGCCTGTGATCAAAGCCCAGGAGAAAATGAGAAGAAACGCTCACCTTTATCTGGAAAACGAGGCATCACTAGCCTAAATGAATTCTAAGAAAGGGAATTCGAAAGAACTGGTGAGAGCAAAAGGACACTCCTTGGCCAATCGAGAAATAATAAGGGGGAAGGGGTAGACATAAGGTTGGGAGTTCCTGAGGGATGTTACCGCGGATCCTGATGCAACAAAAAGTGGGTTTTGGGGCAGAAGGGTAGGCTAGCAGACGATTGTGAAGGAGGGAACAGGGTCAAAGGACACTACTCATACTGCTTCGAAAGGGCCGCGTCCGGGAGAACCCGACGACAAAGCACCATCAAAGGGGGGGAACAGCCGGGAAAAGGATGTGGAGGAGATTTCCATCCTGTAAAGCCAGAGGGGGGAAAAAGGAACCACTCTTGGTTTCTAGTTTTTCAGGGCTGGGGGCTTTAAAAAAAAAAGGTGTAAAATGTCAATCGAAAAGGGGGTAGGAAGCTTTCACACAAGCGAGCTCCTAGACCTGTTTTCCCTGTACCGTCCTGAGTCGTCGAGCTGCAGACCTGAAAAGCAGGCGACAAGGGTGTGGACTACCGGATTTTTCAATTGAACTTTCTGATTGCATCATAAGGGTCTCAGCAGGGAAGTGCGAAAAAAAAAAAAGATGAACAAAGAACCAATTGAAGCGGTGACCCCAAAAAATCTTGCGACACGGAAACTTTGGCAGGGGGGGGAGATACTCCTGAAAGAAGGAGAAAAACTTCGTTCATGCTTCGACAGCTTGTGCAAGCGATCCAGTTTGCAGGAATAGAAACGTCAGGGATCAAAAAAGAAAAAAAAAAAATGGCCCTTCAATAGGAGGAAGTAGCTGAAAAACAATCAAACAAATACCGGAAGCCGAAAAAAAAAAAGTCAAATCGTTGGTCATGACGAACTAAATCAGAGCCTTGGCGCAAAAAGGCGCGGCC
>Ga0179593_1751291_pt1 | contig 10345 bp, 10 predicted proteins | sample CZODoug2_1_08_16_FD_185931 | JGI IMG/M metagenome (GOLD analysis project Ga0179593, IMG submission 185931) | Vadose zone soil fungal communities from Angelo Coast Range Reserve, California, USA - CZODoug2_1_08_16fungal (PacBio error correction) | ecosystem: Environmental > Terrestrial > Soil >...
CAACCGTTAAACCCAACAAATTGCGGGGGGACCGAATTACAATCGTTTTATAATCTTCCCACGGGTGAACTCGCGTTCACGTTGCGTGCCGGCCCCCGAAACGGGTTTTTTTTTTAAGAAGGTGAGCCCAGAAGAACCTGAAGGTGCCGGAAAATAGGTGGGACCGGAAACTTCCTATCTACCGCTATACACCGCACTTCGTGTCTAATAAGACGTGGCGCCCCACTTGGCCCCGCCGCGGCCAAAAGAAAAAGCGGACGGGATACAAGTTTTTTGAAGGCCTTACAAACGCCTGGGGGGTGGTTGGCCAGGAATATTTTACTGCCGTGAGACGCGAAGTTGCTCTAAACTACAAACAGGCGGCGATCCTCCCGACGTTTTGAGGGCCCCCCCTGGAATCAAGGCAAACCTCCGCTTCTGGAAGCGGGGTAAATCACGCCTCCTCTTTTGACATACCGTCGTTTTTCAATCCTGTTTTTCCCCTTTTTCCACGTACACATAACATTTAACACCAGGAAGAATGCTGGCCCCTTGCCTCTGTCGGGCGAGCCGGCGCCGGGAAGAGGCCCAAAGCCACGTTTTTTCTTCCAAATATTTCTGGGTGGGGGCCCCGCCTGGGAACCGACCCGAACCGAGGCACAAGTTGACTTTCTCCTCCCGACCGCAATGTCCTGTGGTCCCTCTTGTACGGAAGAAGCGGCAGCGGAAAATTTCCGCAAACACGCGAGAATTGGTTTTTACGCCGTGAGCCCATTCCACCTACCTGCTGCCGGAATTTAACGGCCCGCTGGCGGAACGCTGCTATGCCGTTACCTGGTGCTAGGTGCCCCCCCCCCCCTCCATGAAGCGGATACGTGTTTTTTTTTTGCGGAAGAACCAACTAAGCAAGCGATCAGGTGGTTTGCCCAAGTTAGGCCTCCCTTTGAAGCGGAAGGGCCATCATCGCGCCCTTGGTAGAGCCGTTTCCGTGGGCCAGCAGCAAAAAGAAGGTCGCCATTTGGCCCCCCCGGCGCTGATCACTTAATCCCAAGATTCTTTCGTGCTGGCGATGAGCCGACCCGGCGATCCCTCCTGGAACAACCGGGAACATCCGATTGGCCGGTAATTCCGAAACTAATTGCCAAAAGGCTGCACCGTTGACGAATGCGGCCTGACCAACTATCGCTGAAATCAATGAACGCGACCACCACTCCTCCTGCCAAAACCAATTTTTTGAGTTTGCGGCGAGCTGACGCCATCGGGTAAAACTGCGGGTTTTTTTCACCAAGGTTCAATTTGGAAGAAAGTGGACGACCCTCCCGGCGTCGCCTAAGTAAGAATAAGAAATGGAAGCGCAAGGTTGACATCGAAAAGAAAACTTACCGAAACGTAAAAATATTGATTTTTTGCGAATTATTGAACCTTTGCAGTTTTTTGCGGGAGGGACATGAAAAAGCAAACCCGGGTACCCTAGGAGCCACGCTTTTGTAAGCCGTTTTTTTTTGTCCAACTTTGGATTTTCCGGCCAAGCCTTGATTGCCTAATAGGGGGAGTGAGTCCAGGAAACCTCCCCCGACGGGGCGGCGCAAGGTGCCCCGCCGGGAATGGGGTTTTTTCAGGAGCGGGCGAAATGTCGAACGCTACACGGAGAAAGCTCGCCGCGTTCAATTTCTTTTGCCGCGGTAACAATCTAGCCAGTTTTTGGGGTCTCCTGACCAATCGCGACCGACATAAACCTTTTGCTGCTCGGTCCTGCTGCTCGAAAAGCACAAGGCCCCATCTCACCAACCGGTTTCCTTGCGCGTCCCCCCGCGCCCGCCCTCCGAATTCGAATCCGATCTCCGCAAGCAGATTGAGGACAACACCCTATTCGCCGGAAAAGAAGGTTTCGACCCCACCCCTCGGTTTCGACCCTGCCGCTGAGCATGAATTGCAAGCCGGGGTGGCCTGGGCCTACGCGGCGGAAGAAAGCCCGAACCGTCTTTTTTCCCCCCGCCATAAAACGATATTTGGGGCTGAAGCACCTGGTTTTTTTCTGGGAACCTGGTTTTTGCCGGGAAGAAAAGTGTTTTTTTTTTGGCCCCTGCGGAACAAATTTTTTTTGGCCATGAGCGTGGGGGGTTTGCGGCCTCTTCCCCACCGTACTAACGAAAGAGCCTTGCGCGGCACCCACGCCAGGAAAAAAAGCGCAGGCCACAGCGTTCTCTCAAGCGGGAAATCTTTGCTTTTTACTAGCGGGAATTTTTTTCGGCCGGGAGCTGACACAGGCCCAGTCCCTCCGCAGGATACGCAAAAACTCCGATCCAGTGGTTGGACGCCGCAACCGGCGAAGTTTTTTTTTCTATCCGCGTTTGGATTTTCAAATCCTCCTGGCCTCCGCACGAAAACATTCCCGTTGGCTGATTCCGGCCGACCTGGGGGTCCGGCCAAGACCCGCAATCGTAGAGGGGCCTGGCAACACGTATTGGCTGACGGCCGGAAGTTCCCTTCGTTTCCTGGCCGACAAAAGAATCCTGGCGCCCTCGATTCTTTTTCGCTGATTGTCCTCGCGGGCACGAAATATCCGCGCCAGTTTTGAATAGCGCTCAAAAGACCCATCATGAAGGACATTGGATGGAGTCGCAGAATTTCCATGCAATCTTTATTGAATGAGCGGGCACCACGCTGGGTAGGCGGCCCGGGATCCGGCGGAAGGGTTTCGCTCGACGGCCAGCCCAACACCTGAAAGGATCCTGAAGCCGGCTTCCCCTTTCCGCGCCGGCCGAAAGATTTTCAGTGCAATCGGCGCAAACCCACCCACGGCACAACGCCGGTGCGAGTTTAAATTCGCAAGTCGAAATCGGAACAAAGAACGTTCGCCCCCTCGAGCCGGGGCCGCCTTTCCATCCAGTTTCCCCCGGTCCAAAGTTTTCCGCCCCCGCCCCGAACGAAGCCCCGATGCCCCACCCCAAGAGTCCCTTTCGGCGATCAAAGGCGTGTACGTACGAGAAGTTTGTTTTCGACCACGCCCCCGTCCACCTCTTTACCCACCGACACCGACCCCTGCAATCGACGTTTTGCGGGTCTCACAACTCGAACCGCTAATCTTCCGGACCGCTTTCCCTTCCTGCCCACAAAGGCCCCCCATCGACTTAAATCGAACAGGCCGGCCGCGCCCCCGCGTGACAGCTGCTGCCCGCAGAAGACTTTTCGCCCCAGAAAACCACCCTGCCCGGAAAAGAAATTCACCCTGAGGTGCAGAAAGCGTCCCATCAAAGTTCATCCGGCGCACCTGCATGGCAACCAAGTTGGCCTGGTCGGCCTGCCCCAGCAATGTCTGCCCGCAGATCGAACCCGCCGGCCCGAGGCCGTCGTTTTTTTTTTTCCCATGGGCCCTTCCCCCCCCCCCCCCTTCTTTCACCCCCCGGCCGAGCCAGAACAAGGAACCTCCAAGCTTCGTCATTGGCAGGTAGCGGTGAGGCCTCAGCGCAAGGCCGGGCAACCTTATTCCGATCGGACACCGTGCCCCTAACAACACTCGCGAAAAACCTGGCGCGCGCGTCCTAGCGCCCCCGAGGCCTCAAAGGGAGAAAATTGGTTCCGAATTCCGTGACGCGGCGCCAAATTGTAACAACCGCAATGAGTCCCAATATTGAGCAGTTGGAACGTAAAAATTGGGTCGATCGAGAGGAAACGATCCACCTTTTTTCGGCCTTTGGAAATATGATCCACGCGGCCCACCGGCCCCCCCGGTCCAGAAACCTACACCCGTTTGTCACACTTTTCCCCCCATTCCGTCCCCTTTTGCGGACGCGCTGGGGCGGCCCCGGCGGGCCGCAGGCCGCGTTTTCGGGTGCCTGATTCCTGGCCATTTGTTTTTTTTCCGCCCCCCGCCCCCCGCCGGTGAAAATCGAAAATCTCGAAATACGAATATGAATTTTTCCCCCAGCCGCCGTGGAATGCGGGGACGGTTTATTTGAAACCAACCTCTGGTCATTGCGGACGACGCAAAGCGACCGAAGCCCAATCCCCAGCTTTTACGTTCCAGCCTTTTTTTAAATTTTAACCCCTTTGCCAAGGAAAAGCTGGGATTTGCTTTACTCCGCTCTCCGCATGAACGGGTTTTTTTATCCGCTCCCCTTGATCGAGCGCGTCGGCCCAGAATTAAAAAAATACCCGTTCGCCCCGAAAACAAAACCATGTGTTTTTGAAACGGACAGCCCACCCAACCGCAGAAAGATCGCCAGCCCCGTCCCAGATCCCGGCCATGCCAAGGGCGCGTTTGGTGAGGAAACGCTGGCCCGCGTCGCCGCAATTTCAAGCAATCCCCCTGCCCCAGGACGTCCGCCGGCCGGCTTTTTGCTGGTCCAGCCCCCAGGAACAACAGCGCCCGCTTTTCGGCCCCGATGAAGATTGGCGGCGCGAAATTCGGACAGCGTCGCCTGGCCACTACCCACCCCACGCCCGGCAATGATATTTGGGCAATGGAAGTTTTTATGGAACAGCGCCCGATCCGCCCCGCAGCGATTGCCCCATGGCGGCTCGGCCACGCTCGACAGTAATCCCCTCCTTACCTTGGAGAAAGTCTGTGGGAAATGACCTGGCCGCTGGGGGTTTCAGCCGCACGAAAATCGGGCGGTGGCTGGAAAATGCCGATGGCCGATCATGGGCGTTTGCCCGAGACCCTCGGGGCCTATAGAAACGCCCGCCCCAGCCGCATGAAATGGCCGAGAGCAGGTAAGGTAAACCTGGCAGCCCCACAATGGGCGTCGGTGATCCCGGCTGATCAGGCGTGCCCCGATGACATCCCGCCGCGATTAGCCCGAAGCACCCATCCCAAAGGGAAATGCCCCGCCCCCAATCGCAATCCCCCCACCCGAAGATTCCGCGCCCCCAGGCCCCACCAGCGAAGTCCCCTTTGCGGCCATAGATTTCACCGCGGCCCAAAAGATGGGGGGTCCCCCCGCGCCCAAGCCCTTCCGTGTACCGGGTTTTGCCCGAAACCAATGACCATAGCTCCCGAATGGCGGTTTTGCGCACACACGACCCAACTGGACGCGATCTGGTTCCCCATAGGGCCCACTATCCCAGGGCCGCCAAACCACGAGACAAAAGGCACCTGCCTAGTCCCCAAACGAAAATGGAAGGCCTCTCGATTTCTGGTTGTACCCAACCCAAGACCGACCCCCCCGCGACCCCCCCCCCCGTTTTTGTCCCGCGGCCGGACACATAACGGCCGTGGGCAGCGTGCCCCCCCCCCGCCCCCCGTTGCCGGGCTTCCCTCCCCAGTTTTTTTTCGTCGTAGCCGGCCCCCCGGAACGGCGTATGTGCCCTCGATCGTGGGCGTTTCCCGGTTTCATGTGCGCTCCGATCTGGCCCCTCAAACCATCCTCCTCTCTCCTCCCTCCCAGATCAACCAACACCCTGAGGCGGCTGGCCCCGCCGCCTCGTTTTGCGGCGTGTAGCCTCCATGCACCGCACACGCCCACTGGCTTTTCGAAAGGCCCCCATCCGCGTCCGCCTGCTCCGACCGAACTTGGGAGAGCCCGGCACGCCCGCGCGCTGCGCGTCTGTTCGCGCCGCAAATTGCGCGGTGGTCCGTTCTGGTGGTGATTTCGCAGCCCCTTTTTCATCGGCTCCGCCGTTTTTTTTTGCGCCCCCCTGGGATCGTGCCCCTATTGACCCCCCGGATCGCGTAGACCATTTTTGGGTCGCTGGGTGCGCCCCAAAACCGCCATCGGCCGCTGCAATTTTGGTTTTCGGCCCCCCCGACGAACGCTTTGGCCCGCGACCATCTTTTTGGGCGCGTGATTATGGCGGCACGGGCTTCGCTTTGGTGCCCGTGCCCCTGGCGATCTCGGTGGGGAATTTGCCCGCCCTTTGGGGTCGGCAAATTTTCCCTTTTGGGCCCCTGCTTTCCGGTCTATCGTCGGCGGATTTCCAATCGACGCCCTTGATCAGCCGGATCAACCGAAACGCCATTCCTGGCCTGCCCCCCCGTTCCGGAATTCCTCGCCATCGCGCTGTTCCCGGCGTTTTTTTTTCCTTAGGCCCCGAGTTCTTCGGCAACGCCAAAATGATCGCCCCATCGGCGATTTTTTCCCCCGCCCCGACTTTCCTGCGGGCCCTGACCCGCGGCAGGTCATCAGCGTCAAGGTTTTTAGAGGGAACTTATGTGCGAGGCGCGCCGCCGCGCCCGCCATGGCAAATCCGCGCTGGGCGGGATCGCGCCTGTTTTCCAATATTCATGCCCCAATAGCATGGCCCGGCGCCTTGCTGGGTGCCAGGCCCGAACGCTGGGTCCCGATCGCAGCCGGCCATCTAAATCGCCCGAAGCGGCGGCCCTGTCCGTTCCTGGGGCCCGGGCCAGCTAGCCCGCCGCCCCCGGGCCCGTTCCTGGGGCCAGCATACTTGAATTGGGCGGCCCCGCAGCGGTTTTTTCCTCCACCAAACCGCGCCCCTGGATTGCCCGGGATTTCCGCTGGCCGGGGGCGGCGCCTTTTTCTCTCGGTTGGCTTTTGATTTTTCGTTTTCCACCCTGGTCGGCACGGTCTGCGCGAACCGCGGCTCATCCAAGGGAGCGGCCTAACCGTTCCCAATTGCCGTACGAGGCGAAGCAATCCCAAGCCCCTTCCCTTGCAAGTAAAGCCTGGATTGCTTCGGTCCGCTGCGCTTCCCTCAGAAATGAACGAGGTTTGTTTCCCCCAAAAGTCAATCGTCTCCCCGCCCCAATCACCGCCGGCGGCAATCCAATCTCGTAAGTCGAGATCGATCCCACGCGGGCGGGCGAAATGCCAGAATCAGCCCCGAACGCCCGGCCGCGCCCGCCCCTCGCACAGCCGCGTCCCGCAAAGACGGAATGTAAAGTCGTTGCAACCGTTTGTTTTTGTATGGTTCTGGAAACCGCCGCTGGTATCCTTTTTCCAGCGAAAGTTTTTTTTTGAATTGACGTCCCATGCGGTTTTTTGTTCCATGGCGCCCGGGTCAACGACTTCGACCTTTCTCCTTGAGGGCCCTCGGGGGCTGAGGTCCCGCGATAGCCCACCGGGGGTCCCGCCCCTCGGGAATAGGTTTGCCCCGCCCTTCCCCCGCCGCGCCTCCACCGCCCCTACCTGCAATTTGGAACCGAAGCTTTTGCCGTCTTTTGTTTTCTGGGCTCGGCCGGGTGAACATAAGAGCAATATGAACGACGGGCCCCCCGCGGCCGTCGGTTTCCGATCTCCGGGCAAACCAATTGCGGCGCGCCAACCTTTGTCCCATGCGTTGCGCCGCAAATTGAAACTTTGATTCGCTTTCCTGCCACCTCGGTGGATTTCCCCCTTCCTGCCCATGGTTGGTTCTGGCGCGCTTTCCACGCCGCGGCCCCCCCGCCTTCCCCTCGTCGATTAAGTTCATGGCCCCCCCCCCTTTGTCGGGCAAGGAAGCCGGTCCCGGAATATAAGCGGTTTTCGAGGTGTTGAAGACCCGAACCGATGATCGCGTCCGGTCGGTTGTTAGGTGACGGCCCGTAGAAACTTTCGTACCTCCTTCTTTGGATGCCGAAGAGAATCTTTGGTGGCAATCGGCCCGTTTTCGGTTCGGCCCGGCCCGGGAAAACTTTTGACCGACTGGACGCTGGCGCTTTGCGAGCGACGGTCGTTTTTTTTCGGATCGACTTTGCGATATACTTCCGGCCCCCGGCCGTTTGGTCCGCCGTCCCATGCCCAAACTGAATCTCGTCCGCGCGAAAAGAGTCCCGGCTTCAGGATTGTTGGCTGGCGGTCGAGCGAACCACCTCCCCGCCGGAAATCCCGCCCCCCCGCCCCTACCCAGGCGTTGTGCCAGCTCCCAATCCAATTAAAGATGATGGAATGCTGCGAACTTTTCCCATCAATTCCCTTCCTGATGTTCGGGAAGCCCCCGCGCTTCAAACAAACTTGCCGCCGATAGTTCGTGCCCGCGAACAATCAAGCGAAAGATCGAGCGCCAAAGGAAATTTCTTTTTGGTCCCGGCCCCAGGGAACGAAAGGAACTTCGCCGGTTCAGCAAAACGCCCTGGTGCCCAGGCCCTTCGTTTACGAAATTTTGTTGCCGGTCTTGCCGAACCCCCAGGCCTCCGCCGAACTCACACGGGATTGGTTCTTTCGTTGCGGCGGCAGATGGATTTTGAAAAATTCAACGCGAATCGACTTTCGCCGTCGGCGTCCCAACCAATGGATCGAGCTTTTTGCGGTATCCTGCGCGGCCCGTGTCAGAATCCCCGCCCCGAAAAAACGCCCGCTAGTTAAAGAAGTAGATTTGTTTCCCGCCCTGACAGCTGTGTTGGCTGCGCTTTTTTTTTTTTCCCTGCGTGGTTGGCGCGCAAGCTCTTTCGGCGTTTACGGTTGGAGAGCCGCAAAACCCACGCTCATGCCAAAAATTTTCCGCCAGCAAAACACTTTTTCTTTCCCGCAAACATCCCCACAAAGGTGTTTCCAGTCCCCAATATGTTGGTTATGCGAACAGCGTTTTTCGGCCCTTCTTCCGCCCCGCGTAGGCCCCATCACCCCGCCCTTGCAGATTCAATTGCTCAGCGGGCCAGTCGACCGATGTCCGAACCTTTCTTCGCCGAATCGTGGTGTTGGTTCCCCCTCCAATTCTGCCCTTTGCGGATCGATTCGATATTCGAGGGCCGAGCGCACAGGAACCTGGTTTGGTTTTAGAGCCTTGTCTTCCGCGCAGCAGAAACCCGAGGCCCAGCAAGGGTTCTGTCTCGATTTAAGGAACCCAAACCTGGGTCTAGCTTCCCGTACCGCGCCCAAAGAAAATGTACGCCGCCGAGCCTTTTCTCCGTGTAGCTGTTTCGAACCATTTTCCGCCCCTCCTCCTGAAAAACCCCATCCCCGGCCGGGCCCCTGCCGCCCGCCCGTCGGGGGTTTTTTTCCGGACCTCACTCACTATTATGCCAATCAAACTGCCGGGAAAATCCAAAGTGCCCCAAACCCCTTGGGCTACAGCGGGCGCTTTAGGGTACCCCGGTTTGCTTTTTTCCTTGTCCTCCCGCGAACTGCAAGTTCCATAATTCCCCGCAAAATCAATTATTTTTTTCCGTTTCGTAAGTTTTTCTTCCGATTTTCCCCCATTGCGCTTTCCATTTCTTATCTTTGCTTAGCGGAACTCCGGTGCCGTCACTTCTTCCAAATTGACTTGGGCAACCCCGGCAGTTAACCCGAATTGGCGAGCGCCGCGCCCCAACCCCCAAAAATTGTGTGTCGGCGAAAAAATCAGCGATGTCCAGCCGCCATGTTTTCCACGGTGGCCAGCTTTGCCAATTAGTTCGTAATAACCGCCCATCGGAAATTTGTTCCGGTTTGTTCGGAGATCCGCCGGTCGCCCTTCATCCGCCCCAGCAGAAATTTCTTTTCCCGCCGTAGTGATTCCAGCTGCCGCTCCCAAATGCTACTCCTTTTGCCTGCTTCCCCGGCCCCCCGGGAAAGCCTCTTCCCAGCGCGGCAAAATGAGTGCGCCCCCCTCCCGCCCCTGTCCCCAAGCCCCACTTCCCCCGCAACACTGCAAATCGCTTGGTTCGTTCCCGCCAAAAACGCCCGCCTTCATGCCTCCCCGCCACCCCAAGTAACGGCAAATAGCAAGCGGTTTCTCCAGCGCCGTAGATTTCCCGGCCCCCAGCAGTAGTGGAATTGCCAACGCCGTAACCAGTCTCCGCGGGTTTGCGGAAATTTTTTGTTTTCCGCTTGCCGCCTGTCTCCCCTTCCCGTTTTCAGAGCAAGCGGAACATTGCCCGTTCCGGGACGAAAAACGTCCACTGTGCCTCCGGTTTTCGGTCACCCGGTTTCCCAGCCGCCCCCAGAATATGAAGCAACGTGCTCCTTTCCCCCGGCGCCGCTCGCCCCCCGCACCAAAGCGCCCCAGCAAATTTTCCTCCCCTGCCGCGTGTACGTTTGAAAAGAACCGGTTTTTGTCAAAGAGCCCGTGATCTCCCCCGCTCCAGAATCCGGAAAGGGTCCCCTTTGCTCAGGCCCCTCAAGCGTCCCCCGAGGATCGCCGCCTGGTTGGTAAGTTTAATTGCACACTCGCGTTTGCCTCCCGCCCCGTCCACCATCTTTCCCTTGCCCAACCGGAGGTTTGTTAAAGGCCCTCAAACCTGCCCCGGCCTTTTTTTTTTTCTTTTGCCCGGCGCGCGCCGGCACGTTTCTTAAGTTTTTTTTTTGTTTTTTTTTTTTTTTTTAGACCCACCGAAAGTTGCGGTTAGAAGTTTTTTCGTCCCCAACTATTCGGATCCGCTGTCCCTGGGGGCCTCCAACTCTAAACCGTTTTTTGGGGCCGGCGGCAACGTGGACGAGAGTCACCTGGGGGGAATAAAGATTGGTAATCCGTTTCCCAAGCAATTGTGTGTGTTTCCCGGTTTCAG
>Ga0179593_1408112_pt1 | contig 10344 bp, 5 predicted proteins | sample CZODoug2_1_08_16_FD_185931 | JGI IMG/M metagenome (GOLD analysis project Ga0179593, IMG submission 185931) | Vadose zone soil fungal communities from Angelo Coast Range Reserve, California, USA - CZODoug2_1_08_16fungal (PacBio error correction) | ecosystem: Environmental > Terrestrial > Soil >...
GGTAGACAACAGCTCGCATAGTGCGTGAGATGACTCAAGGCGGTGCGGCGAAGAAGAGCGGGCGATTGCAGCCCGGGGTAGAAGGTGCGAGAGGGGGCGAAAGTGGCTTAGAGATGTACTGGATAGCGCGGGTTCAGGCACACAGCACGGTAAGAGCGAGGAAAAGTTACTTAGATGAGAGTCTGGAATAGGACCGTTCACCCTAAGAATGTGAAGCTCAGCGCGTCGCGATGACACCAAAGACCCTACAATGAAAGGGGGGGCCTGCGCCGAGGAGAGTCGGGCACAGTGTCGAAGGGGAAAAGGGGTGCAACTCACGAGGAACAAGCAAGCAGCTCAATGAACGAAGTAATAGCGCCTGCGAACGAGAATACTATGGGAGGAGCTCCCCTGAGAAACGCATGCATAACATCTTAAGGACTTCTAGGGGCATGCACGCAGGAGGTGCGTCCGGTGTCATCTGGACAAATAGGCGAACGTGAATGTCTTCTGTGTGAAGAGGTATAAAGCAGACGAAAAAAAAAGGGGAGAAAGTTTTGCGGGATATCTAGGCCAAATGGATCGAAAAGAGAGTGTATTGGAAGCTGGCATGATATGGGAAAAAAATGCAAGATGAAGGGGGGAGGAAGGTCGGCACACATAGGGGGAAAGGAAAGGTCGGGGGGGGGGGTACAGAAGAGTTATTACAGGCTCTCAGGGGTAGAAGTCTTCCCCGGGATAAGTAGGAGAGAGATGTACACCCATCCGTGCACACCAGTCGGGTTCAAAAAATGATAGGGTGCGGGCACAATAACGCCATTGTCCTCGCTATGGGGAGAATCTCACCATGACAATGTTTTTTGGCTGCAAATAAAGAGACATATCCCTCAGTAAACGTCATGGGTAGATAGATTCAGACGACTATTTGTAAGTTTCTAGTGAGCAAGACACCAGGGTCGTTGCTGTGTACGGCGAATGTTGGTTGGGGCCTGCAACTAGATAAAAGATGTCTCCCATTTCTCGCTATTTGATCGGAAATTTGCAAATTAAAAGAACAGTCAGGACTCCTCGAGAAACCCTTGGTGTGATGGACTGTGTAACTCGCTACGACGCTAGGAGGGGGCTGGAGGGTTATAACCACCTTAGTTTAAACATGCTTATTTGAACCCCACAGGGGTTCTACTGCTCGGGAAGAGGCTATTCAATTTGAGGTGAAACCAAGCAGACGGAGTCGGGCCGGATTGAATCGAGGGAAAGGGATACGTTTGCTTTCTCTGCAAAAAGGCCTATCAAAAGAAAATGGGACAGGTCAATGGGGCACGCAGAAATTCTAGCTGGATGCCGAAAGTTCCTACAGCGGGACTATCTGCAGAGACACAACGTCTAAAGGTCAAGGGGAAAGGGGTTGAAAGAGCGCAGGGAGGACGAACTCACAGGTTAGAGGGGGGGCTGTGGTCAAAAGAAACCGCTCGGTCCGGTGTGTTAGCGCAAGTGGTCGTTGGCTGGGACCGGAAAGGTACGCTGAGACCATAGTAGAGGTCAAAAGCCCTTTCAAATGGAAAACCTAAACGGGGCGGTAGTAAGTGACATTCTGCCGAGAATACCTTTGACACTAAAAAGAAAGTTATGGCAGGCAGGGAAAGATAACATATCAGGAAAAGGCAAGGCCTCGTCTAACAGACCCGAATCGACTAGAAGAAAAAGTTCTGCATCGTTGGAAGAATCAGTCATCAAACACGAGAATACGAGAGTATCCTGCCGGGGAAGGGCGTCTATCGACTCTATTAGGGGGGGTGGCGGAAAGCTCAAACTCAAAAGCACCTTCGGCGTACGCAATGATGTAGATGAGTCCGACAGAGAACACATAAAAGGGGAGACAGCTGATCGACCACTCGGGGTCAAATGCCAAAAGGGTCGGGGGGAAGGGGAAGAAGGCAACCCATGGGCGCTGTTAATGAGATATTGTAAAAGACGAAGGGACTGAGCAGGGTACGAAGGGATTTAGAGAGGGGGGAGCTGGGAGGCTACAGGATCTTCGCTATCTCTCGAGGGAATGGCGCATGCCACATGAGACCATTTAAGTCCAGCCACGTCGGCTCTCCCAAAGAAAAAACGGTAGTGTAAAAATCTCGAAGAGCCTACAAGGCAATAGGAGGGAAGAAGGATCTGGATGGGGTTAGGGCGATACGACGCTGATTGCAAGAAGTCGCACCGGGGTCGCCCTCTGTCAGCGATGGGGGTGGCGAAAACGGCTGAAGGTGGGATAAGCTGTAGATCCTGGGCAACGGGAGCTCCAGAAAAACAGCTACGTCTCTTACCAAAGAAGTCTCTGATCTCGGGAGATTAAGAATAATTTCATGATATCGCAAGATCTACCCAGGCTCGTCTGCGCGCAGCCACTGTTCAGAAAAATTACGACTATGGGAGGTTCCGGGGGTGTCTTCCACGGCTCAGGATGGTCTAAATATTGAAAATTGAAAGGCTTGGGGACCCGTGCGCCGGAACCGATGTGCTACGGCACCGCAATCAGTAAGAAACCAGAGTAAGCGCACAATCCGGAGCTGTATCGAAACAAATGGGACCAATTTCCGGGAAGGGGGACGAGCTGAAAAACAAGGAATGAGAGGCTATCTGCGCTCCGCTTCTACGCATGCGAGACATCAGGGCAAGAAAAAAAACGGGAAGGAACCGGGAGGGGGACAGAGGGAAAGAGCCGGACGCCGAGGACGAGAAAAGAAAAAGGGGGTGGTTCGCGAAACTAAAGCTGCAATAATGTGGAGGATAGATGTACAAGAAGGCTCAAAGAAAAGATTGGCGAGAAATGATGAACTGATCGCATGCGGGGGAGTAAACACGAAAGAGGTGATGATTCAGATCATGTGAGCTAGGAAGAAACCCGGCTGAGGGGAAAAGGCGTATCAGCTAGATTGGCTAAAAGACCTCGTAATCCCGCCGCCGTCTCGAAAGACAGAAGAAAATCGGCTGACGAACCACTATTAGGGTGTCAAACAAAGATAGCCAAAGCCCCCTCAGGTAAGGTGACAGCCCCGCGGGGGGGGACGGAATCTTTCAGGCTTTAAACTTTGACATCAGGCCAGCGAAAGGGGATGGAACAAAAGTGGGTCAAGGGTGCGAGTAGTCCTCGAACAACGGGGGCATATACTCATTGGTCCTACCCGAAGGTGGATTACCATTCGGGAGACGTGTTGGAAAACACCTTCGCAAAACAACATTGCGAAATCGAAATGGGGACGATGTGTGTGTTATGATATGACATTTCCCTCAGTTGAAGGAGGGGACGGAAAAAAAAACCTTTCAAAACCTCTTTGACTACGGGGAGACGAATCCTTAGAGGGAGGCTATCTTGCGCACGCCTCGTCGGGTATTTCTTCAGCGGGGGATGGCAAACAAATGCCAGAGGGTAGATTTTGCGAAGACGTGCAAGGAACTTGATCGTCACAAACTGGGCTGGGTGGACGAGCAAAAAGGACAAGTTGGGAGAACAGGGGACACCGACTGGCGGGGAAGAGCAATTGTCCAACAGAAGGTGATCACCCTCCGCGAAAGGCAGAGTGGTCTTGAGCTATCCGTTCAGACCGGAAAGAACCCTTCTCCGACCACCCAATAGTAGCGGCTTTTACATTTTCAGTGGTGAACAGGGGGCACTCAGCGCGAAGAAACGGTAGAAGCGCAGCGTGGCCGGTGAAAGTCTCACCGAAGCCAGGGGTAGAGACGGCCATTCAAACCAGCAAGAACCGCGCAGGTGGCATAGCACTTCGATACAAAGAGAAGAGACTGCACGAGTGCGTTGCCTAGAGTCGAACCAGAGGGATCAAATGTCATGGGCCGGAAAACTACTTGGCAAACTACATATAAGTGAATTTATAAAGAGGGGCAAAAAAGAGGAATGACCGTTCTAGTGACGATACTTGGGATGGGGGGGAAAGCACATTCTCTGAATCGTAAATTGGTGGGGAGGAGGAGTTCAAGGAAAAAGCGCTGGGCGATCGAGCCAGAACAAAAAGTGAGCGCGGTATAAAGATTCCTTCTGTCAGAGACCGTGCGGGTCAGCTTCAGGTCATGCGGCGAACTGAATCGCGATTCCTCTGTGGGGGAAAAAGTGGATATTGGTGGGCTGCTCCGGGTAATAGCCGCAAGAACTGATTCGGGTCAATTATTCAAATCACAACGCAAGGCCCACCCCGAAAAGCCACGAACCAGGGCGGCTTGTGGTGGTGTAATGATAGAAAAGGTCTATCTAGAAAGGAAAGGAATGGGGGCAACACCCTCGATCAAAAAGTGAGCTTCGGAAAAAAGCGGAAATTTACACCGACTTTGTCAATCTAATAAAGATTGACGATGCGAAGTAAAATCACAGAATTTGCAGACAAAGTTCAAGCCGATGGGAGGGACCGAATTTCAGCTGTGAGGGCGGAATTGAAAAGGAACCTTGTTGGATCGCAACGGGGGTTTAAGAGCCAAACCAGGCTTCCGAGTCTCGGTCCCGCAAAAAGACATAATAAGACTCTAGTAAAGACCTTGTAACAAAGAAGCCACCTTCGAACCGCGATTCCCGGCAGTCGTAGGGGTCTTGGGTGGAAACGCCGAAGAGCGTAGGATGGGAAGGAAAGCGAGGACGGAATCAACAAAAGGTTGTTTCTCGCATTGGAGGGTACAGTGGAAGAAGGGGCAGATCAACTCACGAGCAATAGTGCGTCTGAATCGTTCGAGAAAGGAGGGGGTCTTCTAACCCAATAAGGTGGAGTGATACAAAGGGACCGCAAAAAAGAAAGAATAACTGGGGCGATGCGTCAAGAAGGGCGAGTTCCTGGAGGGAGCGATAGGGGGTTAGCAAATAAACACCGTTTTGATTTTTTCAACTGATCACTAGCATAATACCCTGGAGGTAGTGAAAAAAGGGCGACGAAGACGGAAACCAGTTTACAGGCGGATGCGGGCACAGCAGAACATGGCGCGCCTGTTTTCTAAAGGGCCGCCCAGGTCTGTCCTGGAAACATAATTGTCGCCGACCATGGGGGAAGCAAAGATGGGGCTCCAGCCGAGGGAAAGAGCTGGATGTCTTCCCTAAGGACCTTGCAGCCATTTTTTGCGCTGGGGCAAAGACGAAACCACACATCGAAAAAAAATCCGACAAATATCGGGATGAGTACCTAAACCGGAGTAAGGAAGGAGGAATCCTTGTCAAAAAAAGTCAGAGCCTCTCGGAAGACGCTCGAGAACTTACACGCCCGGTCGAGAGCGATGGAGGGATTACCCTGAGTAGGATTCTTGGCGCGTGTGAAACCGCTAGAGTTAGCGGAGTTACTTGGCCTGAAAAAGATCAGCCTCGGCGCTCTGAAAATCGGAGAATGAGTAGATCAGAATAGCTCCTTTGTGCGGAGAAGGGGCTTTCGAGGAGAGTCGGGAATCAAAACAACGGTGAGGAAAAGAGAGAGAGGAGAAAAAAACTGTAATTGGACCCAAAAAAAACAGCGACGTACAGGAGCAAAGAGATGTAAGGAGGCGCGCCTCCGAGATTAAGGGAGGAGCCGGGGCAGACGTCGGAAAAGTGCACAAAGCGTTCGCCAAAACGCTCATTACATGACATCGGCCCCCTGAGAGAACAGGCAGGGACAATTCACTCGAGCTGAATGACGTCTCGCGCCTCCGATTCCAACAACGCTCGACGACGGCGTCGTCTCGGGGGAGCACTGAAGTGCAGAGGGCGATGTGTGTCCTCGGGAAACGCCAGGAAGGCGGCAGAAGGGGGGGGGGGGAAAAGCAGGGGAAAAGTCAAAAGAGAGGTGACGCGCGTGTCACAGTCGTCTGTGCAAGATTAAGGCTGGGACAAACTGGCAAAATATTATAGCAAGGGTTGTACCAGGGAAGGATAGTCGTTGGGCCGTAACCCGCGAGGGGGTCGGCCCAGGCTCGAAAGGGTCGGCGCGCTGAAGAAAGAAAGGTCCAAATTTAGCTCACGTCCTAGCCGCGGAGAAAAAGGAAAGTCCAAGGTTCTATACCGATGACGGTAAACACTCGTAGCAAAAGGCCAAGGGTTTTTGAGGCTCCGACAAAACTAACAAGGCGAAAAGGCGGGGGGAAGCATACAACGATGTCACTGGGCTACGGGAGAATGAAACACTTCGGATACCAAGAATTGACAGAAGAAATTCAAAAGGTCAAAAAAGGCGCAGCAGCTTGTAATAGCCTGGGACACTGGGACAAAGGGCAGAGGGGCACGCGAACCCAGGAGGTTGAAAAGAAGGCGCTATTTATAGACGAATCGCTAAACTTTTTCTGCGTCTTGCAAAAATCGTAGAACCACTACGACGTTACGCTGAGTTGTATGACGCCGGTCGTAAGTCTCTCACAGCAACCTCGGTTCAGTCTTGTGAACTACCACAGTACTAAAAAAGCTTGTGGGGGGGGGGGCCTATATCGAGGGCGAGAGCCGGTGGCCTTCACAGAGGGACTAAATTCATATCACAGCGTGAAAGGCACACTGACATCCAGCAAAATGGCTGCAAAAAGGAAAGCCGGCGTCTATCTTCAGAAAAAAACACGGCTAGTCTCACAGAGGCCGCGATATTAAATCAAAGTTTCAAGGATAGAATGCGGCCAAAGGGAACCACCGGTGCCGGAAGAAAGAAAACTTGTGGTTGGGTTGCGCGCAGAAGGAAGTTGCGCCGCACAAAAAAACAGTGGGAGTCGGAAGAAAAAAGAAGAAGCACGGGGCGGCTGCGGGGAGAAGAACGGGCTGGGAAAAAGAAGTGACGGGCCAGACGTGAAGGTGCAAAGCGAATCACTTAAGCCAGGAGATGCGAAAAGAGGTGTCTAAAGTAATCTTCGGAATGGAGACCGGGGACGAATGACGGAAAGCCGCTAAAAGGAAAAACGGAGGCGTTACACAGAAGAGGAACCCGGCAGCGAAAAGACTTCTCGTCCAGATTAGGGGGAAATCTCGCTGGTGCGGCTCAATCAACATCACCTTCGGAGGGAAGAGCAATGAAGATGTAGAGAAGTAATGTCCAAAAACAACAGAAATACTCGATAAACCTGGGAAAGAAATGAAAAAGATCAATCCCAAATTCGGGTGGGAAGAAGGGCCCTTCAGGCAAAGGAGCTGTTCAAAAAAGGAGGGATACGCAGGTCCATGCTCTTCTAAAGGAACAAGCCCAGGGGGAACAGAAAAAAACGCTCGTACTTTGTGGTGGGCCTTGAATGAGAGAGATCAGACATCGGGTGTGGTGAATGGCTGGGACATTGAAAAAAAGGGAAAAGATAGATCACATGGGCCCGCACAAAGCGCAGGCCGCCGAAAAAAATTCCTTGGGGGGAAAGTGATAACTTCGCCAGGAGGGGGAAGGAACCATGCAATCAATGCGACTACGGTCTCGAGTGGACGGGGAGTGATATGAACTGCGGCCGGGGGGAATTTGGAAAAACGGGGGGGACCTGAATCAAGATCCCAACTGGGCGCGAATAGGAGAGAAAGGTGTTGAAAATCAATCGCCTGACACTATGTGGATGCCACCGGTCTCTCAATGCAATGGAGTTATGCAAATCGCCAACCAAGGGCGAACTGCAGCGAACAAAGGCGCTGAGAAGGCGTAAATCAAGGCGCAGAGGAGGCGCCAGAAGCTGGAAATAAGCTGCTCGCCTTCCACACAGTTCATACCCCTGCCTCAAGGTGAAGGGGCCGTGTCGCATAGAAACCTATATGCCAGCCAGGCGTCCGAATAACCAGATGAATCAGTGTCCCTAGAATTCTTTTTAAGGGAGAGGGAACCGGAGGGGGCTGCGACGCATCATCAACGAGCCAAATCGAGTACAAGCTCAGAGCATGGGGGGCCAGGGTTGGCCTCCATTTGGGAGCGACAACCGTCATCCGTTAAACTCCTGGACCGGGAGAATAGCAGGTGGAGCCCTAGATCGCTCGGACTAACAGAGCGGGGGAGTTACTATCTCGTCAGGACCAGGGAAATAAACCAAAAAAGATTTACTCGGAGGGCCAAGCTGAAATCTACGACTAGAGGCTCACTCTTCGAACAGCTGGGGCGCGCGGGGAGACGGGTCTGTACGCCCGCATATAACGCGAATCAGGGGACGCCTCAAGAAGCCGGGCGCCTAAGGCCTCAAATATCAGGGCAAGTCAAAAACAGGAATGATGGAAAGAGATTATATAGCTAAAATATTGGAGACGCGCAGATCGAGAAAAAACTAAAGGTAAAAGCAAGAACGGAAACGGAGGACTTAGGCAACCACCAGATAAGCCAAGGCCCCGAACCAATTGTCAGGAGAGTCCGGACAAAGGTAGCAGGCTGACGGCGTCTCTGTAAAAACCAGCGAAGAAGGTGGGGACGTCGTGTCCGGGGGGCGATATCCGAACAGCAAAGCCGCGGGGACGAACTCTCTGAGTGAGACTCAAAGAAAGACCTTGTTGTGAGCAACCACTGCAAAACACAGATCCGTGTTTGGGGGTACTCGGGGGCGTGGGAATGAAATGCAGTGGGGGCAAGCCGGCCCACAGACCTTTCCTCCTGTAGGCTACTAGCCGCAGGCTGCCGATATAATGCGAAAGTCCTCACCTAGTCTGAATGTCTGCAAAAGTAAACGCGCATGCCGAGCGTTGCGAGCTTACCGGGAGAGAAAGCCTCTCATAGAAAAAAAAACTAGCAGCGCTGAAGGGAGAAACGAACGGTCGCCGGGGGGAAGCCATGAGATCCAGAAATCATGCGCTCAATTGGGCACGTCCACATCTTGTAAGGACGGGGGGATCAATCCCCTCCGTTTTGGGATCGAGGCCACAGAACGGAGACCGTAGACTGGAAACGAAACAGCCAGCGAGGGGAGAACGAAAATTTCTCAGGAAGTCTCATGCCGTATCTGTTAGTAGGGACAAAAGTTGTTCTTCAAAAAGGGGGGCAATGGTGAGAGGAGGAAACCTTCACCTCAGACGCCAGTCATGGTCATAAAATTCTAGAATATCCGAGGGGGCAAACTTCGACGCAGATAAAACCCCGTCAGGGAAAAGCGCTTGATTAAGCCCCTTAATCCCCAATAGGGACGTTATGATCTAGCGGTACGAAATCAAGGGACATCGGAATGGCCAGGTCGGCGTAGCCCTCTTAAGGGAGCTAATCCTGCGACGCCTAAGGGGGTGTGGGGATGGGGGCTTGGCAGAAAAAGGACGTCGTCTATAATAAGGCCAGACCTCCGAGAGAGACTAAACTGCGCGTGCAGTAAATCCACTGCGTCCGGAAACGTGAAGCCTTCGATCGAGGTCAGGGAAGGAAGAAGGGAACTATCGGGGAGATCAATGCATCAGTGGGGGCTTCATCAAGGGTTCGATCAAGAACTGGTGCTCGTTCAAGGGGCCTTCATCACGAAGCCGGCCGCCGAGATCAACGAAAATCACGTAGTCTTGGGATATTAATCTCGTTATCAGGAGGGCGCGGGAAGCACATCACAAGAAAGGGCCGGCAGTCAAACGACAGAACCAAGTCAAACCAAGAGTGATCTGCGGCACGGCGTTGCCAACCAGCCCTGGATAATTCTTAGAACCGGCCTTTGCAAGCCGTAGGAGACTGAACGGGGGCCGACCATGTAGCCATTGTTAAAAAAGTCAGGGAGAAGATGGGGCGTTCAAACTGTCGCAAAAAGGAGTGGATTAGGAACTTTTTTGGTGAAGGCACCGGTTTTGCCGCGGACGGGACACGATCCTAGATTGAGCCACAGCCGCAGATAGTACTCTGTCAGACCCTTGAACGAGAGGGAAGTCCGCCGTCAAGGCGGGAGAGGGGGGGACGAGAGCATTCCCTTTAATAAGGCAAAACTAACGGCACGCTAGGCTTAACTTCTACCGGGAAGCATTGGGGTCGGGAGCGCTGTGGTGTCGGGAAGGCAACCACCTCCGCGCCAGCGTAGCAGGCTGGAATCGTTGGAAAAAAACGCCATCAAGATAACGACTCAACAAGGTGGGATGCATCTTCAAAGGAAAAACAGCTCATCGGAATCTCGTCATGAGATAGGCCGGCGGGTCCCTAACAAAAAAAAAAATGTGACAACCTATAAAAGAGACCGAGTCGGCGACACAGGTCGAAAACGGCATACTTCTGAGCTGACAGCGCACGACACAGGTTGGAAATAAGGGAGCTCAGGGAAAATGAAGGTCGTCGGATGTTAAAACAGAGTGGCAGGAAAAGCCCGAGGTGAAAACCATCGGCGCGTTTTCTCATCCTGCAAACTCATTGCAAAGTTTGTGGCAAGGGGGGGGTGGGGCCCGAAAGTCAGAAAAGTCCGGCCCTGTAGTCGCAGGTTCGACGCCACCAAATCTATCCCCTAGAACTGGGCAGAAGAAGCCCT
>Ga0179593_1414415_pt1 | contig 10344 bp, 12 predicted proteins | sample CZODoug2_1_08_16_FD_185931 | JGI IMG/M metagenome (GOLD analysis project Ga0179593, IMG submission 185931) | Vadose zone soil fungal communities from Angelo Coast Range Reserve, California, USA - CZODoug2_1_08_16fungal (PacBio error correction) | ecosystem: Environmental > Terrestrial > Soil >...
AAACCCACGTCCACGTGAACCTACCTCGAAAACGGGAACGCTGAGTGACAGTGTCCCATGGTGGCCGAGAAAAAAGAAACCGAACAGAAAAACACGTTACGCGCCCCGAGGGGGCTCTGGAATAACGGGGCCGGCACCGGGGGGGTATGCCGGAGCGGCTGGAGGGGAAGAGTTTGAGCAGTACGAACCAGAGCCGAAGGCTGCGTACCTCAAAGTAGGAGGTTCAAATAAAAAACCGAAACGCACGAGAGAAAGACAATGGGTGATGTCCTCGGGCCAAAGTCAGCAGAAATTCCCGGCCCGGCGAGGAAGGATAAGGTGGTGCTCAAAAACCAATTCAGAATGTTCGCGAGATCAGGTATTCTGAATGAAGCCAGGAGGCGCGGCCGGCACACTTGAACCTAAGTAGGGGCGAACACATAACTTGGCCCGACAAAGCTTCAAAGGAGCGATAGCGAGCGAGGGATAGACGCGTCGAAAAAAAAAAAGGACATTTGCACCGCGCTTAATCGAACGTACCAAAAGAAAAAGAAAGATCAGGCGGGGAGCGCGCAGAGGCAATAAAAAAGTTCCGCATCGATATGCCTCGAGAGGGATGGGCGAGGCGAGGCGAAACAAAACAAACGATTTGAATCAGTAGGTGACTCGTGGGTCCGGTGTATGGAGCGGGAAAGAAAGACACAGAAAGAGCCGTAGAGAGCGCTGTTGAGAAACCTTTCGGAGCGTATTGTGACTCCAAAGGTACGGAGGCGCACCAAAGTCGCGACGGGCACTGGACGCAATGAGACTCAAAAAAGAAACCATCCGAGCAAAACACCGGGGTCATTTAGTCGGCCGACGGAAGGCGTACATTGTCCTCGAACGTGAAGGTCAAGATTCCTACAGGAGATGAAAAAGAAAAGAATACTGGAGAAACCGCAGGAAAGGCCAAGGCGTTAAGGAGAATCCTTGTTGTCGCTTTGGGGCCAAGTGAAGGCGCTCGGGGAGTAGACGAAAGTCCAAAGGGAGAACGGGTCAGAGCGGAAAAAACAAGAAAAAAGATGGTTAGTTTATTCTCAGATCAAAACAACAACGAGAGAGATAAACTTCACGCTGTAGAGGGAACCACTGGCGCCGCACCCGGAGAAACGAGAACACAATCGCCAAAAGAACATTGAATCGGGGAAAAAACCGGCAACAGAACGAACCGGAAACGCGGGAGGTCAGGGTCGGGGCAAAAGACAGCGAGAAAGTCTCTCCTGCACTAGGCAGCGGATCAGGGAGAGAGCCGTCTAAGGAGGAAAAAGAAAGCTGTCGGCGCGGAAAAGACCGGGGGGAGCATTTTCATTTGGCTCGAAAACATTATAAAGACATCGGTCAGTTGAATTAGAAAAAAGGTGGTAGAGAACGAAACAGAGAGAGCCTTCTCGTATCCGACACATGAAATGGGTGCTCAAAGGAAGCATGGCACGAACCGCTAAACGAAAAGAAATTTATAACATACATAATACGAATCTAAAGAGAAAGAGGTCGATTGTTCAGCTCGCAATCGCCAATCCTAGAGCGAATTATGAAGGACGGGAATCTGGGATAAAAGGCGCGCGAACCGCCTATCTGGGTCAAAGAGCTCAGAAAAATAGCAGCCCTCTGTGAAGGGGAAGCCTTTGGAAAAAGACGGGAAAAAAGTGACTCAAAAGGCGCAATCCGGATCAGATTGGGGGCTCCCAGGGTGTAAGGGGGGAGAACTAAAATCAAACGTGATTTAGATGAAAAACAAAGCTGGGAGGGCATCTCCCAGGGAAGGCTATCCGAATAACGCTCGCTTGACTGAGACACAATGCGCTGGAGAAAACTGCTATCCAAAAGGAGCCCGAAAACGTGGATTGGCTCTCGGGTCAAAAAAAAATAAAACAGAGGCAGGAAGAGGGCGTGTCGTTTGCGGGGGACATCTCCGTCAAAAAAACATGCAGCGTACCGACAAATCGGCGGGCAGGAGCATCGCAAAGCCGAAGGGAACAATCCGATCCGGCAGATAAAATAACTCTGTATCCACAAAAATAAGCAACTCGGGCCGCGAAAGGGTTGAGGACCTGTGAAATTGGGATGGGATGTCTAAAAAAAAAGACCACTGTCACGAGCGGTAAAGTTCGGAGAGTACTGTGGAAGGTGGTTGGAGTAAGAAGGAAAGCTCACAACAAAAGAAGGATTATTTAGGAAGGGAGAGTCACAAAGAAAAAACCAACTGAAAAGTAACCCCATAAGGAATGTAAACAACCGGGGAAAGGGAGGGGTCAACAGTGGCGGGTTCACAAGAAAAACCCAGAACAAAGAACAACTCAAACAATGGAGGGGAGTAGAAGGGTAAGCACCGTGGGGAATATGGTGCCAGGTGAAATGTCATTTCGGATAACGGGGCAAAAGGACAATGGAAATCCGCTCGCGGGCAAGTTCTTAATCAAACGGCGGAGGGGGTGCGATACGAGCAAAGAACGATCTGGCGTGGAGGGAGACGGGCCAAGCAGCAAGATAAGGAAGGTTACGCTGTCGAGGCTGGCCGATTCAAGAAAGAAAAAATTCGAATGGGCATAAGAGAGAGATTGCTCGTACAGGGCAAGGAGCGCTGACGGCAACCATTGGGGTTCAAAAAAGCACAGAAAGCAAGGATGATTGGGGGAAAGATCACCCTAAAAAAAGGGGGTCACTGCCAGAAGCAGTGCAGGTCAAAACGAAAAAGCGAAGGAAAATAGTAAAGGTACGCAATAGGCAGAAAGGGAGGCTTGCCCGCGTATGAACTGACGCTGAACCAGAATAATGAGGAGCTAACCGTCAGGTTAAGGATAATCGACCGTTTAACTAAAGATTCGATATGGACCCGATATGGAGGGCGATGCGCGGACTGAAAACTCAACGATTTGAAAAAAAGAAAAGAGAGGAGATAATTTCCGTGTATGTCCTCTAGGAGTATGACCGAGCTAGTTACAAAAAGAGGGGGGTTAGCACACAATTGTCAACGGATGTCCTTTCTAACGGGGGGGGGTGGAAAACTGTGGGTCTTGGGACTAGCGTTAGGACCCAGCAGAGATTTCCTCAATCAAACGGTCGGAGAAAAAGGGCGCGACAGAAAAAAAAAGTACAAGGGTCAGGTTCTCCCATTCGCCTCTCATGAACAAGGCTTCAGGGACGTTCAGACGAAGGGGGGAAGGGACTGTAGACAGGGGTACTCCGGTCGCAGGAGTGGTAGTGTCAGATTAACCGGAAATCAAAAAGGACGAAACCGAAAGGAAAAAGCGAGGAGGGAAGTCGCCTGTTTGGGAAGGGGGCCTGGAAAACATTAGGTCATGAGAGTACGCTCAGAAAAAAAACCTGTCGGTTACAAGACCAGGGAGGAAAGAAATCGCCCGAGAGGGTTATCACGGTTTATATCTGATCAACACAACAACGAGAGAAAGAAGGGACCGCAAAGGGTCTGACTCATGTTCGACCGGGCTCCGACAAACGAGGACATAGCTCTCTCCGCATCTGAAGGGCAATAAGACGAGGGAAAGAAGCCATTGATCGTTGAAGGGAGGGGAGGAAGAAGGGGGGGGGGGGGGGGTTCCACTTTTAGTCTTCACAAAAAAAGAGCCTCACAAGGAGACAAACTCATGAGGAGATCCAGCAGAGCGTCGCTTAACATAAGACGCCTGGGAAGGTGTATTAGATGGAAGAAAAATGGAGAAATAGGGAGAGAAAGTGCAAATTTCTCCTAACCAATGAACAGAAGGAAACAACATTCGAGATCAAGGGAAAATAAGGTGAACGACAACCATCATAGAAGGGAGCCGGCGTAGAGAGAGGCGTGACCATAAAAGAAAAACGACAATCCAGGATTCAAAGAGGGGAGCGGGGTTTTCAACCGCGCATAGAAATCCATTAGAAAAGTGGGAACGTGCGGTCAGACGTCTTGAGACGGAGGAGAAGCACCTCCATCCTTTTTCAAGCTAAGCAAGATCACCGCGGGGGCTCGGACTTTTCAGAACTAAGGAGCAAGTTACCTCCGTCATCAGTGGCGCAAGATACGGATAATAGTGGAACACAGGGTATGGAACGCCGACCAAAGCAAGGGCTTCCCTTTGAGGAAAACAAGAAAGCAGCTCCGGGAAAGACAATCGCAATAACGCACTGACTATATTCCAGGAAGGGGGGAGAACAGGGAACCGCGGACGAATAAAAAGTCGCACGCCGTCCCTGGGTAAAAGCTGACGGGGAAGGAAAGAAAAGAGTCGTAGAGGAGGTGAGGCGGTTTGTCTTATGTAAAATCGCCTACCGCAAAGAAAGGGAAAAGCATCGTAAACGAAAGAAGATAGGGCTGGAGGACTCTCGCAAACGTTGGGAGAAGCAGATCAGGAAGGATGCGTAGGGGGGGAGAAATGATGCCCCAAGGCGGAGACACTCGGTTACGCGAACGGGGGGTAGTTCAATGCCGTTTCTATTTTGAAAATGGGTACCAAAATGGCAATGGGTCAAAGAAGCTTCCCGGTGGGGGAGAGGGGCCTTTTTACTTGGCGTTGTGGCTTGAAAAAAGAGAAGACAAAAAACGGGAGGAGGGAAAAGAGAGAAAAGTGAACAACGTCAACATAACCCGGACAAAACCCTTTAAAAAAAGTGGCATGGGGAGCAAAAGGAAGAAAAAGACCAACGTGAAACACAAGAACAAATTGCTCGGCTTGGGGGGGGGAAAAAAAGGGACGCCGTGGGAAAAAGGTCACGACATACTGTCCGATGGCGAAAAAACTGCGCAAGTGTGAGAAGAGAAGAGGGACAATAGAAGGGAAGGCTTTCGGGAGGACACTTAGGTATTTGAATCTAAAAAAACTCAACAATCTCAAAGACGCTGCTTGACGAACGGCAAAGGCAAGAGAATTTCCTCCTTCGCATACCAGTAGGGAAGGATGTGTACTAGAGCGACAATGCGAAGGGTCGCAATCGGGTAGAGAATGGGAGCAAGTAGCGGGGCCGGTCCAAAGCTTGTTGGACAGCAAGGCAAGGCTGATTCTGTGGAAAAAAATAAAACTGGAAAGACCAAAAAAGAGTACTAACGTATCTATAACAGGGAGGAGAAAAAGGGGACGCAACGCGGAGAAAAAAAGGAGAACTTCACCGGCGGCTATCTGGCGAGCTGAAAGAAGGGAGGGGGGCGGCGCAGCCGGTCGGAAGAGATGCGGACCGTTCCCGCATGACGCATATTACGATCGATCGGAAGTGGGCTGCGCGGCTGAACGCAAGACCCATATTGGAAAGAAGGGGGGAGGTCGAGGAGAGTGAAGGTGTATGGCCGCGGAGAAGCCGCTAAGAATTCGAAAAGAGCAAAAGTAATGGGAGGGATCGAGAAGACTAGAACATGGGAGGGGGGAGGGAGAAAAAGTGAGCACATCACTTGAAACGAGCAGCAGTTGGGCAGAGAAAAAAAATACAAGCGCGAGGTAAGGTGAACGACGAAGAGGAGGCGTAAGTTCCCTCCTGGTAAATGAGAATGGAATGAGAGAAAAGCGAAAAAGGTCGGAGAAAAAACGAAATGAATATCATGGCGTTCAGGATAGGGTCGTAGCTTAATATTGACGGAGAAGAAAGGAAGAGGATACTCCGGGTGAGACGCAAAGGTAAGCGAATAAAAAAGGCGAAACTATTTTTGAAGGGAAAAAACAACAGGAGGAAGAAAAAGAGAAGAATAAACCTCGTGGCGAGAGGGGTCAACCGTGCTCGCACCCGATCATCGCTATCAAATCATGCTACTGGGCCGCAAAGGCAACATGGAAAAGTAAAGAACACAGTAGCGTGCATGGAGGGAGAAAAACGCGCCACTTGTCAGAATCCTCAGTGAAGAAGAGAAAAAAAGAGAAAAAAGGCTATTCCCTGCCGGGAGCTGGAAAAATAACAGACGGTTTAGGTGGATAGGAGAATGAGAAAACAGGCAGCGGATGTAAAGGAACCGGGGTGAGTCCGCGCACAATGGCGGAGGAAAAAGGAAATCCGCACATGGAGGTTCCAACCGCTAATTAAGAAAAGGAGAGCACTAGATGAGTAGAGGAAATAAAATCGAATATCATACATCTCCAATCAAAAGTCGGGGCGCTTGGTTTCAGAAGAGGAAGACAAAGCAAGAAGGCTAGGGGAGAAAAAGCAGTTCTCCGTGGGGTCCAAACGAGGCGAGGGGAAAGAAGGATTAAGCGATCAAGGAAAGAAAGAAAAGCGGAGATCGCCGTGAAAAGACAAAATATTGACGGGAAGCGCCGGCCTCTGCGGAAAAGAGGACGGAGATTCGAAGGGGGCAGGGGTGCTTTAAAGAAAAGAAAGCAAAACTTGCTGGGGGATGGGGAAAAAAAGGGGATTGGAACAGCTAGCACGCCAGGCATAAAGAGAAGGCAGCGAGAAAAAAAAAAGAAGGACGAGGGAGCGCGGAGGAAGACGCAGACGGCAGAAACGACGAAAGGGGAAGAGAATCGTGAAAGAGAAAAAGTCTAGTGCGGGGTGTGGTAAAAAAACCACGTGGGGAGGAGAATAACCAGAAATAATTGAGTAAATGAAACAGCAGTAAGGCGGAAGGGACCGCAAAAAAAAAGGGGAAAGAGAAAAAAACTGGAAAGCGTACGTCATTTAAAGGTCTTAACCTGAGGAACAAACGAGGAGAACAGCTGGTGCCGGGGCGCGGTTTGATGGAAGGGAACGTTTATGGAGGGGGTACTAGGTGTACACATACGCACTTGAGCGTGTAAAGGGGTGAGGGGGGAGGGTGAAGTTGGGGAAGATTAAAAAATTAGGAGGAGGAAAAAGAAGAGATGTAATGGAAACCTAAGAAACAAGAAAAACCATAGCAACAAAAGGGAAAGGGGTGCCTCGAGGTTTTCCAAACCTCCCAGAAAGGGCACCTGACGACGAAAGGAGCGGGGACAGAGCTACGTGGAAATCCAGGAAGAAAGAATAATGAAGGGAGAGGGAAAAAATGTCGGCTCACTTTTTCGAGGCGTAGAAAAAAAAAAAAAAAAAAAAAAAAAAAAAAGAAAAAAAAAGAAAAAAAAAAAAAAAAAAAGAAAAAAAAAAAGAAAAAAAAAAAAAAAAAAAAAAAAAGAAAAAAAAAAAAAAAAAAAAAAAAAAAAGAAAAAAAGGAGAGAGAGAAAAAAAAAGAAAAAAAGAAAAAGAAAAAAAAAAAAAAAAAAAAAAAAGAAAAAAAAAAAAACAAAAAAAAAAAAAAAAGAAACATTGCCCCGATCCGCTCTTTCGTAAGAACTTCGGGTTTAGCGAGATCATGCAACAAACTCACATCAATTCATACTCTTTTTCTCTCTGTAGCGGATTCACCTGGAGAGGGGAGAAAAAAACAGGATCCTATGTTTGATCCTCTCGAAAGTTTCATAGAGAGAAAAAGAGCGAGTAGGAAGTATGGGGCGGGCAAGCTGCTGAAAAACCGTCATTTTCAAAAAACAAAAGAAAAGGCGGATGGGCGGAAGCACAGTCCCCAAGAGCAGCATCCAGAGAGAAGGGAGAGAGGCGGAGGTAAGTGACGCTCGGAAAAAAGGGAAAGCGCACGTTTCTGGGGAAGAGGGGCTGCAGCTAACCGTTTCCGCAGGGAGGAAAAGGAAAAGCAGGAAAGGAGGAGAGGAGGAAAGATCAGGAAAGGGAATGCCAAAGTCCCTCATGGGTAGAGGTCCGCAGAAGGAAGGGAGGGGGGAGGATCGATAAACATCAGTGCCGGAGCCGGGTAGAAAATCTCTTTTGACAACAAATGCTGGACGAACGATAGGGGGGAAGGAGAGAAAAAGTTAGGTAAAAAGACCTGGAAATCAAAGTGCTTGCCCATACGATACAAAAATGGAACAACGTAGGTATAGTCACCTAACTTGGAGGGGGACATTGGACGACGGGTTTTATCGTCTTATTCAGATTCACGACCAACGCCAAAAAAAAAGCATCCAGTAAAGCATAGCGTTCGGATCGTTCAAAAAAAAGTGGTTTGCACCTTTTGACCCAGAGAGAGGATCGAGAGAAGGGACTCAAGTGTAGGATATCAATAGAGATGGTTAAGGGAGATAGAAAAAAAAAAAGGAGGGAGAAAAGATAAATAAACAAGCCGTACCTCGAAAAAAGTTTCAAAGGGAGGAACGCACCACGGAGGACTAGCGTCAGAGCGAAAGAGGAAGACTGGGAACAAAAGCCGGCAACCAGGAGAGAAAAAGCTTTTCAAATTTCTTGGAGGAAACGAAGAGGGAGGACAACTGGCATATCCTGGCCTCGTCAAGCAGCTCCGGAATCAAAGGAAGGGAAAAGAAAAACAGAAGATGCGGAAGAAAAAGGGGACCGGGGGGGGTGGTGATATATGTAAAATGATACGTTCGAAAAGTTTGGAGAAGAGAAGCATGAGGGGTCGATGCTAGGAGAAGACATGTACAGTTGGACTCAAACCGAGGATAATCCAGAACCTGCTCAAAGCAACTCGCTGGCCCGGTCGAATGTAAAAGATAACTTCAAAAAAAATCGGGGAGACTTGTTTCAAAGAAGAGAAAATAAACATCCAATAGGGAGTCCAAAGACAGCCAGTGAAAGGTTGAACAAAAAAGGAAAAAGCTCGGAGGAGGAGAAACCAACTTGATAGGGGGTCATAGAGAAAAGAAAAATAAGCCCATCTTGAAGATCAAGGGTGGCAATAACTCGCTCCACGTTTAACTCAGAACCGCCTGCGATCTAAACTTGGGAGGGCCAAGGTGAGTGGTTGGCGACCAATCAGCACTGATGTAATGCTGGGGGGAAAAAAAAAAAAGCAGGGGTAAAAAAAAACAAAAGAAGCGAGACGGGGAAAAGGAACAATAATCTTGCGGAGGGGGGACAACATTAGAAGTTCGCAGAGGGCAAAATCTAATACGCAAAGTCGCAAGCGAAAGGGAATCTCGCAACTGGGAAAGGAATGAACAAAAGAGTAGGGAGAGAGAAAGGGGGGACGGGTCGTTGGGATGCCATAGCCAAAAACGGGATCGTTAGCAAAATCAACTAGGATAGGCGGGCAAATGTAAGAGCAACGTCCTGATTGCACCAAAGGAGGAGGAACCGTGAGAACAAGTCAAAAAAGGAAGGAGAACGGTAGTCGTTTCTCATGGATTTCTAGGGGGAAACTGAAAAAATGGGGTCCGAAAAAAAGGGACGTGGGCGAATCGGTACTTGGTGGAGTGGGGGGAGTCATACGAAGCAACCCACAACACCGGAGGAGGAAAGAGAGATTCATCCAGTAAAAAAAAAAAAAAAAAAAACCAACGCACAAAAAAAAAAGAGAAAAAAGGGAACGTTTCTTTACAGGGGAATGTTTACAGAGATAAAAGAAAAAGAACGGGCACGAATACCCACCGTGGCGAAAAATGTAAAGCCGTGGTAATAGGGTACAATCACCGGAGAAGAAGGTCGGGGGCGAAAAAAAGTTTTGGGCGAAGTCACCGGACCGACTGAAAAGTACCGATCAATTGCTTGCTGGGTGGGCGATGCGCAAAAAAGAAAATCACTATCAGACGTATTGTCTTCTCGGAAAAGGGTCAGGGCAGGGGGGAAATGCCTAACCTGCGCACTTTGCTGGGAATGCCTTGGGTTAACCGCGAGGAACAAAGTTCAGAAGGGGGGGAAACGAAGACGGTAGTTAGAGATGTCGGACAGAGCGCCGTCCCATCATTGGGGGGTTACACCAGAAAGCATTCTGAAGGGAGGGGATCAAACACCTTGGACCGGCCAAAAATCTCTCCTAAAAGAGGGGGGATGCGGAAAGAGGCGAAAAAATGGAGGAATCCCTTTTCAAGTAAGCGAGCTTCACCGCTGAGGATCATGGGAGAGAGAGACTAAATCAAGAGTACGCGGGAGGGAGGGTAGGTACAAGATGCGGATTTCAACTTAAAAACGAGAGGAATAGATCTGGATGTGCTGATGGAAGGGAAACCAAGCCACCGAGGGTGGGAAAAAGAATTGGTGTCGATAGTTTCGGTGCAAGCGAGAAGAAGAGAGTAGACCGGAGTCAGGGGACGGGAAAAAAAGAAGGAGAGGTAGTAAGGGGGGAAGAGATGAGACAAAAAGACGGAGACGACAAAACGGGTGAGCTACATCACGAGACGCAATGCTTTAAAACACCAGCGGGGGGGGAAAATGAACACGGCTGAGGGTTCGTGCAGCGGACGAGCGGAATTGGAACTAAAAATCTTTACGGGGGCAATGACAGTGCAGAGATACCAGTCCAAAAGAAGGAAGAACCGAAAGGGAAAATAGTTCAAGCGGATATGGGGGCAACGGAGGGTGCCACAGTAGCAGACAGATCGCAGGAAAGAGATGAAGACTGTGTCGGAGCACTTAGAGCAAACCCGC
>Ga0179593_1430176_pt1 | contig 10344 bp, 7 predicted proteins | sample CZODoug2_1_08_16_FD_185931 | JGI IMG/M metagenome (GOLD analysis project Ga0179593, IMG submission 185931) | Vadose zone soil fungal communities from Angelo Coast Range Reserve, California, USA - CZODoug2_1_08_16fungal (PacBio error correction) | ecosystem: Environmental > Terrestrial > Soil >...
CCCGGAGGTCACGGGCCGCCTCCGAAGAGCTTTGCCTTCAAAATCTCGCGCTTCAGCCCGTATTCTGATACCCGTTCACACAACATCAAAGGGGAGGGGGGCGCCATAGCGCTCAAAGTACCACCGGAAGATAGGCCTTAAAGAGGGGGGAAACGCAGGCAGGAAATGAGCTCCCCCCTACGACCTAGCCGATCGAGCAAACAGGCCGCGATGCCAACCCACATCGGAGTCAGCACCAATCGCGGGGATTCTTTCTGTCGTAAGGCAGGAAATTTTGTGAATGTGGAGGAGAACGTTCAAGGGGAAGACGCCGGGGTTAGGCCAGGGGTCGATGACGCATCTATTTGAGTGAACGAAAGAGAACAGAGGGTTACAAAAAAGGTTGAACACCTTCAAGGACAAAGCGTGCTTGACCATCGCCCTGTGGAAGCGGGTCGAAGCTTAATGGGCATTTTTTCGTAAAGCAAGCCGGCGTGGTCAGAGAGCGCGCAGCAACCATCAATGAAAGGGATTGGGCGTGCAGTAAAAAATTTTAAGTTCTTGGATGATTTCGCGATCCGCGTCCTCGCCCGTACTGCCCATTCAAAAAAGATTGTGATAGCAGATAATCGCGCGTAATATACCAGACAGCCAAGGAGAAGGGGTTCTGGAAACGATCACTATTCGGGGGGGTCATTGGGGGGGCATAACCTGCCCCCGGTCTGGGAGCTGAGAACCTCAGAGAAAGTGACCTGACAAAAGGAAAACGAACTCCCCTAGAAAGAGAATAAACGAAGGGCAAGTAAGAACCGCGCATGCGCTAAGACGGGGGGGGGGGGGCTTTCCCCTTGGCCGACGGGTTAGACGGGACCTGGGGGACCACAAGAGGACGAATTTGCAGGGGGAGAAGGCTCCTTCTCAGTCAATTCCACTCATTGAAACCGACCGCACGGCGCCGTGCGACAGGCAACCGAATTGGAAAAGAACATCGACGATGCCGGACCGTTCCAACCGTAGGGGGAGAGAAGGTTCAATAGCAGCCCGTCCGCTATGGTTTCAATGTGGAGAAAAAAAGGATAAATGGCCCGGTAAGAGAACAACCATAGAATCCTCCTGCAACGGAACGCGGAGAGCACGAGGAAAAGAGCTTCGAAAACTGGAGGGTAGCTTCGGAATAGTACTGAACCAACCACCACCAAGTACAGACCATTATCTTGAAACGATAGCGTCAATCAGATACCGACTAAGCCGTTGAAGATCCTAAGAGAAAAAAAATCCGAACAACATTTCCAAGTGGGTCTTTGGGAAGAAAAGAGCTCGTGGTTTAGTGGGCCCGGTCGGGCGATGGGATATAGGGGTCTTTGCAGTTTGACGGGGGGATTGAATGGCAAATCGTTAGGGAATTCAAACACCCGACAAGCAGGACCTTCTGGATGAACCCAATAGCTAGGGACCCAACTTTCGGGGCAAGAAGGGGGGCGAGTGCAAAATCCCATAAGGGGTGCGTATGGCGTCCGCGAAATAGATAAAATAGAAAAAGAGGGGGTAGTCGCTTCATCGTCCACCGCCTTCATATTAGCTCACGTACGTCGAAAAAAATCAAGAATGTCCGAGCGCTTCAAGGGAGGACAAAGGGTTCCGCAGAAGCCTGGGACTAACCAGCGAGGTGCGCTGAGCTTACCAACCAATGGCAGCTGCGTCCGTAGATGCCCAACTATAAAGTTGTCAGGAAACCGTTGTTGAAAAAAGGTTTCATATTGTGAAGGGAGGGGGGAGATAAACATCATCCGACATAATGGGAAAAAAGGAAATGGAATAGGCTCTGAGACCGTGAGCAGCCGCAACTAGGGCATACGCGCGGCCGACCCGTCCAACAACAGGTGCAAAAGACAAATTAGGGGTGCTTCTATAGCCTGAAAGGGGGGAAAGAAAAAAATCGCGGTCCACATGGGGGGGTTGAACAACCATGGGGGGGGGCGTTCCTGCTCCGGTGCGGTTGCGACCAACAATGTCAGCAAGATTGCTTGAAATGACAAGACCCAATTTGGGGTCTCATAGGGGGGGGAGGAAAAAAGGATGGAGAAAAAGATGTTGCTTCCCGGGCGAAGCGAAAAAGGGGAAAGGGTGGGGAATGAATCGGCTATCTGCCGGAAATCGACAGTTGTGACTGGAAACCCACTTCCCGCAAAACAACGCAACGAAAGCACCACCGGCGTTCGGAAGTCATCATGCCCGCGGGAAGACATATTCCAAAAAATCTGGGTTCATTGTGATGAAAGCAGAACCTAGGTTTCACCCGCAGGAGGAAGGGGGAGTCGTTGCGTATTGCAGCAACGCAAGGTCGAAAGGTGGCTGTAGTGAAGCTTAATGGATGAGACGAAAAAGAAATCTACCAAAACCAACACCGTAGGGTGAGACAAAAACAGAACGTCCAGACTCGCAAAGATCGTTCGCAGGCAAAAGGCGCACGCTCAGAGAAAAGGCGAGGAAGACCGAACCAATTGGCATGCCCCGTGATATGGGCGGATGGTGCAGCGGCTAGGAATCCGTCCATCCGCGGGAACGCTCCAAAGGGGAAAAAGTACAGTCAAGAAGTACCTGCTCACACGGCGGAAAATCCGAACAATGGCGACGGGAACTCCCGATATGGACTACAACTTGTCTCGATCCATCAAGGGAGATTCGAGTGAAACGGCCGCCGACAGCTCAAGGGCGACAGCAAGGGATCATCAGGATGAAGCAGCACTTCGGCATCGAACAAAACAAGTAAGCGGGCGCGATCAACGAGCAAAACACGGTAAGTCGTCTGAATGGGCAGAGGATGACGACTTGCGGCAGAAAAGAAAATGTCCGACAAGTACCCCGCCGCCCGGCGGCCTAGAGTCTTCCAACCAGGAGAAACCACTCAACTTCTCGCTGACTCCGTTAAGAAAACGCATGGGAAAAAAATCTATATCGGCACAAGTTGAAAAACCGGGCACTGATCGAGAGGAGGGCTAAAACCAGATCTAAGATAAAGAGCGTTTGGGGATGCCAATAGTTCAATAGAGCTGTGGTATCGGCACGATCAGCATACTACCGACACGGGGGGGCAGAATCATGGAAAAGGAATCACCTGAGCTCAGGGTAGAGTGCAGAAAAGCAAAAAAAGTGAGTGCCGTTAAAAGATAGGAAGAAATCACGGGACCGTACTAACAAAAAAGGTCAACAAGAACAAATACATCAGTCCAATGCCCAGCCGCGGAAAAGACAGCTGCGGAAACGCCAGAGGGGCGGTCGAAAAAAAAGGAACTCGTGGCAGGTTCGCAGCAAAGCGGGCAGAATCATCCGCGAGACAGTCGTGGCTGGCATGTACTCGAAGAACTAGGAAACACAAGCATCAGGGGGGGTCTAGGAGGAGGCGCCACAAAGGGGCGTCGGTATAAGGCGCAAGGTTCCCGGACTGTCATTCCGACGACTCTCACAAAAACAAAAGAGGGGAATAGGAAGGAGATCGGCAGGAACTTCGCATTGCACAATGGCAGAATATCACACTTCCAATCTCGCCGGGGAACATCATAGAAATCGCCGATGATGCTTTGAGGCTATCGGGTCGCGTCCATGCCGCCGCCTGTCGCGCGGATTATTTCCGGCCAAAAGAGGGGCAGGAGAGAAAGGAAATCGATCAGCGAAGGGGCTAAAGGGATTTGACGACAGCCAGAGATTTGAAGAGATGCATGACAGGCGGGGACTCATGGGAAACGACAGAAAGGGCGTGCAGTGCGTTGGGGCGGACGGATTGAAACTGTAAGTATCACGGTAACGGCACGAATTGTCCTGAGCCTGCCGCTACCCGCTCGGCGGGGGAAAATGGAGTCAGAGGGTTCCTTGTCCGGAAAGGACGGGGGGGGGGGGGGGGGTGATCCAGTGCCGCCAACACAGAAGGTGGAGACGATGCACCAGAGCGAAGCGATTCGCTAAGGGGGCGCAAGCAATCCTGAACGTGCGCGGAGAACGCAAGCTTATCGATCGGGGTAAAGCAGCTTGTTGACAACGGGTCCATCACGACATGAGTGTCGGATCAGAGGGGACGAAAGCCGGAGGGTCGGAGGGACTTGTCGACGACGTGCTCGGGGCAAGTCGGACAGCAGAAAGCATCAGACGAATTACGGGGGTAGGGGTCAGGGGGAAGCAACGAAAATTCTGGCGTGGACGAGTGGCGATCCAGAATGTCACGCCCGGAGGCTGTCGCAAGGGCGCTGGTCCGGAGAAGGTCGAACATGCCTAAAGGAATAGGGGAATCATTAAACTCAAGGCCAGAGTGAGGAGCAAGAGGGAGCTGCGAAGGTAACGGGGGCCGGAAGTACTGCCTGATATCATGAGAGCCCGATGGACGGAGTCGACGCCGCGCCACTCGAACCGATTATAGCAGTGCATGATAAAGGGGGTGAGAAAGAACGGTCTACCGATCGTGGAGAGAAGGGGGGGACCTTGGCCTTGCAGACGTGCGCCGGAAGTAACAATAGGTGGTTTGGATCTACACGAAGGGGGTGTGCCGGGTTGAGAGGCGGGGATCATCGCTGACATGGCCCTACTAAGACCGCACTCCTAACTCGCGGCTAATCAAACTCACAATGTGTCATAGAATATTGAGGGTGGGGAAAAGAGACATTCTTGGGGGCGCATCACAAATAAAAGTTGGAAAAAGATGGTGGATAAAAGCGGCAGAAGGCTATGTCCATCCGATGGTGAATGTTCGTCAATACTTTCGTTCGTGGAGTTTAAAGTCACCCTGCAGCCAGAAAGAAAGAAGATATGAACCCTAATCACGGGAATAGCTAAAAGGAGGAAAAACCTCTGGTATATGAACGCCTGGTGAAGCCTGTGTCTGGCGTTGATTGTCAAGAATAATTTCAGATTGTTGGAGCACAGCACTGAAAATGCACTCCCAAAACGGGTGAGGGAAGAACCACCAAAGGTGACTCGCTTTGAAACAGCACATAGAGAAGCTCAAATAATGTCTTGCCCATGGGCTCGCCGACGGGCGCCCTTGGGCGGATCTTGTCCGCCGCGCGACCGAGAACAGAAGGAAAGAGACTTTGACATCTGTAGAGGGATGGCACCGAACCCTCATCGACGTCAAAGGAAGAGCAAAAACAGAGGGTCCTTACCCATGCGAATAAAAAACATCGGCGGGGGGTCCGGTAAGCCGCAGCAAGCGCTCCTTTTTTGGTCGTCCCAGCGCGGGAAAACGTTAAGAAACGGGCGGAAGAGGACGTGAGCTGCCTCTCGCCTCCGGAAGGAAGCTTAAGTGCGGATTTTGGGGACGATGAAGCGACCTACCAAGCGGGAATTTTCTGCAGAAGTGGGGATCTATTTCTAGGAAGCAACAAATGATTGGCATCGAACACACTTCTGACGCCGAAGGGCGCTTAGATTGGGCATTCCGAAGGAATTTCGCTTTCGCGGGGCCGTTTGAAAATGAATGCAAAAACCTAAAGTCAGGAAGAAACAGAACATTAAACCGACCCAAGGATCATAAAATAACACGGTCCCAAGACCCAGACGCGAAGCGAGAAGACCCAAAGAAAGGGACATGGGAGGTCCGGATCTTTGAGTCCGGCTCCGGCAACCGAGGGATCGAGGGGAATGACGGATGAGTCGATTTCCCGGCTAGGGGCCTGCCGTTGTGGGGTGTCAGAATATATCCGACGAACAACAAGCGCTTCGCCGGACGTATAGGCTCAATCCGGACGAAATTGAAAGAGAAGATTGTCCAACTCTCGGGGACAGGAGAGCGAACACTCACCGGGGGGTAGGAAGCCACCAGAAAGCATAGCCGGCCGGGGCGTTTGAGGAGTGCCGGCTGATCGCAAGATGAAGTAAATGAGCCATAGGGGAGGGTTCGGTTCATGCGGGGGGAAAAGGAAAAGGCGAGTTCAGGCTCGTCATCATAGGGGGGGGAAGGAACGGGCGGGGTCAAGTCTGAAGCCATGCGGAGCAGGCAGCGAACACTCATATGCTCAAGACGCGAAAAGAAGCGCGGTTTTACGGGATGAACAATTCCTCATTCGAATAGGAAAAGGTGGAGCGGCAGGGGAATCCTGGGAAAGCGTCCTCGCCTCGAGAAAAACAAATCAAACGCTCAACCAAACCAAACTAGGGAGCATGTTGATGCCCGATTCATCCACCAGACATAGGGGGGGAAGCAGTGGAAGAGAACCCTCGATCCGGAAAGGGGGTCTATCTCAAGAACGGACGCATATCGAAATAGACACAAATTGGGAATGCGGGAAGCAAGGAACGGATAGGGGTGCACTAAATCACTGCACCTAGAACCAATCTCGTTATTTCCTATCGGGAACATGGCCCAAATATGGAGGTGGTTGTTTGAAAAGCCGCGAAGGAGTGACCAAGGCCAGGGATAAAAAAATCCCCTCAGGCATAGAAAAGACGCTCCGAAAATGCGTGCGGAAAGCAAGCCCGTGTTGAGGGAAGGTGAACAATTGGAAAACCTTCGCGGTAGGATGCGCTCAAACGCAAAATAGAGCGTACCTACAATGCTTATGGAAAAAAAGCCCCAAGCTTAAGGAAGTAAAGTCTGATCCACAGACAAAAGGAAAACATCGCGAAGACAGAGCACGTGGTGCTGACGAAGATGGGGTCGTGCATCGCGGGAAGTTTTCGCGATCCGGGTGGCAGGAACTGTGAGGTCAGTCAGAAAACGTGAAGGAGATACATTTCCTGCGAAGGGAAAAAAAAAAATAGCGCCAATTCGGGAGCAGTGTTGTTGAGGGAGGCTCAAGCGGCGCGGAAACAGCGCGAGGAGGCTGTAAGCAGAAGACTAGTCGGCGGCCAAGGACCGATGGATCGACGAGCAAAAAAAACAGGTAGGAAAAAAAGGAGAGACATCTAAAGTTGATCCTCCGAAGCAGGGGAAGGGAAAGCCAGAGCCTTAGAGCGATTCTGAGGTCAACTTTCACCAACACTCATGGACATTGGCAACATAGCGCAAAGCTCGTAATGAGAGAAGGACGGGTAAAGAAAAAGAAGGGGAAGTCCACCCCCGAAGACTAAAAGAATAAGAGCAGGCAGCGATTCAACCCAATAGTCGAAAAAACGCGGCAGCGTCTTCGATGAGGCAGGCATTCACATTGGGGTGGTTATCAGACGGTCAGAACGATCCGGTGAAGTGTTTTCCCTGCGGAAAAGTCAGAATGACCGACGACTATTTTGCGGACGCAACAGCTGATGGTTTCGAAAAACAGAAGGGTTTACCTTCAGCCCACGCTGTGCTGGGAAAATGGGGCAAGGGACGGGGGAAAAGCAGGGGGGAAGTTTAGGGTGTAACGTGAACGAATGGGAAACGCACGCGGCAGCAAAAAAACATCAAGCTTGGACCCCATTTTCATATCGGAAATCACGAAATTGGTATCTTGAGGGGGGAGGGGGAGAGAGGGATTCCCACTTGGCATAAAAACGCCGCATTCCACAATGATTGTAGGAGCCGAAAAATAAAGAGGGAAGAGAACAGAAAAGGATCTGGGAGGTGTGATCGTCTACTCTCCACGACGGTTTTTATGATCCTGGCAGAAAACATTCCCTCCAAAAAGGGTGGCTTGGTTGAGTTTATAAAGCTCGTCATGTCGAGCCAATTCCCAAGGCACCATGCCGCTCCCAAGACAAGAGCTAATTCTGCAGAGGGAAGCCATAAAAAATATCGGAGGAAGATTCTTGGCAGAGAGTGTTCGCGAAAAGCTCAGCGCAGGCCTTCAGAAAATGCAAGGATATATCGGGCCCTTCCACTCATGTGAAAAAGACAGGGCCTTGCTACAGGAAGCCAAAGTTAAAAGAACATCGAAAGATGGAAGGGAAGAAGGTTCACAAAGGTTTCATCAGACGCAATAAGAAATACCGCACCTGCCGATATGCTTTCAAGGGAACGGGGGGACGGACACAACGTGCATAATAGATGGCAAGTGGCCGACGGACGCCCATGCGAACAACAGTCCGCGAAACTGGCCGCGGGGAGAACTATTCAACGAGCGCGAAGCGCTGGATTGTAAGAGGAAAGGTGCTGAAAGAAAAAACGGCAGGGGACCATTAGAAAAAGGATGGAAGATCGTCCCGTCAAAGTCTCGACGCAAGCCGGTTGAAGCGACGGATCGCAAAAGGATCCGGCCATCCAAGGAACGGGAGGTCTGTGGTCCTTCTAACTTCTCTCTAAAAGGGGGGGGGCCGGGGACCAGTAGGGCGAGGGGGAATCGGGTAGGGGGGTTCATGTGCCTTGGGGGGATTAAAGCAGGTAGGTCCGTGGTGATCATCAATCAAACGGCCCGAAAAAGCCTTGGGGAAACAATATAGATGCCACCAAGTAAGTCAGAAGTTGTGGCGATGCCATACCAAATCGGTTGCGGGGGTTTTCTCGGGCGAGAGGAGAAAAGATTGAGGCCAAAAGAACGCGTGGTAAGGGAGGAATCGGGCCAATACTCCTTCAGATGGAGCTCACGGAAACACTACAGCGCGCAATTCACTATGAAATCTCCTGTCCTACAGGGGGGGGGGGCCGCCATCCAGAATACCCACAGCGGCTCTATGCAAAAAGGCTTACCCGGCCCCAAGGAAGCTTCGTCTTAGAGGCCCGGAGAACGCAGGGTCAGACCCGCTGGTGATATCCGTGGCCAAAAGAAGTTGAAATAATAAGCTATTCTAGACCCCTAATCACAAAAAAAAGTGGTCAAATCGATGTGAAGAGGTGCAAGGAAAGGAGCAGCCGGCCCAGAAGCCGAAAAGGGCGCGCGCGGAGTCCGGCAATGAACAAGACTGAAAAGGTTTTGAGATGCTCGAAAGGGGGCGGCCCGAGGAAAAAGCGCGTCACATTGGGGGGGTTATCGACGCAAAAAGTGGGGGGGGAGTTCCAGTGCGAAGGGAGGGGGGGCCAAGACCAACCATTCGAACTATTGCTGAATACGCAAAGGGGGCGCAGCGATTCACCACGTTAAGACCAAGGCGCTTTGGGTCTTCAATACAAATCGCAAGGAGTCGGGGGGTGGGGGGTTCATATGAAGAAGAATGCGGAAAGCGTCATGGGGGAAGGGAGAACGCAACCACAAAAGAGGGGACGACATTCACCATCGGCTTTCAGAAATCAGGAAAGTTCTCAAAAAGAAGGCACCCATCGAGCGTCAGATATGTGGAATGAAATACAAATCATGTCGATTGTCAACAGTCCCGATGGCGCTGCGCGAGTTGCGTAATTGCGTCGACAGGCGATCATCGGAGGTGGCTGGGCGGGAAGAGTTAAAGCGATGAGATCGCACCAGCATCTACAAACCGAAACCTTCGTGTCAGATCCAAACAACGAATGAAAAGTCCGGGCTCGCAAGAGAGGGGAACAAAATTAAAAACAAAGCGGAAAGAACATATCCAAGGGACTGGAAGACCGGTACAAGGAAGAAAATCATGCCCCTGATAGAGTAGACGACGCGTGGAACAAGGCTCTTCGCCTCAGTCCATCCCTCTGATCGAAAGCGAAACGCCATGTATCCAAGCGAGGAGTCTCAAAACGACGAGGCAAAGAGAAATGCGCGGAGAATCGCTATGGAAGATGGCCAAAATGGGATCCATCATAGAGGCGCTGTTTAAAAACCGGCGCCCCATCGCCAAGTGCACACGAAAAGAAAGAATGGCGTTTCCATCATTAGCTGCAGGGAAACTCGGGAAAGATCCAAAAACGGAAAAGCGATCCCCTCGAAGCCACCTGTACTTCGGTCTGAATGGGTGAATGACTACTTGCAGCAAACTGCAAGAGGAACAAGTACCGAAGAAAATCCACAAGCCGGCATCGGAAAACCAAAAGATCACGCCACCACCGGGACGCTGACTCCGGAAGGAACCAAGGCGCATGGCCTAATGCGGAACATGTTCGACCGCTCAATCCGCGCAAGTGATGAGATCACTCTTTCGCAAAAGAAAAGGAGAGGATTCGGGGGAGCTGGTGAGAATCGAAAAGAGAGTGTGAGCGTCAAACGATCAAGCATCGAAAGGACACGGAAATCAGCATGCATCCAGAAAAGCGAGGTTAGCGCGGGGAAAACTCAGTACAAATTTACGGACTTTCCCAGAGAGGAAGGAAAAGACTCAAAAATCGCAACGAACGGCGACGAAATTCCATTCCACTCAGCGGCCGGACCAGCCGTAACTCGCTTGGGTCGGGGAAGCCCGGAAAAAATCAGTCTGATCGATTTCATGTTCACTCATCACCCGTGGGACCGAAAATCTCCGCGAAGACCAGGCGAAGGAAAAGATGCCAAGCCATCAATAGGGCGAGTCTATGAGATGCGCCCGCAAGGGGGCTGCGATATGGAACAGTTTCCCTTCTACCTT
>Ga0179593_1460968_pt1 | contig 10344 bp, 12 predicted proteins | sample CZODoug2_1_08_16_FD_185931 | JGI IMG/M metagenome (GOLD analysis project Ga0179593, IMG submission 185931) | Vadose zone soil fungal communities from Angelo Coast Range Reserve, California, USA - CZODoug2_1_08_16fungal (PacBio error correction) | ecosystem: Environmental > Terrestrial > Soil >...
GCAGGAGACCTAGAGAAACGTGAGGCAACGTCCGCTTGGTATTCCTGCTCTATCGCTCCGACAATAGGGGGAGGCGGAATTACTTTAGCTCTCCATGCTCGCGAAGTGACCACTGGGGGACAGGAAAGAATAGGGACCTTAAAACGCCTGAACAGTCGAAATGGTCTAGAGAAATGGTGGCTAAAGCAGAAAATAGAAGAAAAAACTTCCCTTAGATCGACTGGAAGAACTACGGGAGGGGAGGACGCTGATGGCTAAGGGGAGGCTGCGGCTGTTCGGAGGAGTGGAAGGCCTTAGAGCCGTGAAACGAACTCAAGTGCTTCACTCCGCAGGGTGACTCATGAGAGAGAGAAAACCAAAAAGGGGAAAAAGAGAGGCCGCTTACTCTAAATTCATCGGAGTTCCCTACGGAAAAGAACCTCTCGTAACGCTGAAAGTACAGAAGTTATAAAAGGAGGAACTCCATCGTTCTTTACCTTCTTATAGTCCTAGTATGCAGGAAAACCGGAAAGAGTACTAGTGACAAATCTCCGAAATCTCATTGCAAAGGCGGACAACCTTACTGAGCGTACGGATAGGGACGTCTAGCATAAAACAGATGCATATCAGCCGCGAAACATCCTATTAATGATCAAGGGATCAGGGGCCTTCAATAAAAGCACAGGCAAAGGGAGGTTTCATAAGGTAAATCGGGCCCCGACTCATCCGATTGAACCTGATAAAAAGGTCGGAAGGGGGGGGACTGATACAGGAGTCTGAAGGCAAGTTATGTCTTGTGCGAATCTGCGAGCACTGCGAGACGATCTTCTGGACTGCGGGAAGTGCAGTGCTGCCATCCTAACGACCGGAGCCGATAGGGCTGGGACTACGTGGGGCGGCCCTGGGAGTCACCATCACGGAGGCGGTAAAGAGAAGGAAGAATTTCGCGGTTAGGAAGACTAAAGGAGGGGACAGGGACATTGAAAGGCTATCATGGACGAAGAGCACTGACGGAAACGGAAGAATGTCTGACCCGGCGCAGTCCAGGACGTGAAAAACTTTCCAGGGGATTCAATATGGGGGGGGGGCTGCAAAAAAGTGGGGGCGGAGGAAGTGGCCGCGCATCGTGAGGCAAAAGATGCTCGATCCTTAGCAGCATTAATATATCAAGCGACTAGAGAAAGAGAACGCGACTCTCCTCCGCGAATCCTATGAGCTAAGTGGCGGGGTGGACTGCGCATAGGGCAGTCCGACGTTGTAAGGCTCGGTCTGCGAAAAACATCCAACGGGCGGGAATCGGTGGTCCCAGGCCAGGAAGAAGTCAGCACGAGTAGGCAGCCAAGAAATCAGTCAACGAGAGGCACCGGGCGTCTTCCGGGGGGGAAACAAATGGTTTTTCCGGTATACCTTTCTACACCGCAAGTGGAGGGAAGCGGAAAAAATCTTGGACGCACTCGCTGCACCCGCCGAACGGCGTGCTGAAGAAAATCCCGCGCTCAAAACCGCCTCCTCCCGCGCACCGATAACAAGGGCGTATCGAAAACTGGTGCGAACAAGGAAGGGACGGAAAATGCTGAACGCTGCAATCACAAGCGCCTGCGAAATCGCCCCTGCGAGTCTGACTCACTATGGGTACCGAAGAAAAACAGGCACAGAATGCGTGGAACTCCGACATGATGGGAGAACTTTTGCTCCAGGTGTGCCCCTAGGTTCTCTAATCACGGTCTTAACGGCCCGAGAAGGCGCTTCAGGAACAAAAAAAACTCGCTCAATCAGCGTTCGGGCTCCAATCTTGTTTATAAAAATTATTTAAGATTGAAGTGCGAAGGGGGGCTCAGGGGGGGGGGGGGCAGGGAAGGGAGTAGGTCAGGTAGCGAGAAAGGAGGTCATGAACCAGTTGCACGGAAAAGCTTTGTCCGCCTGAAAATTTTACTCTCCTCTGTTGGGGGAAAACAGAGCGGTACATCTGGAGAGCACAGCGAAGCGAAAGGCGGAGCCACAGCGTCGGTTTCTTTGATGCACACACGACCCACACACGGGAGAAGGAGAGTTGAGCGATCTTCTCGAACGAGGTCAGGCGTGTGGGTCGAGGAACGGCAGACCGACGGATCAATCAGGACGTGTTCATAAGCAACGATCTCCGAAGGGAACCCGCCGAACAGACAGCACGTACGCCGACTGTCCGGCGAATCAAATTCAACGCTGCCGGAGACAAGGAGAGTAAAGGAGGAGCGGGAGGCCTGGTCCGTTAGACCTTAGCTAGGCATGTCAAGAGGAGTTTCTCGCAACCCGAGCCGGAGCCAAGGGGTAGATCTTGCGGGAAGGCGTGGGTCCGACACCGTGAAAGAGAAATGCAGGGCAAACTGCTGGGTCGTGTATCAGCGTATGAATACGAGTCTAACGCCACGGCCAAAATAAGAAGGACGTGCTCCGGAACCCGCAGTGGGGGAAATTCCTTAACTGCTTTCTGGCCGCTCCCCTGTTTGGTGCTAGGGCGGTAGTCGTCGGGAGGTCCGAGGGAAGGCCCAAGTAATAGACTCTTCTTCTCCTAAAAAAGCCACGCCAGCCTTGGATGGGCGGCGTCCAGCCAGGCTGCTTTCTTGATGACGCCACTACTGAATAGGGTCGAGGAAAGGTCGAGAGGGGGGCGGGGGGGCGTCGACAGGAGATCGCAGGACTGATTGGCCCTTCAGTCTCAAAAACAACCACTTATTAGGAAGGGAGAGGAGTGGAAAGGGAGAAGAAGACCGAAGAAATCGGCGGGAGAGGAAAAACCGACCCTAGCGTTTAAAACCCAAAGGTCAGTCTTTGCTCCACCAACATCCAAAAAAAAACGAAAGCAGGATGGAGAAAGGCCAAAAAGCTTGAGGTACACGGGGGCGGGAGACGAATAGGTTAATTAGTAGCCTTCAGAAGACCTATGACGAAGAATCCGAAGCACAACATGGAGAGAAGCAAAGGAAACGGCCAGAAAGGAAAGCTGCGGGGATGCAAGAAAGACGGAAGGATGTGGCAGGTCTTCATCACGGATCCTCTCGACTGTGAAGGGGAAGCAGATGCTCCTCTAGGGGAACTCAGTTTCAAGTGTGAGCAACGAACTGTCCCGCAGATGTAGAACATCCCTCGCTAAACGTTTGTAGTATTGGAGAACCATCGGGAGGGAAATGCCGGAGAAAGGGGTCGAAAAACAGTGAAAGGCAAAGATCAAGCGAAGAGACTTGGTTCAGCCTAAGCCTGAGGAGAATGATTACAGGAGTCGGTAGAGTTAGGGGAGGGGCGGAGCGGCGAGGGGAGAGTCCACGGTCTGAAATTAACATTGAGGGGTGAGCAATCGGAGGTTATTGAAAAACTGCCTCGACAACGATCAGCATGTTCGAACAAACGTCGAGAAACAGTGATAGTCCTTGTCAAAGTTTCTGATGGAGGAAGAGGCCAAGAACGCGATTCACGGGCGCCAACACCGCATGAAAGGGGGAGCGGGCTCAATATTTGGAATCGCTTTCCAACCAGGCGCAGGGGGAGCAACACGTGTGCAAAGAAAAAGGATTCGGCCGGCAAAGGTGAACGATGAACCGGACTGGAGGAAGCATGACCTAACGCGCCGGCCGAAAAAGATCACGGGCAGACAGGGCCAACAAATGCTCACCCAGACTGGGCCGGACCGTGGAAAGGGGATTTTGAAGAGGAGGTGGGGGGCAGGAAGCAATGGTTCGCTGGGGGAAGGGAAAAAAGGACCGGGGACCGAGGAAACGCTGGCACACCCTGAGCAAATCGGTCTCGCCAAAGGGGGGCGGCCGGTCGTCCAAGAGGGAGGCCGGGATTGAGTAAAGGGGGAGAACTCAAGGAAATTGTGCATACATTCAAACGCGAGGAAGGAGTGATTGAAAAAGGCGCGGGTGGATGGAAGGCTAGCATTCGCCGGATCGTACTTTGCAGGGGAGAGCCCACCAGGGTTCAATATTCGGAAGATGAATACAAACGCTGGGAGGCTGGGAGGCTGTGGTAAAAAAGGGTAGAAGGTGTGGGATTGTCCTAACATCTCCTTCTTCAACTGCAGGGGATCGAGTAAAGCAGGAGGAGGGACCGATAGTGTTCCGCCTGAAGACTTGCGCAGGGTGAGCCGGCTTAAAAAGCGCGGAAATAAAATTTCTAATAGGAGGACGAAACGTCATCAAGTCTGAGGCGTTCAGGGGATCCGACGCATGACGGTATTAATACCCATGAGAGGGCATGCTTACAGGGAGCAAGGGAATTATATCAGCATTACATCCAAAAGTTCGGGAAAAAACACCTGGTAACTCCGTGGTACCAATCACTTGAGCGAATGTTATATTGGCTTCCTCTTGTTCGCGGTTTTTCTAGCGGGTCTCTCTATCACGGGCTGTCACGCAAAAGAGTCCAATGGGGGGGGAATGAGTATAGTTGTGCCGAAACTGCATAGGGAGTCACCAACGCATGCCTGTAAAGCCGTAACCCTGGGCAAGACATTGAGGGACCGAGGAACAGAAGGGCGGCAGAGTTCCGTAATGAATCTCGAAAAAGCTGATAGGGGGAAACGAGGCCAAACAAAAATGACGTCAACAGGTCTTGCAATGGAGTCTGTCAAAAGGGGGAGGGGAGGCGTCCAAACGCAAGGCCGATGGCCCGCAATGTGATATACGGAATATCCGCCTAAAAACTGTCGAGGGACACCGATCAGATCGAATGTGAAGGAAATGGGGGGGAAAATCCGAGTGGGAAGGCCACCAAAAGGGGGTCCCAAGAACATAGGAAGGGCGTGTGGAACGGTCGTGAAGTGGGGACAAGAAGGGCCCCCTGGGCGGAAGGAAACCAAGGTAGAAAGAAGAACGCAGGCGGCCTGGCCAGACGTACGTGGGAGGGCACAAAGAACTAGATCCTGGGGACCCGAGCGTATAAAGGGCACCAAAAAGGTCAAAGAAAAACCGTTGCAGAGGGGATCCATAAGAGAGGCGGCGGGAAAAACGCGAGACCCGTGCGAGGTCGCCGCCTGCCGGAAGAGTGGACAACGTACCACCGGGCCCACGCAAGGGAATGAGGCTCCGGGGAAAGAATCTGGGTGGGGAAAAAGTGGGGGGGGGGAGTAGGCCTTGATCTTCACTCGATGAATGCAACCGGAAGTTGAATCATCGGCGGAACTTTACCCACAACCAAGGAGATGATTGGAAACGTGTCCGACGAACTTGCACAATGGATCGGGGGGAACAGACAGCGCACGAAGAGACGGCGGACGCCACGTCCTAAATCCACGGGACTCCAAGACGAAATTGTCTGGCGACATCGGGGGGGTCTTGGACGTGAAAAAGTACTTTCTGGTTCACCCTCTTGTGAGTCCAGAATGCTTACTCCTTTCAAAAGAACTCTGTCCTTTACCGCGTCCCGCATGCTGGGAAGTAACTCAAACAACAAAGGAGGAAAAGAATAGAGACATACTCCGGAATACGTGGGGAAAGCAGCTTGTAATTGCGAGTAGACCTTCGCAGAAACCTGCTGGAACTAAGGGTGAGAAACGTCAGATTTCGAGCATCAGCCGGTCCGAACCCAGGCGTTGGCTGTGCATGGACTTCATCGTCACCGTCGGTACTTTGTGGGCGTTCATCAGGGCATCTGTCGCTCTGATCAAAGGAGGGCTGTCCCGAGGCAAGGCTGCACAGGGGCACGGAATCCATACCTAAGCTCAAAGCGCGGGAAGTCGCCAGAATGAAGCGGAATCACAGGTGCGAAACGTCGGCCGGCCTAACCTAAAGGCAAAAAAAAAAAAAAGGGGAGGCGAAGGGGGGAGTTCTTGCGAACTTCAAAAGCTTGAGCATTAGACGGGTGGGTGCAGCCTATTAAATCTCAACCTCTCATCCTATTTTCGAGAAAAAAGATGACAAATTTTTTGGGGAAATGGACAGGGTTGATCATCTTAGAAGCTACTTCATCGATGTACTGGTGGAAAGTGAAAATGATGGCTCAGTCATCCCGAGACTGTTTACTTGGTACTGCCCGGGGCGAAACTTCAGGGGCCGGCTATGAAACACTGGGTCCTTTTACTCCAGAGTGTGTTGGAGCCCCTGAGGGGGGGGCATCGTCACAACTCCGGAATGTACGAATATCTTCCTTCAAGCTCTTTAAAATAGGGGGCCAGGGGAGGTCTTAGGAAAGTCCGCATGCGCCCTACTAAGGCGGGGGGCTCCTCCCTTGAAAACGTGACCGACCAAGCTACGCCCGCTTTGGCCGTCTCGGGCATACACACAGATAGGAAGGAACGTGCGCAGTCCAAAACGGGGCGAGACATCATGGGGGGGGCGTGAAAACAAGGGGGGAAGAACAGGGCCGAAAGAGAAGGGTTTGGGAATGCCGCTTGCAGGGCTTCAAAAAACCGCGAGCGATTAAGTGAAGGGGCAGAGGAATACGAGGAATGATGCCAACTATCCAAAATAAACCAACCAACAAACACCCCCACACACTAAAAAACCACCCACCAAATCCTAGGAAGCAGAGGCAAAAATGAACAACAACCCCCAGAGCCACGCCGAGACACGGAAGTCCCCCGCCGCGAACCACACGCCCCGTCGAGCGCCAGCACCCCCCCCCCTAACCGGGCGTTCGAGACCAACCGCTACGCGAGACACTCAGGGGTGTACAAGAGCGGTGCACGGGCCTAGACCGGCAAAGTCTACAGCCACCGGTTAGGTGGGACGGGCCACGCCGGGTGCATCGTTCAAGTAACAAAAATCAAAAGCGGGGGTGATGAGGGGGGGAGGACAGTGGGCGAGCGCGGTCACCCTAACGGCACCAGGAAGAGGTAAACACGATCCAGCCGCTGACTCCTGAAATGTACCGCACCCACCACCACGCAAACACCGACACAAGAAGCCCACCTTACAGCCCGCCATGAAGGCCGACCCATGCCACCTTGGGGGGAAAAAATACGGCAGCTTGGGGCGCCAACTACTCTAAACCGCCAGCCCCCACCCACGCTGCCAGCAAAGTTGCAACAAAACCGCGAGCAAGTTACGCCACAGGGCACCACCCCCGTACGGCGTGGTGCCCCTAGAACCAGAACAACAACAGGGAAATACGGGAACGACCAGTAGCGGAGGAACCTAGGGTCGACGATCAAAAGGGAAAAAGGGCAAATGGAGTACGCGGTGGAGTTCGGGGGTGTGCGTGACTGATTACATCGAGGCGGACACCGTGAAGACGGCCGCACCACCGCCCATATTGACCGCACCCAGACAAAGGTACTAAACGTACACCACCGCACAACAAGATAAAAACAAGCTCCCCGCACGCCCAAGACAGGCCGAATACGAACCTCGAAAGTGGGCGCATGGAGCGCATCCCCACGCCGAGAGGGTAGACTGGAAGCGCTGAGAAGGGGAATGAGCCAAAGCGAATACAGACCAAAGAGGGGGGGGTGGAGGAGAAAATGGCTAAGCTCTGTTTGACGCGAGAGGGGGGGGATGCATCGAGACGGAGATCCCACACAAACGGGAACTGGAATAGGGCCGGTATGGGTCAAGAAAACGCCGAAAAGACAGAGCGAAGCTTGCCGGGAGGTGTCCATGACACGCCCCACCTAATTGCCCGGCCGTTCCACAAAACAGGAACGAGCACCTGGACCCAGCTTAGTCCGCCAAACTAACGACAGGGACACCAGCCCCCCGTTAAGCTTGCCTGGCTCAAACAGGCGACGCCGAGAGCGCGAGGGTCGCGCCCGCACGATGAACCCAACGGATCATGCAGCGACGCGCAAAGCGCTCGGAGGCTACCGCAAGAGTCAGAAAGACCCCGGGAATGGAAAGCCTCAAAGTCAGTGGGTAGAGGGGAAGTATAACCAAAGACCAAATGAGCTTCCAGCCGGTGAGGTACTACAACCCCAATGCTCCAACCTGCCCCAGCACCTGACACAAGCGGCATACGGAAAGGCGCTAAGGACACCCCCAGAGGCATACTCCGCAGAAGAAGGGGAACTATGGACACCGGAACCGAGGCAAATCGAACTCGCGACGACCCCACGCACTACACCACAAAAACCGAAGCCCGGAACAAAATGCGTACGGGGAAGGAACCGTAACGCACGCCCTCAACCCCGCGAGAGAGAACTCCGTGGGAAGTCAGCGGGGGTAGACCAGGAAGGAACAGGATCGCGTGTCACCGTCCAGCGCAGTGAGCTCCGAGGTGCCATAACGCTACCAGTATATGGAAGACGAACCCCCCCCACCAAGGCCCCATTACGGAGCCGCCTCCAACTAACGAGCGAGATCCTACAGCCCCGCCGACGACAGGGTACATAACAAACCCAGCGCCAAAGACAAAAGTGCCACCACCCTGACTACCCAAGATCGACAAGCGGCGCACCACCACAAGACAGGCACACAGCAGTACCATCACGTAGCACAGGCGGATCGGGAGAGCAAGGCAAAAAAGACACCCAAGAAACCGACGCCGCCACGCCAACGACCAGACGGGCGAACACGGCGGGGGGGAGCAGGGACAGCGCCTGGAGGAAAGGAAGAATTTGGTAGAGCGCCCACCCACCCCCCCGGCGGTAAGGATCGAATAGAATGAAAAAAAGAACTCCAAGATAGGCGCTGGCCGCCCGAAACGGTACCCGACCGAAAGGGAACACCCACCGCCGGTGGGCACGCCGGGCCGCTAACATTCCGGGGTCGGCCTCAAAGCCCCCTTAGAGAGACGATCCCAAGAGTATAATGCCATAGGGAATCGGGGTAGGATGTATGCATGCACTCGGAGATGGGTATGGGGTTAGCCAGGCCGGAGAAAGCCCACCGCCGGAAAGGCACCCACGAAGGGGGGGCAGAAACAAAACAGGAAGAAAGCACGCGGAAGGGGAAGAGGAGGCAAGGGGAAAAGAAGGAAGGATAGTCGAAGAGAATGAGGCTGTATGTAAGAAAGGAGGTTACGGAGAGTAAAGAGGGTGGGGGAAGGAACGGGAAGAAGGGAAAGAGGTGAAGGCGGACACGAAGCTGGCCTCTCCGGCAACGCGATAGGCAAGGCGCTAATTGTGTGACTGGCGACAGCACGAAGTGGTAGGGAGGAGCGAAAAGGCGATCTCAAGCAGGCATCTTCGGGGCCCGATCCTCCACCGGGACGCCCCAGATCAACGGAAATCGCTCCGATGGCCGTTGGATTCTTCCCCTAGCCAATGGTTAGGTCGACGAGACCCGCGGAACGCCAGGCAAGGCGGCAAACGATAGCACGTGCGACTGAAAAATTCGGTGTTCACCTGGCAAGCCCTCAAAAAGGTAAGAAACGCCCGAACCCTCCCGCGATTCAGGGCGAATATAGAGCGAAAAAAAAAAGTACGAAACAAACGCGTCCGCTAAAACACAACATCGCGCCTCGAGCCGCAGCGCGTTGGGACGGAGAAGGGGGGCGTCTCACTCCCTTCCAAAATTGTGGGTCTCGACCACAGAGGAAGGACAGGGGTGGGGTGGGGCGTTCGGAATAAAAGGGACCGGGACAGCGGCCTTCATGCAATCGAAATTCAAAACCAGGAGGGTAAGCCGAAGAGGGGGGAGAGATGGGAAAGGGAGGTTCCCGCGCGTGGCCATATCATGTACCCCAGGAAGGGCATAGGCAAATGGGTGGGCCCCATGGAAGAGTAAAAAGGTGAGCGCCTGGTGGAAACGCGTAAAGCTCGAAGCTGCCAAGAAGCAGGGCGCATCATTGGCAGGAAAACCATGACACCAAACAACAAAGGTCATAAGAACTGGATCAGAGGACTTCTGAAAAAAAAACATGAGTATTAGTCACCGGGACTCATGCCTGCAACTAAAACTAAGGGGTTTTCCTCAGTAATCTCCCACAAGACGGCCCGACCTACTGTGCTGGCGGACGGGGTAGTGAGGGATCGGCGAAGTACATCTGAACCTCTCTAGATGAGGTGATGGTCACAGGTGGAAATTAATAACGCCCAGACTCGAACCAGCAAGGCCGAGGATGGTCGAAAAAGTCTGGGGCTGAGTTCGGGACGAACCGTGAAAATGATGTAAAAAAAGAGGAGCAGACGGAGGTGGGGAAAGCCACAAATTGAAATACGTGCAAAGCCAGTGGGGGGGGTAAAAAAAACAAACAACCCAAAAAAAAAAATAAGAACTCACACATAGGTATACGAATGATGAACTTCTGGATGGGGGCGCCACTGTGTTGCGGGAGGGAAAGGGAGAAGAGGTGACGTCCTTCGCAAGAAAAAGGATTTAATGACCGAAGCATACCGATGAAAAGGCGTCACCATAACCCTAGGGGGCTTTTGGTTGTTAAGCAACACGGTGACTGCGTAACTCGCGCGGGAGGGGGAAAAGGGTGCGCGTCTTCTTACTTATTATCACAAAG
>Ga0179593_1676127_pt1 | contig 10344 bp, 8 predicted proteins | sample CZODoug2_1_08_16_FD_185931 | JGI IMG/M metagenome (GOLD analysis project Ga0179593, IMG submission 185931) | Vadose zone soil fungal communities from Angelo Coast Range Reserve, California, USA - CZODoug2_1_08_16fungal (PacBio error correction) | ecosystem: Environmental > Terrestrial > Soil >...
AAGGCAAGAAATTAGCAGTAATCGGAGGGGGAAGCAAACCAGAGGGAGAGAAAAGCACGCGAGGGAATACTTTCTCATTTGATCAATGCAAAGAGGGAGATTCATCGCAACTCCTTCATCCCCAAAAAAGGGAGGTTATCGCTAAGCGGGAGAAAAGAAGAGATTGCCCCGGCAATCAACTTGAAAGGAACGTCTCCGGTACTTGGGGGAGACGGGGGGACAAAAAAACATCCTGACGATTGGCGACAATAAGAAGAAACAGGCCAACGTACAAGGAAAAAGACAAAGCAGCACCTTTCTCTCGTAGGGACAAAACGGAGCAACTCTTCAAAGGATGCAAAGAAAGAAAAAAGGGCTTCGCGTTAGACAGTTCGGTTTATCAATTACTAGAGGAGGGGGGACTTAATTTAATAAGGCATCGGGGTGTAAATCGGAGCCCATCGTATCCGGGCAGGCAAGGGAAGGGGAGCAGAAAAAGAGCTTGGCGGCATACTCAGGACACGATAATATCGCTAACGCGAGATATCACAGAACTGCAACGGGAATGGACTTGTGGGGAGAAAACCAGGCCATCAACGACGCAAGTGGCTGGAAAAAGGGGGGGAAAAAAAAAAAAACAACATCCCGGCAAGGGAACGAGGAACTGAATACCAAGAACTGGCGTTGCCACCGCACAGATGGGGAAAGAAGGAGAGCACAAAGGAAAAGACCATTCAATTGATCAACACCAAAAAACAATCCGACAAAAAAAGAGAAAAGGGGGGGGAGGGGGGGGGTGGGGGGGTGTGTGGGGGGGAGAGAGGCTTAAGGACCTCCAGAGGGAGATCGTCTATCCCGCCGAAGAAGGGAACGCTCTTTTGGTTGGAGAGAGAAGATGGCATCGCAACAGAGGAACACTCTGCTTTTGCAGGTGGTAAAGAAAGGGTTATAAAAGAGAAACCCCTTTTAACATCACTATGGCACTAGAAAAGGAGAGTTCAGGGGAGAAAGGGAGAAAGGGGACAAACTTGCAGGGATTTTCGTTACTCTTTCGGGTGAGACAAAGTGTTTCTGTTCCCTGGGCCGTGCTTTAACCGAAAGAAGAACTTAATCAAGGGAAAGGGGAAAGGGGGGGGAAAGCCTCGGCGGTTCTGGGTGAAATTAACCGGACAGGCAGAAAAAGGGGCTACTTCTACCGTGCCCGGGGAATTTCAGTGAAATCGACAGACAAGTGCAAAACCCTTTTCCGGCCGGGAAAGGAGTTCTACGGCTCAAGGCAACAAGTGGAGGGGAAAAAGAAAAGGGGAATTTCTCGCTGTTTAGCGGATAAGGGAAAAGGGGGGAAAGAACACGAAAAAAATACCGACCACAGGCAACGCAAAAAAAGGGGACGGCATGCGCAATAGAAAAGGCGCGACCATACAGCACCGGGGGGGGGGGGAACTGTGCAAGGGGGGAACCCGGCCAACATCAGGGAGGGGGCAAGCACCATGTCGCGCAAACCGAGAGATCGGACTTGCCCCAAGAAGCTGAAAGAAGGGAAGCGGCTTCACGAAAACACCATTTCCACAGAAGACCCGGGGGTGGGAAAATATCACCTTCAACGGTGTTAAAATGAGAGAGTCTCGAAGGGGAGCAGTTAACTGTCAAAGGTATGGACATCTCTCTCAATCACAGAAACTTGAAGTGAAATCCAACTAACCTGACAGGGGCCACTCCTCCATACGTGGAAGGAGGGTCTGCTCGTGGAAAAACAGTGAATTTTATGAAAAAACCAGACTTGATCTAAGGGGTGGGTGTGTTGAATCCTCTGAAAAAAAAAATAGAAGATTGGAAGGTATGGTTAAGAAAAAGACCTTGTTTCGGTTGCAAAAAAGAGGGCCATAGTGTTCCTTTCAAGCAGGACTTTTAAAGAAAAGTTGCAGGGGGGAAAAGAACTGTTGCCATAGGGGAAAGTACGTTGCCGGGGCTTCAGGGGGGCTGAAAGTTCCGCTCAAAAAGGCAAACGTGCGGGCCGAAAAGAGAAGATCGGCCTTAAGATTTGAAAAGGGAGAGTGAAAAGGATACATGCACGGTAGCCGTCGCCGGGGGGAGATTCCGGAGGTGAGGGGGTAAAAAGGAAAGTGGTGTTTCCACGGGGGGGGGGGGGTTTTTTTTTTTGTTTGTTTGGGGGGTTTTGGGGGTTTTTTTTTTTTTTGGGGGGGGGAGGGGTTTTTGTGTGTTTACGACCGCCGATGCTTGGAAAAGGGAGGTGATGAAAATTCCAGCGGCGTGAACAAGAAGAGAGGATGCAGGAGGTTAAAAAGAACGCGTCAGAACCGAAAAAGGGGGTCCCCCTGTCCAGGGATGCTTTAGGAAGATCCTAATGCCCGCAAAAGGGGGGGAAACGTTCCAAGGAAGAAAAAAAGAAAAGGGAGTTTCTTTACACCTGACACCAAGAAAAACTGTCTTTCGCACGGAGGAATGTGAGAAGGGCGCGAAACCAAAAAGGAAAAGGAAAAGGAGTGTGCCTAGTATCGGCGGGATCGAGAAGATTCAAAAGAAAGGAGGTTCTGGAAGAACGCTCCCTTGATCTTTGGCCTGATGGGGGAGACCAAAGGAGGGGGAAGGGAATGGTGGCGCCGATAGAAGAAAGGGAATAGAAAACGTAGCGGTGGCCCCGCATTGTGTTTGATGATCGTAAGGATAAGGTAAAGGAGTGATGCTGGCCAATCCACTTGAAAAGAAAAACGTCCGGAAGCAAGCGGAGGGAAAAGCAACCAGAGTACCCAGTCCCTGAAGGGGAAGATCGTATATTTTACCAATAATTCCGGGAGGAGCGTCGCTCCGCAAGGTGTTGGGGAAAGGAGAAAATAGAAAGGTAAGGAATGATAAAAATACAACAGGTTCCGCTTCTTAAATGGGGAAAAAGGGGCTTTAATTAAAACCCAGCCTCTCCTACCTTGAAATTCTTATCTTACGCTTTCGATCACTCCCTCTTCTTACTTCTGGGGGAAAACATAGGCTTAATCGGTTTTCGAGAGAAGGTCTCGCTTGCCCTAGAAAGTGGAGAGGAGGGTCAGGGCACTAAGAAAAAGAAAGGGTCGCAGAGAGGACGTTCTGATTGGAGGGATTTTGTCGTATTAAGTGTGGAGACGGGAAAAAGCAGTTACGTTTCCTATAAAAAAGTGGATTGGCAGGGCAAAAAAACTGCTAAAAGTGACAAGTATAAATAAATGGGGAGGGGCTTTCCTTTTGTAGACAACTGGCGCTAACCAAAGGATAAAGGAGAAGGGGAAAGGAGACAAGGTAGGATCGCATATGAGCCGCTACAAAACGCCAGGGGAAACCCTTCTCCGAAAAGCGAGGCCGCAGTTTTCTATCATAAGACCCAAAAACGGCGGGGAGGAGATCTCCCTCTTTCCTCGAAAGCGGATGACGGGGAGCAATTCACCGGCAAAAAGTGCGAACAGGTGCTGCATCCTTTAAGTCCGGGGGATCGCTGGGGGCAGCATGGGCCTTGAGGTTACTGGCAATACTTGGGAAAGGATCACCCTCGACCATCCCGGAAATCAAAGACGCGACACCTGGTGCGAGGAGTGAGATCCTCTCTCTTGTCCAACGCCGGTACGTAAGACGATTTGCCCAGAAAGTCTGCGGAAATAATGAGGGGAAAGAGCCCTTCTCAAGTCAGGGTCCGGGCGAAAGAACTCAAAAAATCCCTGACATTGCAATCAGAAAGGCGCAACGTCCCTGCCAAAAAAAAAACGCGACGGGGGAAAACGGGCGCGCTCCTGTACTGGGGAAATAACTTGAGGGAAAGGGGCTTCAGCCGCGAGCGCCAAAACTTAGAGGGGGGACAAGGCACAGGCAATAACGAAGTTTATAAAGGGGGGCGCTGGCGGGGGACACGTTTAAGAGCGGAGAAGGGTGTAGCTGGGGAAAACATCTGTATCCGAAAGAAGGGCGAAATGAAAAGAAGCGGGAGGAGAAAGGGGGAGCATACTAAAAAGCCTTAAATCGAAACAAGAAAGAACCATAAGGGGGAAAAGGCCGTGTGTAAAGCAATACCGCGAAAATCACGGAAAGAAGGGGGAGGGGGGAAAGAGGCTAGCACCATACACCCGGCCTTTCCGGAAAGATCCCACCACCACTGGGGACCGGAGGGCGAGGTCAAAAAAACGGCGGCGGCCTCTCGCAGAGAACCCGACATTGTGGGGGAGGGAAAAAAGCCAAGCAAGGCCAAACGCTCCAGGAAGAAGGGAAGGTTCGCTTCTTCGTCCACCCATAAGGGAGAAAAAAACGCTCGTCGATCCCGCCGTCATAAAAGGAGCGTTGTGGAAACCGAGAAATAAAAAAATGGGCAATCGAAATTGGGGGCGGAACACTCGCATGGACGTGTAAATCAGACCTCTCCGGCCCCGTTACCTTTAAAAAAAAAACATTAGATCGCTGAAGGGGGAAGAAGGCAAAACCGGGGGACAACTAGGGGGGAAAGGGGAGGTTTGTGACTACGTGCGGAATCCGGCCGCAAATGTTCCCTCCGCAAGGGGGGGGATCCCCTAAGAAAAGGTTTAAGCCTCGTCGGTGAAAGGGAAACCACTTCTGGGAAATGAACGCCGGGCAGCATCACTAGGGAACGTCCTACCTTGCCTTACATGGGACGTTTCCGGGAGGAAAGTCAACACTCCGTTGAAAGGAAATGGTTCTTCACAAGGAAAGGGGGAGAAAAATAAGGCCACGGGGTCTTTGGTGAAAGCTGGAAAAAAAGAAATGCAAAAGGGGGACCAACTACCGACGCAAAGAAGAAAAAAAGGGGGAAAGGCGCACCTCTTGTCAGAGGGGGGAAAGAAAAAAAAGGAACCGGCACCGTCCTTTTAAGGGAAAAGAAGGGACTTCCATGCGTGAATGGCCGCGAAGGGACATTTCGCGTACGCACAGAGAGGGGTCACCTCAAAAACCAAATCTTCTGCCGCTTAGGCGTCTGTACATCGTCGGCGTACTTTACCCAAAAAGGCCCGATCCGGGGGAGGGTAAAACGTCAACTGTGTTTCCCTAACCGGAAGGAACGATGTCGCGAAAAAGGGCAGGTGGGGAAAGGGCCATAGAGCGAAAAAAAGGGGAGGAGAAGGAAACTCTAGATATTTGGGGGGGGAGGTTGCTTTTCACAAGGACCGGAAGCAGAAGGGTCGAGACATAGTATATAGGAAAAGGAGGCTATTTCCGGGACCCAAACAGAGGGAGGGGGGGGGGTAGTCCGCCGTACGACGTTGAAAAAAGAAAAGCCGGTCAATCTTTGTGCCCTTTCTTTGAAATCGAACGGGGGGAGGAAGCTCCCGTGGAAGGGGGGGGCACTAACTTGATGTTTGGGAAAGGAAAGGGGTAAATTAAACGTGAAGTGAAGGATGTCGCGCCCGACTACGTACTGAAAAAGAAGTCATCCGTTGTGAGGCTTTGCAAGCGTCGGTAAGGGTGAAAAAAAGGCATTTCCGCTCAACAGCGGAGACAAGGAGAAAAAGTTGCCGGATCCTTAAAAGGGGACGACCACTCGCGGAGGGGAAGTGTGCCTACTGGTACCTTAACGTACTGCAATCAAAAAAAGGAAGTGACTGGTGGGTAGGCGGGAGGTGACGGTAATTTGTGGAAAAAAAAGGGGGGTCCAATTGTACGCGTAGAGGAAGGTGCCCCGAGGTGTTACGTTACTCAGATGGCTGGAGACCACGTGACTGGAGTCGGAAGGATGTTAAAAGAACGCTTCCCACAGAAAGCGGAAAATTAAGTGGGAAAGTGTCGCCCTGCACGATCCTAATGGGGAAAAAATGTTAAAGGGAAAAAGGGGAAGGGGAGATAACCGAAATGAGAAAAAAAGGCCGAGTGTTCCTCCACGGCGGAGGGAGATGAAGGCTTAAGTTAATCAAGGGGAGTTGAAGGAGGGAGCGACGAGGCCGCAGGGAAGCTGGTCCGGAAGCATGCTAGGGACGTGGAAGGAAATTAGAGGGGGAAGGGGTTCACTCCAAAGTCGGTGGGGGGGGAGCCGATAGCAAGAAGACAAGTGGGGGGAGGAGGGTGGGGAAATAGAAAGGAGCGGTGGCCCCTCCGGGGGAGTCAGGAATCCGTTAAATTCCTTTTATGGTTTTGAGTGAGCATTGCCAAAAAAAGAAAAGAAAAAAAAGGAGTGCTTACAAAGGACAAAAAAAGAAGAAGGGGTATGGTGAAGGTATATCCTAGGGAATTGATTATTACTCCCAGAGCGCACACCGAAGGGGGGGGGGGTTACCAAAAGGACTTGGGGAGGTTAGCCCAAAAGAGAAAAGAAGAGACGCTGCTAATTAAAGAAACCCTCCGCCTCTGAACCGGGAAAATCCGGGGGGCCCGAGACTTGCGTAACCGCGAAGAGGGAAGGGAAAAAGGGGAGGAGAGGGGAAGAAAAGCTTTTCTCCGATCCCGGTAGGAGACGCGCAAATTTTCTGAACCCTCAGGGGGGTAAAGCACTTCACGATGGCAGGGAAAAAAGAACTTTAGGAGGGGAGGGGAGGGAGGGAGGATGTTGGCGTTATTTACTGGGAGAAAGGAAAGGCGCCGTCTATTGCTCGAAGGGACCGGAAAGTGTGAAAAGGATAATTGTAGTACCGATGGGTTAGGGGGAAGGGGCGGGAGGGGAGAGGTAGGGCCCCAAGCCACTGAAAGTGGACTAAATTAGAACTTATTGCAAATTGGTCGAATATCGTTTGAAAATAAAGATAATGGAGAAGGAAGAAAAGAAGTTGTTTCCGGAGGAAGAGACTCTCAAACAACAAGGAGGGATGAAGGGGGGGCAACACTCGGATACTGGCCCTGAAAAAGAAAAGAAGCGCAAAAAAAAAAGAGAGTATAACGCTGCGAATACCTTGACATACGTGGACGAGCACTGGGGAGGCGTCAGTTTGGAGAAGGGGGAATCGGGGAAAAAATCCAGGAGAAAAAAGGTCTATTTACGCTAGCGGTAAGAAAAGAAAAGGTTGCCCGCAATCAACTTCCTTCAGCGATAGGAAAAGTAGAGGGTCGCTGTCCCCGTCGCCACAAAAGAAGAAGGGGGCTAAAAAAGAAAAGGAGGGATAAACGTCCCTGCCAATCGGGGGGAGATGTGTCATTCCCCTTTCCGCTTGTATAGTTGAGGATGTGATGGGTTGGGAGAGTTGAGATGGGAGTTTTTAGGGTCGGGGGTGGGAGAGGGTGGATGGAGGAAAGGTGGGGAGATTGTTAGAAGTAGAATGGTTGGTAAAGGAGGGGAGTGTTTGGGGGGGTTCCCGTTTCCCTCCCCCTGGAAAAAAAAGGACATCCTCGTAGGTCTGGGGGAAACTCCGAATAACGATCTGCGGGGGGGTTTGTGCCTCCCTTCTAAAAGCCAGTTCTTTTTCGAGAGTTGGTAGTATGGGGGTGTCGCGGTGTTTTAGTGGAAACGAGTGCCCCTGGTGTTCGAATAGCTTCCTCTTGGGTGCTTGTGGGATAAAGCGTGAGAAGGACAAGTGCTATTTGAGGGCAGAAAAAATCTTTACTCAAGGCAACGCGGGCGTCATACTCAGTGTTACCAAATTCTCGAGAGGATTAAGAAAAAAAGAAATTAACGGGAATGGGACTCTGGTGGGAAGAGGCTTTCTTTACAGCCATCACTGAGAGGCATGGTCTATCCACAAAAACATCCCAAGCTGACTACACGATAAAGAAACAAACACTGGGAAGCTACTTTATATGTCACAACCGGGTAAGAGAGAGCCGACCATTCAATTGTGAGAAAACCCAGAGGGGGACCAAAGGGGGGTCGATCCAGCCCAAGGAGAGGGAGGAGGAAAAAAACCAACCCCCCCCCCCATCAGGGGGAAGAAAAACATAATCCTGAAGAAAGAATTCAACTAAGGGAAAAAGAAGGGGGTGGTTTAGCTCTAAGCGATCAAGGGAAAAGCCGGGGGATTGGTACCGAAAGTCCGGGGGAAAGACTATAAGGAAGTTAACTGGAAAAGGATTTTCACTCGAGCAAAAGGGAGAAAATTAAATGAATCGTGCCTTGGAAAGGGACACACTTCAAGTTTCCAGGAAACGGGGGGGGAGGACAGGAGAGCCGTCAACGTGGGCTGTGGGGGGGGGCTGGCAAAACGGAAAAAAATGTAACCGACCAAGGGGGGAAAACTCGGGGAAGGAACAAAAAACGGACTGGTGAAAATTACCGGGCCGGCACAAAAGACAAAAGGAAAAGGGGGGTGCCTGTGATCTGCTTGAAGGACCGGTAACAAGACACTCCGTTTTCCGGCAAAAGGGGAAGCAATTGAGGAAGAAGATAGAGAGGGGTCGCGGTGTAGAAGGGTTTGAATGGAAGAGGGAAGGCCGGGGGGGAGAAAAATACCTCTTCACAATCAAAAAATAAAAAGGTGTAGTTCTTCACCTCTGGGAAAAGAGAAAATACAAGACAAAGACAAGGAAAAAGGGAAAAAAAAAAAAAAAAAAAAAAAAAAAAAAAAAGGAAAAAAAAAAAAAAAAAAAAAAAAAAAAGAAAAAAAAAAAAAAAAAAAAAACTTTCAGTTGAAAGGAAATCAGTTAGTGAATGGGGAGAGAGTGAAAATGTCGCGGTCTCCCGGAGAAAATCACTTGCAACCAATATTCGCAGCCAAAAGCTTGCTTCAAACGGAAAACTTCCGATCCGTCTGGGGGGGGGGGGGGGGGGTCAAAGGGCAAAGGGGTAACAGAGGGAAAAACTCTGTCGGCTTTTATCATTTAAGGTCAGGTTGAAACGCAAAAAAAAAAAAAAACAACAACGTAGAGAGGAAAAGATAGAGAAAAGAAAAATTTCAAAAGGAACAGGGAAGGGGGGGAGGAGACACGCCGCAAGAGTTTCGATACAGTGGGGGGAACACGGTTGAATTTTATATTCCGTCAACAAAAGAAGGATCGGATCTGTGGGAGGGAAGAGCCGCTGTACAGACCTTGGACGCAAAGAAGGGGGTGAAGAGAGAAGAAGGTGGTGATTTCAAATCGCCCTTCACTAACTTAGGGGGCCGTTAACAGAAGTGAAGGTTGCTTTATGTCGCGCCGAAAAGGGGAACGCCTGCCGTAAAAAGGGGGGGGGGAGGGACACATGTGCGTCGTAGTTAGGGCTAAACCACTTATGAAAGCAACATCGAAACCGCGACCAAAAAAAAATTTGAAGACCAGCGGGAAAAGGAGTGTTTGACGAGACAGTTAAACGTCACTGACTCGGAGAAGCGGGAGGACTTCGAAGGGGATGCGGCGGTTACGGTAATTAAAAGGAAAGGGGGGCTACAGCCGAGGCCCAGTGGTCCGGTTACATTGATTACTTAAAAGGGGAAAAGCGTCTTTAATCAGCCCATGAACGGGGGGGTAGGAGGCGGAACATAAACCTCCACGAGGACCCCTGTTTGGCAGGACGGATGGTAAAAAGGCAAAGATCCTAATGTCGCCCCGGAGGAGGGTTAAGAGTTCATGATATTCGAAACTAATTCGGTAACCAAACGACACCAAAACGCTTCGAAAAAAAAGGGGGAGAGCTTAAGCCGAAAAAAAAAAAAAGAAATGGAGTTGGAGGATAGGCGTGATCTACTATCCTCCTTCCGACGGGAAGTGGCCGGAAATCAAGAGAAGGGGTGGCTCGTCTTGGCCTTTCGGGGTCACTAGGAGGAGTTGTCGGCGCCGAGAAAGGCGCCGACGAAGAAAACGGTTGTGTTTTTTGGGAAGAGGGGGGCGTTTATCGGTATTCATTAGCCAGGGAGGGATGTTGGTTGATAAAAACTTGCGTCCGTGATGGAAAAAGTTTGCTGTACACCGCCAAAAAAAGAAAAGAGTTATGGTGAGGTGAGTCCATTGTTACCATCGTGTCAATAAGGGAAAAGCAAAGTCCCGAATGGGGAAAAAAGAGATTGTCCTTGGGACTGAGCGGGGGGAAAAAAGACTACACCGCAAAAAAAATTAAAACGTGTGCGGTACGTAAAAACGGGAAGGAGGGACGAAGGCCGGTCGTTTATGAGAAGGAACACGCTAAGAAGAGCGTGGAGCTCTGCGGCTTAATCAATTTTGAGAAAGGAGGAGGCGCAGGGCTGACCCAGCGCGTTGGTAAAAAGGAGGGGGACGTTTGCAGCAAGAGAGGAAAATCGTCGGATGTTGGCGGGAGTTACTTGGAAACGGGGGCGATGAAAGGGCGCCGGCGGAAGAGTTGATTGCCTGGCAAATCGACACGAGGGAAGGAGAAATGGTGGGAGGGAGGGGGGAGGGGGGGGGCGGGCCCCAATCCACCGGGACGCAAAGTTCTAAATTATCAACGGGATGAGATAGGGGGGGATAAGAGCGTTGGGTCAGCTGCTCCGCGAAGGCGAAAATAGCCGATTGGTTGCCGTTTGAAAT